>Ga0070727_10005460_pt1 | contig 10377 bp, 9 predicted proteins | sample tdAd472_FD_66722 | JGI IMG/M metagenome (GOLD analysis project Ga0070727, IMG submission 66722) | Marine sediment microbial communities from the Atlantic coast under amendment with organic carbon and nitrate - tdAd47.2 | ecosystem: Environmental > Aquatic > Marine > Coastal > Sediment | place... | reverse complement strand
GAGCGGTCGACGAGACGTCGGCCGCCCTGCTGCGGGTCGCGCCGGGCGAGTACGAGCTCACGGTGAGCCTCGGCACCTGCCCGCCTGCCGCGGTCGGCTGCCACCCTGGTGGCTGTCCGAAGGGGTGTCGCTCGGAGCGCAGCGAGGTCGTGGTCCCCTGGTCGAGCGACACGGTGACGGTGCGATCGCGGCTGCCGCTGCCCGACTAGTCCCTCGGCTCAGCCGAGCACGACGCGCTCGGCCAGCTCCCGCCAGCGGACCAGGGAGCGATCGGCGCCCAGCCGCGCCAGGGCGTCGTGATCGAGCGGGGGGACGGCGCTGAACGACGTGGGGCTCGGGACCAGCTCGTGCACCAGGCCGTCGGCGACGTGCAGCAGCTCGGGGAGTCCCATCGATCGCCATCGGGGGTGGGCGGACCGTGCCACGGTGTTCACCAGGTCGAGGGGGAGTCCCCACATGCCGAGGAGGTAGGCGCCCACCTCGGCCGGGGCGATGCCCCAGGCCTCGACGATCACGTCGTGTAGCGGGCGTTGCTCGTCGCTGGCGCGGCGGTGGAGCGCTGCGAGGGCCTCGCCGCGGCGTGACGCGAAGAACAGGCCCCCAAGGTCGTGGAGGAAGCCGGCGGTGCGAGCGGATCCAGCCAGGCTCGACGGGCTGATGCGCTGGGCGACCATGGCGGTGGCAGCGGCGTGGCTCTGGAAGCCTTCGAGCTCGGCCTGCATGCCAGACCCAACGGCGCGTGCCGCATCGGCGGCGAGCACGATGTCTTCGACCATGGTCACGCCGAGGTAGACCACGGCGCGCTCGACCGAGCTCACGGTGCGCGGCAGCCCCACGAACGCCGAGTTCACCACCTTGAGCACCATCGCGCTCATGGCGGGATCCTTCTCGATGACAGCGGCGACCGCGTCGGTCGACACGTCGTCGCGTCGCGCCACCTGCTGCAGCTCCAGATAGACCCCGGGGGCCTGGGGCAGCTCGTCGAGGCGCCCGAGGTCTGCGCGCAGGCCTTCGTCGTCGAGGAGGCGCCGCAGGCCCACCAGGCGCTCCAGCCGCTGCACGAGCTCGTCGGACTCGCACGGCTTGGCGAGGAACTGGTGGGCCAGCTTCACCGTGCGCAGCGTGGTGTGGGGATCGGCGGTGCCCGACAGCACGATCCGCACCGCATCGGGGTGGTGCTGTGACAGGTGCTCCAGCAGCCCCTCGCCCCCGATCCCGGGCATGCGCAGGTCGGTGACCACCACGTCGGGTGCACGCTCGGCGCAGGCATCGATGGCCGCAGCGGGATCCGCAGCGAAGCCCATCGACCACTCGCGACGCTTGCTTCGCAGCGCGCGCCGGATGCCGTCGAGGATGTGTGGGTCGTCGTCCACGAACAGGATGCTCACCATCGGGTACCCCCCGGTCCCCTCTTCGGCCGGGGGCCGGCGAACTCAAGTGCGGTTGCTGACAGGCCGACAGGGGAGTCCTGGGGGCCGTGCATGGGCTGGGTGCCGAAGGTGTTGTGCGTCGACGACGAGCCGAATGTGCTCCACGGGCTGCGGCGCTCGCTGCGAGGACGGTTCGAGGTGTACACGGCCACGAGCGGGGCCGAGGGTCTGCGCATGCTCAGGGCCCTCGACGTCGCGGTGGTGTGCTCCGACATGCGCATGCCCGGCATGGACGGCGCGGCCTTCCTGACGGCCGCACGGCAGGTCGCCCCCGACGCCTCGAGGGTGTTGTTGTCGGGTCAGGCCGATCTGGCCTCGCTGGTGCGGGTGATCAACGGGTCGGGGGTGCAGCGGTTCTTGATCAAGCCCTGCGAGCGCGCCGACCTCCTCCGCGGACTGGCCGAGGCCGCCGAGCATCACCGCCTGCTGCGCGGCGAGCGGGAGCTGCTCGAAGGCACGGTGGTGGGCAGTGTGAAGCTGGCCACCGAGGTGTTGTCGCTCGCGGCGCCGCTGGCGGCTGCGCAAGGCCAGGAGGCCCAAGGCCTCGTGGAGCGTCTCGCGACGCGCGTGGGGCATCAGCTGACCTGGGAGGACCGAACGACTGCTGCACTGGCATGCCTCGGGCTGGTGTCGCTCCCCCCCGACGTGCTGCAGCGGATGGACGAGCGGGGCGTGCTGAGCGACCTGGAGCGGGAGCAGGTCGCGGAGGGAGGGGAGCTGGCTGCTGGCCTGGTCCGCCACCTTCCACGGCTGCAGGAGGTCGCCGGTCGCCTGGAGGGGCTGGGTAAGCCGTCCGAGGCCGACGGCTCGTGGGTGGTCCGCGCCCTCGACGTGGTGTTGGCCTACCTGCGTGCGCCGAAGGGCGACGGCGGTGTGCAGGGGGCGCTAGCCCGGCTGCCGCGTCACCTGGATCGGGAGTTGGTGACTGGCTTGTGGAGTGTGCTGACGGGCGACGAGCGCGCGGTCGTGGAGGTGCGGGCGGCGCAGCTCGACGTGGGCATGGAGCTGGTGGAGCCGGTCTACACCGTGAAAGGGGTGCTGCTGATGCCTGCGGGCCTCACGCTGCAGCACGCCTCGCTGGCCAAGGTGCGCAACTTCGGCCTGCGCTATGGCGTGCGGGAGCCTCTGCGCGTGCGGCTGCCGGAGGTCGAGGAGGTCTCCGAGGAGGGAGCGGTCACCTCTCTCGCCGGCTGAGGGCGAGGAGCGCGAGCCAGCCCAGCCACCAGGGCGCTCCTCCGACCTGGGAGCAGCCACGCTCGTCGACGGTCACCTCCACGTCGAGCACCGTCAGGGGCAACGACACGTCGATCGCGCGCGGTGGGACGCCATCGTCGGTGATCCGAAGCCCAATGGCGGTGAGCCCGTGGCTGGTGCCGTCCGGCAGGAACGACAGCTCACCGCCGTCGAGGAAGGCACGGCCGAAGTCGGGCTGCTCGATCAGATCGAAGCGGTGGGACTGATCGGGGTTGGGGTCGGCGGCCTCGAGCTGGACGCGCAGAGGCTGCAGCCGCGTGGTGCGCAGCGCGGGGGTGAGCAGGGTCGGGGCGCGGTTGGTCTGCTCGCAGTCGGGCCGCGGCAGGGTCGTGTCGGCCACCTCTTCGATCCAGTCGACGATGGCGTCGGCCCGCACGTAGATCCCGCCGTCGCCGCACGGCTGACGGACCGGCTCCGCCGCGCGACTGGTGATGCCCGCGAGAAGTCGCCCCTCGGGTGTCTCGAGGAACAGAGGACCCCCCGAGTCGCCCGAGCAGGTGTCGACCCCGTCGCCGCCGGCGATCAGCTCGCCCCCTGGAAGCACATCCGGGTTGCACCCCCGCGCGGCCTCGGCGCAGTCTGCGTCGGTGACGGGCACGGTCGCTTCGTGAAGGGCGGTCGGCCGCTCGGCCGCGTAGGCGTCGATGGCGCCGAACCCGACGATGACGGCCTCCGCGTCGTCGAGGAGGTAGTCGGTGGCCCAGCAGTCGGCGATCAGCGGGGGGAGGGCGATGCCCTCGGCCGGCCGGTCGATGCGGTACAGCGCCACATCGTAGGTGGCGTAGAAGTCGGGGTGGACCCAGCCTTCGACGATGTCGTAGATCTCCCCTGGATCGGCGACCAGGTCGTGCGAGCCCACGTGCACCGTCTCCATCGCCGACCCACAGTGGCCGGCGGTGAGGACCAGATCGGGCTGGACCAGCGTGCCGGTGCACGCCATCTCGTCGTTGATGTTGTAGATCGCCACCACTTCGGGCCAGTGACCCGGGGCGCTGGCCTGCCCCCCGACGACGGCGACGGGGGAGGCTGCAACTGCGGCGAGGAGGACGGGAAGCATGCCTGCAGGGTAGCCCCGTCAGGGAAGAGCTGCGGCCTCGAGTTCGGGCTGGCTCGCGAGCCAGGCCGCTGCGCCGCCTCCGACGAGCCCCACCATGCTCGACCCCGCCAGCACCACCAGCATCGCCATCGCCATGCCTGCCACCCTGCGGATCCGAGGCGTGGGCTTGGGTGCCGACAGCAGCAGGTCGCACGTCAGCCGTGGGGACGGCTGGTACATCGGGCGCGGGGCCGTATGGGCGGGGGTAGGATGCATGACGGATACTCGCGCGGGACCGTAACCAACCAAGAGGTGTCTGGCTCGTCAGCTGTCGGCGTAGGTTCGGATGGCCTCGAGGAAGTGGCTTCCGTAGAGCTCCCAGCGGCGCTTTCCCATCCCGTGAACCCCGAGCATGGCGCCCTTGGTGAGGGGCCGGATGCGGGCCATGTCTTTGAGGGTCTTGTCGGGGGCGATGACGTAGGCGGGCACGTTCTTCTGATCGGCCAGCTGCCGCCGCACGTCGCGGAGCAGGGCGAACAGGTCGCTGGGCACACCCTGCTCGGCCAGGGAGCCGCCTGCTTTGGGGGCCGATCGTACGAGCTTGCGCGCGTGGGGGAACACCATCTGGAACGCGTCGGCCTGGCGGCGCATCAGCGACCACGACAGCTCGTTGAGGCGGACCTCGCGGTAGGTGCGGTCGCGCTCGCCGACGGTGCGCGTGACGTAGGACTCTTCGATCGCGCCGTGCTCGGCGAGGGCCGCCAGCAGGTCGTTGACCTCGCCGCTCGACCAGCCGGCCTTGGCGAGGATGCCGTACGTGGACAGCTCTTCGAAGCGCCATGCCCGCACCTTCTGCTCTCGACTGCCGACGGCCACCTTGGCCACCAGATCGCGGCCCCACCCTTCTTTGTTGGCGTGCCGGTCCATCCGGGCGACCGTGGACAACAGCTTGAGCACCACCCGCTCTTCGTCAGGGGTAAGGGCGCGGGGCTCTTCGCTGGCGCCAGGGCCCGCGCGGCACGCATCACAGGTGCCACAGCGCTCGAAAGGCGCCTTCTCGCCGAAGTACTCCACCACGTAGCGTCGACGGCAGGGAGCGGTGGTGTAGCGCTCCATGAGATCGAGCTTGCCGTACTCACGGGAGCGCCGCTTCTTCATGCGCCCCTCGTCGAGGGTGAGGGGCGCGTCGGGCTGTAGCAGCTCGACACCGCCGACACGCTCTGCGGCCTGGTAGGCGATCAGGCCCCGCTGCTCGAGGCCGCGCAGCGCGGCGGTCAGCTGGTCGCGGTCGAGCCCGAGGCGCCGACGCCAGCTCTCGGGGTGGAACTGCACAGCCTGGCCTGCGGCGATTCCCCGCTCTGCGATGAGCTCCCACACGGCGCCTCGATGGCCGGCGACCGGATCGGTGGGGTGCCGCTTGACCTCCAGCCAGGCCGAGCGATCCGACGGGGAGATACGCCGAATCATTCCCTCCCGCACGAGGATGTACAGGCAGCTGGCGGCCGCTCGGTCGCCAGCGTCGGAGGGCAGTGCCTCGGCCAGCCGCTCCAGGGGGGCGAAGACCGGGTTGCTCCCTTGGGCGAGCAGCCAGGAGTAGAGCTTGTGCACCCATTCGGCGGGAGGGTGACTGTTGTCGATGAAGAACTCGTGGATGCGCCGATCCATGGGGTGATAGAGCAGCGTGGCCCGACTCATCCGCCCGTCGCGACCGGCGCGGCCGATCTCCTGGTAGTAGGCCTCGACGGTTCCGGGCATGTCGTAGTGGACGATGGTGCGGATGTCGCGCTTGTCGATGCCCATGCCGAAGGCGTTGGTCGCTACGACGACCGGCACCCGGCCCTCCATGAAGTCTTCCTGGATGCGGGTTCGCTGATCGGCGGTGAGGCCCGCGTGGTAGAAGCCCGCGCGAACGCCGTCTTCCCGTAGGGCCTTGGTGGCGCGCTCCACATTCTTGCGGGTGGCGCAGTACACGAGGGCGGTGCCCCCCTCCACCAGGCCCTTGAGCATGCCGTCTTTCTCGGCCTTGCCCTTGGCCTCCACGACCTCCAGGACCAGATTCTCCCGGTCGAAGCCCCGGATGAACGTGCGGCCCTTCTCCAGCCCCAACGTCTTGACGATGTCTTCCTGCACCACGGGGGTGGCGGTGGCCGTGAGCGCGACGGCAGGCGGAGAGCCGAGCTCCTGCCGAACCTTGCCCAGGCGCAGGTAGTCGGGGCGGAAGTCGTGGCCCCACTGGCTGAGGCAGTGGGCCTCGTCGACGGCGAACAGGCGCACATCGGCGGCCAGTAGCCAGCGGATGAAGGAAGGAGTGAACCGCTCGGGCGCGACGTAGAGCAGCTCGACCTCGCCTCGATAGACCGCCTGGCTGCGCTCCTCGTAGGTGGCGCGGTCGATGCTGGAGTTGAGGAAGGTGGCGCGAATGCCCTTGTCGACCAGTGCGTCGACCTGGTCCTTCATCAGGGCGATTAGGGGGCTGACGACGACGGTGAGACCGCCTCGAGCGAGGGCCGGCAGCTGGTAGCACAGCGACTTGCCGGCGCCGGTGGGCATGACGACGAGCGCGTCGTGGCCCTTGGCGATGTGGTCGACGATCTCCCGCTGCCCCGGGCGGAACGCGGGGAAGCCGAAGCGGGACTCGAGCAGGGCATCAACAGACATGCTGCGCCCCTACCGCAGGGGATCGGGTGGGGCCATGGAGCCGCGCCCGTAAAACGTGCACGATGCCCCTCGCGCCGGGGCTTGCGGGCCGGTTAGGCCTCGGGATGCCCCTTGCTCCCGCCCCCGGACTGGTCGTGCTCGATGGCTACCGCCTCACCTCGCCGCTGGGCGAGGGCACCTCGGGGTCGGTGTGGCTCGCGTCGGCTCCCGACGGAGTGGAGGTGGCGGTCAAGCTGTTGCCTGCCGAGGGGGAGGCCTTTGCCCGGCAGGAGGTCGCGGCGCTGGAGGGGCTGGCGCCCCACCCCGGGGTGGTGTCGCTGCAAGCCCACGGGGCGTGGGGCGATGGCTACGCGGTGGTGCTGGCGCATGTGCCAGGGGTGCCGCTGGGCGACCGGCTGCGGGGGGGCCCGGTGCCCCTGCACCTGGCCCTGGGGTGGGTGGCGGAGGCAGCCGAAGGGCTCGCCCACCTGCACCGCGAAGGGGTGGTCCACCGAGATGTGAAGGCGGCGAACCTGCTGCTGCGCCCGGATGGGTCGGTGGTGTGGATCGACCTGGGCCTGGCGGTGGCTCCGGGCACCCAGGGCGCCGGCGAGGGGTCGGTGCACACGATGCCCCCTGAGCAGATCGCCGAGGATCCGGTCGGGCCCAGCGCCGACATATACAGTCTGGGCGCCCTGCTGTATCGGCTGGTCGCGGGCCGCTATCCGTACCACGACGCCAACCCGGTGGTGGTGTTGGCCAGGCACGGGCAGGCTCCGGTGCCTCCGCTGCCTGCGTCGCTGCGGCTCCCCGCCCCGGTGGCAGCGGTGCTGCCGGGCCTGCTCCGCCGCATGCTCGCGAAGGCTCCAGGCGAGCGGCCCGGGGCCGACGAGGTCGCGGCGACCCTGCGCTCCTTGGTGCCCCACGCCGTGCCCTCGTCGGGGCCGTGGCACCTGGTGGCGCTGGCGGCCGCCCTCATCGTGCTCGTGTCGATCGCGGGGTGGCTGTTCGCCTAGAAGCCTGTAGCGCTTACGACTCGAGGTGGAACTCCACCCGTCGGTTGGCTTCGTGGGCCGCCTCGTCGTCACCGGCACGCAGCGGCTTGGACGAGCCGAACCCGACCGACGTGAGCCGGCTCGGGTCGACGCCCTTGCGCTCCAGGTAGGCCCGAACCGCGTCGGCACGCTGCTGGGACAGCTTGGTGTTGAACGCGCTGGGCCCCTGGTCGTCGGTGTGCCCCTCGATGCGCACGCGGCTCACGTCGGGGTGGGCCAGGATGGAGGCAGCCACCTGGTCGAGCAGCGCGAAGCTGGCCGGCTGGATCGTGGCCTTGTTCAGGGCGAAGAACACCTGCTCGTCGATCTCGATGCGGTCGGAGGTCATCCGCACGGCACGCGGCTGACCTTCTCCCTGGAGGACCGCGCTGTACTCGCGGCCCTGCCCGTGCTCGACGTGCAGGCTCACGGCCTGGGCGGCGAAGCCCTCGGCGGCGATGACCACGCATGCTCGCCGGCGGGCACCTCGATGGCCTTGCCGTTGGCGGGCCACGGATCGGAGCCGGAGACGGTGAAGTAGCCCTCGACGGGGTTGCCCAGGCTGTCGACGGCCCACAGCCGCAGAGTGCCCAGCTTGGCGACCAGGGGCCGCTCGAAGGTCTGGCCGGCGTTGTCGCCGATCACCAGCTCCTCGCTCAGGGGCAGGTAGCCGTCGGCGCTGGCGTGCAGGGTGTAGACCCCCGGGTGCAGCGTCAGCACCCGCTCGCCATCCGACAGCTCGTGCCGCTCGGGGCCGTCGAGGGTGACGCTCAGGCCGTCGATGGGCTGGCCGTCGGGGTCGGTGAGGTCGACGACGATGGTGGTCGGCGCGTCGGTGCAGCCGTCCCAGTCGTCGAAGCCGTCTTCGTCTTCGGGCTGGTCGGGGCACCAGTCGTCGCGGTCGACGATGCCGTCGAGGTCGCGGTCGGGGTACATGTCGGGCTCCCAGCTCGCCCCGAGGAGCAGGCGGGCGACCGGAGTCCCAGGGGCGCGGCCCAGACCCACGGAGGCGCCTCCGCGCAGCACCACGCTGTCGGCGACGCCGAGCCAGCCACCGCCGAGGAGCTCAGCGGCCGTGCCGGCGGGGTTGTCACCGCTCGACCAGTTGGTCTGGGCGCCCAGCTCCCCCGACAGGCCGGCGTGCTCGGTGACGTGCCACCCAGCGCCCGCGCGCACGAAGAGCTGGTCGTCCCACACCACGTGCTCGTAGGTCGCTCGGGGCACACCGCGGGTGCCGATGTTGGTCGACACGTGCACGTCGCCGAAGCGGCGGTCGACGATGCCGGCGAGCTCCCAGCCGGTGGACCGCGCGCCGAGGGGGGCGGCCACGGAGCCGGTGGGCAGGATCAGGCGGCCCGCGAGGGCGACGCCGACCGGGGCGTGAGCACCGTCCACGATGCGACCCTGCAGGTCGAACATCATGTCGCCGAGCCCGGCCTGATCGGGGGTCAGCGGAGAGGTGGTCCACCCATAGATGGGCACGTGGGCGCCCAGGCGCAGGCCCTTGAAGTGGTAGGCCCCGGCGAGGTCGAGCTCGGCGACGTCTTGCACGACGACCTGGGTCTCGTCGCCGACTTGGAGGCGGAAGGGGCGGTGGGCGTAGTGAACGAAGCCGCGGGCGGTGGCGTAGCCGTCGGGCGCGGTCTGGGTGTCTTCGGTCCACAGGGTGGAGCTGCTGCTGATGGCCGGGCGGAACACCTGTGTGTTGAGCTGCGGGACCGGCTGTGCCAGTGCCGCGCCCACGAGGGCGGACAGGAACATGGGGGGACTCCGAGGGCGGACGAGGGGAGGGGGGAGAGGGAGGGGGAAGGGGGCCGGGAGGCCATGGCCGGGAGGCCGGGGGTGACGACACGCTAACACGCGGAGTCCCCCGTCGGGCGGCTTGCGGTTGCAGCGGGGATGCGCTGCGAGTCACCACTGCGGATCGGTAGGTGGTAGGCTCACGCTCATCTGGAGGACCCATGGCAGCCTCGTTCCCCGACGGCCTCGACGTCACCGATGAGCTCGACCAGCTGAAGGTCGCGTTCACCGCCTTCGTCGCGAAGCTGATCGTCGATGCCGACGGGATTGTCGACTTCGGGGAGCTCAAGCTGTTGTCGCAGGTCGTGCCCGACCGGATGCTGCGCGAGATGGGCTTTCTCGACGGCGACGGCGACTACACTCAGGCCTACCGCGACGCCTACACCCGCGCGATCCGGGTGTTGCCGGAGCGCCTCGAGATGGAGTCCAAGCTCGATCTGATCACGATCTTCCATCGCACCTGCATGGCAGACGGAGAGCTGATCCAGGCCGAGCTCCTCGTGTTGCGCGAGGCGGCGGAGGTGTTGGGCATCCCGGTGCGCACCCTGTCACAGCACCTGCAGGGTCTGAAGAGCCTCAGCCGCGGCGGCTGAGTGCAACCTCCCTGCAACGAGGGGGCCGGCTGTTGCTGCGTAGACAGCAACGAGGAGGCACTCTGAGCGACCAAACAGAAGCGACGCCTACGCGGCGGTGGCCACGATGGGCCGGCATCGGTTGCCTGGGGCTGGTCGTGCTGGGGCTCGCCGCACCCGCAGGCGGGTGGTGGTGGTGGTCGGCGCGGCAGACGCGCATGGCCGAGGAGGCCGCGGCGGCTCAGGCGGCGGCCGCGGAAGACGCCTTTGCCCCTGCGCTGGGAAGCCTCGAAGCCAAGGGGCCGACCTACGACCTCGACAAGACCGTCCGCATCATCCACTCGGTCGACGTCGCCCTGCGCGACCACGACGACTTCGAGGGCTACCTCCGGTACATGGCCCAGCAGGACTACCGCGACGTGGCGCCCGAGGTGCTGGAGGCGCGAAAGGATCTGCTGGAGGTGCTGCAGCCGCTGTACGCCAAGCAGACCGAGCAGGCCGACCAGCAGGCGATGTGGGAGATGACGAGCGAGCTGATGCTGGCGACGCTGTCGGTCGTTTCTGTGTCGGGCGACGTCGACATGGTCGCGCCGTCCGGGGAGTTCAGCGTCGAT
>Ga0070727_10005458_pt1 | contig 10378 bp, 5 predicted proteins | sample tdAd472_FD_66722 | JGI IMG/M metagenome (GOLD analysis project Ga0070727, IMG submission 66722) | Marine sediment microbial communities from the Atlantic coast under amendment with organic carbon and nitrate - tdAd47.2 | ecosystem: Environmental > Aquatic > Marine > Coastal > Sediment | place... | reverse complement strand
CGTTCGTAGTACCGCTTTTGAGGAAGCTGTGCCTGAGGGTGGAAGTGCTGTAATTGAAAACTGCAACTTTATAGTCAGCCAGACCCAAGCTGCTTTTGTTGCAGAATCACTGGCGGCTTCAGAACGCCCAGAATTGACTTCAGCATCAATTGTCATATCCGGGGGGCGGGGAATGCAAAACGGTGAAAATTTTGCACTCCTGGAAAAAGTGGCCGACAAGCTCGGGGCCGCAATTGGAGCATCCAGGGCGGCGGTAGACGCCGGATTCGTGCCTAACGATATGCAGGTTGGTCAGACTGGAAAAATCGTGGCGCCAGAATTATACATAGCAGTTGGTATCTCTGGCGCTATACAACATCTAGCGGGCATGAAAGATTCAAAAGTAATTGTAGCAATCAATAAAGACGAGGAGGCGCCAATTTTCCAGGTGGCCGACTACGGCTTGGTTGCGGATCTGTTTGATGTGCTTCCTGAGCTAGAAAGTAAATTATAATCAGGTAGATATAATCTTTATTTAAAGTAAAATATGTCGGGCCCAGACAGCTGTGCCTGGGCCCGACATTTACTCATTCAGATTGTTGCTCACCTTGTGCTGCCTGCTGACGACGTCGGATTTCCCGGGGATCGTTGGGCGCTCTACCACGAGGTGGCTGTGGATCTTGCCGGGGTGTTGGTTCTCCCGCTGACAGGTCTTCTGCAGCTACAGATTCTGTGCTGGATGTAGCGCCTGAATCATGGCCTTTTCCCGTGGTTGCCAGTGCTTCTGTAACGGCGGCGTTAAAGTCTTCATCCGTAACTTTGGATTCAGGACCGTGGGAGATGGTAATGATGGTTTTATCCTCAAAATCTCCATTGTCGTCAGCAGGATGAAAGCGTGGATTGGGTACTTCAACTTCGTCGATCATATCCTGACGCTTTGCGCGGTTGTCCGCAGCAGATTCTTTTTTATCTACCTCCGGGGTTTCGACGACGGCCGAAGCGCCTGCTTCAGCGGCTGGTTGGTCACTGATTATTGGCTCTGGCGTTTTTTTACTGGAGTCAGCATCAGCATTGCTTTTTACCTCTTCAACTTTTTCGGCCGCTGGTGAAGGTTGCTTTTCAGTCGTTTGAGTAACGCTGGAAGCGTTGCCCACGTCTTCACTTTCAGCGGCTTTAGCTGTGGTGCTCTCAGCTATATTGACATGCTCGGCAGCTACTGGTTTAGTTTTCCGAGCAGATCTTTCTGGAGCAGACACAACCGCTTTGGAATCCTTGGTTTGCGTTACTTCTGGCGCCGGCGGTTGCTCACTAGCAGTCGCGGTTTCGTTCTTATCGCTCGTTGCTACTGGCTCCGGCTTAGGCCCCCGCTGGCGAGGGTTGGTGTTTCGTGGTCGTCGATTACCGGGACGACGCTTGTTATTCCTAGAGCTTTCTTTAGTGTCCTTCCCGGTATTACTGCTGAGTTCAGTGCTTTCAGCTGTTTCTTCGCTCTGCTTACGGGTGTTGACCCTTTCTTCCTGGCGGACGTCGCTGCGACTCGAGTTCTGTTTCTTGTCGCGACCACCACCAGTTGCGGCTTTACGCGATGGCCTACCATTTTCATTGCCGCTCTTAGGCCCTCTGGGTGATGGTGTTCTTTTTTGCTGCTGGTCTCGTGGCGGGCGTCGCTGTCCTCTGGAAGACTTATTGGAGGCAGGTTTAGAGGCAGTTTTAGGAGTAGCTTTGGGGGCAGGTTTGGGCTTTGAATCCGTAGTAGCTTTACTATCCCCGAACAGGCTGCCGAAAAGGCTGGCAATTCCACCGAACAGTCCCTTTTTTTCTGCTGTACTTAGTAGTGGAGTGGCTGCCGGTTCAGGCGCACGCACGGCTGCGACTTCGGGTTTTTCAGTTTTCGCGCTCGGTGTTGGCGCATCGGCTTCCGAGATGGATTCAACTTCGTAGCTCTCGGCTCTTTGGTTAACGCCAGTGATATCGTAGTGGGGTGTTTCCAACTCTGGATCTGCAACCACATAAATGCGTGTTTTGCTTTGATTTTCTATTTCCGACAAAATCGAGCGTTTTTCGTTTAACAGATAAGAACTGACTACCAGTGGAACTTTGGCGGTGAGTTCAAGACTCTTCTGCTTGTTAGCCTCCTCCTGCAGTATACGCAGGATCGACAGGGACAATGATTCGACATCTCTGATGCTTCCCTGACCACTACAACGAGGACAGACAATAGCGCTGGTTTCGCCAAGAGAAGGACGGAGTCGCTGCCGGGACATTTCCAGTAGACCGAAGCGTGAAATCCTGCCGACCTGTACCCGGGCGCGGTCGGATTCCAGCGCATCACGCATGCGATTTTCCACTTCTCGCTGATTACGGTTGGAACTCATGTCGATATAATCGATGACAATCAATCCTCCCATGTCCCGCAGCCGTAACTGCCGCGCAATTTCATCTGCGGCTTCAAGGTTGGTATTTAGGGCGGTTTCTTCAATATCGGCTCCGCGGGTAGCGCGGGATGAGTTGATGTCGATAGAAATCAGCGCTTCCGTGGGATCTATAACGATTGAGCCGCCGGATGGCAGTTTGACTTCACGATCAAAGGCGCTCTCGATTTGGCTCTCGATCTGGTAATAGTTAAATAGCGGCAGGCTTTCCTGGTATAACTTGATACGGTTTTCATATTGGGGCATGACCTGGCGAATGAATGTCAGAGCTTCTTCATGAGCTTCTTTGGTATCAAGCAATACTTCGCCAATCTCTCGTCGCAGATAATCGCGGATAGTACGTATGATGACATTGCTTTCCTGGTAAATAAGAAAAGGCGCCGAGCGTTGGGTATTGGCATCTATGATCGAACTCCACAGGGCCAATAAATAGTCCAGGTCCCACTGCAGCTCTTCCTGTTCCTTACCAACACCGGCAGTTCTAACGATAAGCCCCATACCGTCTGGAAAATTCAGATTGCGCAAAGCTTCTCTAATTTCACTGCGATCATCGCCCTCGATTCGGCGGGAGATACCTCCGGCTTTTGGATTGTTAGGCATCAGCACCAGGTAGCGACCAGCGAGACTTATATAGGTTGTCAGCGCGGCACCCTTGTTGCCACGCTCCTCTTTCTCGACCTGTACTATCAGTTCGGTACCTTCTTTGATCAAATCCTTGATAGAAGGTCGGTCACCTTTACCTTTTGGCTTTTGGGCGTGATATTCCTCGGCAATTTCCTTAACCGGTAAAAACCCGTGTCGTTCGGCACCGAAATCTACAAATGCAGCCTCGAGACTAGGTTCAACGCGAGTAATTCGGCCTTTGTAAATATTGGCTTTTTTCTGAACTCGAGTGCGATTTTCTATATCCAGATCGTAAAGCCGCTGGCCATCCACGAGTGCGACGCGCAGCTCTTCTTCCTGAGTTGCATTAATTAACATTCTTTTCATGAGAGTCTAATTCCCTTAAAAAACGGGAATTCAAGGTCGGAGGGAAGTTAATTACTATGCGAGGGCAAGAAGCCTGCAATAGTGGCAGGAAGAAACGTAAACCGATTACTGCCAATTGACTGGCAGAGAGTCATTTACGTTTTATTTAACTATACCAGTGGTTCCATGTCTCTCGCCCGTTTACTTGGTGATCGCAAGCCTAAAGTATGGTCGTTGCAATGGGGCGGATTACTGCACAGATAATCGTTTTCATAAAGCCTGGCTATTTGAAGAGACCTGTTCGGTTACAATTTGTTCAATCTCAATGCACCAGAAGCAGTTTTATAGGCGTTTTAGCCAATATTAAAAGTTGTCTCTCTATGTACCTGTTGCTATATACGTATTCGGTTACTGGTTTAATGTTCCTGACTGCGGCAATAATCTATTTTACTAGCGAGTAGCTCAATTCAAATGTTGCCGTTGTAATTAACTTTTCCTGATCGAATTCCGGTATTTATTTAATAAACAATCATCATCTATGATGATGATTGTTTGTTCCTACGGGCTCCCTGATATCAGTAATAGAGCCCTGTAATTGCAATGGATCGTTCTATTTCGACTATATGTCTGTAAACATAAACGTTGTGGCTGATTTGGCTCATTGCCAACCATAACCAGCAAATTCAATACCCTTTCCGGCTTTTCCGCGAAATTGGCAGTTGTGCTGAACAAGGCTAATTCTAGCGTAGCGGCTGTATTCCGCTGTGTTCAAGTGTCTAAAACACTTTAGACGACCCACAGATTCTGTGGAGATTCTGTCTAAACCTTGATTAAAGGCTTGGTGAATATAACAGTAGTAGCGCAGTAACTCAATAGCTAAACACCTAAGAAATTAAGAAAAAACAAAGAGATGCGGCCAATTTGTGATAGCGTTGCTGGATAAGGATTAGATTCAATGAGAGTAGCGTCTTGATTCTAAAAATCGCTTGCGTTTACAATGGCCGGTTCTACGGTTGTGTCGGCGCTAAGACGCGAGGACGCCATTTTAATACGTGTCGCTGGTGCTGGGAGTGAACGCGTAATAGGGGCAAGCCGTTAGATTAAAAATTAGAAGCAAAATAATAATTATTACCACTTGGGGCTAAGGCGAAATGACTATCTACTCCTACTGCAGGTTCTCCGAGCTTGAGCGGAACCAGTCAAACGGCGATGTTGAAGCGGTCATGGAGCATGAAATGCTGGCCATACGAACTCACTGCCTGCGTCATGAATGGTATTTGTCCGAGTCTCTCAAGGACCTGGATGTGAGTTGGAATGCCGATTTTGCCAAGCGCGAAAACGGAGCCAAATTGCTAAACCTGGTCAGGCACGGCGATGTCATTGTTACCAGTACTCTGGAACGAATCTTCAGTTCCTGCCACGATGCTGTATCAACCATTGAAAATCTAAAAAACAAAGGGGTTGCCTTGCATATTGCACAATTGGGCGGTGATGTAACCAATCCACATTTCGCTGTTAACTTTGAACGCGTTGCCCGTATGTTTTCAGCTTTGGAGAAGCGCCGTTCGGCGGAAAGGATCAAGGGCGTAAAACAGAAACAACGCTCAAAAGGCAGATATCTAGGTGGAAGCCGGCCCTTTGGTTACATGATTCATGACAATGGTCGTCTTATCGAGAATCCCATGGAACAGCGAGTATTAAAGCGAATAATGCAGCTGAAAAAGCAAGGCAAGTCGTTGCGGGCTATTTCCAAGGAGGTAAGTACTCCCATGGCACCAATTAGTTTTAAAACAGTACAACGCTTACTGCAAAGACACGGAGACATGCTTTAGTGGGTATCTGCGGGATGCCCTATAGCCGGCCGTGAGCCGGCTCCGTCGCCATGTTCAAACCGGTCTCCCTCTTTGTCGGTTTTCGATACACCAGAACCAGAAAACGTAATTTTTTTATTTCGTTTGTGTCTATCATTTCCATGCTGGGCATAACTCTCGGCGTATTGTCCATGATCGTTGTATTATCGGTGATCAACGGATCGACCACTTTCTGGCGAACAGAGACTCTTAAGTCAGTCCCCCACGTGATTATTTCTGCTTCGGCCAGTGATTTTGACTGGCGAGAACTCACCCAGCAAGCCTTGTTACATCCACAAGTACTGGCAGCCGCCCCTTATCTGGAGGGTGAAGCCTGGGTGCGGTACCAGGGGCGCGATCAATTCATCAGATTGCGGGGCGTTGACCCGGGTGCGGAACTTGAGGTCATGGACAGCCCCAGTTCTCAGTTGCAGGATCTATTGCAGCAATTGGACAACAGTGAAAATGGCCAGATTCTCGGCGGTCGCCTGGCGCGAGATCTGGGAATATTTAATAACCAGTCGGTCGGAGTAACTCCATTGCGCAGCCTGCTGGGGCGATCTTTGGAGGATATTCGCAGTTTCAATATATTAGGTGTCGGTGATTTTGGAATTTACGGTAATGACAGTGTGGCACTTGTGCAGCTTGATGAAGCACTGGAGCTGTTTCCCGAACAACAGGTTCAGATTCGATTGCGAGTTAATGATGTATTTAATGCTGCAACGATTGCGCAAGAAGCTGTTGTGGAGGCTCGCGCAACCACCGATGAGCTACGGATTATACCCTGGTCTGAAAGTCAACGGACTTTATTTGACGCCCTGCGAATGGAAAAGATACTCACGGGCTTCATGTTGCTTATGGTGGTGATTATCGGTGCTGTCAACATAATATCGACATTAGTCATGGTGGTGGCTGACAAGGGTGCTGATATAGCCATCCTACGAACTATGGGTGCTCGTAAATTAACAGTTATGGCAGTTTTTGTTGTGCAAGGTACTCTTGCCGGGCTCTTTGGTGTGGTGCTGGGAACCCTTAGCGGCGTGTTGATAGCGACAAACCTGTCAACTCTCACCAGGTTGCTGGAGTCTTTCATGAGTCTGGTCAGTCCCAATGACCAGGTGATGGTAATCTCCTTTTTACGCGCGGAAGTGATCTGGAGCGATATCTTTATCATCAGTGGAGTAGCCTTGCTAATAAGTTTTCTAGCAACCTTGTATCCTGCGTACCGAGCAACTCGAGTGCAACCTGCAGCCGTGCTACGGTACGAATAAATACCCCGGTGAGTCGGAGCGAAAACAGATTATGCGGAGTTATGTGTGACTGAACAGGGAATTACCAAACATCACGACTCGCAACCGCGTCAGGAGCCAGTACTTGAGTGTCGCAATCTGCGCAAAGTTTACGACGAAGGAGTAAACAAAGTAGCAGTTTTGATGGGGATAAATTTTCGGGTAATGCCAGGCGAACAGGTTGCCATAATTGGCAGTTCAGGTTCTGGCAAAACCACCCTATTGAATCTGTTGGGTGGCCTGGATATTCCCAGCAGTGGAGAGGTGTTTGTGGCTGGCCGCAACGCCGCATTATTGAATGAGGCTGAGCGGGGTAAATTACGTAATCGTTTCCTGGGGTTTGTGTATCAGTTCCACCACCTGCTGGTGGAGTTCACCGCTCTGGAGAATGTCGCGATGCCGTTGCTGATTGCCGGAGTCAGTGTTAAAGAAGCCGAGCTTCTGGCGCACGACATGTTGGGAAAAGTCGGGCTGGCTGCGCGAATCAACCACAAGCCGCCAGAGTTGTCAGGGGGTGAGCGACAGCGGGTAGCAATAGCCCGGGCGTTGGTGACTCAACCCAGTTGCGTGCTGTTAGATGAGCCAACAGGAAATCTGGACCGTCAGACTGCCAGGGAAGTTCAGGACCTCATGCTGGATCTCAGCCGCACATCCCAGACTAGTTTTGTCGTCGTAACACACGATGAGGAATTGGCTCGCGCCCTGGATCGAAAACTCGCATTGCGAGATGGGGTATTACACGCTGATGTCTAAGCTGGGTTCGTTTTCGCTGGCTCGTCATATAGCCTTGCGCTATGTCAGCGTCGGAAAACGTAGCCAGTTGGTGTCATTTATGTCGGCCATCTCAATTTTTGGGCTGGCCCTGAGCGTGACTATACTGGTGACGGTACTTTCGGTGATGAACGGTTTCGATCGCGAAGTCAGAGAAAATATTCTTGGCATTGTCCCCCACATTACACTGTCTACCAGTGAGCTGTACTCTCTGGAAGATTGGCAGGCAGTAGAAGCAACTCTGCAGTCTCGACCCGAAGTTATTGCCACGGCACCGCTTATAGAACGAACCGGGATAGTTTCTAACCCAAGGTTCAGTAAAGGTGTGTTGGTTAATGGTATAGAAAGCTCACGTGAGGAAGAGATTTCTCTATTGAGTGAGTTCATGGTCAGCGGGTCCATGGAAGCTTTGCAGGAACAACGTTGGGGGGTGTTGCTGGGGCATACATTGGCTGACAATCTGGGAGTTGAAATCGGTGACCAGGTTGATATTTTTTCACTGGCCGTCAATGTCAACCCGCTAACGCCATTGCCATCTTTTCGTGGTTTTACGGTGGTTGGAACTTATCGTGTCGGCACTCTCGAGCTTGATAGTGAAATGGTAGTGATTAATATTGCTGCGGCACGGTCTTTATTTCGACTACGAACGCCATATTCCGGCATCCGTGTAAAGCTCAATAACGTGTTGGATGCTGATCGCATCGCAGTCGAATTACGCAATGAACTGCCCAGTGACCTGAGCGTGGATACCTGGGCTCAGTTGTTCGGAAGCATTTACGAAAATATCCTGTATTCTCGCACTATTGTAGGCTTGATGTTGTGGCTACTTGTCGCTGTTGCCGCTTTTAATCTGGTAGTAAGCCTGGTCATGGTGGTGAGAGATAAGCGTAGTGATATAGCTATATTGCGCACAATGGGCGCCAGTCCTAATACAATAAATCATATTTTTGTATATCAGGGATTTATGGTGGGAGTGTTGGGAACCAGCATCGGCTTAAGCCTTGGTATCCTGGCGGCCATGGGGATAGGGCAATTTGCCGAATTTCTAGAGGCTACATTTAATTTTCAGATCCTCAGTGCCGAAGTCTACCCCATCGATTTCCTGCCATCAGAAATCAAGATGTCAAATCTCATTTCAATCGCTGTTGGTGTCATGATGCTGTCTTTAATGGCTACTATTTATCCTGCTCGACGCGCTGCTGCAGTGCAGCCTGCAGAAGCGCTGCGGCTGGATTAGCTTATTGTCAAGTTGGCGGCTTATCGAAACATTGACTATAGTTAATACAGACGTCTCGTCCGCTTAAGGCAGTACACAATAGCCTACACACTCCAGGACGATGGTGAGGTGTTAACTGATGGCTTGGGCTAGTTAGTGTCCGGGCTGGAGTATTCCACAAACTGAAGTTTTCCTGTTGAGAACATTTATCTACTATGCGTTCAAGGATGATCGCACTGGCCTGCGGCATCCTGCTTGTGGGGCAATTTCCGTCGCTACCAGCTACCTGGCTACTTGGGTCTCTGATAGTTTTCGCAATGTTGGTGGCAGGTTTCGCACACTATAAGTACCTGCCATTTCTTGCTGAGACGCTATGGCTGATTCTGTTTTTGCTACTGGGCGTTTACTGGCACACATTTCAGGCGCAGCGTCTGCTGGAATTGCGGTTGCCTCATTCTCTGGAAGGCAGAAATTTACAAGTCTCCGGTGTTGTTCGCAGCATGCCCACTAACTCGATTGCATTGCAGCGTTTTGAGTTTACGATATTGAATAGCCACGACGGCTTAGAAGGGCGACGTGTATTGCTCAATTACTATGGGGCTCAGCAAATCAAGCCTGGGGAGCACTGGAATTTTACTGTAAGACTGAATAGACCCCATGGCATGGCAAACTATGGCCGTTTTGATTATGAAGCGTGGCTACTACAGCGACGCATTAGTGCGCGTGGTTATGTCCGCGATGATTCGGATAACAGGATCATTGGAACAAGCAGATTGTCCCTGCAGCGCTGGCGTTTTGACTTCAGGCAGCAAATCCTGTCAGCAAGCAGTGAACTGGTTAACCAATCGGTGCTGGTCGCCCTTGCTCTGGGTGACCGCTCTCTATTGACCGACGGTCAGCAAAATTTGTTTGCCCGCACCGGTACCAGTCACCTTATGGTTGTTTCCGGTCTGCATATCGGATTCATCGCCGGGCTTTGCTACTGGCTGGTGCGACGCTTGTGGTTTCTGCACCAGGGGCTGGCAATTTATTTACCAGCGCAGAAAGCTGCTGCAGCCGCCGCCACCGGGAGTGCTTTGGTATACAGTCTGCTGGCGGGATTTACTTTACCTACCCAGCGTGCATTGGTGATGGTGGCTGTATACATGATCGCTAAAATCTACGGCCGGCGATTAGGGCCCGGCATGTGCCTGTTGTCGGCTTTGTGCGCGGTGTTACTGCTGGATCCTCTGGCCGGGCTCAGTGCCAGTTTCTGGCTATCCTTTTGTGCCGTTTTAGCACTGCTGATTGTATTTGCTCCCCGTCGACAATTCTCTGTCGCTAACCAGTTTAGCTCCTGGCGAGGATGGCTTATTGCTCAGCTGGTTGTCTGCATCGGGCTGACAGTGCCGGTTGGATTCTGGATCGGTGAACTGCCAATGCTAAGTCCGCTGGCAAATTGCCTGGCAATTCCACTGGTAAGTTGGCTGGTGTTGCCACTGACTCTGCTGGGAAGCGCACTGGTTATAGTAATTCCGGGCTTGGCTCCTTTGCCTTTTATACTGGCGGATCACATATTATTGGCGCTTTTGTGGTCATTGGAAATTCTTTTGCGTTATAGCGGTGAATTGAATAGCTGGCAACCGGCATTTGGCGGTAAGGTCGGCGTTACCCTGGCTGTTGCTGGTTGTTTGACGTTACTAATTCCCACCATGCTGCGCTATTACTGGCTTGCAACAATGATGCTGATGCCCATTGCATTGCCCAGAGCGCGTGTTGCGGAGCCAGGTAGCCTGGAATTGCATTTGCTGGATGTCGGTCAGGGCCTGGCGGCGATTATTCGCACCAGTGATCACGTGCTGGTTTATGACAGTGGTCCCCGCTACCGGAGTG
>Ga0070727_10005455_pt1 | contig 10385 bp, 7 predicted proteins | sample tdAd472_FD_66722 | JGI IMG/M metagenome (GOLD analysis project Ga0070727, IMG submission 66722) | Marine sediment microbial communities from the Atlantic coast under amendment with organic carbon and nitrate - tdAd47.2 | ecosystem: Environmental > Aquatic > Marine > Coastal > Sediment | place... | reverse complement strand
GGTTGAAAATACCTCGCATTTTCCGCAGTTGGAGAATGCGGACCGCGTAAACCAGCAGCTCATACGTTGGCTTGATGAAAATGAAAACGCAGGTTCATAACCGCACAGGTGATCGCAGGGCAGCGTCCTCCTGCCGATGACTGGCCAATCTCCCCGCTGTACGCGTTTCTTGAAGCAATATTGAGGATGCCATACGAGGCAAATGTCCGGGTAGGGTCAGAGGACTAAACCGCTCTCGCGGTAGTTTGAGGTGGTGGGTGGATCGGTCTGCGGATTAGCGGGCAGGGTCTGTCCTGTGTTGAGGTTTGGGGTTTGTTGAACCTCATCTCGAGACAGGAGCAGACCGATGACGGACGAAGCTATCAGCCCGCTGCGCCAGCGCATGATCGAGGACATGACGGTGCGCGGCTTCACGGCCGGCACGCAACGAGGATACATCGCGGCGGTGAGGGATTTCACGGCCTTTTTCGAGCGCTCGCCGGACCAGGCCATGGCGGAGGACCTGCGGCGCTTCCAACTCCACATGCGATGTGAAGGCGCCTCGGCGACCACCATGAACGCCGCGGTTTCGGCCTTGCGCTTTTTCTTCGGCGTGACGCTCGAGCGTGGCGATGCCGAGGTCGGCATGACCACGGTGCGCGAGCCGCGCCGCTTACCGGTGATCCTCAGCCCCGAGGAGGTGGCGCGGCTTCTCGACGCGGCACCGGGGCTGAAGGCCAGAGCGGCGCTGTCGCTCGCCTATGGCGCCGGGCTCAGGGCTTCGGAGGTGGTCTCGCTCAAGGTCACCGACATCGACAGCTCGCGCCAGGTGATCCGGGTGCAGCAAGGCAAGGGCCGCAAAGACCGTTATGCCATGCTGTCCCTCGACCTGCTCGAGCTGCTGCGGGCCTGGTGGCGGGCCGGACACGAGCAGGGCGTCATGCTGCCCGGCGGCTGGCTGTTTCCGGGGCAGAACCCGGTCAACCCGCTGACCATCCGCCAGTTGAGGCGCATCTTCCACGCCGCCAAGGATGCGGCCGAGATCGACAAGCGCGTCTGTCTACACACGCTGCGGCACTGCTTTGCCACTCACCTCTTGGAGCAGAAGGTCGATATCCGGATCATCCAGATCCTCTTGGGCCACAAGAAGCTCGATACCACCGCTCACTACAGCCAGGTCGACAGCACCACCCTCAAGGCCGTCAAGAGCCCGCTGGAGCAGCTCAAGAAAGGGCCATTGCCGCCGGCCTGATCTGGCGGCGTCATGGCGCGCGAAAGGTTGGAGGTCGCGGATATCTTCCGCGCCCACGGGTCTGCCTGGCGTCGGGCCAATGCCGGTCACCTGAGCCTCGGCCAGTTGAAAGTGATGTCGGCCATCGAGCGCTGCCGCACAGCGGCGCTCGGCGGCCATGTGGCGGCCTGTGAGGACTGTGACCACAGGCTGATCGCCTACAATTCCTGCCGCAACCGCCACTGTCCCAAGTGTCAGGGCGCCGCGGCCAAGGACTGGCTCGCCGCGCGCCAGGCCGAGCTCTTGCCGGTGCCTTACTACCACCTGGTCTTTACCCTGCCGGCACCGATCGCCGGCATCGCCTATCACAACAAGGCAGAGATCTATGGCGCCCTGTTCAAGGCCGCCGCCGAGACGCTCACCACCATCGCCGCCGATCCGAAACACCTCGGCGCCCGTATCGGCCTCACCGCCGTGCTCCACACCTGGGGATCGGCGCTCACCCATCACCCGCACCTGCACTGTATCGTGCCCGGCGGCGGCATCTCGCTGGACGGCTCACACTGGGTCGCCTGCCGGCCCGGTTTCTTCCTGCCCGTGCGCGTGCTCTCGCGGCTGTTCCGAAGGCTGTTCCTGGAGAAGCTCGCAGCAGCACATGAGGCCGGCCACCTGCGTTTCTTCAACGACCTGACCCAGCTCCAAGACCGCGACGCCTTCGCCGATCTGCTCGCGCCCCTGCGCAAGATCGAATGGGTGGTCTACGCCAAGCGACCCTTCGCCGGTCCCGAGGCGGTGCTCGCCTATCTGTCGCGCTACACCCACCGGGTCGCCATCGCCAACAGCCGCCTCGTCGCCTTCGACGACCAAGGCGTCACCTTCAAATGGAAGGACTACCGGGCAAAAGCGCCAGACCGGCAAAAGATCATGACCCTGACACCTGGCGAATTCATCCGACGCTTTCTTATCCACGTGCTCCCGAGCCGGTTCCACCGCATTCGACACTACGGCCTCTTTGCCAATGGCGCGCGCGCTGACAATCTGGCCCGGGCCCGTGAGTTGCTCAATGTCACGGCCCCTCAAGACGAGACCGAGCCCATCACCGAGACCGATGACCGGATGGAAAGGCTCAAGCAGCCCTGTCCCTGCTGCGGCGGCCCCATGATCATCATCGAGACCTTCGAGCCAGGCCATCGACCCCGCGCGCCGCCTCCAAGCAAAGCCGACAGTCCGTGACACTCACCCCTTCGAGACGCGCCCAGGATGCCGGCCGCCGCCAGCCACGGCCCGGCTCGCCTCAAGACCACCGAAAGCCCACAGAGCGGCCAGCAAAGCCCCTCAGCGCTACCGCAAAGTCACCGCCAATACGGCCCGCCGCGACCGTCGCTCGCCAGATCCTTACCGCCCAACCCACCATGCTCCGGCCAACACCCAGCCCGCCTCGTCAAATCCCCATAGATTGAGCAAACCACACTGCCGAGCCTAAGCCGGCCCGCGGTTTCCTCCCCTGAGGCTTGTCCGACACCTGCCGGACGAGGCAAAGCACCGCAACCACCCAGCTCCGGCAGGTGTCCGACAACCCTTCACAACTCCGGACCATTCTGGACCTTCCGAAGATCGTCCGGAGTTGGGGGTAAAGCGGTCGTCGTAGGTCCGCTTTCTCAGTTCGCCTCAACTCCCAGCCAGGCGACTTCCGCTTTCAGGGGGAAAGCTGACGACTTGGTGGGTGCTCAATTTGGTCTGCTCATAGCCACAAGCCGTCATACTGAAATACTTCCCTCGTATAGATTCTTCCCCTGCGTTTCGCTAGTCTCGGCACCAAGGGAGGATCGTCCATGGAGCGCCGTCTCGCGGCCATACTCGCTGCAGACGTGGTTGGCTCCCATCTCAGGCTGTACCTCCGCATTCCCGCTGCGCTTCCAGCGCCGCCATGGGCAAGAGAATTTCCTCAATTCAAACGGGGGCGACGCTTGGCGCCCGGCGAAGCCGAAGCCCTGTCGAGCCGCACTTGTTAGGTCGAAATTACCCCTGGTAAAATTGGGCTTAGCCGAGCTTCTGTTATCTTACAAAAAAGAAAGGCAGATTAATGCTCATCGGTGAAGTGGCGGGATATGTGGCTTCGGCACTCGTCTTCATGACTTTCTATATGAAGACGATGACGCCGCTTCGCGTCGTTGCCGTGATGAGCAATATTGCGTTCATCGCGTATGCGTTCATTGAAGGCTTGCTACCAGTCCTCATCCTTCATCTATGCTTACTTCCCCTGAATCTTTTTAGGCTTCGCCAATTTAACAGACTGGTGAGAGAGACGCGTGAGACCGCGCGGGGGGAACTTTCCTTCGAATCGCTGCTTCCATTCATGAGCCCGGGGCGCTTCAAGGCCGGAGAAATACTGTTTCGCAAGGGCGACTTATCGCGCGAGATGTTTTACATCTGCGAGGGCGAGATCCGTTTACCAGAGCTTGATAAAACGATCGGCAAAGGTGAAACGCTCGGAGAGATAGGCCTCTTCGCTCCGGAGAAAACACGGACGGTAACGGCAATATGTGAGAAAGACTGTGAACTGCTGCGGATGTCGGAAGACAGATTTCTCCAGCTTTACAATCAGAATCCACAGTTTGGGTTTCACATAGTCCGCGTCATCACAAGTAGGTTGATGGAGAATTACACGAGATTATTGCTCGCGCTCACCCCGGGAGAAAACTCCGCTGGATCACTCAGCGCGGGTAATTCCATAGAGAGCCAAGTCAACAAACTTGACGCGAAACGAACCGGAGCAGATTCGAGACCGACACGCAATTGGGCAAGAAGACAATTGTTCGGTTTCTATGTTCCGGCGGCGATTGTTCTGGCGTTTCTGGGTCTACTCCTTCTGAGCTGGCAGGCCGCCCCCTATTTGCAATCGGTCATCGTTCGCGATGCTGCTGTTACGTCTTGGTTGAATGTGGCCACCGCCCCCATCGATGGAATGCTGGAAATCAGACCGCGATCGGTCGATGGAGTGGTTGGTCCGGATGGCATCATCATGGTGATCCGCAACGACCGCTTGAGCCGGAAGACTTTGACCGATGCTCAGATCCAAGTCGACGGCACTGCGGCGCGGGTCAAGGAGCTTCGAGCGTTCCTTGACGATATCGCTGAATTGGAAAAAGACCGTGTCGAGTTGAAGTCCCACTACGCCGATGTTTTTCGCGCTGAGCTGGATGAAGAAATCACAGGTATTGCACGCGAGATTAGCGTTACCCGAAAGCGACTGGGCCTCATCAACAAGATTGCCGGGCGCCACGAAAAACTGCTCACGAAAGATGCCGTATCGCAGGCTGCAACAGATGAGGCATGGCTGCGCGTATCGGACTTGGAACTGCAACTCACGAAGCTGGAGAAGAACTTGGCGTACGCCCGGGTACGACGCGAGGCCGCAGACAACGGCGTTTTCATAAGCCCGGACGGCGATGATCCCGACTGGGTCCGCGGCGCGCGCGTGGAATTGAAGCTGCAGAAGAAAGAAACGCGCCTGGCGTTGAGGCAGGCCGAGGCGGATCTTGCCACGGCGCGGGCTGCTTTAAAGGTCGCGCAAGAGGACTACGCGAGACTGGCCGAAGGCTTCGTTCGCGCGCCTGCGGGCAGTATTGTGTGGAACGAAATGGCGGCGCCGGGGGCCACTGTGCGATCGGGAGAGCCGGTTGCCGATTGGCTGGACTGCTCGAACCTCATGATAGACGTGCCGGTTGCCGATGCCGAGGTTCCCCTGATCAAGATCGGCATGGAGGCCGACGTTGTACTTGAGGGAGATTCTGCCGTCCGCCATGGGCAGGTGCTGCTGACTCGCGGTTCAGCCTTCACGCTGGGACGCAACGACCTTGCCGTTCTTGCGAAGGGCCGCACCGACGGTGTTGCACAGGTCCTGCTCGAATTCTCCCATGAGCGGAAGAAGTTCACGACCTGTCCGGTGGGGCGGGCTGCCCATGTCGACTTTCCGGATATCGGAGTAATCGACATTATTCGAGCCCGGCTGCGTCTCTGAAGGGTGTTGTTAGAGGAAAATATCTCGAGGCGACGAAGGGGCGATCCATTGCCTCAGGCGATGCGCGATCCCTTTTGTTTTCCCAACCGTTCGTGCGAGGGGATCCACTTCGCGGTGATGAAACCTCAAGCGTCTCGACCTAACCGGAACACACGCCAATTGCTTCAGTTGCGATGAGAGCGACGGCGGACCATGGCGGCTGCTCTCGGCGGTCCAACCGACACGGTTTCCGAAAGAGCGGACTACTGTCGTTCTGACCTCCACCCTGCGCGGATGAGCGGTCGCCCTCACGACCCCCTCCCAACGTCGGTGAATAGCCGGACTCGGACTTCCGATCCCAGTCGCGTCTCGTCAATCGTCATTGCAAATGTGCTAGCCTTCCGAGCGAAGACGTCAGAGAGTTAAACGGCTTGCGGCCGCTTGCCGGGCGGCGACGGGCGCCGGCTCGGGCAAGGGCGAGATGTCATCGAGTAACTGCCGATACGGTAGCGATATGGGCAAGCTGCGAGGGCCATATACCGGGAGGCCGAAATGAAGGGACCGTGGGCAGCGGTCATCGTTGCGACTGCCATCGCCGCGTTCAGCCAATCAGCGTCGGCTGAACGCATCCTCCGTTTGACCTTGCAACTGCCAATCACGAACGTGCTTGGACAAAATGTCACGGCGTTCAAGGAGATTGTGGAGCGTGAGAGCAACGGCGAGATCAAAGTTGAGATCTATCCATCGGCGGAGCTCTATATGGATAAGGAGGTGCCACAAGCCGTCAGCTCGGGTTCCATCGAAATGGGCGTGGCGCCAGTGACCCGCTTTTCACACCAGAGACCGGCGGTGAATTTGTTCAATTTGCCCTTCCTGTTCGTCAACAACGAAGACATCGCCGTAGCGACGGCCCCGGGACATCCGATACGCACCGCTCTGGATCGCGAGATTCTCACTACCGGGGCACGGCCGCTCTGGTGGCAACCGTTCGGACTGGCCGTCATGCTCGGCAGAGAGGAGGCACCGCTTCGTCCGGATAGCCTCAAGGCCAGAAAAACCAGGGTGTTCGGCAATACCATGAGAGAGTTCGTTGCGGCAGTTGGGGGAGATCCTTTGCCCGTGTCGGGTTCCAAGCAGTATCAGTACTATGAGCGCGGCGACGTCGATTTCGGCATGACCGGCATCACCGCGGTGAAAAGCCGCAGGTTGTATGAGGTGATGCGACACATCGTGACCACCAATCATGCCGCGCTCGAGTTCGTCGTCGTCATCAATGAGGTGCTTTGGAACGATCTTTCCGAGTGGGAACGTGCGATCATCAAGCAAGCGGCCGCTGAGGTCGAACAAGATCTGCGGATGTCTTACCGCTCGATCCATGAAGAAACGCTCGATTGGATTGCGGCAAACACGACGATGGAAATAAAGGACCTCGACGCCGAGCAACTTTCTGCTTGGCGTGACGCCGCCGCCCCTGTCTACGACTCATACATTGAACGCGCAGGACAAGTTGGCAAGGAATTGCTGGGGGAGGCGCAAAAGTTTCAGTGACGGAAAACCGCGAGGAGACGCCCGCCAGTCGACCTTGAACAGGCGGCATAGGAGCCCGCTCTGGGTCATCACCTCCCCGCCGTAACCCGAGCCGACACCGCGCGGCTACTTTCAGTGGTCGAGCCGACAAAATTTTCGAGAGAGCGGACCTAAGATTGCCGATGTCACGATACGGGACTATGGCGGATGCCCTGACGATCCCCCTCTAACGTCAGCGAATAGCCAAATCCAGTCATTGGAGGAGGTCACGGCTGCAAACAAATCGAGCCACTGGAAATAACCTCGATCATGCGATCAATATGTTACTTCAGAATCTCTTTGATCAAAGCTTCGGTAAGTTTGAGTCGCTCACCGAAAGTCGAAATGGTCAAGAACTCGCCGTCGGTGTGCATGCCTTCGCCGTAAGGGCCCAGACCGACCAGGAGATCCATACCGGTGTCGGCCAGGTGGTTGGCGTCCGAGGTGAAGCCCACATGGCTGCCCGTAACCTTCTGATTGATGTTCTCGCCAGCGATTTTCAAAAGACCATACAAGCGCTTGGTGTGAGACCCGGGCATGCTGGGAATGGCGACGATGGCTTCTAACTTGGCGGTGGGCGCAGCTTCAAGATGGTCATTGTAGACGTAATGTCTGTCGGTTATGTCCTGGATCTTTCTGACCGTCTCCTTTTCATCTTCCCTTTCGACGAAGCGAATGTCGATCATGGCCTCGGCGTGTTCACACACCACATTGGGTTTGGTTCCGCCATCAATCACGCCAACGTTGACCGTGAGCTTTTTGGAATATTCGGTGAGTTTCGAGATCTCGACAACCTTGTGGCTAAGCTCCACGCAGGCGTTAATGCCTTTTTTGGGTTCTAAGCCGGCGTGAGAAGCCTTTCCTTGTACCGACAGAGTCAGCCACCGCACTCCAGAATGGCTGGTGACCACGGCGCCGCCAGGCAGGCCCGGTTCAAAGACCAACCCCGTTTTGGCGTCAGCCACCAGTTCCTTCACCAACGCATGGGAGTACGGAGAACCAATCTCTTCGTCGTCATTGAGGATTACCAAGAACTTCTTAAGCTGGTCGGTGCCCTCGAACTTCCTGAGAAGTTCCAAAATCAAGATGATTCCGGCTTTCATGTCGATGATACCGGGGCCGAAGATTTTATCCCCCCTTACCTCAAATCTTTGAAACGCGGAATCCTGTTTGAATACTGTGTCAATGTGACCCATTAGAAGCAATTCGGGCTCGCCGCCGGAAACCGCCATAGCGAGCAGTTTGTGGCCGTCATCGAGATCGTAAATTTCAGCCTTAAATCCGAGCTTTTCGAATTCGGGCATCAACACCTCTCGGACGGCGTCCAAACCCTCAACGTTTTGCGTGCCAGAGTTTATGTTGACGATTCTTTCCAACAGGGCCTGCCACTCGGGTGCGGTTTGGGCGGAGACAGTGACGGACCATGTGATGAAAACGGCCGCCAGTGCCAAAAGAGTCCCTTTGGCCACGCGCTGTAGCTTCTTCTTCACTTGGTTCACAGCAGTACCTCTACGTCTCTATTTTCGACTAAGCCCAAGGCCCACTCCGAGGCAAGTTTGTCGAGCAGGGTGCCGTGGTTGGATCGTTGGGTCTCAACACTCCCTCGTCAAGCTCCGACACCTTCATGGCTATGAGAAGAGCCTCCTTGTATCGGCCCTTTCTATACGGCTCCGAGCACTGGCTATGTGCGTCCATAAGCTCAGCGGACCGGCTGTGGTCAGCGGCAGGCCAGATAACGAGGCACAGCAAGGCCGCCACCCGTCATCTGACTTTATGTCTGATCATCAACCTACCCCCCCCTCCATGGAGCGTGGGCGCATGCAGTTAGTCTATTAAATCGGGCCGCTTGGGGGTTGAGGCCGTATGACGGCTCCGGGTCTTGGCTGTGCAAAAACGCGGTGCGTCAGTGCTTGTTGTTATGCGCCGGTGTTGTGGGGCGATGAATCAGATGATTACCGGTTTTGAGGTCGAGAATCGCGCCTAGGGGCGTGATGGGGACTTTCTGAGGCGTGTGTGAGCGGGCTATAGGCAAGCGATGAGAGGGGCTCATGCCCTCATGGCTTGGAGCAGAGGCCCTATGCCGAGGATGTTCATAACGCGCGTCAGATTGTAGGCGAGCACGCTGAGTGCCATCTCGGTGCGGACGTTCTTCAGCCGCCTCATCAGGAAGTGAGTTGCGCCCATCCGGGCCTTGATGGTGCCGAAGGGATGCTCGACCGTCTCCCGCCGATCGCGCATGGCCTGCGGGTTCTCGTCGAGCCGCCGCTGGACGGCTTCCAGAACCTCCTCGTGCTCCCAGCGCGAGACGCGGCGCTGCTTGCTCGGGGTGCAGAGCGCCTTCATGGGGCAGTCAGCGCAGACGCCCGTCCAATAGCGGCGTATGGCCAGTCCGCCTTCTTCGCGTGTGTAACGGTAGGTGAGACGCTCGCCGGCCGGGCAGATATAGACATCCTCATCGGCAATGTAGCGGAAGTCCTGCTTGCCGAAGCGCCCTGAGCAACACGAGGCAGGGCCGCTCCTGCCATGAGCAGCGCCATCGCAACCGTAAGGCTCTTACACCAGCGCATCGGTCTTGCCCTCTCCAACCCTACCGGCGTTGAACTTCACGCCTAGACATTCGGCGCCCGGGATCCATGCCGGCGGTGCCGAAATGGCACATGCTACCAACCGGGATCCAAGATTGACCGAACACCCGCCACTCCGGGGCCGGGAGAACGCGAGGGCATCGTGTCTCCCAACACCCTGGAGAGGCATCGCGGAGCGCGCTACTTCTCGAACTCGATCAGAATTCCTGCGGGCGCCGGGGCGCTCAACTTCAAGCCTTTGCTTTCCGCCGTCGCATTGATGTAGACGCAGTGATCGTTGCTCATCGTAACGGCACCGGCGATGCCTTTGCCGATCGTCAGGCCCGCCTCGATGGCGCCGTAATCGCCTTCGAAGTCCTCGAGCTTGGCAAGGTTCAACACCTCTCCCGTCAGGGTCTCCTCCGAGGCCCCGGTCTCCAGCAGCTTGGCGCCCGAGAGGTGTATCTTGTGCTGGCTGCCGTCATTGAGGGTCAGCATTCCTTCGCCCCAGCGCGCGCCGACGATGAAGCCGACGGTCGTGATCTTGGCCTCGAAGGTTCCCGATTTCGCCACGTCGCCTTTCGGGCATTCCTTCTCGGCGGCCGTGGCCGGCTGCAAGGTCATGCAAGAGAGGGCCGCGGCGGCAAACAGGGATGGAAGCAGTCGGTAGTTTGACATCGGAGTTTCTCCTCGAAATTGAGTGTCGTTAGCACGGACTTTGGTTAACAAGGACCGGTCCGGTCAGGGGTCCACTCTGTCGGCCCCGGTGCGAAGGTCACAGGAGTGCTCGACGCACGCCTCGAACTTGTCGCTCAACTCCTGAGCATCGAACGCCGCACCAATGGCAACAATCTGCGAGTGAGGACATCGCTCACCCCAAGCACCCAACTCGAAAATCTCGGCCCGACGCCCCACTACCTGCAAGGCAAGACGCTTGTCGGAGGAGTCCGCGGCAAAGATGATGCCCTTACAGCGGTAAATCGAAGAAGGAAGTTCCCTTCGCACCATCCGTCGCAATCTATCGAGGGAAAACGGCCGGTCTGAC
>Ga0070727_10005453_pt1 | contig 10387 bp, 8 predicted proteins | sample tdAd472_FD_66722 | JGI IMG/M metagenome (GOLD analysis project Ga0070727, IMG submission 66722) | Marine sediment microbial communities from the Atlantic coast under amendment with organic carbon and nitrate - tdAd47.2 | ecosystem: Environmental > Aquatic > Marine > Coastal > Sediment | place... | reverse complement strand
TGGGCGACCTACCTGTTACTGCTGCTGGTGCTGCTGGTCAACGGCATCGTTTCTGCCACCCCCGCCAGTCTGATGGTGTTCACGCTGGTACCGCTGCTGATTTTTTTGCCGGGGTTGCGCCGGGAGCGCTACAAGACCCTGTCGCTGCTCTGTTTTGTCACACTGATGTATTTTATGGTCACGGTGACCAACCTGTTTGCGCCCAGCGCCAGTTGGCTGGATGCCATTGAGTTGGTGTTAATTGTCGTATTGTTCGGGGCGGCGATGATGTTCAGCCGCTGGAAACAATACTCGCTTTATCAGGAAGATACCCCATGAGTGACAAGCCCGGTTTGATTCGCCGTTTCTTTCGCCTGCTTGGCAAACTGGCCTACGGGATCAGGATGCTGATCAATCTGCTGTTTTTGTTGGTAGTGGCGGCACTGGTGGTGAGCGTGTTCCAGAAGGATGTGCAGCCGCTGCCCGAGCACGCGGCGCTGCACATCGCCCCCGGCGGTGAGCTGGTGGAGCAGAAAACCTATACGGACCCCCTGACCCAGTTGATGCAGCAGAGCGGACCCGCCGATGCGGAAACCCTGGTGCGGGACGTGATCGAGGCTATCGATCGCGGCGCCACGGATCCCCGCATCAATTCCCTGGTGCTGGAGCTGAATTACCTGGCGGGTGGCGGCCTCACCAAGCTGGAGGATATCGGCAAGGCACTACAGCGATTTCGTGACAGTGGCAAACCCATTGTCGCCGTGGGCGATAATTTCACCCAGGAGCAGTATTACCTCGCCAGCTATGCCGATGAGATTCACCTCAATCCCATGGGGGCAGTGCTGATCACCGGCTATGGCAGTTATCACAACTACTTCAAGGAAGCCCTGGAGAAATTAAGGGTCAACGTGCACGTCTTTCGGGTGGGGACTTACAAGGATGCCATCGAACCTTTGACTCGCAACGATATGTCCACCGCCTCCCGTGAACACAACAGCGCCTGGCTCAATGCCCTGTGGGCAGTCTATACCGACCGGGTGGAAACCCAGCGCAATCTGCCCGCCGATGCCATCGATGATTACGTCAACAACCTCGGCGACAAGCTGGCGGAGCACGGTGGCAATGCTGCAGAACTGGCCATGGCCACCGGGCTGGTGGACCAACTGTCCACCCGTCCACAAATGGCGGCTCGCCTGCGGGAGCTGGCCGGGGTCAATGACGAGGGCGGTTATCAGAATATCGACATGAAGCGCTATCTGTCCCACGTGCGCCGTACCGATGCCCTGGAGCCCAGCCTGGAAAAAGACAAGATCGGCTTGATCGTGGCCAAGGGCATGATTCTCGACGGTGAACAGCCGGCGGGTACCATCGGTGGCGACAGCCTTGCGGAGCTGCTCCGACAGGCCCGCAAAAACGATGAGTTCAAGGCCCTGGTACTGCGTATTGACAGTCCGGGAGGCAGCGCCTTTGCCTCGGAAGTCATCCGCCAGGAACTGGCGGCCACCCGCAAGGCGGGGTTGCCGGTGGTGGCCTCGATGGGCACGGTGGCCGCTTCCGGGGGCTACTGGATTGCCACGGGCGCCGACGAGGTCTGGGCCAGCCCCACCACCATGACCGGTTCCATCGGTGTGTTCGGGGTGATTCCCACTTTTGAGGACAGCCTGGGGGCGCTTGGCGTCCACAGCGACGGTATCGGCACCACCGAGCTGGCGGACTTCTATCGCCTGGATCGTCCCATGTCGCCCCAGGCCAAGCAGGTGGTGCAGTCCGGGGTGAACCACATTTATGACTACTTCCTGTCCCTGGTGGCTGAGGCCCGGGAGAGCACGCCGGAGGCTGTCCACGAGATCGCCCAGGGCCGAGTCTGGACCGGGGAGAAAGCACGGGAACTGGGGCTGGTGGATGAGCTGGGCAACCTGCAACAGGCCACCGAGGCCGCGGCGAGGCTTGCCGGGCTGGCCCAGTACGAGGTGGAGGAGATCAGCAAGCCATTGAATTTCCGCGAGCAATTGCTGCAGCAACTGGCCAATGGCCAGGCGGCGAGCTGGCTGGCCGGGTTGCCGCAAAGCTGGACGCCCGCAGGCTGGCTGGCCGGCCTCTACGAGGGGATGGGGCGTCCGCTGGAACCCCTGAGCCGCCTGAACGACCCCCAGGGTATTTATCTGCAGTGCTTTGAATGCGGTACTGTCAGGTGACCCGCCCCGAGTGGGGTGGTATGAAATAGGCGGACACAAAAAAGGCGGCCAGCGGCCGCCTTTTTGCGTTTACCTGAAAATCAGCGTTCCAGGTACTGCAATTTGTCCTCTGCGCCATCCCATTCCTCGGCATCGGGCAGTGGATCTTTCTTTTCCGTGATATTGGGCCAGACATCCGCCAGTTCCGCGTTCAGCTCCAGATAGACCTGCTGGTTATCGGGCAGCTCGTCTTCCGAGAAAATCGCCTCGGCGGGACACTCCGGTTCACAGAGTGCGCAGTCGATACACTCGTCCGGGTGAATGACCAGAAAGTTGGGGCCTTCGTAAAAACAGTCCACCGGGCAGACTTCTACACAATCCGTGTATTTGCACTTGATGCAGTTTTCGCCGACGACAAAGGTCATTGGAGTTTCTCCGTGAAGCGGGTAAGGAACAGCGGTGCATTATACAGAAATCAAAACCGCGAGTTAAAGCACTCCGGGACAATTTTGCCGAAGCCGGCCGTTTAGTCTCTCTCACAGAGTTGTTTCAGCGCGTAGAGTTGCTCCAGCGCCTGCCTGGGGGTTAGCTCGTCGGGATCGATGTCCCCCAGGGCATGGCGAAGCGCGACACCCTTGGGGTCGGCAAACAGTTCCTGTTGTTGTGGCTGGTGGCCGTCGGTAGACGGGGCGACCGGAGCATGGGCCCCGGCCTCCAGCTTGTCCAGTTCGCGCCGGGCCAGGGCGATGACGTTGGCCGGGATGCCCGCCAGTTTGGCCACCTGGATGCCGTAGCTCTGGCTGGCGGGACCTTCCTGAATCGCGTGCAGGAAGACGATATCGTCGTTGTACTCGGTGGCGTCCAGGTGGACGTTGGCGACGCCCTCGATGTTCTCCGGCAGGGCGGTCAGCTCGAAGTAGTGGGTGGCAAACAGGGTAAAGGCGCGCACTTTCTCCGCCAGTTCCACGGCGCAGGCCCAGGCCAGGGAGAGACCGTCGAAGGTGCTGGTGCCACGGCCGATTTCGTCCATCAGGATCAGGCTGCGGTCGGAGGCGTTGTGCAGGATATTGGCGGTCTCGGTCATTTCCACCATAAAGGTGGAGCGTCCGCCGGCCAGGTCGTCGGAGGAGCCGATACGGGTGAAGATGCGGTCCACCAGGCCGATGCGGGCGCTGTCCGCCGGCACGCAACTGCCGATATGGGCCAGCAGCACGATCAGCGCCGCCTGGCGCATGTAGGTGGATTTGCCGCCCATGTTGGGGCCGGTGATCACCAGCATGCGCCGCGCGTCATCCAGGCACAGGTCGTTGGCCACAAAGGGCCCATCCAACACCTGTTCCACCACCGGGTGGCGGCCGCCGTGAATCGCCATGCCCGGTTCTTCTGTGAGGGTGGGAGCGCAGAGGTTGAGGCTGTCAGCGCGCTCCGCCAGGCACACCAGTACGTCCAGTTCGGCGACGGCGGCGGCGCAATCCTGCAACGGCAGTAACTGTTCGTTGAGGGTCTCGATCAGCGCCTCGTAGAGGGCCTTTTCACGACTGAGGGCCCGGCTTTTGGCGCTCAGTGCTTTGTCCTCGAACTTTTTTAACTCCGGGGTGATGTAGCGCTCGGCGTTTTTCAGGGTCTGGCGGCGGATGTAGTCCGCCGGCGCCTGTTCCGACTGGGCCCGGGATATCTCGATGTAGTAGCCGTGCACCCGGTTGTAACCCACTTTCAGGGTGGTGATACCGGTGCGCGCTTTTTCCCGTTCCTCCAGGTCCACCAGAAACTGCCCGGCGTTGCTGCTGAGATCGCGCAGCTCGTCCAGCTCCGTATCGTAGCCCTCGGCGATGACGCCGCCATCGCGGATCACCACCGGTGGGTTGTCAACGACGGCTCGCTCCAGCAGCGATACCAGCTCGGGAAACTCCCCCGCCAGCTCGGCGAGTTGCGCCAGGTGGGACGCTTCCAGGGTGTCCAGGATCGACTGGATAGCCGGCAGGGCGGCCAGAGATTGACGCAGCCGGGTCAGGTCCCGGGGACGGGCGGAGCGCAGGGCCACCCGGCCCAGAATGCGTTCCATGTCCCCCACCTGTTTCAACTGTTCGGTGAGTGTTTCGTAACTGTAGTCCAGCCGCAGGGCCGCCAGGGCCTGCTGGCGGGCGTGGAGAACCGACAGGTTGCGCAGGGGGCGATTCAGCCAGCGGTTCAGCAGGCGGCTGCCCATGGCGGTGGCGGTGTTGTCCAGCACCGACAGCAGGGTATTGTCCAATTCGCCGTTGAGGTTGAGGCTCAATTCCAGGTTGCGCCGGGTGGCGGCATCGAGAATGACGCTGTCGTCGCGGTTTTCGTGGCTGAGGCTGCGGATATGGGGCAGGGCCGAGCGCTGTGTCTCGCGGGCATACTGCAACAGACACCCCGCGGCGGCCAGGGCCAGAGGGAGGTGGTCGCAGCCGAAGGCGGTCAGGTCTTTGGTGCCGAACTGATCGATCAATTGGCGGCGGGCAGTGTCTTCCTCAAACTCCCAGGGCTGGCGATGGCGCACCCCGCGTCGCTGTTGCAGTAGGTCGGCGCGGGGAAAGTCTTCGGCCACCAGCAATTCCGCGGGATTCAGCCGTTGCAGTTCCCCCAGCAGCTCCTCGGGGCTGTCCACTTCCATGACCAGAAAGCGACCGCTGCCGATATCCAGGGTGGCAATACCGAACAGGCCCTTTTGGTGGGCGATGGCGGCCAGCAGATTGTCCCGGCGCTCGTCCAGCAGGGCCTCGTCGCTGATAGTGCCCGGCGTGACAATGCGCACCACCTGGCGTTCCACCGGTCCTTTGCTGGTGGCGGGGTCGCCAATCTGTTCGCAGATGGCCACGGATTCTCCCAGCCTCACCAGCTTGGCCAGATAATTTTCCGCGGCGTGATAGGGCACACCGGCCATGGGGATCGGCTGACCCGCGGATTTGCCCCGGGCGGTGAGGGTGACGTCCAGCAGGCGTGCGGCCTTTTTGGCATCGTCGTAGAAAAGCTCGTAGAAATCCCCCATGCGATAGAACACCAACTCGTGCGGGTGTTGCGCCTTGATGCGCAGGTACTGCTGCATCATCGGGGTGTGCTTTTCGGGCATCGCCGCTGAGGTCATATCCGGGATTTCTGCGTGGGGTGAAGCGGGGGATTCTACGTCAATCCTCCCGGGGAAAAAACCTTGGGACGCCCACTGCGCGGGCGTTATCGCCGAGGCCGATGTTCGGGGTGACAGCATCTCTTTCCGCGGCGGCGCACAGTCGTGACGTTTGCGAGTATCATGGGCGCTTTTCAGGGGTACCTCAGAGGTGATGGGTTGAAGCGCAAAAGATATCGGCACCGGGCCGGCAGCAAGTCAGGGGCTATCGGTCGCTCGGTAGCGTTTACTGTAGAGAGCATGGATGGCCTGGGACAGGGCGTCGCCCGGGTGGACGGCAAGCTCTGCTTTATCGCCAAGACCTTGCCCGGGGAAACGGGGCGGGCGACGGTTTACCGCGCCAGCAAGGGGGTGCTGTTTGCCCGTCTCGACAGCCTGGAATCCAGGGCGGAGAACCGTGTCGACCCCGTGTGTCCCCACTTTGAACAGTGTCCGGGATGCCAGTTTCTGCACACCGATTACGACAGTGAGTTGAGCTACAAGCGGGCGGCGCTGGAGGGGCATCTGAGGCGTCTGGGAAAAGACCACCCCGCCATTGCAGTGTTGCCGGCACAACAGCGCCTCGGTTACCGCAATCGCATGCAGTTGCACTACCGCCACAAGTACATCGGTCTGATCGACCCGGTGGAAGACACTGTGCTGGAAATTCCCCACTGCCAGATTATCGACGAGCAACTGCGCCCCGAGTTCGAGGCGCTCTATCAGCAGCGGGACTGGGCGAAGGAGCGTTCCGGCCAGGGACATTGCGAGTTGTACCTGACGCCGGAGGGGGTCAGCGTTGCCTGGGACCAGGCCTATGCCCACGGCGGGTTCACCCAGGTCAACCGGGCCATGAACGAGGTGTTGCGGCAGACCGTGTTGGCGCAGCTCGGCGATGCACCACCCGGCTCGTTGCTGGATCTGTTCTCCGGAGACGGAAACCTGTCCGAGCCCGTCGTCCAGCAATATCCGGACATGGAGCGGGTCATGGTGGACTATGCGCCGGAGCGGGCAGGGGGCGACGACTTGCCGTTTCTCCACCTCGATCTGTTTGCGGAAACCGCGTTGCGCACTTTTCGCGCCCGCTGCCGACACCGGCAGTTTGATGTCTTGCTGGTGGACCCCCCGCGCAAGGGGTTCCCGGCCCTGCCAGCATGGATCAAGGCGTTTGGCCCAAAACGGCTGATTTATGTCAGTTGCAATGCGGCGACCATGGTGCGGGACATACAGAAACTGGGGGACGCTGCCCGCATTGAACATGTCAGCCTGATCGACCTGTTTCCCGGGACCCAGCATTATGAAACCCTGGCAGTGGTGACGTTGCCGGGCTGACCGGTTCCCGCTTACCCTTTGTCTGGCGTTTACCCCTTGTCTGGAATGCCCCGCTGGCTTAACTTGCACCTATGGAAAAGTCTATTCAGACCCTGGCGGAGAGACTCGGGGATTTGCTCTTGAGCAGGGGCGCCACCGTCACCTGTGCGGAATCCTGTACCGGCGGCAGCGTGGCCGCCGCCATTACCGATATTCCGGGCAGTTCGAGTTGGTTCCGGCTGGGGCTCGTCACCTATGCCAACAGCGCCAAGCAACAGGTGCTGGGGGTGTCGCCGCAGACGTTGTCCGAGGAGGGCGCGGTCAGTGAAGCCGTGGTGGAGCAGATGGCCCGCGGTGCACTGGGGCTGGCGGAGGCGGACATCGCCGTCGCCGTGAGCGGCATTGCCGGCCCCGGCGGCGGTACGGCGGAAAAGCCGGTGGGCACCGTGTGGTTCTGCTGGGCGCGGGCCGATGGAGAATGTGTCAGCCGCTGCCTGCAGTTTGACGGCGAGCGAAGGGCGGTGCGCAGGGCCGCCGTGCTGCAGGCGCTGACCGGTCTCATCAACCTCATCGACAATTGATATACTGTATGACTATACAGTAGTCTGTGGTTGCGCTAAGCTAGCGTCAATCGATTTGAAACATACCAGAGAAAGTACCGAGGGGCATCGATCATGGATCCGAACAAGGAAAAAGCACTTCAGGCAGCGCTTGGCCAGATTGAGCGCCAGTTTGGCAAGGGCACCGTCATGCGCATGGGGGACCGGGAGCACGTGGCTATCCCGGCCATTTCCACCGGCTCCCTGGGGCTGGATATCGCCCTGGGCGTGGGTGGCCTGCCCAAGGGCCGCGTGGTGGAGATCTACGGTCCGGAATCCTCCGGCAAGACCACGCTGACACTGCAGGTCATTGCCGAGGCTCAGAAGCAGGGCGGCACCTGCGCTTTCGTCGACGCCGAGCATGCCCTGGACCCCATTTACGCGGAAAAGCTGGGCGTCAATGTCGATGACCTGATCATGTCCCAGCCGGACACCGGCGAGCAGGCCCTGGAGGTCACCGACATGCTGGTGCGCTCGGGCGCCATCGACGTGCTGGTGGTGGACTCCGTGGCGGCCTTGACACCCCGGGCAGAGATCGAGGGCGAAATGGGCGACCACCACGTCGGTCTGCAGGCCCGGTTGATGTCCCAGGCCCTGCGCAAGCTGACCAGCAATATCAAGCAGGCCAACTGCCTGGTGATCTTCATCAACCAGATTCGCATGAAAATCGGCGTGATGTTCGGCAACCCGGAAACCACCACCGGCGGCAACGCGCTGAAATTCTACTCCTCAGTGCGACTGGATATCCGTCGCATCGGCTCCGTCAAGGAAGGTGACGAGGTGGTCGGCAACGAAACCCGGGTCAAGGTGGTCAAGAACAAGGTGTCGCCGCCCTTCAAACAGTGTGAATTCCAGATTCTCTATGGCGCGGGAATCAACCATCTGGGCGAGGTCGTGGATCTGGGTGTGAAGTGCGGCCTGGTGGACAAATCCGGCGCCTGGTATGCCTACAACGGCACCAAGATCGGCCAGGGCAAGGCCAACGCCTGCGAGTATCTGCGGGAAAACCCCGCGGTTGCCGCCGAGGTCGAGGAGAAAATCCGCGAGCAGCTGATGCCCGCTCCCGCCCCGCGCAAGGCACAGGACCAGGTTGGCGCCGAGCAACCGGAGGAAACCGATCTCTGATGCTCCGCAATCACCGGACCTGTTGAGGCAATCCCCGATTGCCAACGGGTTGTTGCTTTCAGAAAAAGCCGCGGTGTCAGTCCCGCGGCTTTTTTCGTGACGTTTGTGCGCTTCTGCTGTCAGTAAACAAGATGAATGCGCTTAGATTCAAAACATGATGGCGTCGGTAACAAATGCGTTGTGCCGGGGGCGGCAATGAACGAGCTGGTGACCTACAAGGGTGTGGTGGTCGGACTCTTTCTGTTGTTGCTGTTTCTGGCGGAGCGCTGGTGGCCGGCCGCGCCGGTACCGGCGTCCGGCACCTCCAAACCGAGGCTCGTGAAAAACCTGTCGTTGTGGGCCTGCAACGTCCTCGCTTCTCTGCTGATCGTTCTGCCGGTGACACTCATCGCGTCCCGCCACGCCAGTTTCTGGTGGTCCGACTGGGTACCACCCTGGTCCTGGTTGCTACTGGATTTGTTGCTGTTGGACTTGTGGATTTACTGGTGGCACCGGGCCAGTCATCGCATCGGTTTCCTGTGGCGCTTTCACCATGTGCACCATCTGGATCGATGGCTCGATGTCACTTCTGCAGTGCGTTTTCATTTTGGTGAGGTCATTTTGTCGGCCCTGGCGAGGGCGGTATTTATTGTCTGCTTCGCCATCCCCCTCTCGTCAGTGATTGTGTTTGAGTCACTGGTACTGATTTTTACGGCTTTCCACCATTCCAACCTGCGACTGCCCCCGCGCTTGGAGTATGGCCTGTCCCTGTTGATCATCACACCCTCCATTCACTGGGTGCACCACCATGTGCGGCAAAGTGACACGGACAGCAATTACGGTACGCTATGCAGTTTCTGGGATCGCCTGTTTCGCAGCCGTTCGACCACCCGTCGCACAGCGGATATGACCATCGGCCTGGATAGCTCGCCGGACCTGGGTTTTTGGCAATTGCTGTTGGCACCGTTTCGTCGGCGGCAGGCTTCGTCCCGGTCGGGGGTAAACTTGCCATGAGCCATCGTTCAAAGGAATATACGAGAGGAATGCCCTGGATAAGCAGATGGCCGGCGTCGCCCCGGCGGGAGTTGAATCATGGATAATTACCAGGAACTGGTCAGCGTCATCGCGTTGACCATGGGTGTGGGCTGGGCCAGTGGTATCAACCTCTACGCCGCGCTGCTGGTACTGGGTCTGGCCGGCGCCACTGGCAATGTGCAGTTGCCCGCCGAGCTGACTGTGTTGCAGGACCCTCTGGTGATCTTTGCCGCCGGCGCCATGTATATGGTGGAGTTTTTTGCCGACAAGATTCCCGGCGTGGATAGCGGCTGGGATACGCTCCACACCTTTATCCGCATACCCGCGGGGGCCATGCTGGCCGCGGGAGCGGTGGGGGATGTGACGCCGGCGCTGGAGATCGCTGCGGGGATTATGGGCGGCACCATGGCGGGAGCCAGCCACCTTACCAAGGCTTCCACCCGGGCGCTGATCAATACCTCTCCGGAACCCCTGAGCAACTGGACGGCCTCCATCAGCGAGGACCTGATGGTACTGGGCGGACTGTGGGCCATGTTCAATCACCCCCTGTTGTTCCTGTGCCTGATGATTGTGTTTATCGCCCTGGTGATCTGGCTGTTGCCAAAACTGCTGCGTTTGGTGGCGCGCATTTTCCGCAAAATCGGCGAATGGCTGGGCATTGTCGAAAGGGCGCCAGATGAGACCCTGGTAGAGGAGGAGGCTGCGCTGCCTCCGCCAGACGATTCTCCGGAACCCGGGGCGAAGCAGCCCTAGCGACCCATGACTGAGTCCGACGTCCAAGATCCCGTGGCCATGTTGCGCCATCGCGCCATGGACCTGTTGGCCAGGCGCGAACACTCTGCCCGGGAGTTGCAAACCAAGCTGGCCTCGAAGCTGCCGGAGTGCGCCGAGCATCTGCCAGAGGTTCTCAATGCGCTGAAAGAGGAAAACCTGCAGTCCGACCTTCGCTTTGCAGAAGCCTTTATCAGTGCACGCACGCGCCGGGGTCAGGGTCCCTGCCGCATTCGACTGGAATTACAGCAACGGGGCGTTGCCGAGGACATCATTGCGCGGGTCTT
>Ga0070727_10005452_pt1 | contig 10387 bp, 9 predicted proteins | sample tdAd472_FD_66722 | JGI IMG/M metagenome (GOLD analysis project Ga0070727, IMG submission 66722) | Marine sediment microbial communities from the Atlantic coast under amendment with organic carbon and nitrate - tdAd47.2 | ecosystem: Environmental > Aquatic > Marine > Coastal > Sediment | place... | reverse complement strand
TGTTGAAGGAACTCGCGGAGCGAGACGGGACGTTCACAAATCCTACCTAGACGCCTGCGATTCGGTTCACTCTCCGCGCACGACGTGCCGGCGCCCGGCCCTGCAGGTGAAACGCCGGAGATCGAGATCGTCTACCGGCGTCTTCCCGACAACGTCAAGACGTTTCGCCAGGAACTTCTCCACGACGGGCCGAACTGCAAGTTCTCGCTGCTCATCCAACCCGAGGACGGCGAGCCGTTGAACGTAGGGGAGGTTCAGCTCGAGCCCGGAGGCGCGATTCTCTGGTACCTGTTCCCGGACCGGTCGTACGAGGTCGGAGGTGTGTACGACCCGCACGGCCGCCTTCTCGGCTGGTACACGAACCTGCTCAGGCTGCCCGAGATCAGTGAGGGACGGTGGGAGCTGACCGACCTGTTTCTCGATGTGTGGCAACCGCCGGACGGCCCGGCCCAGCTGCTCGACGAGGAAGACCTGGCCGCCGCGCTTGAGACCGGGGCGATCTCCCGCGAAGAAGCGAGGCAGGTGGAGGCGGAAGCCGCTGCGGTGCTCCGGGCGGCGCACGCGGGCCGCTGGCCCCCGACGATCGTGCATCGATACCCGCTCGAAGCGGTCGGCTCTCTCCGGCTTCGCAGGGATGCGCCGGCGACCTGGGCCGCGAATCTCGTGATCAACCGGCTGATCGGGTTCGGAATGTACCTGTTCGGAGCGATTTCGCTGACATCGCTGCTGTTCGCCGCGTTCACCAACGCGTTCGGCGGACCCGGACCGGCGTTGACCGCCTGGAAGACGGTGATCGGGCTGGAGGCGGGGATCCTGTTCCTGTTCGCGGCGGTCGGGCGTCTTCCGGCCACCCGACGCCCGCGGCCTGAAGAATCGCTCGACGAGCGCATTCTGTTCATCGGAAGCGTCGTCACGGCGCTTGCCGTGTTTCTCTACCCGGACGGCCGGCTGTGGCGATCCGCCCTGATCGCCATCTACTCGATCCTCGCCCTGTTCCTGGCGATCTTCGCCGTGGCGCGGCTGCGCTGGGAGCGGCGGTTCCCGGTGCTCGCGTTCGCGGGGATCCTGGTGTGCATGTTCGCGCTGGCGGTGCTTCTGCTCTGATCCGGCCTTCGAGTCTGATCAGATCGGTCGAGTTCTTCCCCTGGCCACCGCGATGAGATCATCGACCACGCGCGAGTCGGCGCGACTGGTCGGTTCATCCGCGGCGATCACCTCTCCTGGCTGGATGTAGTTGTACCGATCGACGATTCCCCGGCGAATCCGTGCGCCAGGCCCGATCCGGCAGTGGTCCATGACGATCGAGTCGACGATCTCGGCCCCCTTCTCCACCCAGACGTCACGACCGATCACCGACCGGACGATGCGCGTTTCGTCCACGACGGTCCCGACCCCGAGGCTGCTGTCTTCGATCTGGCCGGACAACACGCGCGGGCTCGCGCGGTTGTAGGACTGGGAGTGGATCGGCCACATCCGGTTGTTGAGATCGAATCGCGGCTGCTTGCCGAGCAGGTCCATGTGGGCGGACCAGTACGCGGGCAGCGTTCCCACGTCCCGCCAGTACCCGACTTCCTCGTACGGCTTGATGCCCGGCACCCGGTTCCGGTGGAAGTCGTAAGCGTACACCCCGTAATCGGGATCCTTTACCATGCGGGGAACGATCGTCTTGCCGAAATCGGGCTCCAATCCTTCCTGTGAGACCTCCCTGAGCACGTTGATCAGCGCTCGGGGCTCGAAGATGTAGTTCCCCATCGAGGCGTAGGAGTATCCCGCCCGATCCGGCATCTCGGGTGGGGTGTCCGACTTCTCCAGCCAGTCCACGATCCGATCGTCCGGTGTGGCTTCCGCGACGCCGAATTCGGTCGCGTCGACCGAGGGCACCGGGAGCATGGCAATGCTCAGGTCCGCCTCTTTCTTCCGGTGGAAGCGCACCATGTGACCGATGTCCATCCGATAGATGTGATCGGCTCCGAACACCGCGATCAGGTCCGGTCGGAAATCGTGGATCAGGTTGAAATTCTGGAACACGGCGTCGGCGGTCCCCTGGTACCACTCCTTTCCCAACCGCATCTGCGGGGGCACCACCGTGAGAAAATCGTCCGGGTGAGGCGTGCTCAGGCGCCAGCCTTCCCGCAGGTGGTGAATCAATGACTGGGATCGATACTGGACGAGCACGAAGGTCGAGTAGATTCCCGAATTGAGCAGGTTCGACAAAACGAAGTCGACGATCCTGTAGCTTCCCCCGAACGGCACGGCTGGTTTGCTCCGTTCCATCGTCAGCGGCGCGAGGCGGCTGCCCTCGCCGCCCGCCATGACCAGCCCCAGGACTCGCAGATTCCCTCGCATCGCCCGTTTCCTTCCTGTTGTCTGACTCTATTCGCTCTTGTCTTCCAGCATTCTCTCGTACAGTTCCTCGTACTTCCGTCCGCTCGCTTGCCACGAAAAGTCCGTCTCCATACCCGCCCGGATCACGCTTTCCATGGTCTCCGGCCGGGTGTACAGGTCGAGTGCATCCAGAATGGCACCGGAGAGGGCATCAGGGTGGAATAGCTCGAACACGATTCCGGTCGCCGTTTCGTCAGCGAGCGTCTCCGGTGTTATCGCGATCACGCTGTCGGCCAGGCCCCCGACCCGGTGAACGATTGGAATGGTCCCGTAGCGCTGGCTGATCATCTGGTTCAGGCCACACGGCTCGAACGCCGAGGGCATGAGAAAGAAGTCGGAGCCGGCCTCGACGAGATGGGCCAGCGGCTCCGAGAACGCCACTCTCGAACCGACGTTCGGGTTGTCGCGGTCGAGCTGCTCGATCAACTGCTCGTACCGTGGTTCGCCGTTTCCAAGAAACACGAACTGGGCGGGCCAGGCGCCGAGGCGGTGTTCCAGCGCTTCGATCAGCGGGATCCCTTTCTGGTCCACCAGCCGCGACACGAGCCCGAACAGGGGGACGCCAGGCGACTCCGGAAGTCCGAATTCCCGTTGCAGTTCCCGCTTCGCCGCGGCTTTCCCGGAGAGATCCCTCACGTCGTACCGGATGTCCAGGAAGGCATCATCCGCCGGGTTCCATGCGGCGGTGTCGATTCCGTTCAGTATCCCTTCCACCGGGTGAGTGAGTCCCTGGATATTCCCCTCGAGGCCGAATCCGAATTCGGGCGTGGAGATCTCCTCCGCGTATCCCGGGCTCACCGTCGTAACGCGGTCCGCCGTGACCAATCCGCCCTTCAGCAGGTTGATTCCGCCGTAGTATTCGAGCCGGTCCGGCCGGTACCAGTCGTCCGGCAGCCCCGTTTCCGGCCATGCTTCCTCGGCAAACCTGCCCTGGTACGCCAGGTTGTGCAGCGTCAGCACCGACGCCGGCTGATGCTCCCGGATCGCTGCCGCGCCCGGCGGCGGACCGGCCCGAAGGAGGACGGCTGCCAGCGCCGATTGCCAGTCGTGCACGTGCAGGATGTCGGGGGACTCCTCGACCGCGCACAGGGAGGCGCGGCAGAACACCGCGAAGCGAAGCAGGTTGTCGGGGTGGTCTGACCCTCCGACTCCGTACAGCCCGTCGCGATCGAACAATTCCGGCGCATCGATCATCCTGACGCTCAGCCTGCTCCCCGACGGCAGGGACCGGATCGAGGCTTCCGCGGGCAGTCCCAACTCGGCCGGACCGAGCTCGAGTTCTACCGGTCCCGGCTCGAAGCCGGCCTCACGGATCATCCGATAGAACGGGAGGAACAGTGTTACCGCGTGCCCGTTCCGGGCCAGGTACGCCGACAGTGCGCCCGCCACGTCCGCCAGGCCGCCCGTCTTGGCGTACGGCACTGCTTCTGGAGAGATCTGGACGATCCGCATGAGACAGGTCCCGGGACGGTTCGAGGCGGTCAGGGGCTCGCCGCAAGATACCCGGACGATGCCATCTGCCGCGACTGTCGGGACATGGATCAGGTCCGGACGCGCACTCCCGGCTCGACGCGCGTGGCGGGTCCCTTCACCTGGTCGCGGCCCGCCAGCTTCGCCTCGTACAGGTAGTCGTCGGCCCGCTCGAGCAGGCGTGTCACTTCCGCCCCGTGCTCGGGCCAGCTGGCGACTCCGATGCTGATCGTGACATGGGCCGGCGTTCGACTGCCGGGAATCGCGATCGGGTTCTCGCCGACAGCGCGGCGCAGGCCCTCCGCGACAGTGAGCGCGGCGGCGGAGTTCGTTTCCGGCAGGGCCACGACGAATTCCTCGCCACCGATCCGTGCGACGAAGTCCCCACCTCGAACACGGTTCTGGATCACCCGGGCGACGGACCTGAGAGCCGTGTCACCGGCCGCGTGCCCGTGTGTATCGTTGAATTGCTTGAAGTAGTCGATGTCAATCGCTGCGATCGAGATCGGTCGGCCGTGGCGCCTCACCCGCGCGACCTCGCCGTTCCACCGGTCTTCGAACGCCCTCCGGTTGAGGAGACCGGTGAGACCATCGTTGGCGGACAGCACGTGCGGCTTCTGCATGCGCAGATTCACCAGGGTGCCGAGCACACCCATCGTCCCGAGAAGCACGATCCGCACTCCCTGCGTTCCGATCTCGAGCTCGGTCAGGCCACCGGCCGCGGCGCCGATTCCGACGATGGCCCCGTACTGGAGCACGGCGAGTCCTCCGGCCACGGCGCAGGCCCGGTGGTCCAGCCGCATGCTGGTTGCAGCGAGGGCGAGAAAATAGACGGGAAACGCCACCGGGTTCATCAGGGCCAGGTCCGGTCGGCCGACGAGCAGGAACGCGGCCAGGGTGACGCTGACGACCGTCACGTCCAGAACGCTGGTCGCGAAGCCGATCCACCAGCCGTAGTTGGCTCGACTGACGAATATGTGAATGAATCCAGCTATCGGAAGTGCCACATACGTGACAAGCAGGTACACGTGGGGGGCGGGAGTCTGTCCCGTCTTCCATGCTGCGAAGAAGGCGACCCCGATCGCGGCGACACTCACCCCGAGCCGGAGCCAGGAGATCAGCAGCTCTCCCTGTCCCCCGGTCTGGAGAAGAGATGAATCCGGCGGCATCCAGAACCGCCGCCACCACTTACCGATCCGATCCATCCCGCCCCTTCCCGCGAGTTCGCGGTCTTTCGTTCGTGGCCGAGCTCGCCGACCATTCGAGCAATCCTCGTGCCCGCCGGAAAGCGTGATTAATCAACACATTCTGGGATCGCGGGCTCCGACGAACGCCGTAGTCCGCACCATGTCGCCGTATCCCGCAATAACGACGGGCACTTGAAGGGCCGCGCCCCCCCTGCGATCATGGCGTTTCCGAGACCCCTCCGCGGCTCGGCTCGGCGGCTCGGATTCGCGGCTCGGCTCGTCGCCGGTCGTTCCGGCAACCAATTCCTTGCGAGGATTCGAGAGGATTCCATATGTCGATGTCCATCCGGCCCGCGACGCAGGAGGACCTGGCGCGCATCATCCTGTTCAACCAGGCGATGGCCCGCGAAACGGAAGGGCGGGAGCTGGATCGTCGGACGATTTCGAAGGGAGTGGAACGCCTGCTCAAGCAACCGGCCCGCGGGCGGTACTTCGTGGCGGAGCAGGACGGAGAGATCGTCGGACAGCTGATGATCACGACCGAGTGGAGCGACTGGCGGAATGGGGAGATCTGGTGGATCCAGAGCGTCTACGTGTCGAAGCGTCTCCGGCGGGGGGGCGTGTACCGACAGCTGCACGAATACGTCAGGGACCTGGCCCGCGAACAGAAGGTGATCGGACTGCGTCTATACGTGGAGCGGGACAACGAGCCCGCCCAGGCTACGTATCGCGCGCTCGGGATGCGGGAGTCGTCGTACCGGATGTTCGAGGAGCTGTGGGCCTGACGGATCAGCCGGGCGGGAAGTCCTTCAGCGCTTCCTTGATCGCCTTGTCGACCGCCTGCTGCCGCTCATCGGCGTCCCGCTTCTCGTGCATTTCCCCCTGCACCACGCCGCGCCACGCCAGCTCGTTCGCCCTGCCATCGACGACGTCGATGATCAGCGTTCCCTCGCGGTACTGACTGACGGTTGGAGTCGAGTAGACCATGCCGAAAGACGGACCGTAGGGGCCCCAGTATCCGCCCCAGCCGTACCCGTAGTAGGTATTGATGTACGAAACGTCCATCCGCCCGTTGATCGATACGTGGTAGCCCACCCGGAAATCCGGATCCCCGCTCTCGACCCTGTGAAATCCCTTGTTCAGCAGGTTCGATTCGATCGACGCTTGTATGTTCTTGTTTGCCAGCGGATCGTCCACGATCCGATCGCTCGAGCGGATATCGCCGACCTTGCCATCACTCGTGTACGCCCAGTCCCACGTCTGATAAGTACGCATCGTGTCGAGGCGCGCGGGATCGTAGTCCGAAGAAGAAGTCAGCCCCGAGCAGGCTGTCGTCGCGAGGGCGACGAGGAGACCAACGGCCGGAGCCGAAAGCACGGATCGATTCATCTGAGACTCTCCTGTGTTCCGGCTCCGCCGTGAGTAGTCAGGCTTCATGTCTGCTCAAACAACCTTCATGTTTGCTCAAACAACTGCTGCCGACTCGACTGCTATCTGTACATGAAGCCGATGTTGAAGCCCCAGTACTTCTGGTCGCCCGAACCACCCGAACTGAACGCCCAGTTGTACCTGGCATTCGCGATCAGCGCGACTTCCGGACGACCCAGCGGCACGATGATGCCGACTTCGGGCGCCCAGCCCAGGTGCCAGTTGTCATCCTTGATCGAGACGATGCTCACGTCTGCCCGTCGTTCGATCCAGTAGGTACCGACATTGACGCCGGCGTACGGGCGGATTCCGCCCCTCTCGCCGAAGTAGTAGTGCGCGTTGACCAGGAGCGGAATGCTGTTGAAGTACCGCAGCTGCGTTCCACTCAGATCCGCATCCGGCAGGTGTACGATCTCGTCCGTCTTCTCGTTCAGTACGTTCCAGCTGCCCGAGAATCCGTAGGACAGGTTGCCGCCCCGGCTGGGTACGTAGCGCGCCTCGATTCCGACGCCGCGGAAACTGAAGTCATCCACGAAGTCTCCGTCGGAGTCGGAAGTGCCCGGAAGGCTCGCCGTCGCCGACATGTTGTACGTGATTCCCCACCACCAGTCCTGCGCCTGCGCTTCGCCGCTGAAGGCCACCAGAAGGGCCACCGAGGCGAGCGCTCCCTTGAGCAATCTCATCATCTTCTCCAATTCGGATTCGCCTCGGTCCTACTGGACCATCAGGTAGTCTTTGGACTGATCGAACGCCTGGTCGATGCCATCGAGGGCCAGGTCTCTGTTCGTGTTGCTGCTGTTCGACAGCACGCTGTTGATCGCACCGGTCCACACCGACGGCACCGTCTCGTTGGAAGCGCCATCCGGGTACAGCATGTCGATGAACAGGGTGCCCTGCTCCCACGAAGTGCTGCTGTACCCTGGATACCCGCAGCCATAGCCCGGGGGATACCAGCCCCACCAGCCCCAGTAGCCGCCACACCCCCAGTAGGTGTACGCAGTCCACTCGTTCACGGCCACCATCATGATCAGCGCGACGTCGGGCAGGTTTTCCTCGGTCACCTCGTCCCACGGCATCTCCGTATAGCCGAGCGAGTCCATGTTAGCGACGGCCCTCGCAACGAGGATAGCGTCGTTCGCGTGATCGTAGTCGATCCTGTCATCGTCGTCGCAGTCGATCGGGACGCCGCCGGGCGTTTCATTGAGATCACAGACCTCGACCACCGTGTCCGGAATCGCGTACGTCCGCTGCGACGAATAGTCGAAATCCTGGTCGTGGACCGTGATCACGACCCGGGTTTCCTCGATACTTGTTATGTCGCCTGGATAGCAGGCGGCCAATCCGCCGAGCGCGACAGTCGCCACGATGGCGATCCCTGCGCGCATGGCGAGCGGCCATCCCCTCGTCATCCACTGACCCATCAGTTCTCCTCCTGCCGCCGGCCGAGCCGGTTCATGGCACCTGAGATTCCACCGGGCGCCCGCTCGGACACCCGGGAAGAGCGGCGAGGAAGATAGCCGTTCAGGTCTGCGCGGCAACTTGAGGAAGACGGGGTGAGGCCGGCCGTTGGAGCCGCGCCGCAGGGCCGCGTTGCCCGGGCGCAACAGAACAGGCGACTCACTCTGCCGGATGCCCGCCCGGCAGCGCCACACGAAGATCGATCGAAGACTCATTAGACGTTGATATTCAGGGACATCTACGGCTTGCCAGGATCCCGCCGGCGCTCCCGGTAGAGCCCCCCTGGCGATCCGTCCGGTTCTTGCACCCCGGGTATTTCGAGACCGATGAGCGCCGTGACAGCTGTCGCGGCCCCTGATCGGGAGCACGAGGCGGGGACTCGAGGAGGCGGAACGGTGCTGACGGCTTTGCTGATGATCCTGGTAGCGGATGTGCTGATCTTCGTGCACGAGATCGGCCACTTCGTCGCGGCCAGGAGTCTTGGAATGCCGGCCACCTCATTTTCCGTCGGCTTCGGCCCGGCCCTGTTCAAGCGCAGCTGGCGGGGAACGGAATACCGGCTCGCCCTTGTACCGCTCGGCGGCTACGTGCGCATCGAAGGGATGCGCGGAACCGACGAGGAACGTGAGCGGTGGCCCCATGGCTTTGCGTTCCAGCCGCTGTGGAAACGCCTGGTGGTAATCGGCGCCGGTGTCGGAGCGAACGCGCTGCTCGCTCTGTTTCTGTACAGTTTCGTCTCGGTTACCAACGAGTGGTCAGGGCCGGTGGATGCCCGCGTGGTGGAAGTCGACCAGGCCATTCTCCCTCCGACGGCGGGCTGGTCAAGCGTTCCGTCGAGCAGGACGATCGAACAGATAGACGCCCGCCCGGTTTCAGACTGGAGCGAGCTCGCCCTCACGCTGCTCGGCTCAGAGGAGGGCTTTCACACGCTGGAGTTTGACGACGGCTCGAGCCACAGGGTCTGGGTACCGGGTGCTGAAACGGCGAAGATCCAGCTTCTCGAAGCGCTGATCCCGGCGGCGCCGGAACCGGTCGATAATAGTCTGTCCGAGGGAGTCGCAGCCGGCACGCGCGAGGTCGGCCGGACGGCGAAGCTGATCGCCGAGAGCGGACGCCTGCTGGCCACGGGCGCGATCGGGATCCGACAGCTCAGCGGGCCGATCGAGATCGCCCGCCTGAGCGAGCGGACGCTGCGCATGAGCTGGAGCCAGTTCCTCGCTTTCCTCGCATTTCTGTCGCTCAACCTGGCGATCCTCAACGCGCTGCCGATCCCGGTGCTCGACGGCGGGCACTTCGCGCTCCTGATGTTGGAGGGCGTCGCGGGACGACCGCTTCCCGCGGGCTTGAGGCGTTACAGCACCGTGGCCGGGGCGACCGTCATCATGTTCCTCATGAGCTTCGTCCTGCTCAACGACCTGCTGAGGCTGTTCGGGCGCTGATCCGCCATCGCCGACCCGGAGCCGGCCTCCGCTGATCGACCACCGGTCCCGACCTTCCCTCTACCGTCTCGCGTGTTACATTGCCGACCGTCCCGAAAGGGGCACGCAGGAGGCGGAACCTCTCCGTTCCGCCCTGTCACCTGTAACGGAAGGATGCACCATGTTCCGGATCGTACGGTCGTGGACGGTTGCGCTCGCGGCCATTTTCGCCCTGGCACCCTCCCCGGCAGCAGCGCAGGAGACAGACCCGGGCACCGTCACGCTGGACCGCCTGTTCTCCGCCGACTTCCGGGGTGGCTTCTTCGGCCCCGCGCGCTGGCTGGATGACGGTGAAGCCTACACCACCCTCGAGCGCTCGGAAGATGGACAGGGTCGCGACCTGATCCGGTACGATACCAGGACCGGCGAGAAGTCCCTTCTGATTCGCGCTTCCAGCCTGATCCCATCGGATGGTAGCGGCCCGATAGGCATCCAGGGCTACGAATGGTCCCCCGATGGAACCAAGCTGCTGATCTTCACGAATTCGAGGCGGGTATGGCGCCGCAACACGAGGGGCGACTACTGGGTCTACGACATGGGGACCGGCGCGCTTCGACAGCTCGGAGGCGGAGCTGAAGAGTCGTCCCTGATGTTCGCGAAATTCGATCCCGCCGGGACGCGCGTCGCGTACCGCCGCGGCTATGACCTGTACGTCGAGGACATCGCCACGGGCAATCTGACGCAGCTGACCGACGACGGATCGCGGACGATCATCAACGGCACCTTCGACTGGGTGTACGAGGAAGAATTCGACGCGCGGGACGGATTCCGCTGGAGCCCGGACGGTGAGTGGATTGCCTACTGGCAGCTCGATGCCAATGGGATCCGCGAGTTCGACATGATCAACAATACGGACTCCATCTACTCCTACATTATCCCCGTCCAGTACCCGAAGGCCGGCGAGATGAACTCCGCCGCCAGCGTCGGCGTCGTTCCCGCCTCGGGTGGCGAGACCGGCTGGTTCGACGTTCCCGGCGACCT
>Ga0070727_10005451_pt1 | contig 10388 bp, 7 predicted proteins | sample tdAd472_FD_66722 | JGI IMG/M metagenome (GOLD analysis project Ga0070727, IMG submission 66722) | Marine sediment microbial communities from the Atlantic coast under amendment with organic carbon and nitrate - tdAd47.2 | ecosystem: Environmental > Aquatic > Marine > Coastal > Sediment | place... | reverse complement strand
GAACTCGGTGGACGCGCGCACGTATTTGCTCATAACGGCAATCTGCCGGGCATAAGAGAGCAATGTTGCCTTGACGCGTCCCACTTTATGCCCGTTGGCGAGACCGACTCCGAGATCGCATTTTGCTGCCTGCTCGAACGACTCGAGGCGGTCTGGGCAAATGGGAACGGCAAGCTGCCGTCAGTCGAATCGCGCCTCGAGATCGTCAATGGGTTTGCCGAGTGGCTGCGACCCCTGGGACCGTTCAACTTCATCTATACGGACGGCGATACGCTGTTCGTGCATTCGCACCGTCGGCTCCAAAGCGACGGTGAGATTCGCCCGCCCGGGCTGCATATTCTGGCGCGATCAGGCAACGAACAGGCGATCGACCTTAGCCAGTCGGGCGTCATGATGGCCCCGATTGCGCAGGAACTGACGCTCGTCGCCAGCGTGCCGTTGACCGATGAACCCTGGGAGCCTGTCGCCGAGGGTGATGTCATCGCATTGAAAGGGGGACTGGTCTGGGCGCGGAATGGAGCAGCGCCGGACAGTGCAAACCGGGATGGAGTTGGCCAGGTCTGATCCGATTTCCCCACACCTTGCGCCCGGCTTTTTGGTAAGTTGAAAAAGGCGAAAGGTTCAGCGATCCCCGAAAAAAACTATAAGCAAAGGAGCGAGTCCATTGGCCGCAACTCCCGATTTCCTGATTCGAAAACTGTGCTGCGCCTGGCTGGGTGTGATTCTTTTGGCCCAGACGACGGTCAGCGTGGCCCAGGCACCTATCATTCATCCGGGTGCGCCGGGCGAGGCGGCGCGGCAACTTAGCGCCGAAGAGGCGATCGATATCGCTGACACGAGCTACTCGCCGGCCGACGCGCAGTTCATGCAGGACATGATTCCGCACCATCATCAGGCCATCGAAATGGCGGCGTTGGTGGGCGACCGTACGAATACGCCGGAGCTGATCGACGTGGCAGGGCGCATCGACGCCTCGCAGGGAGACGAGATCGACTTCATGCAGCGGTGGCTACGCGAGCGTGGCGAACACGTTCCCGAGCCGACCGCACACGATGCGATGCATACGTCCCACAAGATGGCCGGCATGGCCACGCCAGAACAAATGGCGGAGCTCGCGGCATCCGAGAGCACGGATTTTGACCGCCTTTTCCTGCAGTTGATGATCACGCACCACGAGGGCGCCGTGAAAATGGTCGAGGAACTGCTCGAGCAGCCGGGTTCTGCGTACGACCCGGTGCTGTTTGAATTCACGTCGAACATTACGAACGACCAGACCGCAGAGATCGAGCGAATGAACGCGTTGCTGGTTGGCCTGTCCTCCGACCCACGCGCAGGGTTGAATCCCGGGCTCGATGATGCCGGCCATGCAATTTCGAACCTGGAACTCATGGCCTCCTTGCCCAGGCCCGCCGGGTTCTTCGACCCGAAGAATCCGAGCGACCTGCCGGGGCACTTACGGACGGATGCAGACGAGACGGCCGAGGACGGCGGGGATGCTGAGGAAGAGGAGGAGGAAGAAGCCGAAGAGGAAGAACGCTCTCCACTACTGAGCTTTTCAAATACCGACATGGCTTTTGCCGGCGACGTGCTGGTGACCGGCAGCTACCACGGCTTCAATGTGTATCGTTTACACGAAGACGGTTTGCCCGAGCTGTTGAGCTCAATTGTGTGCCCGGGCGGGCAGGGCGACGTGTCCATCGTTGGGGACCTCTTGATCATGTCAGTGGAACAAACCCGCGGGCGGCTCGATTGCGGGCTCGAAGGCGTCAGTGAGGATGTCAGTGCCGAGCGATTCCGCGGGATTCGCATCTTCGACATCAGTGACCTGACGCGGCCCGTGCAAGTGGGCGCGGTGCAGACCTGTCGTGGTTCCCATACACACTCGGTCGTATCCGGTCCGGGCGACGACGGCAGGATCATCGTCTACAACTCCGGTACCTCATCGGTACGCGAGGAAGAGGAGATGGCAGGCTGCATCGACGAATCCCCGGGCGACAACCGCACCGCGCTGTTTCGCATCGACGTCATCGAGATCCCGGTCGACGATCCGGGCAAGGCGCGCATCGTTGACAGTCCTACCGTGTTTGCCGATCCGGAGACGGGCGTACTTGCGGGTTTGTGGCGGGGCGGCGACCACGGGGACGATACGCAGGAGACCAGTCAGACAGACCAATGCCACGACATCACCGTGTTTCCTGAAGGCGGCATTGCCGCTGGCGCATGCTCGGGCAACGGCATCCTGTTCGACATCTCGGACCCACTGAACCCGCAGCGCATGGACGAGGTCGTCGATACGGGCTTCGCTTACTGGCATTCGGCAACATTCAACAACGATGGCACCAAGGTTCTTTTCACTGACGAGTGGGGTGGTGGCAGCATGCCCCGCTGCCGCGCCTATGACCCACTGACCTGGGGCGCCGACGCCATCTATGACATCGTCGACGGCCAGCTCGAGTTCCGCGGCTACTTCAAGATGCCGGCGCCGCAAGTCGAGCAGGAAAATTGCGTGGCACACAACGGCTCCATCGTGCCCGTCCCGGGTCGCGATATTTTCGTTCAGGCCTGGTATCAGGGCGGCATCTCGGTAATCGATTTCACCGACTCGGCCAACCCGGTCGAGATCGCCTACTTCGACCGCGGCCCCATCGATGCCGAGCACCTGATCGTCGGCGGGTTCTGGTCGGCCTACTGGTACAAAGGCAGGATCTACGGCACTGAAATCGTGCGCGGTCTGGACGTACTGGCGCTCGTGCCAAGCGAACACCTGTCCGAACACGAGATCGCTGCGGCGGCCGTGGCTGATCAGGGCGGCGTGTTCAACCCGCAGCAGCAGTTCGGCGTCACGTGGCCTGCCGAGCCGGTCGTGGCCCGGGCCTACCTCGATCAGCTGGAGCGCGGCGAGGCAGTATCAACGTCGTACGTGGCAGATCTCGCCGCGGCGCTGGACCGGTCCGCATCGCAGCTCGAGAGCGGCGCGCGGGACAACGATCTGGCAGCTAAACTGGAATCACTGGCCGGGGCTTTGGAAGTGGGCGGCGGTGACGCCATCACGAACAAGCGCCAGGCTGGTCTGGCCCACACCTTGCGCGGGATCGCGGCGAGGCTGGATAGTGTGGGCGAAAACCAATAACAGGAAAGGGGGGTTACCATGATTCGTTGGTTGAAAATCGCGATGATCGCGTCGGTGTCACTGTTTTGTTTGATGTATGCATTGCAGAACATCGTAAATCTGGAGGCTGCACATTGGTTCGTTTCTTATACAACCAGCATGGAAGGACACGACAAGTATCCTTCGCACTTCGGTCCAGCCATTACGTCCTCAACGATTCACTGGGCAATGCTGTGGATCATCATCGCACTGGAAATTTCGGCGGGCTTGCTCGCGGCCAAAGGGGCGTTTGACCTGTTCACGGCTCGAAATTCGAGCGCAGACGACTTCAACGCTGCCAAGACCTACGGGATTGCAGCCTGCGGTGTCGGGATTCTGGTCTGGTTCGGGCTGTTCTCCGCAATCGGTGGGGCCTATTTCCAGATGTGGCAGACCGAAGCCGGCGGTGGGGCGCTGGGAAATGCGTCCATGTTTTCGGTACAACTCGGTGTGATCTGGTTATTGGTCAGCCGGAGAGACGTCTAATCGAGCACGTCGGGTCGCGCAGCTCACTCGACTACCGGCAAGCCGACACGCTTGAGGATTGCAGTGAACCTCGGGTCGGCACGTTGCTCCGCAAATGACGCACTGACATTCAGAAAAATGACACCACGTGCACGAGCGTCGACAGCAGTGTCGAGCAACTCGTAGCCACGCGTCTCGTTACCGGCGGCAAAGTAGATCGCGGCAAGTAACACGGGTGACAGGTGCTGCGTCCCGGATTCCTGCTCGAGTTCGTCAAGCAGGAGCCGCGCCTTCGCCTCGTGACCGGCCCTGTAATAAGTGTAAGCAAGATTGCCGAGTTGCATTGGCCCCCGGCCCTGGCGCCGAAGATCCTCCTCGAAGATGGCAATTGCCCGTGTCAGTTCGCCCTTGGCCAGGTGACTGAATCCGAGCAAGCTGGGAGCGTCCGGGTGATTTTCGGCGCGCGACGCAGCGTTTATGGCATCGTCGAACCTGCCTGCATGCAGGTAACGCCAGCCGGCGTTGACCTGAACATAGTCGTCGTCGGGTGATGCCTCGAGTCGCCGTTCGACCATCTCGACGGCTTCGTCGTGGCGGCCCTGGGTCGACAGGAACAACGCGTAGCCCAGCACGTTAAGCGGATCGAGCGCTGCCGTCCTCAGGTATTCACTCTCAGCCGACACGAATTCCCAGTCGTACCAGGTGAGGATGTCCGCATACAGGGAATGCGCGTCAGCCAGTTGATCGTTGAGCTCGAGCGCTCTTAATGCCGCTTTGCGTGCTTGTGGATAAACAGTGCGCGGCTCTCGCCGGCCGTACTCGGATCCAAGGAACGAATATGCCCAGCCAAGTGAGGCGTGTGCCTCCGCGAATTCCGCGTCCCGCTCGATCGCCTCTTCGAGGTATTGAACGGCCAGGTCGAGACTTTCCGGCGTCTGCCGAAACGTTTGATATCGCCCCAACAAATACAGATTGTAGGCCTCGACATCGGCCGTGGGCAGACCCAACGCGGCCGATTGTTGAAGCTGATATTCGACTCGCAATGCCTCGGCGATGCGATTCGCAACGTCATTCTGGATAGCGAAGATGTTCTCGACGGTCAGCTCCGCTTCGTAGGTTTCGGCCCACAAGTGCCGGTCCGTATTTCCTTCGATAAGCTGAACCGTGATACGAACCTGGTCACCGTTCACCCGAACACTGCCTTCGATCACGCCGTCGGCTTTGAGTGCGCGCGAGATTTCGGGGACACTCTCGGTCGAGGTGCGAAATCGTTCGGCCGATGTCCGTGACAGTACGGCAACCTCATCCAGCCCGGCCAGGCGGGCCAGCAATTCTTCCTGCATCCCGTCGGCAAAAAATCCGAAGCTCCTGCCTTCGCTCAGGTCACTGAACGGCAGTACGGCCAACGTGCTGATCGCCGGGGGCCCTGGTTCCCCGCGCAGCCCGATGAAGAGGCCGAGCACGACGACGATGCCAATTGCGACTGCCATACCCACGCGCCAACGCCGGGAATGGGTTGGCGGCGCGGATTCGCTCCGCGCCGTTATAACCTGCACCGGCGCGTTCAAACGATAACCGCGGCCGCGAACCGCGGCGATATACCGGGGCTTCTGGCTGTCGTCACCGAGCGCCTGCCGCAGCAGCCGGACACGTTGCATCAGGGTTTCGTCGCTGACGACCACATCACCCCAGACCCCGGCGATCAACTCGTCCTTGCTGAGCAGCGCCGGCGCGCCTTCCACAAGCGTTTTGAGCAAGCGAAATGACAGGTCCGGCAAATCAATGACCTCTCCATCGCGCCAAACGGTGCCGGAACTCATATCGATGCCAATATCGAGGATCCGTAAGCGGTTGTCGGAGCTGGAGTTTTCCGATTTCAGCAAGTCTTCAGTCTTCTTCAGCAAAGCTTCAGCGAGTTTAGCCGGGTTCCAACTACAGTGCCGGCAAATCGATCAACTAACCGAGGACAACTCATGAAAACCCAATCGATAATTGTTGCGGCTGTACTGGCTGTTTTGACACCTTTGACTACCCTGGCCGACAGTGGCTTTTTTGTTGCAGCGAGCATTGGCTCTGCCGAGCTCAGCGAAGACTTCGACGGCTTCAACATCGACACCAACTCGACGGCATACCGGCTTACCGCGGGCTGGCGTTTCAACGACTACGTGGCTGTCGAAGGTGGCTACCATAATTTTGGCCGCTTTGAGCAGACCGTCGATGTCGGGGGCACACCCACTGATGTTTCCCTCAAGGCCGACGGATTCACGCTCGGCGGTGTTGGCGACCTGCCGCTTGGCGAGCGGTTTTCCTTATTCGCCCGCGCGGGCGCCTATTTCTGGGACGGCGATGGCGACATCAATGGCGTTTCGGCGGCGACGCCCGAAGACACCAATTTCTACTTTGGTCTTGGCGCGCGCATGAATCTGACGGATCGCCTGTCCGCCACGGCTGACGGTTCGCGCTACGAGCTCGAGGATACCTCGAGCACGGTATTTTCCATCGGTCTGGATTACCGCTTCTGACAACCGCTTGTTGAATCTACCGGCCGTGATCATGACGAGTGTCATGATCACGGCCATCGTTCAGAAGCCGGCGATTCGATCAATCGTCCAGAATGCAGCCATCGAACCGATCGCGTAGACCGGTATCCGCCATGCCCATTCCGGCCAGCTGAAGCGGCGCAATGCGGCCCAGACGAGCAGCGCCGCCCCGATAAATGCAAGCTGACCCAGTTCGACGCCGACGTTGAAGAACAGTAGCGACAGCGGAATGGCATGTTCCGGCAAGCCGATGTTTGCGAGGGCGCCGGCAAAGCCGAAACCGTGCAGTAATCCAAAGATAAACGCGACCACCCAGGGCCAGCGTCGCGTTATTCCGGGGCGTCCGTCTCGCCAGTGCACGATTTCCATGGCGACGAACAATATACTCAGCGCGATGACGGCCTCGACGGGCTTCTGCGGAATATAGACCCAGCCGAGCGATGCGGCGCCAAGCGTCACGCTGTGAGCGAGTGTGAACGAGGTTATCGTCGCCACCAGCTTGCGCACGTCCGCGACGATGATCAACAGTGCAAGTACGAACAGCAGGTGATCGATGCCGAGGAGAATGTGCTCGATACCGAGCAAGGTGTAGGTCGACGCGACCTGCATCCAGGTTTCAGTCGCCGTGATTTCGAATGACGTGGACGTCGGACTTAGCCGGACCACCTGCGTGGTCCCGTCGGCGCGCTCGTATCGCACCAGCACATCGGTGACGGCGTAACTCAGGTCACCAATTTCGAGCGTGCGGCCGGAGAGGCCGCCTGTACAGTCGGCGATCCACTTCGAGACGCGCATGTTGCGTTCTTTCCAGCGTAACGCCTCGCCCTGGACGCCACAGTTATCGGGCATGACGACGAAGATGGTCAGTGGAATACCTTCCCCGGCTTCCGGCACACGCCAGGTGAAGTCGTAACGATCCGGCATGCCAGCTGTGGATATGTCCTGTACGAGCAGATACGCAGGACGCACCTCATGGGCCGCAGCGCCGAGCGACCATGTCGCCACGAGCAAAAAGAGAAGTACGCGGATCATTGCGCGCGCTCACCCGCTGACGCGTCAACGTCGATGATTGGATCAACAGTAATCGTGTATTTTTCCGCAAGCCGTTCGTAAAGAAGCGCAAGCCCCGTGCTGTAGTTGGCGGCTTGCAGGTCGCGCATCACTTCAGCACGGACCTCCTCGAGAGGTGGCATGCGGGCGTCGATGCGCTCGTCGATAAGAACGAGGTGCAGCCCGATGCCTGAACGAACCGGTCCGTGCCATTCACCGGTTCGCAATTCACTCATCTGCTCTGCGAATCCTAGCCCGAATGTGGCGTCAACTTCGGCCGAACGAGCGCGATTGAACGACGCAGGCAAAAGCGATGAGTCGCCCGCGTTTTCGGCGTCGGCGTCGCCGCTTCGCAAGGACTGCAGCGTGGACATCGCACGTTCACTGGCCTGCACGGCATCATCGTCGACACGAAACAGAACGTGCTTCAACGTGTAGAGAGGTTGAATCAGGTAGTCACCCGAATTCTCATCCAGGTAGTCCTGCAGCTGCGCATCGGTGGGCGGCGACTGGCTGACGACATCTTTCGCGAAAATTTCCAGTTTTTGTCGCAGGCGGCGGCGGATGATGATGTCGTCGACATCCAGTTGCATCGCCACGCCTTCACGGTAGGCAATCTCCTCCTGGATAAAATCCTTGATCAGGCCGTCGAGCTCACTTTGCGTCGGCGGGCGTTGCCAGGTGCGTGAAAACGCGAGCGCGAGATTCTTTTGCTTGGCTGACGTTACCTTGATTTCATTGGTGCGGAACTGGTCCACGCCCGCAACCCACCCGTACAAAACGAATATGCCGGTGCCGATCAACAAAAAATGGATCAGCGGTTCTTTCAGCCAGTACTTCATTGGTTTTGCTCATTCGGATTTCGGCAGGGGCGGTATGGTGTCCGAACCGGCTAGTGGCCGTCAAACGAAATCGCATCGGGTCGCAAATGTCATTGTGCGCTCATTGATTCTTGGTACACTTCCGCAGAATATCCGATGCTCAGTGCACGCCATATCGGTGCACATTCAAAGAAGTATCAAACACTTGAGCACTTGTAAAAATTCCAATAATTGGGAGGAATCATGAAGACCTCGCGCCGTAGTCTATTGTCTGTTTTTGTCGCTCTCGCCTGGTGCGTCACGGCATTCGCGCAGGACCCAATGCCATCCGCTGAATCGCTGAAAAGCGCGTTTCCTGAGCGACAAAGTTATTCGCCCTATGCGAATCGGAATTTCCCCGCGCGGGTATTCTGGGGCGATACGCACCTGCATACCGGAATGTCGATGGACGCCGGCGCGTTTGGCGCGACATTAACGCCGGACGATGCCTACCGTTTTGCCCGCGGCGCGGAGGTCGTATCGTCCACCGGTCAGCGCGTCAAACTGTCGCGACCGCTGGACTTTCTCGTCGTCGCTGATCACTCGGACAATATGGGGTTTTTCCCGCGCCTCGCGGCCGGTGATCCCGCCATGCTGGCCGATCCGACCGGTCGCCGCTGGTATGACATGGTCCAGAAGGGCGGTCAGGATGGTGTTGCGGCAGCCGTGGAGATTATCCAGGCTTTGACCTCTAACAGTTTTCCCGAAGCGCTGGCCATATTGCCAGGATCCGACGCTTATCGTTCTGCGTGGGACCTGACGATCAAGGCTGCCGAAGATAATTACCGGCCGGGCAGCTTTACCGCGTTCATCGGTTATGAGTGGACCTCTACCGAGAAGGGAATCAACCTGCACCGCGTTGTGTTGTATCGGGACGATGCGACCAAAGCGAGCGTGATGGAGCCCTATACGACGCTGTCGCCCTATGGCAGCCCTGATCCCCGCGACTTGTGGAAATGGTTGCAGAGTTACGAGGATAAAACTGGCGGTCGAGTACTTGCCATCGCGCACAACGGCAACATGTCGAACGGCACCATGTTCCCGGACTCACGCACCAATTTTGACGCCCGCGTCGACAAGGCTTACGCGCAAACACGTATCCGATGGGAACCACTTTATGAGGCGACGCAGATAAAAGGTGACGGCGAAGCTCATCGCTTGCTGTCGCCGAACGATGAGTTCGCGGACTACGAGACTTGGGACAAGGGTAACCTGGACCTCACCGAACTGAAGACCGACGACATGCTGCAACGTGAGTACGCGCGATCAGGATTACAGATCGGGCTGGAACTCGGCAAGAAACTGGGCGTCAATCCGTACAAGTTCGGCCTGGTCGGTGCGACCGACAGCCATACAGGTCTGTCGACCGCAGAGGAAGAGAACTTCTTCGGCAAACACTCGGGCGCCGAACCGAGCGCCGAGCGTGTGCATCATCCGATGGCTCGGATCGTGGCAGCAGACGGGGAGGTCAGGGAATATACGGGCTGGTCGATGGTGGCATCCGGTTACCAGGGCGTCTGGGCAACAGAGAACACGCGCGAGGCGTTGTTCGACGCGATGATGCGTAAGGAAACCTACGCGACCACCGGTCCGCGCATGCTGGTACGGTTCTTCGGCGGCTGGAATTTCACGGATGCCGATGCGAAAAGCCGTTTGCCGGCTAATGCGGGTTACATGAAGGGTGTGCCAATGGGCGGCGACCTGACTGCGGGCCCGGACGGCAAGGCGCCATCGTTCCTGGTCGCTGCGATGCGCGATCCGATATCCGGCAACCTCGACCGGATTCAGATCGTCAAAGGCTGGCTCGACGATCGCGGCAAGCGGCAGGAGAAAGTGTACGACGTCGTTTGGGCGGGAACGAGGCAGCCCGGTGCAGACGGCAAGCTACCGCCGGTCGGCAACACGGTCGATGTCGCAACGGCGACCTGGACCAACACGATCGGCAGTCCCGAGCTCATCGCCGCCTGGACCGATCCCGATTTCGATCCCGACGTGCCGGCTGTGTACTACGTGCGTGTTCTTGAAATCCCGACACCGCGCTGGACGGCGTACGAAGCGCTGCGTTACGGCATAGACATGCCGGACGAGATTCCGCTGGTAACGCAGGAACGCGCGTATACGTCGCCGATCTGGTACACGCCTTAAACACAATTACGCTACTTAGAATCTGGAGCGAATAATGAACAAACGATACGCGGTGATGTTTTCCGGGTTGCTAATTCTGCCAGGCCTGGGATTTTCACAGACGGATATTTCTCCGAGTGCCGACGACGTTGCGGTGAAAGAGAAAATCTACTCTCCATTCGTAGAGCGTACCGTGAGGAA
>Ga0070727_10005450_pt1 | contig 10388 bp, 7 predicted proteins | sample tdAd472_FD_66722 | JGI IMG/M metagenome (GOLD analysis project Ga0070727, IMG submission 66722) | Marine sediment microbial communities from the Atlantic coast under amendment with organic carbon and nitrate - tdAd47.2 | ecosystem: Environmental > Aquatic > Marine > Coastal > Sediment | place... | reverse complement strand
CGAGACCCTGATCGAGTACGTGAAGGATCGTCCCGGCCACGACCGTCGTTACGCGATCGATGCCTCCAAGATCCGAGACACCCTCGGGTGGGAGCCGCGCTTCACCTTCGAACAAGCGCTGCCCCGGACCATCGCCTGGTATCAATCGCAAACCTCTTGGATGCAAGGGGTTACGAGTGGGGCCTACCGCGAGTACGTCGCGCGCCAGTACGGTTCCTGAAGGGCTCCGTCAACCGATCGGGGCCCGCGCGCCGATCCATAGACGACCCCGTTCCCAATCCTTGGTTAATTAGTGAGCCGCTGGCCCCCATCCTAGAGGGCTCCAGTAGCTGTCGGCGCACCCCGGCGCCGTTTGGAGGAGATCCAACGTACCCATGCACTTCCCCAAGCTGGCCCTTGGCCTGACCCTCGTCCTCGTGACGGCCTGCACGAGCTCCCCCGACAAGCGGGTGCTGCAGTACCTCAACACGGACGGGTTCGGCAACCGGTACACCGGCAACTCCGAGGAGGAGAACTACATCACGATCGGGGACGCGATCCAGTTCCAGGACCTCTACAACCCGGAGCTGATCGGTGCGGAGCGGGTGGACGTGGACGGGACCGTGCTGCTCCCGGAGGTCGGTGCGGTGCACGTGGCGGGGTTGACGCGAACGGAGCTCGAAGCGCTCCTGACGCAGAAGTACGCGCCCTACTACCAGCAGAACGACTTCCAGGTGAACATCCAGACCGGCGCGCGCTTCTACTTCGTGCTGGGCGAGGTGCTGAACCCGGGGCCGCGCGCCTTCCGGGGCGACCTGACGCTGTTCGAGGCCGTGCTGGAAGCGCGGCCCAAGGCTCACCAGGCGAACCTGGGGCGGGTGAAGTTGATCCGGCCGGACCCACGCGACCCGCTGGTCATCACGGCCAACATCGGGGAGATGATGCGCTCGGGTGATTCCACCTTCAACGTGCTGATCAGCGAACGCGACATCGTGGTGATCCCGCCGACCTTCCTGACGCAGTTCGGCAACTTCCTGTCGCAGTTGATCACGCCGATCACGACGGTGATCCAGAGCGTCACTCAGAGCGTGTTCCAGATCAACCGCGTGAACCGCTTCGGGAACAACAACAACAACCAGTTCAACATCTTCTAGCCACCCATGGCATTCCAGGGCGAAACACAGGGACAGATTCAGGACTTCCTCACGATCCTGCGCAAGCGGGTTCCCCAGGTGCTCCTGATCTGCGGGTTCATCACGACGGTCGGCGTCTGCGCCGCCGTGTTGATCCCGAAGAAGTACGTGGTCAGCGAGCGCGTCGAGCTTCGGCCGACGCGGATCTCGACCGACCCGATCCTGAAGAACCCTCAGGCGGGTTCGGTCAACCAGGAGGTCAGCAACACCGAGTACCACCTCAAGCACCACTCGCGGGTGCGTCGCGTGCTCGAGGACCTCGACTGGGTCGACTACGCCCAGCTCGCGACGAGTTCGGACCAGGCGGAGTACATCAACATGGTGCTCAGCAACCTGAAGGTGGCCGTCCTGGAGAAGGCGCGCAACGAGGGCTCGACCTTCGTGGACATCACCTATGCCGACGTGGATGCGCAGCGCGCCGTGGCGTTCCTGCGCCGCCTGACCAAGGTGTGGATCGAGGACGTCGTCGACCGCGACCGCGTCCTGATCGAGGAAGAGCTCAACGAGATCCAGAACGAGCGCGCGAGCATCGAGCGCACCCACAAGGAGAAGTTCGAGGAGCGGCGCAAGCTGCAGAAGGACCTCCAGATCCCGTCCTCGCCGGTGGGGACGCCGTGGGCCGTCGAGGACTCTGTCCACGAAGAGCTGAAGCGGATCCAGAAGGACCTGGAGCTGGTGAAGGAAGACCTCACGGCCTCGACCGAACACCTCAACGCCTTGAAAGCTCAGGTGAACGAGATCCCGGCCACGCGCCCCGTCACCAAGCCGGCGCTCCCGAACAACGTCGGCGCGCAGGTGACGCAGATCCAGATGCAGATCACGCAGCTGCGCCTGGTGAAGGAGAAGTACAAGCCCGCGCACTCGCTGTTCAAGAAGACCGAGTCCCAGATCCAGCAGCTCCAGGAGCAGCTCGAGTCCCTGACCGTCAACGTGCCGCAGCAGCAATCGCAGGTGACGCACGAGCCCAACCCGGCGCGCGGCGCCCTGCTGGATCGCATCCGCCTGCTGGAGGCGCAGAACCAGGCCGACACCAAGCGGCTCGAGGTCCTGGTGGCGAAGGAAAAGGAGTACGCCCAGCGCCACGAGGAGCGGCTGGAGCTCTTCAAGCGCCTGGACGAGCTCGACGTGGAGCTGCAGAGCATGCGCGACCAGCGGCTCGAGATCGACGGCGGGTACAACGCCAAGCTCGCCGCCTACAACACGCTCACGAGGAAGTCGGGCGTGCCCTTCGAGCTGGTCGACGAGCCGAAGGTGCCGGACAAGCCCGAAGTCCCCAACCCCTACCTGATCATCGCGTTCTCGTTCGTGGCGGGCCTCGCGCTGGGCCTGGCGACGGCGTTCATCGGCGAGTTCAGCCGGAACTGCTTCCGCAGCGTGAACGACGTCTCGCGCGTCATGGCGGCTCCCGTGCTGGGGGTGGTCAACACGATCGTGACGCGCCGCGAGCGCCGCAAGCAGCGCCTCCGTCGAGCCGTGATCGCGACCTCGAGCCTGATGATCATGGGCGGCATGGCCTGGCTCACGTGGGCTTTCACCGAGCGGCAAGACCTGCTCGGCACCGACCTGGTCCAGACCATCGAAGACGTGAGGATGAAGTTCCGCTAGGCGGCGGACGACCTCCCGCTCCATGCGCGACGTCATCGTCAGCCTGGCTCTGATCAGCCTCTTCCCGGCCTGCTTCCGGCGGCCGTTCGTGGGGCTGATCGTGTTCTCCTGGTTGGCCTACATGCGCGTGCAGGACCTCACCTGGGGTTTTGCCCGGGGCATGCGCTGGTCCTACTACGTGGCCGTGATCACGTTCGCGGGCTACGTGGTGAACAGCGGCGGGCGCTTCTTCGCCGCGGACATCCGCTCGTTCATCATGCTCACGATGGTGGTGCTGGTGAGCACGAGCGTAGCGCTCTCGGAACGACCAGATGCCGAGACCATCAGTCGATTACTCGAGTACGTGAAGATCGTGGTGATCGCCCTGTTCACCACGGTCGTGGTGAAGACGCGAGAACACCTGCGCATCCTGATGTGGGTGATCGCGCTATCGCTGGGCTTCTACGGGGTGAAGTCCGGGGTCTGGGGCATCCTCACGTTCGGCGGCGGGGTCATCAAGCAAGGCCCCGGCGGCATGCTCGCCGACAACAACGACTTCGCTCTGGCCCTGGCGATGGCCGTGCCGCTCCTGGTGAACGTGGGGCTGTCCGAGAAGCGCGACCTCCTGCGGCGCGCCTTCTTCATCACCGTCCCGCTGACGATGATCACCATCGTGCTGACGCACTCGCGCGGGGGCTTCCTGTCCCTGACCGGCGCCATCGGTGTGATGGTCTGGCGCTCGAAGAACCGCGTCGCCGGGGTCGTCATCGGGATGCTGATCGGGCTCTGCGCGCTGGTCCTCGCGCCGGCCAGCTACAAGGAGCGCATCGCGTCGATCGCGGACTACAAGTCCGAGGGCTCCGCCCAGGCCCGCTTCGCATCGTGGGCCGTGGCCTACCGGATGGCGATGGCGCACCCGATCCTGGGTGTGGGGCTCGGGAAGTTCACGCAGCACTACATGCGCCACGAGCCGAACCCGACGGCGCAGCAGCGCGCGGGCTTCGACATCTTCGTGGCGCACAACAGCTACCTCCAGATCTGGGCCGAGTGCGGGACGATGGCGTTCCTGCTCTACTGGATGCTGCTCTTCATCTCGTTCTTCACCATCTGGCGAACGAGGGCGCGCGCGAAGCGCCTCTACTACTCCAGCTGGATCATCAACTACGCCACCGGCATGGAGGCCTCCCTGGTCGCCTTCATGATCGGCAGCACGTTCTTGAACCGCGCTCACTTCGACCTCTTCTATCACTTCGTCGCGGTCGTCTGCGTCTTCGGCGTCATCGCTCAACGCGAGATGGACACGCCCGTCAAGGTGCGCAAGCGCAAGGACAAGCGTCGCGTCCGCGGCGAGCTCGTGGCCGTCGAGGGCGGCGGCTTCGGCTCGCGTCCGGTTCGCCGCGGGTTCCGCAACACACCGCTGCTCCCGCGGGAGGCCTGAGAACCTTCGATGTGCGGCCACGCCGGGTTCGCGCTCCACGATCCTCGTGGTGAGTGCGACGAACAGAGCCTGCTCGCGATGGGTGAGACCATTGCTCACCGCGGGCCGGACGACGGGCGCGCTTTCCGGCGGCCGGGCGTCGGAGCCGTGTTTCGCAGGCTCTCGATCATCGACCTCGAGGGCGGCATGCAGCCGCTCGTCAACGAGGACGAGACCGTCTTCGCGCTCGTCAACGGAGAGATCTACAACTTCCGCGAGCTGCGCGCGCAGCTTGAGGCGGCGGGGCACCGGTTCCGCACGGCCTCGGACTGCGAGACCCTCGTGCACCTCTACGAGGAGTACGGCGACGCGGCCGTCGAGCGCCTGGTCGGGATGTACGCCTTCGCACTCCTGGACCTGCGCGGGGAGAAGCCGCGGATCCTGCTCGGTCGCGACCGCCTCGGCATCAAGCCGATGTACTACGCGCACACGGAGCAGGGGCTGTGCTGGGGATCCGAGGCCAAGGCGCTCCTGACGCTCGACTGGGTCGGTCGGCGCATGCCCGCGCGCGCGCTGCTCGACTACTTCGTGCAGGGCTACATCGGTGGCGAGGACACGGCCTGGGAAGGCGTGTCGCGCCTGCGTCCCGGCTCCACCCTGAGCTGGACGGCCGGCGAGGCGCCGGTGATCCGGCGCTACTGGGACCTGCCGCACGAGCCGCGGACAGAGGCGGCGCAGCCCGGTGAGATCCTCGAGTGGCTGGACCGGGTCGTCTCGGACCGCCTCGTGGCGGACGTGCCCCTGGGCGCGTTCCTCTCGGGAGGCATCGACAGCTCGGCCGTCGTGGCCAGCATGGCCGCGCAGGGGACCGGGAGTCTCGTCGCCTGCTCCGTCGGGTTCCGCGAGCGCTCGCACAACGAGCTCGACATCGCGCGACGCACGGCCAAGGCCCTGGGCGCGACGCTCCACGAGGAGATCCTCGAGCCCGATCCGTCGCTGGCCGTCGATGTCCTGCCGTGGTTCTACGACGAGCCCCTGGCCGACCCCTCGACCGTGCCGACCTACCTCGTCTCCCAGATGGCGCGCAAGCACGTCACCGTGGCGCTCTCCGGCGACGGCGGTGACGAGGTCTTCGCCGGCTACCGGCGCTACGTCCACGACGTGGCCGAGAACGAGCTGCGCCGTCGCATCGGTGGGCTCGGACGCGCGCTGTGCCGCGGGATGGGAGCGCACTATCCCAAGCTGGACTGGGCCCCGAGGTTCCTGCGCGCGAAGACCTTCCTGACCAACGTGGGCGACGACCCGGCGCACGCCTACTGGCGAAGCGTCACGCAGCTCCAGCGCGAGCAAGCGCTCGCACTCTTGAGCCCCGAGGCGGGCGACGCGGTGGGGGACTACGATCCCTTCCACCGGTTCGAACAAGCCTACCGGGCCCCGGACAAGGCCACGCCGCTCTACCGCGCTCAGTACGCGGACTTCCACACCTACCTACCCGACCAGATCCTCACCAAGGTGGACCGCGCTTCCATGGCGGTCTCCCTGGAAGTTCGGGTTCCGATCCTGGATCATCGCTTCGTGGAGCGCTTCGCCCCCTTGCCGACGCAGGAGAAAGTTCGCGCCGGCCGCGGCAAGCACGCCTTCCGCGAGGTGCTGCGCGAGCGCGTGTCGGCGGAGGTCCTGGACGGCACCAAGCGCGGCTTCGACACGCCGCTCCGCGCCTGGCTGCGGGGACCTCTGCGAGAGACGCTGGAGGACGCCGTCGGCAGCATGCCCGACGACTGGCTCCGCAAGGACGCGCTGCAGGAGACGCTCGGGGAGCACATGAGCGGACGCCGTGACCACGGTCGCCTGTTGTGGTCCGTGCTCGTCCTCGAACACTGGCGCCGGCGCCACGGCGTGACGGAGTGGGTGGCGTGAGGATCGGCGTCTTGACCTCGCTCTACCCGGCCCCGACCCGCCCGTTCGAGGGCATCTTCGCCGAGCGGCGCTGGCGCGGCATGGCCGACCGCGGGCACGAGGTCTCCGTCGTGCAGCCGCTTCCGCGAACACCCGGCCCGTTGGCGCGCGGAGCCTGGGCCGAGATCCGGGACATGCCCGCCCGCGAGGTGCGCCACGGGATACCGGTCGACCGCCCGCGCTACTGGCACTGGCCGGGGCGCTCGGCGGGGAACGCAGAGCGTTTCGCGCGCGCCGGGACAGCCGTCCTGTGCGCCGGCGGCGTCCGCCCGGACGTCGTCGTCGCCGACTACGCCTGGCCGGCGGCCTCGGCCGTCGACGCGGTGGGAGCCTGCGGCGTCCCGTTCGTGATCAGCGGGCGCGGGAGCGATGTCCTGCAGGTGGCCGGCATCGCCGAGCTGCGTCTCGTACTCGCGCGCTGCCTGACCCGCTCGGCCGGCTGGGTCGGCGTCTCGCAAGACCTGGTCGACGCCATGGACGGCCTGGCCGAGCGACCGGGCACCGGCGCGCTCGTCCCCAACGGGGTCGACCTCGAGCGGTTCGCGCCGGGTGATCGAGGAGCGGCGCGCGAGCGCCTGGGCCTCGCGCGCGAAGGAACGCTCACCCTGGTCGTCGGGCACCTGATCGAGCGCAAGGATCCGCTGCTCGCCCTGGAAGCGTTCGCCCGAGCGGCGGGCACCGAGGCGCGCCTGGTCTTCCTCGGCCGCGGCCCCTTGCGCGAAGACCTCGAGCGCTCCGTCGCCGCCCGGGGGCTCACCGCGCGCGTGAGCATTCTCGGTGAGGTGCCGCCGGAGGAACTCCAGTGGTGGTACCGCGCGTGCGACTGCCTGCTGCTGACGAGCTCCCGAGAGGGGCGCCCGAACGTGGTGCTCGAAGCCCTTGCTTCGGGTCGTCCGGTCGTCGCCACGGATGCCGGCGGGACGCGCGAACTCCTGGCCGGCATGGACGGAGCCCTGGTGCTCGACCGCGACCCGGAGTCCATCGCGAAGAGCTTGCGCCGGACCCTGGAGGCGAGCTGGGATGCGGCCGCTCTGCGCGAGCGCGTGGGCCACCTCAGCTGGGAGAAGAGCTGCGAGACCCTGGAGAGCTACCTGGAACAGCGGCGGGCCGCGGCATGAAGGTCTTGTACCACCACCGCACCCAGGCGGAAGACGGCCAGGCCGTTCACATCCGGGCGCTCATGCGCGCCTTCGAGGAGTGCGGCCACCAGGTCGACGAGGTCAGCCTCGTGAGCCGCGCCGGCGAGGAGGGCGCGCGGGACTCCGAGGCCACGTCGAAGAGCCGCTGGTCCTGGATCTCCCGGGTGCCGCGCTTCGTGCGCGAGCTCATGGAGTACGCCTACAGCGTGCCGGCGCGCCAGCGCATCATGCGCGAGGCCGCGCTCAAGAACCCGGACTTCATCTACGAGCGCTACGCGTTCGGCAACGCCGGCGGGGTCTGGGCCAAGACGCGCCTGAAGCTCCCGCTCGTGCTCGAAGTGAACTCGCCGATGGTGATCGAGCTCGAGCGCACGCGCGGCCTGTCCTTCCCGAGGTTGGCCAAGCGCATGGAGGACTCGATCTTCTGCGGGGCGGACCTGGTGTGCGTCGTGACCGAGGTCCTGGCGGACATGCTCGTGGAGTGCGGCGTCCGTCGCGAGCAACTCCTGGTCACTCCCAACGGCGTGCATCTGGATCAGTACGACCGCGCGGACCCCGAGCGCCAGCGTCGCGAGGCGCGCCGCAGCCTGGGTGTCGGCGAGCGCTTCGACGACCACGTGGTCCTGGGTTTCGTCGGGTACTACCGGCGCTGGCATCGGCTCGACCTGGCCCTCAAGTCCCTGGTGCGTCCGGAGCTCGCCAAGGCCGTACTCGTCATCATCGGGGACGGCCCGGCGCACGAGGAGCTGCTCCGAGAAGCGGAAGAGCTGGGCGTGCGCGAGCGTGTTTTCTTCGCCGGCCCGCGCGCCCACGGCGACATCCCCGACCTGCTGGCCGCCTTCGACGTGGCTCTGGTTCCGGCCATCAACCCCTACGCTTCCCCGTTGAAGCTCCACGAGTACATGGCGGCGCGACTGGCGGTCGTGGCGCCGGACCAGCCGAACCTGCGCGAGGTGCTCGTCGACGGCGACAACGGCCTGCTCGTGGAGCCCGGTCACGAGCAAGCCTTCGGGGAGGCTCTGGTCTCGCTGGTCACGAGCCCCGAACGGCGCTCGGCCCTGGGAGCCCGAGCGCGTGCGACGATCGAGGAACGCGACATGACCTGGACCGGCAACGCGCGCCGGGTCGTTGCCGCCGTGGAGGCCCTGCGCTGATGCGGCACGCGATCAGCTTCGATGTGGAGGAGTTCTTCCAGGTCGCCAACCTGCGCGGGCACTTCGCGCGCGACGACTGGGAGTCCGTTCCGTCCCGACTGGACGTCGGCATGACGGCGATCCTCGACTGCCTCGAGCGACGCGGAGCCCACGCGACCTTCTTCTTCCTGGGGTGGATCGCCGAGCGCCACCCGCAGTGGGTCGTGCGCTGCCTGGAAGCCGGTCACGAGGTGGCCAGCCACGGCTACGAACACCTGTTCCTTCAGGACATGGGCCCCGAGCACCTCGAAGAGGATCTCGCGCGGACCGAGGAGGCCCTGGTCGCCGCGGGCGCTCCCCGACCGGTCGGCTTCCGGGCTTCGACCTTCACGCTGACCCGCGACACCTGGTGGGCCTTCGACATCCTGGTGCGGCGCGGCTACCTCTACGACAGCAGCGTCCACCCGGTCCGCCACCCGGTCTACGGCGTGCCCGACTTCGAGCCCGGGATCTCCAAGGTTCGAGTCGACGGGGGCGAGATCGTCGAGTTCCCCGTGTCCACCTGGCCCGCCTTCGGGCGCAACCTACCCGTGGGCGGCGGCGGCTACTTCCGGCTCTTGCCCGGTGCCGTGACGCGCGCGGCCGTGCGCGGGCTGGAGCGGCGCGACCGGCCCGCTTCGATCTACCTGCACCCGTGGGAGTTCGATCCCGATCAGCCGCGCTGTCCGGCACCGGCCTTCAAGCGCTTCCGCCACTACATCAACCTGGACCGGACGCTGGCGCGACTCGACCGGCTCCTGGCCGGCTTCCAGTTCACGAGCCTGCGCCAGGTGCTCGAGGAGCGCGGCGCGCTCGCGGCTTCCGGCGGGGGCGACTAGGCTCTCAGCGCGAGGGCGCTTCTTCGAGCTTCATCTCCGCGTCCTGCTCCGGACGCGTCGGCAGGAAGTTGGAGAGATAGGCCATGGCCCTCACCAGGTCGCGGCGAACGGGCTCCAAGATCAGCGGCAGCACCGTCTCGAGCGTCTCGCGAGCCTCGTCGCGATCCTGCTCGTAGCCGCGGCGCAGGAGGCCCGCGCCGTACAGCTGGCCGAGGAGGTCCGGCTGGACGAGGTCCGGCGGGAGCTGGTCACGGGTGTGCCAGAGGTCGCCCAGGATCTGGATGCTCAGGTCGCGGAGCTGCGGTCCGCCGTTGGCGTAGGCACGCGCGAAGATGTAGCGGATGGACGGGTCGTCCAGGTCCCAGTTGTTGAGGTCGATGGAAGAGTCCAGCAGAGCCTGGACCTCGCCCGCCTTGTAGGACAGGTCGGCCATCAGGGACGCGCAGCGCAGCAGCGTGTCGGGCTCCGGCAAGAGGTCGAGCAACTGACGATAGATCGCCAGCGCGTCCTCCTGGCGGTACTGACCTTCGTAGCTCTCTCCCAGCATCAGCCACAGGTCGGGCGAGTCGGGGCGGAGCTGGAGCTGCCCGCGAATCAGGGACTCGGCGCGCCGGGGATCCAGCCCTGACGTGAACTCGAACCACTCGCGCGTCGCCCCGGCGCGAAGGTCGTCCAGCGGGACTCCGGGGTGCGCGGCCAGGAAGGCATCCATGCGGTGCCAGGCGCGTCCCACGGCGGTGGGGACGTTCTGGTCGCCGGCCACGAGGACCTCGCTGCGAGCGGCGGCGAGCAGGGCGCGGGGATCGTTGGGCTGACGGGTCGTGAGCTGCAGCACGGAGGCGCGCCAGTCCTCCATGGAGAGTCTTCCGCTCGAACGGAACTCTGCCAGCAGGTCGAGGTAGACGGGGATCAGCTGCTGGGCCTCGTCGGCGGGGAGCATGCCGAACAGGTTCTCGTAGTTGCTGATCGCGCCGCGAATCTTGCCCGCCTGCTCGTGGAGCTCCGCCATCAACAGGTGGGCGCTGGCGAACTTGGGCGACTCACGCACGGCCCACTTGGCCTTCAACAAGGCGTCTTCGTACAGGCCCTGAGCTTGTAGCTCGCGCGCC
>Ga0070727_10005449_pt1 | contig 10388 bp, 4 predicted proteins | sample tdAd472_FD_66722 | JGI IMG/M metagenome (GOLD analysis project Ga0070727, IMG submission 66722) | Marine sediment microbial communities from the Atlantic coast under amendment with organic carbon and nitrate - tdAd47.2 | ecosystem: Environmental > Aquatic > Marine > Coastal > Sediment | place... | reverse complement strand
GCAAGGGCCTTCCGCCGGGGGTGAGGGAGCGGCAAGTTCTGCCGACCAGCGCCTCGCCGGTGAGAGTGAACGGGTCTGCGCTCCGCACCTACGGACGGGAGGCGGCCCTGGGCCGCCCACCCCAGCGGAGGCGGCTTCTGCCGCCCCAGAGGCGGCTTCTGCCGCCCCAGCGGAGGCGGCTTCTGCCGCCCCAGAGGCGGCTTCTGCCGCCCCAGGTTGGGAATCACCCGCCCCGGAGGCGGCTTGGCGGGAACCCCGGGTTGGGATCGACGGTTGGGATCAACATGGCGGGAACCTCGGGTTGGGATCAAGGCGCCACTAGCCCTCTTGCGAGTCCGTCTCTATTTGTTCATCCTGCAGACAATGACGAGTCGGAGGCATGTAGTGATGGAAGCGCGGAACCTACCCATTCTGCTTCCTCTCGCATTGATGTCCTTGGGCCTCCAGAGGGGTGCAGCCCAGGATCAAGCCAGATTCAGGGGACGCACGGCACAGGAATGGGCGACAATTCTAGAGCACACAAGCGACACAGGACGGCGGGAAGCTGCGGCTTACGCACTGGGCGAATTGGGGCCTGCCGCGCGTTGCGCAACGGACGCCTTGCTCCTCTCACTAGTTGACCCCCATGTCCGAGTTCGCCGCCGAGCATTCGCAGCCCTGCCCAGAGTTGCTCCGTCCGACATGCGAAGTTTGTCCCGCCTGCTATCGGGGCTCAAGGATCCTGATTGGAAAGTCAGAGAACTGTCCGCCTCCGGGATTGCTGTACTCGATCCGATACCGGATCCGATACCACACGAGCTTCTTCAAAGCCTGGGTGATACTACCTGGCAAGTTAGGCTCGCTTCCTTCAAGGCGATTCTAACGCTCTCACCTGACTCTGCCATTGCGGTGGGCACGGTGGTTGAGTTCACTAACGAGGAACAGGTAGAGTTGCACAGGGCGGCGGATCGATTCCTGAGACAGCATTCCTTCCGCGACAGCAGTGCACTTGAAACGCTAGCCGGCTCCTTGACATTGATCGCTCCACGCAGTCGCTCCTCGGCTATCGGGTGTCTGAAGCGTTCTCCAGCAGTGAATTCTCACGCACTGGCCAAGCTCAGGCAGGCGGTACATCACCTCGACCCAGGAGATCGCAAGGCGCTTCTGGAAGTTCTCTCGCGCTCATGTCCTCGAAGCGAAGCCCTTGAGCTGCTCCTGCTCGCGACACGGGACGCAGACGCAAGCGTTCGGGAGTTCGCGGTCAGAGAACTCTCAGAGCTTGGACGCGGTGACGCCCAGAGCCTCAACCGAGTTGTGGCTATGCTAGGTGATCCCAAAGTACAAGTACGGGCCGCAAGCGCGAGAGCACTTGGGGACCTTCGGGCCACCGGCAGATTGTCTGAAGTGGAAGGAGCTCTAAGTGATTCAGAACTGGAGGTCCGTCATGCTGCCGTAGACTCCATTGCCTCCTTGGGAACTGCCGCCTCTAGTCTAGCCCCCAAGCTCATTCCGCTACTTGGAGAGGATCCTCCACTGGCTTCGGCTGTGGTTCGAACCCTAACGAAGCTGGATGCGCGCGTCGTTCGCGAAGCGGTATCCCCACAATTGTCAAGCGCAGACACCCCAGTCAGAGTTCTAGACGGCATGTTCCGGGTGTTGGGTCACCAGGGGAGGCAGGCTCGTGAGGTGGTCCCGACTTTGGTCAGGCTGTTGGCAACCGGTCGCGGCGACGCCGCATTGATCTGCGATACCATCCACGCGATCGGACTCAACGCGCAAGCAACCCTCATTTTGTTGGAACAACTTGGGTCGGAGTCGCTGGAGGTACAGCACCGTATACTCTGCTGTGTTCAGCTGCTGCGGGACGAGTGCGAGTCATTTCCAAGAGAGCTATCACGGATTGTGCTCTCGTCACGCGAGTCGAGCGGGGACTCCCCCATTCCACTCAACATACGAGTGCTTGCACTGCAAACACTACAGGGAACTGCGTACCCAAAGCGGGGGATTCTGTTGTCAGCCTACATGGATCCTGAGCCCAAGCTAGCTGTTGTTGCCGCTGAGGCGTTGTCAGCAGCAGGGCAGTTGCCTCCTGACGGGCTTCCCAGGCTCTTGGACCTCGTCGCGGCGGGAAACCCCCGCCTAAGGGCCAGGGCGGCAGTGCTCGCCATAAGCTACGGAGAGCCTGCCGTCCTCCCAATTGCCAAAGCGTTGGAGACAGGGGACTGGACGCGCCCAATCGGTGTAAACCTGCGAGAGTGCGACGACTCGAGTGAAGACTCGTCAGACATGAGGTGTCAGATTGTGCAAAGCCTGGGAGAGTTGGGACAGATTGCCGCATCGGCGGCGCCTGTGTTGCGCCGCTTAGCAAGAGCACCTGACAAGAGCCTCAAGAAGGCAGCGGCCCACGCACTCTCGTCGATAGAGAGTGAATAGGGCCGTCACTCTTGTGAGTCCCTAGACTTGAGCGTCGAGGACTTACGCAGGTCTAACTCTGCTGGCCTGGAAGGTCTGACAGACGCCCTGGAACTGCTTGACTTCCGGCACTACTGAGAGTTTGAAGATCACCACCTTCTTGGTGACTCGCTGCCTGCCTTGGACGTCTCGATTCGGGCGGCTCACAAATGGGCGTCGACGACGGCCCCTAGTGAATTGCACTGCCATTTGTGCGTCGATCTGTATCTCGTATTGGTTCAGCACGACTTCAAAGTCGACCTGGACCCTTTGCAGGCGTGACCAGCCATTGTTAGCACCCGCAACCACCGGCCTCAGTTTCACGCACTTATGGGGAGGACGACAGCTGTCCGATGCGAATAGCCTCTCAACTTCACTCTGTATACTGTGCTCCAACTTCGCTTTCACGATCGGCGGGAGAATCGCGAACTCTTCCAGCCTCCAACCCATGTAGGCGGAGTTTGCTCCTGGCATGTGCTTCCCGTCTTCGCCAAAGAACTTCACTCCGCCGGAACCGAGAGCGAACCAGTTTGGATCGGGTCTGGCCTTGATTACACTGCATTCACGACCCCCCCCGCTTGGGTCGTAGTCGACTAGGTATGACGCGGGATCACCACCAGGCGTCGCAGAAACCATGTTTCTCAACCCAGGCATCCATACCCTTCCACGTGCCGCGAGATATAGGAAGCCGCTGTTCAAGTTCAACCCAGGCAACCCAGGCGACGCATACCGCTCGCGCTGCCGGGAGTAGATCCCGATCCCACCGGAGAACACCCCATTGCCCGACACGTCGTGGAAGTATCGATCCGTGAGCAACTCGCCACTGAGGAACAGCCCCAAGTGCGCGATCGATCCGCTCACGTCAAACCCTGGATAGAGCTTGTAGGTTCCCTCCTCAAGCTCGACCAGAGACCCAGGCATGTTGGTGGGTGACATGTTGTGCCGATAGGTCCTCACTGCCGTCCCGTCGGTCTTGCCCTCACGCAGCAGCTTGATCCCGTCGTAGGCCCAGTAGGTCTCGTCGGGTGACCCGCCACCCGGGTCCGTGTCTCTGACCCGCACCCGCTCGCCGAGCGCGTTGTAGCTAAACGCATGCTCCGCGTCGGGGGAGCTGGCCTTGGCAAACTCGATTCCGGTCACCTGGCTCCGCTGATCGTGGGCGTAGTAGCTCGACTGCCCGCTCCCAGTTTCCCTCCGGCGCTCGAGGCGCTGGCTGTCGTCCCAGGTGTAGTAGGCGGTCTCTCCGGTGGTCTTGTTCCACTCCTTGCTCGGCAGATTGCGTGTATCGAGGCTGAAGTAGGTCGTCTCCGACGCCTTGCCGTCGTGTTTCTTGACTCGGTTCGAGGCGGCGTCGTAGCCATGCTCCAGGTCGTAGTGGTAGTTGTTGCCGGTGTCGGGCAACACGTATTCCCGGGTCAGCCGCTCCCGTGCGTCGTATTCGAAGTAGGACGTGAAGGAATCGGCCCCCTGCTCCATATCCACCTCGAACACCTGCCCGTTGTCGTCACGCGAGTAGAGGAAAACCGACACGTCCCCGGCCACTGGGTGCTGGTTTCGTAGTTCGGAGACACGCCCCGCGCTGTCGTAGGTGTAGACCGCGACGTTGACCTCATTGGGGCTCGCGCGCTCGGTCAGCTTGCCCGACCTGTCGTAGGTGAAGTACGCCGTGCGCCCTGCAGCCAGCTGGAGCTTCTCCAACCGCCCACGCGAGTCGTACACGTAGTCACTCACGTTCAGATCCGGATCCTTGAGCTGCGACCGCTTCCCGCTCGCGTCGTAGGCGTAGTAGACGGCCCCCGCCAAGGTGACCTTCTTCGTGACTCGATCCAGCTTGTCGTACTCCACGACCGTATCGGCCCCGCTGTCGTCCTCCGCCAGCACCAGGTTCCCCACCGGGTCGTAGCTGTAGTAGTTCGGCGCGTCGCTGGTGAACCACTGCGCCTCCAGCCGCCCGGCGGCGTCGTAGCCCATGTAGGTGGCCTCACCACCCTCGGCCTGCACCTTCAGCACTTGTTGCCCACGCGCGTCGTAGCCGAAGTAGGTCTCCTTCAGCAGCGCGTCCTTGACCTTCGACAGCCGCCGCAGCCCGTCGTAGCTGAAGTAGGTCGGGTTCCCCAGCTCGTCGAGCTGGAGCACCTGGTTCCCCACGGCGTCGTAGCCGAGGTAGACCTCGCCCCCAAGCGCGTCCACCCGCCGCTCCTGCCGCCGCAGGCGGTCGTAGTGGAAGTAGGTCGAGTTCCCGTTGGGGTTCAGCTCGAGCACCTGCTGCCCGCGGGCGTCGTAGCCCATGTAGGCCACCTGCCCCAGCAGGTTCCACTGCTGGATCTTCCGCCCGAGGTCGTCGTAGCCCATGTAGGTGTAGCGATCCTCGGGGTCGATCTCCTGGATCACCTGCCCGCGGGCGTCGTAGACCGTGCGCCACTCGTCGGTGACCACCGAGTCGGTGCGCACCTCGACCCGGTTCAGCACGTCGTAGCTGAGGTAGCTCGGCCGCCCCTCGGGGTCGACGCTGAAGCTGCGGTTTCCGGCCACGTCGTAGGCGAAGTACGTCTCCCCGCCGAGCGCGTCGGTCTGCTTCTGGACCCGGTTCACGGCGTCGTAGCTCATGTAGCTCACGCGCTGCTCGCCGCCCGCGCCCAGGTGCACGTGCCGCCGGACCTGGTTCCCCACCTCGTCGTAGTGGTGGTAGTTCAAGGCCCCCGCGCGGTCAAGCACGAACGAGCTCCGGTTCAGCGCGTCGTAGCTCATGTAGCTCGCGTGCCCGGCCTGGTCCACGTCCAGCACGGCGTTGCCCGCGAGGTCGAAGCCCATGTAGGTCGCGGCGAAGTGCACGCCGTCGACCGTGTGGCTGCGCCGATTGAGCACGTCGTAGCTGAAGTAGGTCGTGACCCCCAGCTCGTCGATCTGGCGGGTGACGTTGCTCGCGCGGTCGTAGACCGTGGTCGCAACGTTGCCGTAGGCGTCCTTGCTCGTCGTCCGCCGATTCGCCGCGTCGTAGCCGAGGTAGGTCGGGTAGCCGAGCTCGTCGAGGGAGACGGTGACCTTGCCCGCGAGGTCGTAGACCTGGCTCGTCTCCTCGCCGTAGGCGTCGCGCACCCGCTCTTGCCGCCCGGCCGCGTCGTAGAAGTAGTAGCTGAAGGCGTTCAGCGGGTCGCGGCGGAAGTAGACCTGGTTCGCGGCGTCGTAGCCGGTGAGGCTCACGTTGCCGAGCTGGTCCTTGACCTCCGTCTGGCGTCCCTTGAGGTCGTAGGTGAAGTAGGTCGTCTGGCCCAGCGGATCAATGCTGCGCAGCAGGTTGCCCTCTTCGTCGTAGGTCGAGCTGCGCACGGCCCCGATCGCGTCGGTGCTCGAGGTCAGCCGATCCACGGCGTCGTAGACCTGGGTCGAGCTGTTCCCGCGGGCGTCGGTCAGCTTCACCTGGCGGCCCTTCAGGTCGTAGCCGAAGTAGGTCTCCTCCTGCAGCGCGTTGGTCTGGAACTGGACCCGCCCCGCCTGGTCGTAGGCCAGGTAGCTCGGGTTGCCCAGGGGGTCGAGCTGGAGGATCTGCTGGTGGGCGGCGTCGTAGCCGAGGTAACTCACGGCGCCCAGGGCGTCGGTCTGGGACTGCAGCCGGCCCAGCGCGTCGTAGGCGAGGGAGCTCGCGTTCAGCAGCGCGTCCTTGCGCTGGCTGACCCGGTCCTCGGCGTCGTAGGCCAGGTAGCTGGCGTTGCCCAGGGCGTCCACACTCTTGGTCCGGTTCGAGTTGCCGTCGTAGACGTGGAGCGTCTCCTGCAGCAGCGCGTCCTTCTGGCTGACCAGGTTGCAGCGCCCGTCGTAGGCGAGGTAGCTCGCCCCGCCGGCCGGATCCACGGCCTTGACCAGGCGGCCCTTGAGGTCGTATTCGCGGACCGTGCTCCGCGAGAGCGGGTCGGTGACGCTCGTTGGCTGACCCGCCGAGCTGTAGGCCACGGTGACCTCGTCGCCGAGCGGATCCGAGAGCTTGGTCTGGTTCGCGGCGGCGTCGTAGAAGAAGTAGGTCGTGGCGTTGCGCCGGTCGCGGGTGAAGTAGAGCAAGCCCTCGGGCAGCCAGCCGTAGGACGTGACCTCACCCACCGCGTCGTCGCGGAAGGTCCGGTTGCGGTCGGCGTCGTGGGCGAGGAAGGTCTGCCCGCCCACAGGGTCGTCGTAGCGCTTGAGCAGGTCCTGGTCGTCGTAGGCGAAGTAGCGCACGGCGCCGAGCGGGTCCGTGCTCTTGATCCGGTTGCCGCGGGGGTCGTAGACGTAGTCCCAGGCCTCGCCATTGCGGTTGGTGCTCTGGGTCAGGTTGCCGTGGGCGTCGTCGTAGGCGAAGTAGTCCCCGGGAGTGCCCACGTTGAACACGGCCTCGGGGAAGCCCCAGGCGTTGTAGCGGAAGTAGGTGGCCTTGCCCACGCGGTCGCGGTGCGTGGCCAGGGGAACGGCCGTGTCGTAGGCGAAGTCGGCGCTGTTCGTCCGCGGGTCGGTGACCTGGCTCACGCGGTCGCTGCCGTCGTAGCTCACCGACCAGGCGTGGCCTTCGGCGTCTTCGACGCCGCTCAGCCGCGGCCCACCCGTGCCCGCGTAGCTGAGCTCGGTCACGCAGCCCTCGGGCCCCGTGATCGTGGTCAGGTTCCGGTTCGCGTCGTAGGCGAAGTAGGTCGTGCGGTTGTTGGCGGGAGCGGCGGCGTCTTCGAGCACGAGGCGGGTCAGCAGGCCGCTGCCGTCGTAGCTCAGATACGGCACCAGCCCGCTGGCGCCGGCGCTCGCACCCTCGATCTTCTGCAGCCGGCCGTTGGCGTCGTAGGCGTAATCGACCTGGTTGCCGTAGCGGTCGACCACCGACTGCAGCACGCCGTCCTCGTCGTAGTTGTAGACGCGTCCGCTGGGCGCGGTCTCCATGAAGCCGCTGCCGCCGCCGTAGACGCTCGTGCCCCAGGGCGCCTGGCCCCAGCCGCCGCCCTGGGCGAGGGTGCTCTGCACACCGGCGGCGGCCTCGTAGTCGGAGCCCACCAGGCGATACGTGTGGCGGCGGCCGTCACCGCGGACCACGGCCACGTTGCCCTCGGCGTCCTCGTAGAGCACGCGGGTCAAGGACAGCGCCCGCGACTTGCCGAAGTCGTGGGAGAAGTAGAGCCCGTCGTGGTGGGTGCTGGCGATCGCCGGGAAGGGGCCGAGGCCGCTGACTCGCGGGGCGATCCCGGAGCGGGCGACGAGGTGGCCGGAGGTGTCGACGGCGAGCCCGCGCCCGTAGCGGGCGACGAGGTCGGCGGGGCCGCCGGGCTGCGCCGGGCGGTCTGGGGCGAGGGTCGCCAGCCCGTCGCGGTTGGCGGCGAGCATGTCCAGCACCAGGCCCAGGGGCGGGTCGTCGGTCTCGCGCAGGTTGGGGACGGGGTCCGGGCCTTGCATGGCCGGGTTCTCGACGGCGGGCGTGACCTGCAGGCCAGCGACGGGGCCTTCGCACACGTTGAGGTGCAGGCCGCCGGTCTCACCGGCGCCCGGGCTCGAGGCCTGGGCCACGACCTGAACCTCGTCGAAGGTGAAGCGGCGAGTCACGCTGGAGGGTGCGGACCACACCAGGCTGGCGACGGTGCCGCCGCCGTTGATCTGCGACCAGCTGCCGCCGTTGGTGCGCGCCCACCAGTTTGTGGCGGCGTCGCTCTCGAGGGTCAATGTTTGCCCTGCTCGGACGGCGAGGGCTCGGGTGACTGCGGGGGTTGTAATTGCCATTGCTGGCTCCATTTCTTGTGTTGTCTTAAGTCGTTAGATTCTTGGGTTCGTGGTGTTCGGGGCTTGCTTGGCCCGGAGGCGGGGAGCCCGCACAGAGCGCGCGGGCCCCCCGCGCCGCTAGCCGACGATCGTCATGCTCATGATTGCGGTGCCGGCGCCGCCGTAGAGGATCGAGGTCCCGCCGCCGGTGGACTCCATGCCGTAGAGGGTGTGGTAGCCCTCGCTGGCGAAGCGCTTGTAGGCGACCGTGATCTGGTGGCCGCCGGTCGTGGTCGCCAGCTCGGTCCCGTGGGCGTTGTTCGTGGTGTCGGGAGTCGTGTAGCTGTCAAACCCAATCGCCACGTAGGTCCAGCTGGCCGCACCGGAGCCCGCGACACCGATCGCGAGGTAGGCCTCGATCGGCTCCTCGTCGAGGCCGCGGACGAACTTGAAAATCCAGTCCGCGTCGCCGCCGTTCATGCCACGCCAGCCCCAGTAGTTGTTGTAGGTCCAGGAGGCGGTGCCGTCGCGGTTCGCCCCGAAGCGCGGGAGCCGGTTGTCGACGTTCCACACGTAGCGTTTCTGCTCAGCGTCGGTGAACTTGATCCCCGAATCGGAGATCGTGCGCACCGTGCCCAAGTAGCGGTAGCCGGGGGATTGGCTGCCCGAGGCGCCCTTGACCCACACTCCGTTCTTGCGCGAAATGTCCGTGGCCCGGGTGGTGTCGTCCGTCCAGGCCACGTAGTCGAGCTTGAGGGTCCCCGAGTCGTCGTAGAGGAACACGTCGTAGTTCTTGTCGGCGCTGAGGTTCGTGGTGTCCTTGCTCACGCTGGAGCCAATGTCTTCGACGCCCCAGGCGCCGTCGGTGGTGTCCCAGAGCGCGATCTTGGACGACTTGTAGGGGAGGTAGTAGAGCGTGTCGCCGGACTGGTCCGTGGTCGGGACCGGATCCGACGAGCTGACGCTCAACCGCCCGCCGGCGATCCCGGCGAAGCTCTCCATGGTGGTATCGAAGTTCTCGTTGACGTCGCTGCCCCAGCCCGTGGAGCCGACCGTCGGCTTGTTCAAAGTACCCATTGCAATCTCCTGTGTTGGTTAGTTGAAGGTCTTGAAATCATGGAAGAACGGGGCGTGCGAGTCTGTGCACAACCCCGGTGGAAGACGTGACCCCTGAGGCCCCGTAACTTCCGTGTTGATTGGCCTGTGGCCGAAGTTCGTGACGTCTGACGACGTCGACGTGACCTCGCGTCCTGTGAGCGCTCACGAGCGCTCCTGCTCGGCGGTCGCCAGCGCGCTGGCCACGGCTTCGGCGGCCAGCCGCGCGCAGTGGTGCTTGTGAGCGGGGAGCCCGCCGAGCGCGGCGCGGATCCGCGCTTCGTCGGTCCAGCCCTCGGCCGCTTCGAGGGTGCTCCCGCTGAGGGACTCGACCAGGAGGCTGGCCGCCGCGATCGCGGGCGGGCAGCCGTAGGTCTGAAAGCTGGCCTCCTCGATCCGCTCGCCGTCGAGGCGGAGGAAGATCAGCATGAACGGACCGCGGCCAGGGACGCCGGCCACGCCGACCCGGTCGGGGTCGGCCATGCGGTAGGCGTGGCGCGGGTTGTGAAAGTGGTCGCGGACCGTGGCGGAGTAGTTCACGCGACCTCCGAGCGCTGGGCGCTGAGCACGGCCTGCAGCGCCTCCGCCGGCGTGCTCCCCGCCTGAGCGGCAGGGGCCGCAGCGAAAGCCTCCGGCCCGGGGACGCTGGCCGAGGGCGCCAACACGGGCTTGCCCAACGCGCGCGCCTCTCCGCGGCGCGGATCCCCAGGGGCCGCGACCACGCCTTCGCAGGTCGCGAGCAGGGCAGCCAGCGCAGCGCCGTGCACGCGATCCCGCGCGAGCTGACGCGGGCCCCCAGGCGTGCTCAGCCAGGCGTCAGCGCCCAGCACTAGCCAGCCGGGCGGCGCGGTCTCGGCGACCCCGGGGCCGCTGGCGTCGTCGGGCGCGAGCCACAGCCAGCGGGCGGCTCCCGGGAGCAGGGCCGCGAGGCGCGCGGCGTCGTCGGGGCAAGGCTCCACCGGCGGCGCCGGCGCGGACACGCAGTCGACGCGGGCGGCGCGGTAGTGGCGGCGCACGGCGTCGGCGTCGGCGCGGGTGCTGCACCACACCCGCGCCGCGCGCTCGCAGGCCCAGTGCTCGAGCTCGGCGCGGTAGAGCTGGTCGCGGGTCAGGCGGTTGCCGCGGAGGGTGACCTCACAGCGCTCGAGGGCAGCCACGAA
>Ga0070727_10005445_pt1 | contig 10395 bp, 8 predicted proteins | sample tdAd472_FD_66722 | JGI IMG/M metagenome (GOLD analysis project Ga0070727, IMG submission 66722) | Marine sediment microbial communities from the Atlantic coast under amendment with organic carbon and nitrate - tdAd47.2 | ecosystem: Environmental > Aquatic > Marine > Coastal > Sediment | place... | reverse complement strand
CTTTTGAGCAGTGCCGCGGTGTCCCGGGCGATTGTGCGTATCGCGTCCAGGCCGTCATCGCCCGCAACGAGCGCCGATTGCGGCTCGCGTCGCAGCGCATCGAGCGCGGCATCACCGGCACAAACGTACGGCGGGTTCGAGACAATGACGTTGAACGTTCGCCCCGTGACGGGCTCCGTCCAGTTTCCTGCGAGAAACTCGAGGTCGGGAATGTCCAGTTGCCGGGCGTTCTGCGCGGCCACGGCGAGCGCGTCCGTGCTGGCATCGGTCGCGGTCAGATGACAAAGCGGCCGCTCCTTTGCGATCGCGATGGCGATTGCGCCACTGCCTGTGCCGAGATCGAGTACCTGCCACTCGGCGCGGCGCGGAATTTCCCGTAGTGCCAGGTCGACGAGGATTTCGGTCTCCGGGCGTGGCACGAGTGTCGCGGGAGTGACCATCAATTCGAGCGACCAGAACTCCCGGGTCCCTGTGATGTACGCTATTGGTTCGCCGTCGGCCCTGCGCGCGAGAGCCGTTTCGAAGCGCGCCAGGGCGAGGTCGTCGAGCGTGTCCTCCGGGTGTGCGAACAGGTAGCTCCGCGGCATGTCGATGGCGCGCGCGAGCAGCAGCTCTGCGTCGAGGCGCCCGGAATCGCTGGCAGCCTCGAGTCGCCGGGTGGCGTTCTCGAGAACAGCGTCAATTCGCAGGGATTCACTCATGATCAATGTCCGTTGAAACTGGTTACGTGGCGTAGGCTTCGCGTACACTCGCTGCCAGATTCCCTCGCAACTATACGTCCATGACTGTCTATTCCAACATACTCGACATGGTCGGCGACACGCCGATGCTCGAACTCACGCACTTCGACACCGGGCCCTGCCGGCTGTTTTTGAAACTCGAACTCCTTAATCCGGGTGGGTCCATCAAGGACCGCATCGGCATCTCGATGATCGAGGAAGCGGAGAAACGCGGCGACATCAAGCCCGGCGACACACTCGTCGAGGCAACTGCGGGTAACACCGGTATTGGACTTGCCCTCGTTGCGGGCCAGAAGGGCTACAAGCTGATCCTCGTGCTGCCCGACAAGATGAGCCAGGAGAAAATCTTCAATCTGCGCGCGATGGGCGCCGATGTGGTGTTGACGCGATCGGATGTCGGCAAGGGGCACCCGGAGTACTACCAGGACGTCGGCCAGCGAATTGCCGAGGAGCAGGGCGCCTACTTCATCAATCAGTTCGGCAACCCCGACAATTCGCTTGCACATGAGATGACGACGGGGCCGGAGATTCTCAAGCAGATGGACGGCAAGCTCGACGCGATCGTGCTGGGCGTGGGTTCCAGCGGCACCGTTGCCGGTCTCAGCAAGTTCTTCCGCGAAAACGCTCCCGAGGTCGAACTGGTGCTGGCCGACCCGGTTGGCTCGGTGCTCGCGGACTACATTAACAAGGGTAAGCTCGGTGAACATGGTAGCTGGCTTGTCGAGGGCATCGGCGAGGACTTTATCCCGTCGATCGCCGACTTCGGCCAGGTGAGGAGTGCCTATGCGATCAGCGACGCCGAGTCGTTCGCGGCGGCGCGTGAATTGCTGAAACAGGAAGGCGTGCTCGCGGGATCGTCGTCGGGCACGCTGCTGGCTGCGGCGCTCAAGTACTGCCGCGCTCAGACCGATGCGAAGAACGTCGTGTCTTTCGCCTGCGATACGGGCAACAAGTACCTGTCGAAGTTATTCAATGATTTCTGGATGGAAGACCAGGGCTTCATCGAGCGCGAGCAGAGGGGCGATCTGCGCGATCTGGTCGGCCGGCCGCACGGCGAACGCGCAACGATCACGGTGGGGCCGAGCGATGTGCTGACCACGGCGCACAATCGTCTGCGCAACGCCGGCTTCTCGCAATTGCCCGTCATGGACGAAGGTAAACTCGTCGGCATCGTCACCGAGGACGCGATCATCCAGCACGTCTTCGGCAAGCCGGAGCTAATGAACGCGCCTGTCGCCGAGGCCATGGAATCGGCATTCATCAAACTCGATCGCACTACGAGCGTTAACAACCTCGTTGCGATGCTGCACGTGCAGCCATATGCAGCGATCATGGACGGGACCGATTTTCTTGGTCTGATCACTCGCTCCGATGTGCTCAACTACCTGAGACGGCAGATGTAAGGAACCATGCCGATGAGCAATGACGACAGGAAACGCGCCTTCGCAACCCGGGCAATTCACGCGGGCCAGCAACCGGATCCGGCGACCGGGGCCATCATGCCGCCGATCTACGCGACGTCGACCTACGTGCAAAAGAGCCCGGGCGTGCACAAGGGCTACGAGTACTCGCGCACACAAAATCCGACCCGCATGGCCTATGAGCGTTGCGTTGCCGACCTCGAGTCGGGTACGCACGGGTTTGCGTTCGCCTCCGGTATGGCGGCCATCGGCACCATCCTGGAGATGATCGACAGCGGCAGTCACGTCATCGCGCTCGACGACCTGTACGGCGGCACGCGGCGACTGTTTTCCGGCGTCCGCGAGCGCAGCTCAGGCCTCGATTTCAGTTATGTCGACATGACGGACCCGAGCGCAATCGAGAATGCGCTCCGCGATAACACGCGCATGATCTGGATCGAGAGTCCCAGCAATCCGCTGCTCAAGATCATCGATTTCAAGGTGATTGCGGATATCGCGGCCGGCAAAGATATCCTGCTCGTCTGCGACAACACGTTCGCCACTCCTTATTTACAGCGCCCGCTGGAGCTCGCTTGCGACATCGTCATGCACTCGGCAACCAAGTTCCTGAATGGGCATTCCGACATGGTCGGCGGCATCGCCGTCACAGCGGACGACGGACTCGCGGAACAACTCGCCTACCTGCAGAACTCGATCGGCGCGGTCGCGGGTCCGTTCGACAGCTTCCTGGCATTGCGTGGGCTGAAGACGCTCGACGTGCGTATGGAGCGGCACTGCCGCAGCGCGGCGGCGATCGCCGCGTGGCTGGAGCAGGATGACAGGGTCGAAAAGGTGCTGTACCCGGGCCTCGAGTCCCATCCGCAGCACGAACTGGCAAAAGCCCAGATGTCGGACTTCGGCGGCATCGTGACGTTCTTCATCAAAGGCGAATTGGCGGAAGCGCGGCGCTTCCTCGAAAACTGTGAGGTGTTTGCGCTGGCCGAGAGCCTCGGCGGTGTCGAAAGCCTCGTCGATCACCCCGGCATCATGACCCACGCTTCCGTTCCAGAGAAAGAACGCACGGCGCTCGGCATCAGCGACCAGTTGATTCGCCTCTCCGTCGGCATCGAAGCGCTCGACGACCTCATCGCCGACCTGGACCAGGCGTTGGGTTAATTGTGTCTTAGGCGGTACCTGGCACCACTTTTCGAACGTTTGGAACGTTTGGAATGTTTGATGCTCGCGCTAAACATTCCAAACGTTCCAAACGTTCGAAAAGTGGTGCCAGGTACCGTTCAATGAGAGAGGGCGGCGAGCTGGTCGGCCTGGTACTCGTTGACGAGCGGCTGGATGACGTGGTCGAGGCCACCTTCGAGGATCTCGTCGAGTTTGTAGAGGGTCAGGTTGATGCGGTGGTCAGTCATACGGCCCTGCGGAAAATTGTAGGTGCGTATGCGTTCCGAGCGGTCGCCCGAGCCGACGAGTAGGCGCCGCTTTTCGGCCTGCTCGGTTTGCTGCGCGCTGACTTGCGCGTCGAGCAGCCGCGACTGCAGCAATGACATCGCCCGGGCGCGGTTCTTGTGTTGGGAGCGTTCGTCCTGGCACTCGACGACGATGCCGGTCGGCAGGTGTGTCAGGCGCACTGCGGAATCGGTTTTGTTGACGTGCTGGCCGCCGGCGCCAGAGGCGCGATACGTGTCGACGCGCAGATCGGCCGGGTTGATTTCCTCGGCCTCGACTTCGTCGACCTCGGGAAGTACAGCGACTGTGCAGGCGGAGGTATGGATCCGGCCTTGCGACTCGGTGGTTGGCACGCGCTGCACACGATGCGCGCCCGATTCGAATTTCAGCGCCGCATAGATGCCGGAACCGGAAATCCGGGCAATGACTTCCTTGTAGCCGCCGTGCTCGCCTTCCCGTGCGCTCATGATCTCGGACGACCAGCCCATGGTCTCGGCGTACTTGGAATACATGCGAAAGAGGTCGCCTGCGAAGATGGCGGCTTCGTCTCCGCCGGTGCCGGCACGTATCTCGAGATAGACGTTGCTGTTGTCGTGCGGATCGGGCGGAATCAAGGCCTTCTGCAATTCGTGCATCAGTTCGTCGCGCCGCGCCGTCAGGGAGGCGAGTTCCTCCTCACCCATCTGGCGAACATCATCGTCCGCATCGCCCGCCATTTCCTCGGCAGCAGCGATGTCGTTGCAGACCGCCTCGAAATCGGAGAAAAGCTTCACAACCGGTTCGACGCGCGAATATTCCCTGGACAGGTCGCGAAACTGGTTCTGGTCCCTAATGACGTCGGGATCCGAGAGCAGCCCGGCGATTTCCTCGAAGCGATCGCGTACCGATTCGAGCTTGTAACGAATGGACTCCTTCACTGTCCCGAACTCATGTGTCGTCGATGCCGAACAGTGCCCGAGCTGCGGCAATAACTTCCTCGTCCGACGTCTCGCCGGCCTCGCGCAGCTTCACGCTCGGCTTGTGCAAGAACTTCTTCATGAGCGCTGCGGTTGCGTACTCGAGGACTTCCACGCTGTCGGCGCCCTGGGCGAGACGGCGTTGCGCCTGTTTCAGAATATCGGCGCGTACGGCGTTGGCGTCCTCACGCAGCGCCGTGATCAATGGCGCAACCTGCTTGGCGCGCTCCATCGTCACGTAGCGGGAGATCTCGTCGTTGAGGATACGGTTGGCATCCACGGCAGCCGCCTGGCGATTGCCCTGGCCCTCGAGCACCACCTTGTCCAGGTCGTCGATCGTGTACAGGTAGACGTCGGGCAGGTTGCCAACTTCGGCTTCGATGTCACGCGGTACCGCGATATCGACCGCAAATATTGGTTTGCGCTTGCGCGCCTTGATCGCGGCTTCCATCTGCTTGAAGGTGACGACGGCATCCGGGCTCGCCGTCGAGCTGATCAGGATGTCGGCGTCCGGCAGGTTGCCTTCGAGTTCGGACAGCGGCAGCGCGAAGCCGCCGAACTGGCTCGCAAGATTGTGCGCACGATCGAAATTGCGATTAGCGACGAACATCCGTCCGATGTTCTTGCGCTGCAGATGCTTCGCGACGAGTTCTACCATCATTCCGGCCCCGACGAGCACGGCCGTGTGCTTCGCGAAGTCCGAGAAGAACTGGTTGGCGAGTGACACTGCCGCGTAGGCCACCGATACAGGGCTCGAGCCGATCTCGGTGTCGGTGCGCACCTTCTTGGCGACCGAAAACGTGTGCTGGAACAGGCGGCTCAGCTGCTTGTTTGCGGTCCCCGCATCCAGCGCCTCACGGTAGGCGTCCTTCAGCTGGCCGAGAATCTGCGGCTCGCCGAGGACCATCGAATCCAGCCCGCAGGCTACCCGGAAAATGTGGCGGATCGCCTCCTCATCATCGAGCTCGAACAGCGTGTCCGCAAATGATGGGTCGAGATTGTGTGCGTCGTGCAGCCACCCCTGCAGTCGCTTGCGGCCTGCGTCATCCGCCATTACATAAAATTCGGTGCGATTGCAGGTCGACAGCAGAACGGCCTCGTCCACGCCGTCGAGGTCGCGCACGGCTTCGAGGGCGTGCCCTATCTGGTCGCCAGCGAATACGACCTGTTCGCGAATTTCGACAGGTGCCGTGTTATGGTTCAGCCCGAGAATTTTGAGCGGCATAGCAGATTATGGTTCGGTACCGATTCGGTGCCGGGGGGAATTCGTCCAGTGATTGCGTATCATAAGCGAACTGACGGCCCTGTTCCTTGTCTGTGTTACTCATACACCGCAATATCGTGGCTGTGACAGTGATTCAGCTACGATTGGATGACCAGACAAACAGCAATGTACCAATACCTACGACCGCTGTCCGCCCTTTGGGTCGCGACGGCCCTGATCTTTATTTGCCAAACGAGCGTCGCTGACGAGCAGGCGCGCTCTGACGCGGCCGCGCACCTGCTACAAGCCGAACTGGCGCTACAGAGCAACGACTACCTCGAGGCGGCGCAGGAATACCGCAAGGCGGCCGAGTTGAGCTCGAGCGTGGACGTTGCGCGGCAGGCGACGCGCGTCAGTTACAGCTTCGGCTTCAATGAGGAGGCCCTGCGGTCGGCGAAGCGCTGGCAGGAGCTCGACAATGAGAGTGACGAGGCGCTGCTGTACGTTGCGCAATTGCAGTTGCGCATGGGTAAACTGCGGCAGTCCCGGCGAAACCTCAAGAAGCTGATCGAGCGTGGCGATGAGGACGCCGACAAGCGCTTGTTATCGCTTGTGCAGGTCCTGTCGCAGGAGGATTCGGAGGACGCCGATAAAGTCATGCGCGCCCTCGCCAAGCCCTACAAGGACTCGCCATACGCGCACTACGCCACTGCCGCCATGGCGATGCAGGCTGGCGATACGGACTACGCCGAAGAGCATGCCCTCCGGGCAATGGAGCTCGATCCCGAGTGGATCAAGGCGAAATTGCTGTACGCCCGAACGCTGCTGCTTGCGGGCCGCCAGGACGAGGCGATCGACTACACGGCGAGAATCATCGGCGACGATCCGGACCCGGATCCCGATGCGCGCATGGAGCTGGCGCTGATGATGATGTCGGCCGGCCGTGATGACGATGCGCTTAGCCAGATCAACCAGATATTGCTGGAGCAACCGGCGCGCGCCGATGCTCTGCGCCTGATGGCGATCATAAACTTCCGGCTCGAAAACCTGGACGCAGCCTGGGACGATTTTCAGGACCTGCTTGCTAGCGGCCGTTACACGATGGATGCGCTGTATTACCTGGCGCGTATTGCTGATTATCGAGAGGAACACGATCGCGCGATTCGCTTGTACACGCAGGTCCAGACCGGGCCCAATGCTGTCGTGTCGCAGCGCCGTGCGGGTGCCCTGATCGCCTATCAGCTCGAGGATCCACAAAGGGCGCTGCAGCAGTTTGAGGACTTCGGCCATAATAGCCCGAGCTACGCCGTCGACATGCTCCTTGCGACGGCGCAGTTGCAGGCGTCTCTCGAGCGCTATGACGATGCGCTCGGCAACTATGACAAGTTCCTGAAATACCGGCCGGCCGAAGAATCGGCCGTCCTTGGTCGTGCCGAGTTGTTGTTACGCATGGATCGCGTCGATGACGCCGTTGCGCAGTACCGCGCGGCGGTCAAGCGCTGGCCCGACAGCGCCATGTCGATGAACGCGCTCGGCTATACGCTCGCCGATCGCACCGACGAGTACAAAGAGGCCGAGAAGCTCATTCGCAAAGCTCTCAAGCTCGATCCGGAGAGCCCGGCGATCATCGACAGTCTGGGCTGGGTGCTTTACAAGCTCGGCGACTATGACGAGGCGCTAGTGGCATTGAACAAGGCTTACAAGAAACTGGACGATCCCGAAGTGGCCTCACACATCGTGGAAGTGCTCGCCGCAATGGACAAGCAGGACGAGGCGCTGGCAGTACTTGAAGCCGCAGAGAGCAAGGACCCCGACAGTGCGATGTTGCATGATGTGCGAGAACGCTTTTTCCCGGAAGCTGACTAGCCGGTACTTCACCGGCGTCCTGTTGCTGTCGGCGCTGACTCTCGCTGGCTGCGCGACGCGCGAGAGCCTCACTCTTCCTGAACTCGGAGACTGGGAAAGCCGCCAGTTCCTGCTTGGCCAGCTCAACGAGTGGGAGTTCAGCGGGCGTATCGGCGTCACTGCCGGCGATGAGGGCTTCAATGCCTCGCTGCGCTGGGCGCAAAATGGCGACGAGTTCCAGGCCACTGTCAGTGGGCCGCTGGGCGTTGGTACGGTGCGGCTCCAGGGCGACGGCCGTCGTGTCGAACTAACCGACAAGGAAGGTAACCGGACCGTCCTCGACGATGCCGAGGCTGACCTCTATCTTCGCTACGGCTGGACGATACCCGTGCAGAGCCTGCGCTACTGGGCTCTGGGAATTCCCGACCCGGCGTCGCCCGCTGCAACCGAATTCGATGAGAACGGACAGCTCGATAGCCTCGCCCAGGGTGGCTGGAACGTGCGCATAACGCGCTACGGCGAGGGCGGCGGGCAAGCAATGCCGACACGCCTGACGGCAGTCGGCGCGGAAACCCGCGTCAAACTCGTCATCCACAACTGGTTATTTTTTGATCAACCGCGCCGTTAGCGGCAGTCTCCGTTGACTCCTCCAAGGGCCGCCCGCACAATTCGCGCACAGGTAAGTAGTGCGGCTGACATTGGGGCGTAGCCAAGTGGTAAGGCAACGGGTTTTGATCCCGTGATTCGCAGGTTCGATCCCTGCCGCCCCAGCCATTAAAACAACAGAGGGGAAAGTCGTGGACCTGGCAACAATGGCTGTATTTACGGGGAACGCGCACCCGCAACTCGCCCACGATATCGCGCGTTACCTGAGGATCCCGATCGCAAAGGCCCAGGTCGGTCGTTTCTCCGACGGCGAGATCAATGTCGAGATCCTCGAGAACATCCGCGGCCGCGAGGCCTTCATCATTCAGCCGACGTGCCCGCCATCCTCCGAAAACCTGATGGAGCTGCTGGTCATGGTTGATGCGGCGAAGCGCGCATCCGCCTCCCGAATCACGGCGGTCATCCCGTACTACGGGTTTGCACGCCAGGATCGCCGGCCGCGCTCCTCGCGAGTGCCCATCACCGCCAAGCTGGTCGCCAAGCTGATTGGTACTGCCGGTGTCGATCGCGTGCTCACGGTCGACTTGCACGCCGACCAGATCCAGGGCTTCTTTGATATCGCGGTCGACAATGTCTATGCGTCACCCATTTTGCTCGGTGACGTGTGGAAGCACCGCTACCCGGACATGGTGGTCGTCTCGCCGGACGTCGGTGGCGTGGTTCGTGCACGGGCGCTGGCGAAACGCCTGGACGATGCCGATCTTGTCATCATCGACAAACGTCGCGCGAAGGCGAACCAATCCGAGGTCATGAACATCATCGGTGAGTGCGAGGGCAAGACGTGCATCATGATGGACGACATGGTCGATACGGCCGGCACGTTGTGCCACGCGGCCGGAGCCTTGAAGGGTCATGGTGCCAAGGCTGTACACGCCTACATCACGCACCCTGTGCTATCCGGGCCGGCCGTCTCGCGCATTGGCGAGTCGCGACTGGATACGCTCGTCGTCACGGATACGATCCCGCTGAGCGACGACGCGCAGGCCTGTGAGAAGATCCGCCAGCTGTCGACGGCCGAACTCCTCGCAGAGACCATGCGGCGCATTTCCGACGAAGAGTCCGTCTCCTCGCTCTACGTCGACTGAAACAGGGAAAAAGGGGCCTGACCCCTTTTTCCGCCTCCCCACATGCGGTACCATGCGCGCCGCCGTCCGGTCTGGTCGCAAGTCCGGCGGCATCGAGCTTGATATTTTCTTTAAGTTAAATCAATCAGATAACGGAGTTCAGTCATGGCTGAAAAATTCGATCTGATTGCGGAATACCGAGAAGACCAGGGGAAAGGTGCGAGCCGCCGCCTGCGTCATCAAGGTAAAGTCCCCGCAATCATCTACGGTGCCGGCCGTCCGGCGCGCCCCATCACGTTCGACCATAACAAGGTCGTCAAGCAACTCGAGAACGAGTCGTTCTATTCGAGTGTCCTGAACGTCAAGGTCGGCGACAAGAGTCAGGCTGTGATCCTCAAGGATCTGCAACGTCACCCGGCGAAGCGCCAGATCATGCACATGGATTTCCAGCGCATCGTTGAAGACCAGGTGATCCGCATGAACGTGCCGATCCATTTCCTCAACGAAGAGATCGCGGTCGGCGTGAAAGACGGCGGCGGCAAGGTGTCGCGCCTGATGACCGAAGTCGAGGTCGTGTGCCTGCCGAAGGACCTGCCGGAATACCTGGACATCGACATCGCGGACCTCGAGCTCGACGAGTTGCGCTACATCTCAGACATTCCGCTTCCCGAGGGTATCGAGATTCCGGCCCTCGCGCAGGGTGATGAAGCGAATCGCCCGATCGTCTCGATCCACATCATCAAGGAAATCGTCATCGAGGAAGAGGAAGAGATACTCGAGGAAGGCCTCGAGGCACTGGCGGAAGGCGAAGAGCCCGCAGAGGGCGAAGCGCCGGCAGCAGAGGGTGCTCCTGCCGACGAAGAGTCGAAAGAGGAATAATCGCTGTCTGTATGGCGAACGGGAAGGCCGCCTGCGGGCGGTCTTCTTGTTTAAACTGGATTCGAAATGTCGACGCTGCGCATGATCGCCGGGTTGGGTAATCCGGAAGACAAATATCTGCGGACCCTGCACAACGCAGGATTCTGGTTCGTGGATACGCTCGCGCGCAAGTACGGCGGC
>Ga0070727_10005444_pt1 | contig 10397 bp, 6 predicted proteins | sample tdAd472_FD_66722 | JGI IMG/M metagenome (GOLD analysis project Ga0070727, IMG submission 66722) | Marine sediment microbial communities from the Atlantic coast under amendment with organic carbon and nitrate - tdAd47.2 | ecosystem: Environmental > Aquatic > Marine > Coastal > Sediment | place... | reverse complement strand
AGACAGATATCACGGGGATCGGTGTCTCAACGCCGGCGTTCCTGCTCGTGCAACTGGCGGTGTTCTCGGTTGGGTTCTCACCCTGGCTTTTGCCGCCGATCATGCGCGCTGCAAAGCGGTCGCCCCGGCCGTTGCTGATCGCAGCGGGCATCGGATTTTTGCTGGCGGTCATCCCGAGCACGACGTACAACGAGGAAGCGGGGCGGTTCTCGGGGTTCTGGGGGCTGGCCAAGCTGACGCCCGTGATCGCGGGTCATTCGAGCCCGGCGTTTCTGGTGCTCGCGCCGATCGGCGCGGCGGTCTTTGCGGGTTCTCTGATCGAGATCCCAAGGCGCAAGGCTTGGGTATTTATGGGCGCATTTATCGCGTTCACCGCGGCCCAGAGCAACACGATCAACAGCTGGCAGCGGTACCACGAGCCGATGCTGCTCATGATGCTGGCGCTGATGTCATCGGTGCAGCCGGTGACCGGTCGGCCGGCGGCGACGAAGTATCTGAGGCCCGTGGCGATCACGGCGCTGTGCGTGCTGCTGCTCGCGGTGATGCTTCACGGTGTGCGGGGTGAGCCGGTGGTGCGCGGCACAGTCCCGCCGCCGATGCACACAAGCCCGGATGACCCGTGGTACGAGCCGGTGGATGCGGATGTACAACCGCCGATCAACGAACCGCCGATCAGCGAACCGGGTTGATGCGTTGGCTTCGGATGATCATTGTGCGAGACACGGGCTGAAACTCGTACGGCCCGAGATCGATCGGCCCCGGGTGGCTGCCGTTGTCAAAGAGGTTTGGCGAACCGGGGTCATCGACGAACCGCGGGTTTCCCGCGAGATCGGTGAGGCCGACGAGGAATTCGTCGCGGTCCCCATCGCGGTCGAGGTCGTGGGTATCGCGCGGGAGTTTGGTGTTGCCCCCGGCGTCGATGGCGGGCGAGCCGGGCAGGAGGCGCAGGTCGCCGTAGTCATCGTTGAGTGATTCGTCGATATCCGGCGTGCGTGGATCATCGCCGAAGCCGTCGCCGCCGTGGGTGGGGATGCGGGTGAAGCCGATAGAGTTGATATCTGCGGTGATCATGTTGTCGTGAGTAGGAAATGCTCCATCACCACGATATGAGTTTACGAGTGGTTCGAAAGGTCGTAGTGGGATCACGATGTTGCCTTTGAATACACAATCATGCACATTGTCAAGGTTGGGTCTCTGATGCGAGAATGCAATCTGTCCCTGCTTTGCGTTGTTCTCGATAAATACATTATTGATAAGCTGAGGAAAATTGTGTGAGAAAATCACACCCCCTCGACCAAGGCCAGCAGTATTTCCTATGAATTCTGAGTTCGATATTGCTACGTAGCGTGATGCATATACAGCTCCCGCTTCAAGTTCACCACGGTTCCCATGGAATGTGCATCGCTCGATCATTGCTCTGCCGGTGAATTGCACCATGACGCCACCAGCCTTTGCAGCAATATTATTTGAAAATCGAGAATCGCGTATGATCATGCCGCCCGACTCGATGCATAGACCTCCGCCGCCCGTCGGCCAGTAACTCCCGTCTGAGCGAACGGAACCATTGTTTATAAAATCACAGTTAGTCACTGTACTAAATGGCCCGCGGCTATCTCCGAAGTTGATTGGACCTACCTTTTGTGAGACATTTCTTGTAAAAGTACAGTCTCGAAAGTGGGTATAACCCCATGCTGTCACAGCCGAATCGCCTTTTCCTATGTTCCCATCAAAAAGGCATGTATTGACACGAACTTCATCAGAAAATTGATCAATGAGTAGCGCGGCAACATTAGTGGTCAATGATCCATTCTGCAAAAATTGACAGTTATCAATTTCAATTAGACCTGTAGAGTTGAGCACGAGAGAGGATGCATCGTGAGTAGATATATTGCGCTCAAAGGAGCAGTCAATGATGTGGGCGTCGGAAGAGTGTATGTAAAACTGCCCGTCTGAGCTGTCTGCGACACGTATATTCTGCAAACGAACTGTATCGCACGGTGCAGAGATAGATGTGCCGCCCATGCTATTAAATTCAGAGTCCGATACAGTCAGCGATAGCGTTTTACTCAAGTGAATACCGCCGAGGCAGTTTTGAAAATATGAGTTAAGAACAGTGATGCTGAATGCGCAAATATCTGTTACTTCAGACCAACGAACTTGTATAGCAATCTCACAGTTGTGGAACACACAGTGTTCGATGTGAATGTCGGCTGCTCTTCTGGTATCGATGACACCCGTGGCGTGTGTAAAAGTAGTATTAATGAGCGATAAAATAGGCGGGGTGTCTGTGCCCTCGTTTTCATAGTGCAGGATTGTCCCGTCCGGCGCGGTGTCGCCGTCGAGATCGCCCGAGAGGATGGTCTGGCCGGGGCCGGCACCGATGAGTGTGAGCGATTTGTTCTCGGGGTCGAGCAGTTCCCGGTAGATGCCCGGGGCGATGTGGATTTCGTCGCCGGGCTGGGCGGCGTCGATGGCGGCCTGGATCGTCGGGTACTGAGCCGGCACAAAGAGCGGCTCGGCAACGGCGTGCGCGGGCAGGGTCAGTGCGAGGACGGCGGCAATTCGGAGCATGACAATCTCCCTTGGCCGGTATGGGCCCGGCTCGTCGGTGATGGATCGCTGTCTGGTGGCGAGAAATCGCCGGTGTCAGATGGATTGGACGCGGGAAGATCAGATTGGTTCACGGAATTGGCGCAAAAAGTCGCAAGCCCCTTTGCCACAAGGGGTTTGCGTGAAGGTCATTGTGGATGCTCTATCCCCTGTTCCGCCCGCTCAGCACCCCGTGTTGTAGTTGGCGACCCAGGCCGAGAAGTCGGCTGGTGAACACGCGCCGTCGCCATTCTGGTCGCATTCTGGGGCTTGGGCGTTGAAGGCGGCGACCCATGCGGAGAAGTCGGCGGGGGTGACCATGCCGTCGCCGTTGGTGTCGGCGGGGCAGTCAGTGGCTACCGATGCAACGAAAATGGCCTGGCTTCCGTCCGTGAATCGAACGTAGTACACGAGTTCGCCATTATCGTTGAGCTGAGAGCGAAGACCAACTTCTGGGGTCTCGGCATACAGCCGGATAAATTCCACGGTGCGTAGGTCTGACGGCATGCCGTCACGGCTGACATCGATAACGTCACCGGTACGGACAACGGGTATAAGTTGGTCGTTGTTCGTTGTGAAGTACGTTACGGTGTTGTTGGTCGTGTTGACGCCCGATCCGCTCACATTGCATGTAAATGCAATATTACCTACTGAATTTGTCTTGAATGGATTGGTTGTGCTGAACGCAATGCCATCGGGAAGCCCGGGCATTTGATCGCCCTTGCGTATGACAAGTTCGAGGTTGTCGTAACTGCTACCTCGCCAGATCCCAGCCCAATTTGAAGAATTCGTGTTTGGTCCATCAAGTTGGCTGTAAAAGACAATCCTGCCCTTTCCGTCGATCACGGGATGGATAAAGCTGATGAAAAATGTGCCGGTTTCGGTCTCAGGTGCAGCATCGTCCTCGCGAGCGACTTTCTGATAAATTAGGGCCGGGGACACGTGCCACAAGCCTCGCTCTGAGCTGCCGGCAAACTGAGTCACGAGGCAGTAATCGCTGCGATATCCAAGCATGACAGATGCAGTGCCGACAACGACGGATGTACCACTAGGATCTGGCAGTGGATTGCCTTCGCGAACGATGGGGATCAATCCGGCGTTCGATATTTGCCACCACACTCGGTTGTTGGCATCGGTAATACTGGGGCCCGCTATATCACTATCGAATATGACTATGTTCTGTTCGCGGTGCTGGGGAAAGCGCAGCTCATCGTAAACGATTCCGGTCGGCATATCGGGAACTTGTTCACCCGTGAGCGCAACAAGTGTGTAGTTATTGTCTTCATAATACATGATGCCAGTGCGAGAGTCTGGGCTGGTTGAAAATACAAAGACGCAACTGTTACTCGTAGTGGGGACACGGGGATTGGAAGCGAAGTCATAGAAAAGGCCGGGTTCGACATTTGGTATCGAGTCGCCAGGTATGGCCAGGGCCTGTAGGCTCAAGCCATTCCAGAGAAATACACCGTTAGCAGTGGGAAGCTCCCAAGAATTGTCAGTGAGTCCAGCAGTGAATGAGACTTGACCATTTCGACCCAATATCGGGTTTCCAGTTGAATAAAGAAATGACCCGAGCGGAGGGGCGTTTATCGGCTGGCCCTCGCGCCAAAGTAATTGGGCACTTCCATCCTTGGTGATTCGCAATACACCAGAGTCATTCCGTGTCGTAATCCCAGGCCCGGCGAATAAAGTAAAGCAGTATACGGTGCCGTCGTTAGAGATTTGTGGAACACGATTAGAAGAGTTCGAAATCGCACTTACGATGATGCCATCGCGCAAGCCTGGCACTGGATCGCTCGTCAGTAGAACCAGCCGTTTCTGTAGAGTTTGACCAAGTGCGGTTGATGCCGTTGAGCAGGCAATCAGCACAGCAACTCGTGTCATCGAGTCTTTCAGTTTGGTGAACAGGCACATTCTGTCATGATACTGAAACCGCCCGAAACTGCAATGCAGTTATCGGGCGGATAAGCGAATTCGCATAGAAATGATTGCTCTGCGGGCTGCTGGAACTCGGGTTTCGCTCAGCACCCCGCGTTGTAGTTGGCGACCCAGGCGGAGAAGTCTGCTGGTGAGCAGGTGCTGTCGCCGTTCTGGTCGCACTCGGGGGCCTGGGCGTTGAAGGCGGCGACCCAGGCACTGAAGTCGGCGGGGGTCACCATGCCGTCGTTGTTGACGTCGGCGAGGCAGGTTTCGTCGGGCTCGATGATCACGATGCTGCCCGCCATGTCGAGGTGTCCCGTGATGCGGCAGGTGAAGTAGTACACGCCCACGTCGCCGACGGCGGGGGTCCACTCGATGAAGTCGGCTGTCGGGGCAGGGTCGGCGGTGAAGTCGGCGATGGGTTGGAGCGTGGCGGCGTCGATGACCGAGCCGTCGGAGGTCTGGCGGCTGTATGTGCCGTCGCCGCCGGCGATGGGGAGCGTGTCGTCGCAGATCACGAAGGGGTGGAATCCGGTGGTGCGGACAAAGGTGTATGTCTGGCCTGCGACGAGAACAAGCGTGGGGTCGGGCTCGTCGGTGACGGTGCCCGAGTCGTCGGTCCAAGTGAAGAGGAAGGAACTGATGCCGTCGTTGCCGATCGAGAATGTGGCGCTCTCGTCGACGAGGTATCGGCTCGGGCCGAGCTGGGTGGTGTCGGCGTGGGCGGCCCCGGTCAGGGCGGCGGCGATGAGAGCGATGAGAGCGATGGGGGTGGTGGTGATGGTGCGCATGGGGTTCTCCTCTGGGTTGGGGCTGCCCGGCAAGGCGGCGACGTACGGCCGAGCCGGGCAACAGGTCCATCCTCAGGGGAAATCACGGAGCGCCAATCCATCTCAACAGATGGTCGCTCGAAAACCGCGTTCTTATCGGGCGTTTCGGGCCTCGGGCTGGCTCTGGGGAGCGTTCTGGCCGATGGTGAACACGGTTCAGGGCCACCCGGCCTTCTACCCTTGTGTGTTCCGGACACTTCTGATGAGGCCGGGCGAGAACAACCCGGCCCGGGCGGCGTAATCCGGGTTCAACGAAGACAGACCCCGCGGTCAGCCGTGGCCAGAAACGCGGAGCAGAGCAGATGACCCAAGCCAACGGCAAGAAGGCCCTCATCACCGGCATCACGGGGCAGGACGGGAGCTATCTGGCCGAGCTCCTGCTCCACAAGGGCTACGAGGTGCATGGCATCAACCGGCGCGCCTCGTCGTTCAACACCGAGCGTATCGACCATATCTACCAGGACCCGCACCTGGCGGGCACGCGGCTCTTCCTGCACTACGGCGACCTGTGCGATGCCAACGTCCTATCGAAACTGATGGATCAGATCAAGCCCGACGAGGTGTACAACCTGGGAGCGCAGAGCCACGTGCGCGTGTCGTTCGACATGCCGATCTATACGGCTGAGACGGTCGCGATGGGCGCGCTCAAGCTGCTCGAAGCGATCCGTGATTATCGCGACAAGTCCGGGCACGAGGTGCGGTACTACCAGGCATCGAGCTCTGAGATGTACGGCAAGGTCGTCGAGACACCCCAGACCGAGACGACGCCCTTCTATCCGCGATCGCCATACGCGTGCGCCAAGCTGATGGCGCACTGGATGACGGTGAATTACCGCGAGAGCTACGGGCTGCACGCGTCTTGCGGCATCCTGTTCAACCACGAGAGCCCCCGCCGGGGCGAGACGTTCGTGACGCGCAAGATCACACGTGCGGTCGGTCGCATCAAGATGGGCCTTCAGAAGAAGGTGTTCCTGGGCAACCTCGACAGCAAGCGCGACTGGGGCTTTGCGGGCGATTATGTCGAGATGATGTGGCGGATGCTCCAGCAGGAAACGCCCGACGACTACGTCGTCGCGACGGGGCGGACTATCAGCGTGCGCGAGTTCGCGGATCTGGCGTTCAAGGCGGCGGGGCTGCGCTTCGAGGACCACGTCGAGTTTGATGCCAGGTATCTCAGGCCGGCGGAGGTTGACCTGCTGCTGGGCGATCCCTCCAAGGCCAAGGCCCAGCTGGACTGGGAGCCCAAGACCACGGTCGAGGAGCTGGCGCAGATGATGGTGGACCACGACCTCGAGCTGGCGGCCCGCGAGAAGACGCTGCGGGACGCGGGGCACGAGCTGCCGAGCTTTACGGGCCACGATCAGTAAGATTGAACTGATCTGAAGGAGAAACGATTGAGCCACAGGACTCCAATGTACATCGCGAATCGGTTGCGTCAGAAACTGCGCGAGCATCGCCATCCTGATGAGCCGTGGTGGACAAGCGGGAGTGTGGAGCTCGTTGACCGTTGGCTTGGCCCTGATGACATTGTTGTCGAGTTTGGGTCTGGTCGTTCAACGGCCTGGCTTGCCAAGCGAGCCAGCAGTGTGACAAGTGTTGAGCATCACGAGGGTTGGTGCGAGAAGGTGCGCGGCCAGCTTCAGAGTGCGGGACGCAGCAACGCGGAGGTTCGACTTGCAGCCGACGAGCCAGAGGCATACGTAGCCGCGGCGGATGATATAGCTCGGCCCACATTCATCGTGGTCGATGGTCGGCACCGCGATGCGTGTACACGGTGGGCTATGGATCGGCTGGCACCCGGAGGCGTTATCCTGCTCGATGATTCTCAGCGGTACCTCCCTCACGGGGGACAGTTTACGAAGAGATCTGTGCCGAATACTCCGGAGCTGACGCCGCTTTGGGAAGAACTCCTGCCAAAGCTCGCCGGGTGGCGGCGGTTGACATACAGCGACGGCGTTAGCGACACGACGCTTCTTGTGCATGTTCCCTAAGCCTGAATTGCAAATGAACTGCAGCCCCCACGGACGGGACGGACGCGGCGATGAACCCAGACGAACAGGGTGAGAGCGGAGCGGGCGGGCCGTCGCTGACGAAGACGGCTGCCGGCGGTGTCGCGTGGACCTCGGCCGTCTCGCTCGTCGAACGCATCGCTGCCTTTGGGATTCAGTTTCTGCTAGCCGCCCTGCTCTCGCTTGAGACGTGGGGCGCTTGGGGCATTATCACCGCGGTGGTTCTGTTCTTTACCGGGTTCGCTTCGACGGGCGTGCGCGAGGTGCTCATCCATCGAAGCTCGTCGTACCGTGTTTGGAGCGGGCCCGCGCTCTGGTTTGCGACGTGGTGGGGGCTGATGCTCTCGCTCATGACCGCCGCGGCGGCTTACCCCGTGTCGCTCATGGTCAACCCGGAGTTTGCGACCGAGACCTATCTGGGATTGCTCGTGGTGGCCCCGACGCCGCTGATGCAATCGATGTTCTCCGTGCCGCGAGCGAAGCTGGCGATCGACCACAGGTTCAAAGAGGCGGCGCTGATCTACGCGGTCCCGGGGATCGGTCAGCTCATATTGACGCTTGTCCTGGCGTGGGTGGGTCTGCGGATCATGGCCTTTACGGTTCCCTACACACTGGCGATGCTGGTGCGGACGGTGCTCATGATGCGGGCCACCCGCGTGTGGTTCAGCGGGCGGCCGCGGGTGAGCCGCTGGAAGTACTTCACGGGTGATGCCCGGCGGGTGTGGGTCGAGTCTGCTGCGGTCTGGATGCGAGGTCAGGCGGACGTGCTGATCGTGATGGCCTTTGCGACACAGGCCGAGGTGGGGCTATATACGTTTGCGCGGAACATGTCGCGCCAGATGGTGACGCTCTTTACGCAGCAGGTTGCAGGCGTGATTCAGCCGATTCTTGTGACGATGCAGAACGAGCCGGCGCGTCTGCTCAAGGCGTACATGCGGTCGTCCCGTCTGCTCGCGTTCATGGGCGTGCCGATGACGATCGGGATCGCAGCGGTGATGTGGCCCGGCACGCCCTTGGTGATGGATGAAGGCAAGTGGAGCGAGCTGCCGCTGGTGTTGACCGCGATGTCGATCGGCATCGCGCTGCGCGTCTTGACCGAGTCTGCGGTGAGTTTGAAGTTCGCGCTCGGTCGCTTCCGCCAGCAGCAGGTGTTCTCGATCGTCAGCTCTGCGTTCTTCTGCCTCTGCATCGGCATGGGCGCGTGGCTTGGCGGCGTTCTGGGCGCCTCGATCGGCTTTGCGGTCTTCTGTGCCGGAGCGGGGCCTCTGCAGTTCCTGACTGCGGTGCAGCCTGTCGGCGGCGGGTGGAAAGAAACGATTCAGGCGGTCGTGATGCCGGTGCTCTGGTCACTGATTGCGATCGCGCCCTGGACGGTCCTCTCTGAACAAATTGACTATGGCGGGTACATCTGGCAGGCGATCGAAGTAGCGATTGTCGAAAGTTGCTCACATCTCACATACCCCCTTCAGGCTGACGTGATGCCCGTGTACTGGACGATGGTTGCCATCACGCCTTGGACGGTCTTCTCGGTGTTGGCGGGCACGGGCGTGCACATCTGGCAGGCACTCGAGGTGGCGATGGTGGTGAGCTGCTCGGCATTGACGTATCTGCTGCTGGCGATCACGATGCGGATGCCGGAGCTGGCCGAGTTTATCGAGCGTGTTCGAGATCAGTCGCCCGTCCGGTTTCGGCCTCTTGTTGACCGCCTGACAGCGCCGATGATGGTTCGCGGAGGGCGATCGGTATGACCTGGCAGGCGTGGACAACGCTCGGTGTGATCCTGGCGATGGTGCTGGTCCTAGTGCGCGGCAGGTATGGGCCGGATGTGGTCATCGTCGGGGCTGTGGCGCTCCTGGTCTTTCTTGGTGTGCTCCAGCCGGAAGAAGCATTGGCGGGCATGTCCAACCAGGGCGTGGCCACGATCGCGGTGCTGTACGTTGTGGTCTGCGGGCTGATGGAGACCGGGGCTGTCCGATGGATCGGATCGATCATGCTTGGCCGACCCAAAACGCAGCGGCGGGCGCTGATCAGACTCGTCGCCCCGGTGACGGCTCTTTCGGGCTTCGTCAACAACACGCCGATCGTGGCGATGATGATCCCCGCGATCGATGATTTCTGCAAGCGTCGCCAGTGGCCCGTCTCGAAGTTCATGATCCCGCTCAGCTACGCGGCCATTCTCGGCGGCACGTGCACACTCATCGGAACGAGCACGAACCTTGTCGTCAACGGCGAATGGATCGCATCCGGGCGCGAGCCGATGGGGATCTTCACGATCGCGCTGGTGGGTGTGCCGTTCGCACTGGTGGGGTCGGTGTATCTCATCACCTTTGGTTCCAAGCTGCTGCCTGTTCGGGGCTCTGTGCTGAGCGCCGGCGCCGATGCGCGTGCGTACACGGTCGAGATGCTCGTTGCCTCAGGCGGACCGCTGGAAGGAAAAACGATCGAAGAGGCCGGGCTGCGACACCTGCCCGGGTTGTATCTGGCGGAGATCGAACGCGAGGGATCAATCCTGGCTGCGGTCGGGCCCAACGAAAGACTGCGCGGCGGTGATCGCCTCGTCTTTGTGGGTCAGGTCGATTCGGTTGTCGATCTGCAGAAGATCCGTGGCCTCGAACCGGCGACGGATCAGGTCGTCAAACTCAACGAGCCCAGGCCCAACCGCGTGCTTGTCGAAGCGGTAGTGAGCAACAGCCACCCGCTGCTCGGGCAGACCGTGCGCGAGGGCCGGTTCCGCACGAAGTACAACGCGGTCATCATCGCTGTCGCCCGTAACGGCGAGCAGCTCCGGCGCAAGATCGGCGAGATCGTGATCCGCCAGGGAGACACGCTCCTGCTCGAAGCGCCGCGCTCGTTCATCTCTCAGATGCGAGACTCGCGGGACTACTACCTTGTCAGCGAGGTCGCCGACTCGGCTCCGGTCAGGCACGAGAAAGCGATCCTGGCGATCGGCATCGTGGGTCTGATGGTGGCACTGGCGACAATCCAGCCAACGCTCCCGATCCCGATGGTGGCCGGCGGCGGGAACGTCAAGATCGGGATGCTGCACGCG
>Ga0070727_10005443_pt1 | contig 10399 bp, 20 predicted proteins | sample tdAd472_FD_66722 | JGI IMG/M metagenome (GOLD analysis project Ga0070727, IMG submission 66722) | Marine sediment microbial communities from the Atlantic coast under amendment with organic carbon and nitrate - tdAd47.2 | ecosystem: Environmental > Aquatic > Marine > Coastal > Sediment | place... | reverse complement strand
GGCGGATAAGAAGGCACGCTAAGAGGTATTGTCATGCAGGTTGTAGCTAGATTAAAAGGCGCCAGGCTGTCGGCACAAAAGGCCAGGTTGGTTGCGGACCAGGTGCGTGGCAAAGGGGTTGAAGAGGCGATAGAAATATTGACCTACAGCCCCAAAAAAGCCGCGTCAATTATCAAAAAGGTACTCAATTCAGCGATTGCCAATGCTGAACATAATGAAGGTGCTGATGTGGATGAGTTAAAGGTTGCAACCATCTGCGTAGATGAAGGCATGACGATGAAACGAATCATGCCTAGGGCCAAAGGCCGAGCGGACCGGATATTAAAACGGTCTTGTCACATTACAATTACCGTCGCGGATAGCTAGGAGTAACGGATGGGTCAAAAAGTACATCCAACTGGAATTCGGCTGGGCATAGTCAAGAAACACACATCAGTGTGGTTCGCAGAGGGCGCCGATTACGCAGCTAAACTGTTGGTGGATCTGAATGTGCGTGACTTCATCAAAAAGCGTCTGGCAAACGCTTCAGTTGCAAGAGTTGACATTGAGCGACCAGCCCAGACTGCAAAGATAACTATATACACAGCCAGACCAGGTATCGTTATTGGAAAGAAAGGCGACGATGTCGAAGCATTGCGAGCAGTATTGTCACAAAAGATGGGTGTGCCGGTTCATATTAATATTGAAGAAATCAGGAAGCCGGACCTTGATGCGCAACTCGTTGCCGATAGTGTGGCGCAACAGTTGGAGCGTCGAGTCATGTTTCGTCGGGCGATGAAGCGCGTAGTACAGAATGCTATGCGCCAAGGTGCCGAAGGCATCAAGGTGCAAGTGAGTGGTCGGTTAGGTGGTGCTGAAATTGCCCGCACAGAGTGGTACCGGGAAGGCCGGGTGCCTCTACACACCTTGAGGGCAGATATTGATTACGCTACCTCAGAAGCCAGCACGACATATGGGCTGATTGGCATTAAGGTTTGGATTTTTAAGGGTGAAATCCTTAACGTTGAAGACTTGCAGACTGGGGCACAGAGCAAGTAGCAATAAATTATTAGGGGAAAGACCAGATGTTACAGCCCAAGCGCACTAAGTTTCGAAAGATGATGAAAGGTCGCAACCGTGGACTTTCCCATCGCGGTAGCAATGTGGACTTTGGTGAATATGGCCTCAAGGCGCTTACCCGGGGGCGATTGACTGCTAGACAATTAGAGGCCGCGCGGCGAGCCATGACGAGGCATGTAAAGCGGGGAGGAAAGATCTGGATCAGGGTATTTCCTGACAAACCTATTACCCAAAAGCCTTTGGAAGTCAGGCAGGGCAAGGGTAAAGGTAATGTGGAGTACTGGGTAGCTCAGATTCAACCCGGGCGAATCATGTTTGAAATTCAGGGTGTCGATGAGCAATTGGCACGAGAGGCATTTGATTTGGCATCGGCAAAATTGCCTTTCCAGACAGTCTTTGTTAAGCGGACGGTGATGTAATGAAAGCTAGTGAACTTAGAGATAAGTCGGTTGATGAACTGCAGGAGCAGTTGCACCAGTTGCGCAAAGATCAATTCAGTTACCGAATGCAGAAAGAAGTAGGTCAATTGGGGCAGCTGCATTTATTGAATGCGGTCAAAAGAGATATTGCTCGCGTTAAAACTATAATTACTGAAATGAAGAGTAGTGAGTCCTGATTATGTCGGAAAACAAAACTGAGATAGTGGCACGAACGGTTTCTGGCAAGGTCGTCAGCAACAAGATGGATAAATCTATCGTTGTGCTGGTGGAGCGAAGAGTCAAGCACCCTGTATATGGCAAATATGTAAAACGTTCGACCAGATTACATGCCCATGATGCTAACAATGAGTGCATGCCTGGTGATGAAGTGACAATTAAAGCAGTTGCGCCAAAATCAAAGACCAAAACGTGGGCCCTGGTTTCCATAGATGAAAGGGCAACACAGGTCTGACTCTGCAGAAGGTTGGTTGCAGCATTGCATGTGAATAGTTATCTGCCCGGCAATAGAATGCCAAATGGCAGCTCGCAAGGGTAGATGGAGAGATTCGATGATTCAGGTACAGTCGTATTTAGATGTAGCAGATAACAGTGGTGCAAGGCGTGTTATGTGTATCAAGGTGCTGGGTGGATCCCATCGCCGTTATGCGCACATTGGCGACATTATTAAGGTTAGCGTGAAAGAGGCTATTCCGCGCGGTAAGGTTAAAAAGGGCCAGGTATTAACCGCGGTTGTGGTACGCACTAAAAAGGGAGTTAGACGTGGTGACGGCTCATTGATCAAGTTTGATGATAACGCCGCTATTTTGTTAAACAATCAAGCAGCCCCAATAGGTACACGGGTATTTGGCCCGGTTACCAGAGAGCTGCGAAACGAAAAGTTTATGCGAATTATTTCGCTGGCGCCGGAAGTATTGTGACTCGGAACCAGCTAACTGGAATATAGGCAGAAGCAACAATGCAGAAGATAAAGAGCAACGATGAAGTTATCGTTATTGCCGGAAAGGATAAAGGCAAGCGCGGCACCATTATGCGCCTGGTTGGGGGTAGGAAAGTTATTGTCTCAGGCGTAAATATGGTGAAGCGTCATACCAAGCCGAATCCTAATGCCGGGCAATCGGGTGGAATCGTAGAGCGTGAAGCTGCGATAGACATCTCTAATGTGGCAATTTTCAATCCCCAGACTAATAAGGCCGACCGTGTAGGCATTAAAGACGTTGGTGACGGTGAGCGGAAACGCATTTTTAAATCAGATGGTCAGGAAATTGATTAACCCTAAGGTTACGAGTTTGAACAATGGCGCAGTTTAAAGACAAATATAGGCAAGAAGTTATTCCGGCGCTAACCGAGCAATTCGGCTACGCCAATCCCATGCAAGTACCTAAGGTTACAAAGGTGGTACTTAATATGGGATTGGGGGAAGCAGTTGCCGACAAGAAAGTGCTGGAAAACGCGGCTAATGACCTGGCATTGATCAGTGGCCAAAAGGTCGTGATTACCAAAGCCAGAAGGTCGATTGCCGGCTTTAAGATCCGTGCTGGCTGGCCAGTCGGTTGCAAGGTCACATTACGTGGTGATCGCATGTACGAATTTCTGGATCGATTGGTTAGTATTGCAATTCCAAGGATACGTGATTTCCGAGGCTTGAGCCCCAAGGCTTTCGATGGACGTGGCAATTTTGCCATGGGAGTTAACGAACAGATAATCTTCCCCGAGATTGATTACGACAAGATTGATGCACTAAGGGGACTTGATATTACCGTAACAACCACCGCGGAAACTGATGACGAGGCCCGTGCTTTGCTAGTAGCGTTCAACTTTCCGTTCCGTGGAAGCCAGGGCGCTAAACAAGAAACCGAGGAGGCAGCCAATGGCTAAAAAATCAATGATAGCTCGCGAGGTAAAACGTGCCCGCACTGTCGCCAAATTTGCAGCAAAACGTAAGGAATTAAAAGCTATCCTGCGTGATCCTAAAGCTGCTGATGATGAGAAATGGACGGCACAGATTAAGTTACAAAAACTGCCTCGTGATGCCAGCCCGGTGCGAACGCAACGGCGATGTCAGATCACTGGTCGACCGCATGGTGTGTATCGAAAATTCGGTCTGTGCCGCAACAAATTACGCGAAGCCGCTATGCGTGGTGACGTGCCTGGCTTGACCAAGGCCAGTTGGTAATCAGGGGAAGCAGAATAATGAGCATGTCAGATCCAATAGCCGATTTGTTGACACGTATCAGAAACGCCCAGATGGTAGGAATGCCATCGATTTCATGCCCATCATCCAAGATCAAGGTTGCGATTTGTAAGGTATTGGAAGATGAAGGGTATATTTCCGGTTACAGTACTTCTGACATTGACGATAAACGCGTACTCGAGGTGGTACTTAAGTACCACGGGGGTAAACCTGTGATCGAGGAAATTAAAAGAGTCAGTCGACCAGGCTTGCGTTACTACCGAGGTAAAGAAGAAATAGCCAAGAATAGGGCTGGTTTGGGTATTACCATCTTATCTACTAACAGAGGTTTGATGACTGATAGACAAGCACGAGCGGCCGGTGTTGGTGGCGAAATTTTGTGTACGGTTTTTTGACCATTTGAATGACAAGAAGCTGAGATTGAAAGAGAAGAATTATGTCTAGAATTGCAAATTCGCCGGTGGAGTTGCCTAAGGGAGTCGAGGCTAGTCTTAGTGCCGGGCAAATATCCATTAAGGGTTCTAAAGGCAATCTGAGTCTTGATATACACGAAGCGGTGGAAATCAAACAGGATGGAGACAGTCTGCAGGTTGCGGCAAAGAACAAAACCCGTCAAGCGAATGCCTTGGCAGGAACCTTTCGCTCGTTGGTCAATAACATGGTGATTGGTGTTTCTCAAGGGTTTGAAAAAAAATTGGAGCTACAAGGCGTTGGATATCGTGCCAAGGCACAGGGTAAGCAGGTAAATCTGACGGTAGGCTACTCCCATCCGATTGATTATAAGTTGCCGGATGGGATTACGGCAGATACTCCGACGCAAACGGAAATTGTTATTTCTGGTATGGACAAGCAGAAGGTTGGCCAGGTAGCGGCTGAGATACGTGATTTTCGTCCACCTGAGCCTTATAAGGGCAAAGGAATTCGATACGCCAACGAGCGTATATACAGAAAAGAAGCGAAGAAGAAGTAGGGCCTGAATTATGAGTATAAAGAAACAAGCTCGCTTACGACGCGCGCGTCGCTCCAGAGCGAAAATCGCCGAGCTGAAAGCTGTTCGATTGTGTGTCTACCGTACTCCGCGTCACATGTACGCACAGATAATATCGGCCGACGGCGACAAGGTATTGGCCAGTGCTTCGACTCTGGATAAATCGGTTCGCAGTGGCAATACAGGTAACGTAGAAGCTGCGGCGAAAATCGGGGCCATGATCGCTGATCGGGCCAAGGCTGCCGGCGTCAGCAAAGTAGCTTTTGATCGCGGTGGTTACGATTACCATGGGCGTATAAAGGCTCTGGCCGATGCAGCCCGCGAAGGTGGATTGGAATTCTAAAGGTAACGATATGGCATTCAAAGACGACCCGAATAAGAACGAAGAAGGCTTGCAGGAAAAGCTGATTCAGGTGAATCGTGTGGCAAAGGTGGTCAAGGGTGGCCGTATTTTCGGATTCACTGCATTGACAGCGGTGGGGGATGGCAATGGTCGAGTCGGATTTGGACGCGGCAAGGCCCGTGAGGTGCCACTTGCAATTCAAAAAGCCATGGAATCTGCTCGTCGCAATATGATTTCCGTAGCTCTGGATGGTCACACACTGCAATATCCTATAAAAGCGCGTCATGGTGCGTCAAAGGTATATATGCAACCAGCCTCTGAAGGTACTGGTGTCATTGCCGGAGGTGCTATGCGAGCCATTCTGGAGCTAGCTGGTGTACAGAACGTGTTAGCTAAATGTTATGGTTCTACAAATCCAGTGAACGTGGTGCGAGCTACTTTTGAAGGCTTAAAGCACATGCGAGCACCGGAAGAAATTGCCGCCAAGCGTGGCAAAACCGTTGAAGAGATGTTGGATTAAGTTATGGCCGCCAAGAAACTCAAGGTGACTTTAGTTCGGAGCCCGGTGGGGGCAATTGCCAATCATCGTTTGTGTGTCAAGGCTCTGGGTCTTCGACGCATGCATCATACGGTCGAGGTGGACGACACCCCGGCGATTCGAGGCTTAATTAACAAGGTCAGGTATATGCTTGCGGTTGATGGCGAGTAAAACCCTGGCAATTAAAGTGTGGTAGATCAGATGCGATTAAATTCATTAAGTCCGGCTCCCGGAAGTACTAAAAACCGTAAGCGTGTAGGCCGCGGAATTGGTAGTGGTTGGGGCAAAACTTGTGGAAAGGGTCATAAAGGGCAGAAGTCTCGCTCTGGAGCCTCGGTAAGTCCAGGATTTGAAGGTGGTCAAATGCCTTTGCATATGCGGCTACCCAAGTACGGTTTTACCTCTCGAATTGGCAGGGTTAGCGCCGAAATACGTACCGGCGAGTTGAATAAAGTAAAAGGTGATGTGATAGACCTTGAAGCATTACGCAAGGCTAACCTCATTACCGCCAGTATCACCAGAGCGAAGATTATGTTGTCTGGCGAAGTAAACCGACCCTTAACGATAAAAGCTGTAGGTGTCACTAAGGGAGCTCGCGCGGCAATTGAAGCTGCTGGCGGCAAGATTGTAGAGGAAGAGGAGGCTGGCCAGGCTAAAACTAAGCCAGTTAAACCGCCTGCTGAAGATGAACAGGCAGCCAAGGATTAAATAACTCAGGTTAGGGTAAATGGCACTGCAACCAAACTTAAATCCGGAGAAAATCGGCGCAGGTCTCGGCGAATTGAAGTCAAGGCTGTTTTTCCTGTTGCTGGCGATATTTATTTACCGGATTGGTACCCATATTCCTGTACCTGGAATTGATCCCATACAATTGGCACAGTTTTTTGACCGCAATGAAAATACCTTTGCCGGGATGATAAATATGTTTGGCGGTGGTGCACTTGAGCGCATGAGCATACTCGCTCTGGGGATTATGCCGTACATATCAGCATCGATTATTATGCAATTGCTGACAGCCGTTAGTCCGCATCTGGAGCAATTGAAAAAGGAAGGTGACGCCGGGCGTCGCAAGATTTCACATTACACTCGGTTTGGTACCCTTGCATTGGCTACAGTACAAGGTGCAGGTATGACTGTCGGAGTATTGTCACCGATGTCTTATGCCCCGGGTGTTGCTTTCAATTTGACTGCAATAATTACCCTGGTAACGGGCGCTATGTTCATGATGTGGCTGGGTGAACAGATTACAGAGCGTGGTATCGGAAATGGTATTTCCATGTTGATTTTCGCCGGTATCGTTGCTGGTTTTCCAGCTGCTATCGGCACCTCGCTGACCCAGGCTTATGAAGGCCAGATAAGCGGCGTTTTATTGCTGCTGGTGGCAGTAATTGCGGTAGGCGTAGTGGCTTGCATCGTGTATGTGGAACGCGCCCAACGGCGCATAACCGTAAACTATGCCAAACGTCAGCAGGGTCGACGTATGTATCAAGCTCAGGCCAGCCATTTGCCGCTGAAGATCAACATGGCGGGCGTTATTCCAGCGATTTTTGCCAGTAGTATTTTATTGTTTCCGGCTTCTCTGGGTAACTGGTTCGGTCAATCTGGTCAGGGCTTGGAATGGTTGCAAGACGTGGCTTTGCTGATAGGCCCAGGGCAGCCACTGTACATCATTATTTTTAGCGCCATGATTATATTTTTCTGTTTCTTCTATACAGCTCTGACATTCAACCCGCGGGATATGGCTGATAATCTAAAACGATCTGGCGCATTTATTCCTGGTATCAGGCCAGGTGAGCAGACTGCCAAGTACATTGACGGTGTAATTACTCGTTTGACAATGTTCGGAGCGATTTACATCACGCTGGTATGCCTGTTACCGAACTTTATGCAAATGATGGCTAATGTCCCATTCAACCTGGGGGGTACAGCCTTGTTAATTGTAGTGGTAGTCACAATGGATTTCTGGTCACAGGTGCAATCACACCTGATGGCGCACCAATACGATTCTCTGATGAAAAAGTCAAAATTAAGTAATTACGGCCGCAGTGGAATATAGACAGATCAGTAGGCCGGTTACAGGAGTAAGGTTATGAAAATTAGAGCTTCAGTAAAGAAAATTTGCCGCAACTGTAAGGTTATTAAACGCAACGGTGCGGTGCGGGTTATTTGTAAGGCTGAGCCTCGGCATAAGCAGCGACAGGGTTAAGAGAATTCAATATATCCCTTTGTTGATCTTTGGTTGGGCAGCGATTATGATTTCGCGCCCCGTTGAAGGTCCACGAGACAGATAAATTGAATTGAAGAAAACAATACAGTTATTGCAGTTGAACAGAAAGAATCAGAGCGGAGTAAATTATGGCACGTATTGCGGGTGTCAACATACCGGATAACAAGCATATCGTCATTTCACTGCGCTATGTGTATGGCATAGGTCCAACGACCGCTAAGGCCATTTGTGATACCACCGGAATAGAACCGTCTACCAAGACAAGCGAACTCTCAACGGAGCAGCTTGACGGTGTCCGGGCGGAGGTAGCCAAGTTGACTGTTGAAGGTGACTTGCGTCGTGAAATCTCTATGAATATCAAACGTTTGATGGACCTGGGATGTAACCGAGGTATCCGCCACAGACGTTCACTGCCAGTCCGAGGTCAGCGCACCAAGACTAACGCCCGTACGCGCAAAGGCCCCAGGAAACCAGTTAGAAAGTAATCGAATTTAGTCGAGAAATACTATGGCAAAATCAGCGACCAAAAGTACCAAAAAGAAAGCTCGTCAAGCGGTTATAGACGGCATTGCATTCATCCATGCTTCTTTTAATAACACAATTATTACTATTACTGATCGTCAGGGAAATGCACTGAGTTGGGCGACTGCGGGTGGCTCAGGCTTTCGGGGCTCACGAAAAAGTACGCCTTTTGCTGCCCAGGTGGCAGCCGAGAAAGCTGGTAAACAAGCCATGGAAATTTACGGCCTCAAGAGCCTGGATGTAAAAGTTAATGGCCCGGGACCGGGGCGGGAATCAGCCGTGCGGGCACTAAATGCCTGTGGGCTCAGAGTTACGAATATCGTTGATGTGACACCTATTCCTCATAATGGGTGTCGACCGCCGAAGAAACGACGGGTTTAATTCGCTAAGGAGTAACAACCCGGAGCCTGCCAAAACAGGTACCGATAAGTTACAGGAGAAAATTTATGGCCCGCTATCTAGGCCCCAAGTGCAAACTGTCAAGACGAGAAGGCACAGACCTGTTTCTCAAGAGTGGCGTGCGCCCGATAGACAGCAAGTGCAAGACTGAGGCAATTCCTGGTCAACATGGCCAGCGACGTGGACGGCTGTCTGACTATGGTGTTCAATTGCGGGAAAAGCAAAAGGTTCGCCGAACATATGGAGTATTAGAAAAGCAGTTTCGCGGCTACTACAAGAAAGCTGCCAGGCTTAAGGGCGCTACCGGTGAAAACCTGCTGCAGTTGTTAGAAAGCCGGTTAGACAATGTTGTTTATCGAATGGGCTTTGGTTCCACCCGTGCGGAGTCACGACAGTTGGTATCCCATAAGGCTATCCTGGTGAATGGTGAAGTCGTAAACATTGCTTCCTTCCAGGTTTCTGAAGGCGATGTAGTTTCGATTCGCCAGAAGGCGAAGGAGCAACTTCGCATCAAGTCGGCACTGGATTTGGCTGGGCAACGAGCGCCAGTTGAATGGATGTCGGTGGATCTGGGTAAGCTGGAAGGTCAGTTCATGCGTAAGCCGGATCGAGCCGATCTGTCTGCTGAAATTAACGAGAACCTGATCGTCGAACTTTACTCTAAGTAGAAACCTAATTAATCGCTATTGCAGAAGGTGGATTCATGCAAATTTCTTTGTCGGATTATTTAACACCACAAGTCATACAAGTCGAAGAGTACGATAAGTGCCATTCCAAAGTCGTGCTGGAACCACTGGAAAGGGGGTTTGGCCATACATTAGGGAATGCACTGCGTCGCATTTTACTTTCGTCTATGCCTGGCTGTGCAGTTGAAGAAGTCGAAATTGAAGGTGTGGTGCATGAGTACAGTACCATCGAAGGTGTTCGCGAAGATGTCATTGAAATATTGCTGAATCTGAAAGGTCTTGCGGTGCTGCTCAATACCGGTGAAGAGGCTGTGCTCAATCTGTCAAAGAAAGGGCCAGGTGTCGTTACTGCAGCTGATATTCAAACTGATCACGATGTGGAGATAGTTAATCCTGATCACGTCATTGCTAACCTGAACAAAAGCGGTGAATTGAATATGCGGATTACGGTAAGAAGAGGTTGGGGATATTCTCCGGCTGACGCACGTAATTCTGATGAAGAAGTTACGCGATCAATCGGAAAGCTGTTATTGGATACATCTTATAGCCCGGTTACTCGAGTATCCTATTCGGTAGAGAACGCCAGGGTTGAGCAGCGAACAGACTTGGACAAATTGATTATCGATTTAAAAACTAACGGTACGATTGACCCGGAAGAGGCAATTCGTCGAGCTGCCACGATTCTGCAACATCAACTGGCTGTGTTTGTGGATCTGCAAAGTGAAATAGTCTCTGAGCCGGAAGAGCATGAAGACGAAGTAGATCCTATCCTGCTGCGGCCGGTGGATGACTTGGAATTGACTGTGCGATCAGCGAATTGTCTGAAGGCAGAAGATATCTATTACATTGGAGATCTGATTCAACGAACAGAGGTTGAATTGCTGAAAACCCCTAACCTGGGTAAGAAGTCGCTGACAGAAATTAAGGATGTATTGGCGACCCGCGGATTGTCCCTGGGTCTGCGCCTTGAAAACTGGCCTCCTGCCAGCCTCAAGTCCGGCGACCG
>Ga0070727_10005442_pt1 | contig 10399 bp, 8 predicted proteins | sample tdAd472_FD_66722 | JGI IMG/M metagenome (GOLD analysis project Ga0070727, IMG submission 66722) | Marine sediment microbial communities from the Atlantic coast under amendment with organic carbon and nitrate - tdAd47.2 | ecosystem: Environmental > Aquatic > Marine > Coastal > Sediment | place... | reverse complement strand
CGGCTTTTGCATTGTCAAGGGATAGGTCCTGGTGTTTGTGATCATAAGTATCGGCAATATCTACCTGACAGATGCGATTGGTAGCGTAATTACGTTCCATTTCCGACAACACACCGATTTCCAGACCCCAGTCTGAGGGGATTCGAATATCTGTAATGACATCGCGTCGAAACGAAAATTCACCCGCCAGGGGATAACGAAAGCTATCCATGTAGTCCAGGTAGTGCATGGGGCCGAAGTTGTTGATAAGTGCCCGCAACAGAGGAGTGACCAGTAGTCTGCTCACCCTGCCATTAATTTTGCCGTCGGCGATTCGTGCATAGTAGCCTTTACAAAACTCGTAGCTGAAATTGGGGTTCGCTACCGGGTAAATCAGCCTGGCCAGTAACTCACGGTCGTAGTCGACAATATCGCAATCGTGCAGAGCAATTGCTTCGCTACGACTGGAGGAAAGGGTGTAACCCAGGCAATACCAGACATTCCGGCCTTTGCCCGGCTCACTCGGAGCCAGGCCTTTATCTTGCAATAGTTTGTCTACCGCCTTCAATCTTGGGCCATCGTTCCATAAGATGCGATGACGTTGAGGAAGTTTGGAGAAAAATTCCAGGGCATATCGGTATTGGTCTTCAGTGGCACGATCCAGCCCGATTACAACTTCGTTCAAGTAGGGAACTTGTGCCAGTTGATCAACAATCTCTGGTAGTGCTTCTCCTTCTAACTCCGAAAAAAGTGAAGGTAATATCAGGCACATCGGCCTGACACTGCCGAACTGTGTCAATTCGGCTTCCAGATCACTCAATGGTCTGCGGCTTAGATTGTGCAGCGTGGTAATGACACCGTTCTGGTAAAAGTCACCCATGGAAATTTGCTCCCTGATTCAGTTGTAATTGCTCTAACAATTTCAGGATACAGCGGTTCCAGCCAGTCGGGCCTGGTTGTTCACTGACAATGGGCTTGTGCCCTGATTTTAATTTGGGTATATCGTGAGTCGGCGAACGTATAATAATCGGGTTGTCACCGGCTTCAAGCATGGCGATATCGTTCTTGCTGTCACCAAGCACTACAGTGGGAATATTGAATCGGTATTTTTGCTGATATATACGTTGCAAGTGACGAGTTGCCATGCCTTTGTCAACATTGCCCAGAACGTGCAGGAACCTGCCGCCTTGTAGGCTACGCAATCCGCGTTCATGCAATGCAGCGGCAAAGGCGCTTCGAGCTTTCTCACTGTCCTGCCATTGTAACGGCTCGCTATAGTAGCGCTCCTTGGCCTGCAGGGCTTCTTGCGTGCTCAGTCCGGTAAGTTCCCGGATCTGGCTGGTGCCCATGTCACTGAAACCGGTAAATTTAAACCGCCCGCGCAAATCTTCCAGCAAATCCAGTATTCGCTGGTGCTTTATTCCCAGGGTTAATACGTGGCCCGCATAGCCGTTAATTTCGGTAGTCTCCAATTCCGGGAATTGACTGTGTGGAAGAACTATAGCTGAGCCGTTCTCCACCACGAACGGGTCGTCACAGCCCAGCTGCTTACGTAATTCCAGCGTCTCGGTGATCGTCTTGCTGGTATTGGGAATCAGCGGTATCTCTAGTTTTCGGAGCGTCGCCAGCGCGGGTAGGGCAGACTTGAAGCTGTAGGAAAAGTGATCAAGTAAGGTTCCATCCAAGTCCGTAATTACCAGCAGTGGTGGTATTGTGCTTGGATATATGGATGCTTCGGATTCAATCATGGCATCACTGCAATCTGTCTGTCTGATGAGTAATCTGGTGGTGTTCGTCCAAATGGAAAATCAGGTCCGCTTTAGACGGCAGGCTTGAAAGGCAATGACGGGTCAGGCGTTCGAAATGTTGAATAAAACGCTGCAGTTTGTCAGGGTCCATGACTCGAGTTCCCGCGGTTCCTGCACGCGTTGCCAGCTTCTGTTCCTGCAGGCTGCGCCACTTATAGACGCATTCAAACGAAGGGGCCTGCAGCATAATCAGCAGGTTAAGCCGACTGAACAAGGATTGGTAAGCGTTCAAGTTCTCATTGACCTGGCGCCGCCAACTGCCATCAGGATCGTGTTCGGCCTCCAGTGCGTTGATCGGGGTATCCAATTCAGCCGCATATTGCGCTGTAGCACCGACAAACCATCCCTCCAGAATCACCACGTTCACAGGTAGTTCGACAGTACTCCAGAGCTGGTCCGGAAGTGGTTCATCCAGAGACTTGTCAAATCGAGGTAGCTTTACCAGGCCCTTACTACGGGGATCACCCAGTTGATCCAATAACCTGATTGCGAGTTCCAGGTTATGGGTTCCTGGCACTCCTCTGGTAGTAAATAGCGGATGTGATCGTCGAGCTAATTCAGCCCGCTCAGCGCGTCCCAGGTAAAAATCATCGAGAGACAGATTGGCGCAACGTAAGTGTTGTTGTTCCATGATCAGGGTTATCAAGTTCGAAAGTGTTGACTTTCCAGTTCCCTGTGCACCGTTTATGCCAACTATGAGTGGAAGGCCTGATTTCTCACAGAGATTTATCAGGTGTTGCACAAGGGGCAGGTAAAAATTCTGTATTGTAGAAACAAAATTCTGCGGTAACTTTTCTTCCCGCAGAAACTGCAAAATCAAGGGGTTGTCGAGTGAAATCATGAGATGGAAGATGGCTTGTGATTGGTTGTAAAACCTAGCTTAGCGACTATAGCCGGGTAATGGTAGTGCAGGGTTAATGGTGCTGAAGGTTGGTGCGTATTGGTGCACCATGATCGGTCATGCCTTGAAAGAGTGCATTCAATTCAACCATATCCTGGGGCAACTAGAGAATCACAAGCTGCCGATTCATGTTATTCTTATTGCACTGTCAGGGCACCCGAACCTGACTAATTTTTACGTGATAAAAATAATAAATTTCGGCATAAGTCTATAACGGGCTATCCCAGAGTTTGCAGAGTCTCTATCAAGGGTTCACAGATACGGTGCGCTGTTTTGTGGTGGTATTTTCATTAGCCTGCGCGACACCGGCTTGCATTTTGAGATTGAATACATGGCATCGAAACTAGTTCCTGAACGCCAATTGAGTTTTTCCCCAACCCTGGCAGCCACTATCGGGTTGGAGGAAGCACTTTTATTGCAGGTACTGACTGACTTTATTGCATTGAAAGAAGGCACTATTCGAAATCACTTGAAGTGGGTTGAAATTAACGATTACGAGTTGCTCAGAATTATGCCTTTCTGGAACCTGGCGGATCTGAAACGGGTCGAGAAAAGTCTGAGTGCATTGGGAATTATTCTATGCCAGGTCGATGCCAGGGATCCCAGCAGTCATCTCTATGCCATGAATGAGCGGGAAGCGGAGCTCAGGCCCGCGGCGGCCGGAAAGCCACCAGCACCTCAGCAAGGGCAGAGTTCGGCGATTTTCAATTCTTCTTCGGGTGGAGGCCATATCCCGGAGGCCTGGCAGCCGGGTGAGGATTGGCTGAAGCAGTGCCGTCAGCACAATGTACCAGACGAGTTTTCCCTGAGCCTGGTTGCTGAGTTTGTTAACTACTGGCGAGATCGAGGTCAGGCAAAGTTTTCCTGGGGCAATACTTTTTACAAGTTTGTTTTAAGGCGCTGGCGTGAAGAGCAAACTCGACGTGGCGACAAGGAATTAGCCAGTAAGATGCACTCGGATTGGTTTCCCAGTGAAACTGCTGTGGAAATACTGTCCAATGCCGGGGTCAGCCTCGAATTTATCGAAGATGCTGTGCCGGAATTCGTGTTGTACTGGTGCGAAAGAGGGGCGGAGATAAGTGCATGGAATACCAAGTTCATAGAGCACATTCGTCGTCAGTGGGATAAGTACAATGCGTCATTTGGTCTCGACGATACGCCTCGACCCATTGCAGCAGATTGGCAACCCAGTGACGCCTGCTTCGAAATTTTGCAGCTGGCAGAGATTGACATTGACTATGCTCGCAGTAAAGTCCCGGAATTCCTCCTTTACTGGCGTGATAGCCAGCAGTCTAGAGCGTCATGGAATACAGTATTCTTACAATATATCAAGCAAGATTGGGCCAGGCGACTTAATGCGCCACTCGAGGTAGAATCGGCTTATGCAGAAACTCAATCCACTTCTGAAGAAAGCCGCCGCCGAATTGAAGAAAAACTCCGGCAGCTCACCGACCGCAGCTGGGCCGAAAATGCCCGCCGCTGGTAAAGCGCAGCAAGCTGGCAGGTATGCATCCAAGGTGGACTATGGTCACCAGGATGAATCATTGAAATCGGCAGAAAGTGTTTTTGCAGAGGGAATGGTGGATGCTATAAACCAGATTTTTTCTGAGTTCGCCTTTGCCTACCATAACCAGTTTCACAAGGCGTTCCCTGATCGGGAAAGCGTCGCCATTGCCAAGGAATACTGGTTGAGTTGTCTATCGCAGTTTACCCCTCGACAAATTACTGCAGCGGCCAGAAAACTGGTCAGTAACTCAGAATATATGCCAACCCTGCCGGCGGTTATAAAAACCTGCAACAGTGGTCTGGATTTGTACGGGTTGCCGGATGCCCGCGAGGCTTATCTGGAAGCCTGTCGCGCTCCAACTCCCAAGGCCGCGTATCAATGGAGTCACGCGGCGGTTTATCATGCCGGCAAAGCCAGCGACTGGTATGTATTGGCCAACCAGTCAGAAACCGTTGCCTGGCCGATATTTGCTGCCCATTATGAGCGGTTGTGCGCCCAGGTCATCCGCGGCGAAACTTTGCAGGTTGATGTTCCCAAAGCACTGACCGATACCTGCTCCCGTCGTTTAAACAGCGAGGAGCGTAGCCAGCAGATGTCGCGGTTACGCCAGCTCTTAAGAGAAAGCTGACGCCATCATTCAAGCTATTTTTAAACCTTGAAATAGGGTTCCAAGGCTGCCAGGCGATAATTGATTTCATCAACCTGGTGGGGCGCGAAGCGATACTCACCACGCCTTGATTTCGTGGTCTTGAAAATCCCTCGGTGTTGCAGAACATATAATCTTACGCCAGGAATAGTGGCATCAAGATTAAGCATCAGTAACAGTTTACTGAAACAGTCCCTTAACTCATCATAGCGTCCAGCTTGTTGTAATTCCCAAAGATTGGCGTACACATCACCATACATGGCACCACCGGTCATGACACCGTCCACACCCAGGCGCATTTCGTATAACCAACTGCGGCCGAATGATGCAGTGATAACGCTTTTGATTGGGTCAGGCCGGTGTTTAACCTCCTCTATGATGCGCTGCTGGATGTTGCCATATTCTTCCTTGATATAGGCGCAATTGGAAAAATCGGTAGCCAGTTTAACCAGGAATTCCACGGTCAATTCTATATCCGGGCCGCCGCTGGTTTGCACAAAAATAGGACGCGAAGTGACCTCACACAACGCCGCATAGTAGTCATAAATTTCATCCAATGATTTGGCAGTTGAGGGCGGGATGGCGATCATACCATCGGGGCTCAAACTTTCAGCAATACGGGCGTATTCCAGCATTCCTTCGGTATCGTCAGCCTGCACCCCCAGTACCAGAGCCATGTCTCGACCACGATTGGCTTCTGCGAGTACTTCGAATCCGCGAATGCGTTCTTCTTTAGACAGGTAGCGCAATTCACTGGAATTCTGCGGCCAGACCAGACCGTGTACCCCACACCTGTCGAGAAACGCTACCTCGTTAGCCAGGTCCTCATAGTCGATCTGGTTGTCATTGGTGTAGGGTGTGCTGAGTATCATCAGGGCACCCTGCATCCTGTTGGTGCTTTGGGCAAAAACAGTGCCTGGTAATACCATGCTGGCTCCCAGCGCCCCAAGTACCTGGCGTCGCGTCATTGCGAATTGTGAATTAGCCATAGCGTCAGCCTCGTTACCTAACTGGTTGTAATTATTGCTACAATGCTAAATCAAGCAGCTTTGAAAACCCATCTTTTATTTTGGGGCGTCGCTTTACGCCTGCAGTCATAAAGCCTCGATAATATGGCAGGAGAATTGCATCAAGAGTTCTCTGAGTCATGCAGTGACCATAGCGCTAATAGGGGAAACACGAGGTGATATGCGATATTCTGATTGTGGGCGGCGACGGCGACCTGGCATTTCGCAAGCTCTATCCTGCTCTATACCACCTCGATCAGGCTGATTGCCTGTCATCCTGCCTGAAAATTGTTGGAGTCTCGCGATCACAATTGGAGGATGGAAACTTCAGGCAGCAGACACTCGATAAGTATATGGAGTATCAATCAGAGGAGCTGGACCCGACGCTCTGGAAAAGATTCCAGGCTCGCCTGCACTATATGGCGGTGGATGCGACTTCGGAGTCAAGCCTGTTGCCACTTCGGGAACGTTACTTCAAGGATAGAACACGTGAACTGATAGTCTATCTTGCCACCCCACCGTCGATATTCGCGCCAGTCTGCCAGTCGCTATGGGCAGTGGGGTTAGTTCAGCCCAGTACTCGAATTGTAGTGGAGAAGCCCTTGGGTGAGGATCTTGCTTCGTTTCGAGCTATCAATGACAGCCTGTCTGTCATCTTTGATGAAAGCCAGGTATATCGAATTGATCATTACCTGGGTAAGGAAACGGTTCAGAACCTCCTGGCTATGCGTTTTGCAAACGCACTGTTCGAGCCACTTTGGAACCATAACTATATTGATCATATCCAGATCACAGTAGCCGAGACTGTTGGCATCGAGGGTCGCTGGAAATTCTACGACGATGCTGGAGCCATGCGAGACATGGTACAGAATCATTTATTACAGTTGTTGTGCCTTGTTGCAATGGAGCCTCCGACGCAACTGGATGCCAGTTGTGTGCAGGATGAAAAGCTTAAGGTATTGCGGGCGTTGAAGCCAATGACGGAGTTAGAGGTGCGTAGCAACACTGTCAGAGGTCAATACCAGGAGGGCGCGGTATCCGGAGATCCGGTTCCCGGCTATCTGGAGGAACAAGGAGCCACGACTGATTCTGACACAGAAACCTTTGTGGCACTTAAGGCCGAAGTTAACAATTGGCGATGGTCGGGAGTTCCGTTTTATCTCCGAACTGGAAAACGCCTGGTAAAACGCTATTCTGAAATAGTCATTCAATTTAATGAAGTACCACATGCAATTTTTGGCGAGCAGTCATCGCACAATGGACCGAACAAGCTGGTAATTCGCCTGCAACCCAATGAGGGCATTCGTTTGATGCTGCTGAATAAGGCACCAGGACTGGATGATCCCATGCAGCTCGAGCCGGTTTCCCTTGATCTGTCACTTTCAGATACGTATAGCAATCGGCGAGTGCCAGATGCTTATGAGCGCTTACTATTCGATGTAATTCGTGCCAATTCCACTTTGTTTATGCGGGCTGATCAGCTGGAGGCGGCCTGGGCCTGGGTCGATGGAATAATCAAAGGATGGAAAGCCATGAACACCAGGCCGGTGGGGTATACGGCCGGTAGTTGGGGTCCATCCAACAGTGTTGCTCTTATTGCCCGTGACGGGCGCAACTGGGACGAAGGCTAGTTGTCAATGAAATGGGAAGTACAAAGCTTCGAGAGTAACGCGGAATTGAGTGTGCAGCTGTCAACGCGGATCGGGCATTGCCTCTCTGACGTTATAAAAAACCGCGGCGCGGCGACGTTGGCAGTATCGGGAGGACGGACACCGGTATTGCTTTTTGAGAACCTGGCGACGATGAAGCTGGATTGGTCGAAGATTACAGTAACTCTAGTGGATGAAAGGTGGGTGCCGTTGGATCATCCAGATTCCAATGCCGGACTGGTAAGTGAAAAACTACTGCAAGGAGTCGCCAGTCGAGCCAGATTCTTCGGGCTCACTAACGACGCAGAGAGCGCCTTTGAGGCGGAAAAAGCCATCAACACCAGGCTGAGTAACCTGGACTTACCTATTGACGTAGTGGTACTTGGCATGGGTGAAGATGGGCACACGGCTTCATTTTTTCCTGGTGCTCTGGGCCTGGATAAGGCCTTGGATCCACCACCGCATTTACGTTGTTGTGCAATCAGGCCAACCGCCGCTGCACATGAAAGGATGACGCTGACTTTACCGCTGCTAGTGCAATCGCCCAATCTGTTTTTACACTTGTGCGGCGTTGCTAAATGGCAAGTTCTGGAGCAGGCCATGGATGTTGACGCGGATCCGCAATTCCCAATTTCAACTGTGTTGCGACAAGCCCCACATCTGGCGATTTATTACACTCCGGAATGACCCGGAAGCAGGTACTCTGGTGACAAAATTACATCCAAAACTGGCGGCATTGACAGACCGCCTGATACAGCGCAGTCGACCTGGCAGGGAATCCTATCTGTTGAGATTGCGAAACACCAGGCGCGATGATCCGCCGCGAAGAAAGCTTTCCTGTGGCAACCTGGCCCATGGGTTTGCTGCCTGTAACAACAGTGATAAGCAGGCCATGCGTCTGATGCAAAGTGCCAACCTGGGAATTGTCACTGCCTATAACGATATATTGTCTGCTCACCAGCCACTGCAGGATTATCCACCGCTGATTCGTAAGTTCGCCAATGAGCTTGGCTCTACAGCACAGGTAGCTGGTGGGGTCCCTGCCATGTGTGACGGCGTAACTCAGGGCCAGGTCGGTATGGAGTTGAGCCTGTTCAGCCGTGACGTAATTGCCATGGCTACAGCAATAAGTTTAACCCACAACCTGTTTGATGCAGCTATGTGCCTGGGGGTGTGTGACAAGATAGTGCCTGGTTTATTAATCGGCGCACTGCAGTTCGGACATTTACCGGTGGCGTTCTTTCCAGCTGGCCCAATGCCTACGGGCATATCCAACCGAGAAAAAGCCGCAGTGCGTCAACGTTATGCAGAGGGCACCGCAAGCCGAGATGAATTGCTAACTTCTGAGTCGAATTCTTACCACAGTCCTGGTACCTGTACTTTCTACGGCACCGCTAACACCAACCAGATGGTAATGGAAATCATGGGCCTGCAGTTGCCTGGGGCTTCCTTTCTGAATCCTGACGACCCGATGCGGGAAGCCATGCTGCGAGAAACCGTCGCCCGACTTGTAACTTTAACGAATTCGGATCAGAGCGTCGGTCTCGGGCAAATGGTTTCAGAAGCCGCCATAGTAAACGCCGTTGTTGGCCTTCTGGCAACCGGTGGATCCACTAATCACACGCTGCATCTAGTTGCCATAGCCCGGGCAGCGGGAATCAGTTTGAGTTGGCAAGATTTCGATGAGGCATCCCGGGTCGTTCCGCTATTAGCCCGCGTCTATCCAAATGGCGAAGAGGATGTAAATAGTTTTCAAGCAGCTGGTGGTACTACGTTTTTAATTCGAGAGTTGCTGGAAGGTGGTTTTCTCAACAATGATGTGCATACCTTGATGGGGCCGGGGCTGGAGAATTACTGCCTATTGCCGCGATGGTCGCCAGAGGGTCGGGTAGAGTGGCAGGATCGGGTAGACACATCTGCCAATACCGCTGTGCTTAGAGGCTATCAGCAGCCATTTGCGGACGAGGGTGGCTTGCGTGTGCTGGAGGGGAATTTAGGCACGAGTATAATCAAGTTATCAGCTGTGCAGCCGGAATTTCGCTACATCAAAGCACCCTGCAGAATTTTTCATGATCAGCAGGTATTTAAGGAGGCGTTTCAAGCTGGTGAGCTGAATTGCGATGTTGCAATAGTCGTGAGATTCCAGGGACCTGCTGCCAACGGTATGCCAGAGTTACATCAGCTAACTCCTTATCTTGGAGTGTTGCAGGATAGGGGGTACCGGGTAGCACTTCTTACGGATGGCCGCATGTCCGGTGCAAGTGGCAAGATTCCGGCGGCAATTCACCTTACTCCCGAGGCACTTCACGATGGTCCGATCAGCAGGTTGCAGGATGGAGATATTATTGAGCTTGATGCTGCAAAAGGCACGCTTAATGTGAAACTGGAGTCCGACGTTCTGGAGTCAAGGTCGCCGGCCAGTTACACCCACGTCCAGGATACCCTGGGGCGCAATCTGTTTGTCGGCTTGCGTAAGGCAGTGACGCCTGCCAGCTTAGGTGCCACCTGCTTCGATTTCGGTAACCCTGAAGCAGCTGATTAGTTACCTGGCGGCTGTTACCTGCAAAGGCCAGGTTGAAGGCCCGAGATTGGAATAAAATATTGCTGGCTTACTGCAGGATTATTTGGAGCCAGGTTAATTCCAGAAAGAATTATTTTTGGGGATACAACGGAGCAAGTCAGATGCAATCATTACTCACCTTGTTGAATAAGACTAAGGTTATTCCAGTAGTCACGGTTGCCAGCATCGACCAGGGTCTGGGTGTTTGCCAAGCGTTGCAGGCAGGCGGTTTAAGTGCTGTCGAAATTACCTTGCGAACCCCAGCAGCATTGCAGGTCATAGAAATGGTCAAGAACGAGATGGAGAACTTTCTGATTGGTGCCGGGACAATAAAAACTGCGG
>Ga0070727_10005441_pt1 | contig 10401 bp, 10 predicted proteins | sample tdAd472_FD_66722 | JGI IMG/M metagenome (GOLD analysis project Ga0070727, IMG submission 66722) | Marine sediment microbial communities from the Atlantic coast under amendment with organic carbon and nitrate - tdAd47.2 | ecosystem: Environmental > Aquatic > Marine > Coastal > Sediment | place... | reverse complement strand
GCCGAGCCAGGCCGCCCACACGACCTACTGCCAGGCGCTGCTGTATGCCGATGCTGCACAACGGGCCGGGACATTCCGCCCGTCGGGTGTCGGGGCCGCGCTTGAGGGCTTCAAGTTCGATGGCCTGGGCAACGGTCCGACCGAATACCGGGCCGAGGATCACCAGTGCTTCAAGGATGTTCTGGTCGTGAAGGGCAAGGAAAACCCGACGTCGAAGTTCGACGTTCTTGAAGTTGTGGAGATCACCCCGCGTGCGCAGGTCGAGTATCCGGCCTCGCTGCTCGGCGGCGAACTGGGCCCGTATAACGACGGCGCCTGATCTTCTTCCTTCCTTTTGTTAACCTGTCGGTCGCTCAAGCCCGTAAAGCTCGGGCGACCGACAGATTTTTGGGGCCGCGCTGATGGACGATATTCTTCTCCAGATTCTCAACGGACTGGACAAGGGCGGTGCGTATGCGCTGATCGCGCTCGGCCTGACGATTATTTTCGGTACCCTCGGTGTGGTGAACTTCGCTCACGGGGCGTTGTTCATGCTCGGCGCGTTTTGTGCGGTGGCCGTGAAATCCCTGCTCGGCTTTGAGAAGGTTGCGCTCGATCCGACGAAACTGACGGCTTGGGGAACACCGGTCGAGATCCGGACCACCTATATCGAAGCCTGGCTCGGGGACTTCGGCACATTGCTGCTGAATTTCTCTGTGCCGGTCTCGATCATCGTCGCCATCCCCATCATGCTGCTGATTGGCATCATCATGGAACGCGGCCTGATCCGGCATTTCTACAAGCGTCCCCATGCCGAACAGATTCTGGTGACCTTCGGTCTGGCGATCGTCTTGCAGGAAATCGTGAAGAGTCAGTTCGGCGCCAATCCCATACCCCAGCCGGCTCCGGAGATCGCGCGCGGGATGCTGGATTTCGGTGCGCTCATCGGGCGTGAGGCCGGCGGTGTCGTCTACCCGGCCTGGCGGCTGATTTATTTCCTCTTCTCGCTGTTCGTGATCGGTGCCGTGTTCGCATTTCTGCAATTTACGACGTTCGGCATGGTGGTGCGGGCCGGGATGGCCGATCGGGAAACCGTCGGGCTGCTCGGCATCGACATCGATCGTCGCTTCACCATCGTGTTCGGGATCGCGGCGGTGGTGGCCGGCTTGGCCGGGGTCATGTACACGCCAATCCTGAGCCCGGACTACCATATGGGCATGGACTTCCTGGTGCTGAGTTTCGTGGTTGTCGTCGTGGGGGGCATGGGATCGCTGCCCGGCGCCGTCGTGGCCGGTTTCCTGCTCGGGATTGTTCAGAGCTTCGCCTCGATGAACGAGGTCAAGGCGATCATCCCGGGGATCGACCAGATCATCATCTATCTGATCGCCGTTGTGATCCTTCTCATGCGTCCGCGCGGCCTGATGGGTCGCAAGGGCGTGATGGAGCAATGACCATGGGTCGAAACACCACCCCGAAACAGGATTTTCTGCTGCTGATCGGGTTCGCTGCCGCCGTCCTTGCCGCGCCGTTAATTCTGACGCCGGTCGGCGCGGGCTATCCCGATCTGCTTCAGAAGTTCGCGATCTTCGGAATCTTCGCGCTGGGCTTCAACATCCTGTTTGGCCTGACGGGATACCTGTCCTTCGGCCATGCGGCGTTTCTCGGCGTCGGTTCCTATGCCGCGGTGTGGACATTCAAGCTGTTCAGCATGAACCCGATCCTGGCGCTGATTGTCGCGACGGTGATCGGCGGTATTTTCTCGGTCATCATCGGCTTCGTTTCGCTGCGCCGTTCGGGCATCTACTTCTCGATCCTGACGCTGGCGCTCGCGCAGATGAGCTACAACATGGCCTATTCCGTGGCGACGCCGATCACCAATGGCGAGACCGGCCTGCAGCTCACGCAATCCGATCCGCGCATCCTTGATGTGGCGTTGGGGCGCGACTATGGCGCGGTGTTGCCATCGTCGGATCTGTTCGGCATCAACATGACCGGTTACCCCGGTTACTATTTTTGTGCGGTGATCTTCATCGTTTGCTTCTTCTTGTCGATGCGCATCTTCCGCTCGCCCTTCGGGATGATGCTGCGGGCCGTTAAATCGAACCAGAATCGCATGAGCTATACGGGGCTCCATGTGCGCCCCTATACACTGGCGGCGTTCGTGATTTCGGGCATGTATGCCGGGCTCGCCGGCGGATTAATGGCGGTCACGGACCCCCTGGCGGGTGCGGAGCGCATGCAGTGGACGGCATCGGGCGAGGTGGTCCTGATGACCATCCTCGGCGGCGCGGGCACGTTGCTGGGCCCGGTGATCGGTGCCGGGGTCATCAAGTATTTCGAGAATATCTTCTCGGCCTTCAACGAGGGCGTGCTGATGCAGATCTTCGATTTCCTGCCGTCGTTTATGCAGCATGCAATGGTGTCCGTTTCGTCGCTGTTTGTAGGCGAGGGCTGGCATCTCACCCTCGGTGCATTGTTCATGGTCATCGTGATCTTCCTTCCGGGCGGCCTGATGGAAGGGTTCAATCGCATCAGATCTTGGGTTACGCGACTGGCGCACCGGGAGACGGAAGAGCCGGATAAGCCGGACCCCGTTGAACGTGCGCCGGAACCGGCCGAGTAGGTGGTGTCATGAGCATTTTATCGGTCGAGAATGTGAACAAGAACTTCGGTGGACTGCGCGCCCTCAACAACGTCAATCTGGAGGTCGAGGCGGGCACGGTGCACGCCATTATCGGGCCCAACGGGGCGGGTAAATCGACCCTTCTCAACTGCTTCGTCGGCCGCCTCGAGCCTGATACCGGAACGGTTCTTTTCAACGGCCAGTCGCTGTTGGGACTCAAGCCGCATCAGATCAATCAGACCGGCGTCAGCCGCGTGTTCCAGACTCCGGAAATCTTCGACGACATGACATTGCTGGAGAATGTGACGATACCCGCGCTCGCCAAGCGCGACGGATCGTTCCGGCTGAACGCCTGGAAGGCCGTGCGCGGCGAGGTCGAGATCCACGAAGCGGCCCGGGAATGCCTGGCCGATGTCGGCCTCGCCGAGAAGTCGCAGGATTTCGCGCGGCAGCTGTCGCGCGGCGACAAGCGCCGGCTTGAACTCGCCATGTGCCTGGTTCAGGACCCGAAGCTGTTGCTGCTCGACGAGCCGACGGCGGGGATGTCGCGCGCGGACACCAACAACACGATCGATTTGATGCGCCGGATCGCCGATCAGGGTGTCACCATGGTCGTGATCGAGCATGACATGCATGTTGTCTTCTCGCTGGCGGAGAAGATTTCCGTGCTCGCGCAGGGGACGGTGATTGCCGAGGATGTGCCCGAACGGATCAAGGGTGACGCGCGGGTCCAGGAAGCGTATCTCGGGGGGGCGCATCTATGAGCGTTATAAACATGGCAGATGCGAAAGCTAAAGTGATGGCAGGTAACAAGTCGGACCAACCCGCTGGCGCGGCGCCGGGACAACAACCCACCCGCAGTGCCGGCAGCCAGCCGGCCTATTTTTCATGCTGGGACATTCACGCCTATTACGGCGAAAGCTATATCGTCCAAGGCGTCAGCTTCGATGTTCGCGAAGGCGAGATCGTGGCTTTGCTGGGGCGCAATGGCGCCGGCAAGACCTCGACTCTGCGGGCCATCGCGCGAGTCGACGATCCGGCCTTGAAGGCCGGCGAAGTCTGGCTCGATCATCAGCCGCTCCACAACATGAAGGTTAGTCAGGCGGCGCAGAACGGTGTCGGCCTGGTGCCGGAAGACCGGCGGATTATCGCCGGTCTCACGGTCGAGGAGAACCTCAAGCTCGCACAAATTGCACCGCCGATCGGCTGGTCTATCGACCGGGTCTACGACCTGTTTCCGCGCCTCGGCGAGCGCCGCAAACAGGAGGGGACCACACTGTCTGGCGGAGAGCAGCAAATGCTCGCGATCGGCCGGACCCTCGCGCGTGACGTAAAATTACTGTTGCTCGACGAGCCTTATGAGGGGCTGGCGCCGGTGATCGTGCAGGAGATCGAACGCACCCTCGAACAGATCAAGGCGCTGGGCATGACCACGATCATCGTCGAGCAGAACGCCATCGCCGCGCTGCATCTCGCCGACCGTGCGATCATCCTCGACATGGGCCAGGTCGTCTTCGACGGCACGGCCCAGGACGTGCTCGACAGCGCCGAGCTGCGCCAGCAATATCTGGCGATCTAGCCGAACCTCCTATCCGAAGACTCGCTAGTTTCGAGGGGCGCGCAGGAGGTAGAGCCCGCTTGCGATCAGGACGGCGGCGCCGATGAGCGTCGCGCTATCCGGGATATCACCGAACACCGCCAAGCCGATCGCGGATGACCAGACGATTTCGGTGTAGGCGAAGGGGGCCACCACCGAGGCCGGCGCCGCATGATAGGCGCGGATCAGCAGGAAATGCGCCGCGGCACCGAGGCATGCGGCGGCACCGAGATAGGCGATTTGTCTGAGGTCAGGTGTTTCCCACACGAACGGAAGCGCCAGCGCGGAGACGATCAGGCCAACCAACGTCGCTGTGTACAACATAGAGACCGGCGTCACGGCTTGGCTGATCGGCCGCGTCAGGGTTTGGTAGAGCGCCACACAAACCGCCGCGCCGAGCGGAACGAGCGAGGCCGCGTCGAAGATACTGGTGCCGGGCCGGATCACGATCAGCACACCGCCGAACCCGACCAGGATGGCCAGCCATTGTCCGGACGTGACGCGTTCCTTGAGGAAGAAAGCCGCGGCTGCGGTGATCATTAGCGGCGCGACGAAGGCGATCGTGATCGCGTCCGCCAGGGGCATCAGGCCGACGGCGACGAACATGCCGCTGACCGCCGCCATGAGCGCCAGCGCACGCAAGACCTGCAGGCCGAGCATCTGATTGGAGATAATCCGTGACAGGCGCGGTGCCAGCAGCACCGTCAGCAACACCGCCTGGACCGTATACTGGGACCAGATAATCATCCCGATCGGGACCTCGCCACGCACGGTCTTGATGAAGCCGTGCATGGTGATGAAGCACAGCGACGCGAGGCACATGATGGCGATCGCCGTCAGCCGGGCGCGCGGCGTCATCTGGGCGGCAGTGGAAACACGCATGGCGATGGGGACTAGAGCGTTTCCGTGAAGAACTCGTGCATCATCCGATAGGATTTCTGGCACAGCGCTTCATCAAACAGGGTCATCGGGGGGTTGTTCTCGCCGCGCACGCAAAAGGCGTGGGTCGCGTTGCCGAAGGTCATGATTTGCCAGTCGACGTCAGCCGCGGTGAGTTCGGTCTCCAGCGCGTCCATCATGTCTTTCGGGGTCACCGGGTCGGCGCGCCCGTGGATCGCGAGCACCCGGCCCTTGAAATCGGGTTGGGTCGCATCGTCCACCGGGTTCGGGAGGGTCACGTGAAAGATCACGGTGCCCGCGAAATCGGCCCCGGCGCGCGCCTGTTCCAGAACGATGCCACCGCCCATGCAGAAACCGATGGCGCCGAGCGGGCCGTCTGTCACGGGGGCGTGTTCCCGCGCGGCCCCCAACAGCGCACCCAGCGCCACCGCGCCGCCCTCGCGCACCAGCGGCAGGTCGCGCCGCGCCCCCTGTGCGCTGGCGAGAAGTTCGTCGAAATCCTTGTCACGTTCGCCGTAACCGACGCCGTACATGTCGGCGACCAGCATCACATAGTTCTCGCCGGCCGCCTCGGCGGCCATGTCGAGGGTGTGGCGGCACACGCCGAACCAGTCGGGCTGCATGAAGACGACCGGGCGCGGGTCATCGACGCTGTCGTCCCACACCACCGCGCCTTCGAACTGCCGGCCGTCATATTCGTACGGCATCATGATCTCGGCCATTTCGGAAATCCCTGTTCTTCTGCGCTTCGCTGAACCCTAACCCGCGCGCGGGTGCGCGACCAGTTCGGTTCAGGCGAGCGCCGACAAAAATTCGAGCAATGCTTCGGTTACTTTGTCGGGTGCTTCCTGCTGGACCCAGTGCCCGGCGCCTTCGATGATCCGGGCGAAGCGCAGATCGGCGCAGTGGCGGCCGACATCCTCGTACAAATCGCGACCGGGCACAAAGTGGCGCACGGGATCGCGGCTGCCGGCAATGAAGCAGCATGGTTGCAGGACAGGGCCTGTCGCCATGTCCGGCAGCATCTCGAAATCCCGGTCCTGATTGCGGTAGCGGTTGATCGGGCCGCGAAACCCGCCGCCGCTGAAATTTGCCGTGTAGTAGTCGAGGTCGCCGTCGGTCAACCAGCCCGGAAAGGGCTTCGGGTCAATCAGCGGCCCGAGCAAGCCGCCCTCGGCCGGTCTGTCGAGCCAGTAATCTGCCGCCGGGGCATCGCCGCAAAGGGCGAAGTATATCTTCCGCAGTGACCGCGCGACGTCGGCCTCCAGCTCGGCCTCGGCCACGCCTTCGTCCTCGAAATACAGTTGATAGAAAAATCGGTCGGCGTAGAGGCGCCGCCACAGATCCATGGTGGAGGTCGGGCCGCGTTTCGGATAGCGCACGCTGAGTGCGGCGATGGCCGACACCCGGTCGGGATACATCGCCGCCGTGTTCCAGCAGATAGGTGCGCCCCAGTCATGCCCGATCAGGATGGCCGAAGGGGTATCGAATGCGTCGATAATTCCGACGACGTCGCCCATCAGGCTGGCCATGTCGTAGGCCTCGACCGCGTGGGGCTTGTCGCTGCCCCCGTAGCCGCGCATGTCGGGGGCGATGACCCGGTAACCCGCGTCCGCGATCAGCCGGATCTGATGGCGCCAGGAGTACCAGAGTTCCGGCCAGCCATGGACCATGATGACCAGCGGGCCCGTTCCCTCGACGGCGGCGCGCACGCGAAGGCCGTTGGTCTCGATCATGTGCAGCGCATATGGGCGGTCCGCCATCCCCATGATCTAACATGGAAATGCAGGAAAGCCTGTAGGCGTGCGTGCGGTATTTTTTTGCGATTCCAGCTACAGCTGTGCGCAACTCGTGTAGGGTTTGGCGAACGTTTTTCGGTTGCTGTTTCACGTTGCAACAACTGACGGTGAGAATCGCTTGCATGTTTGGTGCTCTGTCTCGCCGACACGAATCAAGCTGCCGCGCAAACTTGGAGAGACAAATGAACACATTCAAAGCCATGGCCATTGCTACGGGGTTCGCCGCGGCAACCACCTTTGCCGGCTCGACAGCATCCGCCGACGAGCTTTCACTCGCCTATTTCATGGGCCCCAAGCATCCCATGAATGCCGGTGTGATGACGCCCTTCGGAGACAAGCTTGCCGAGCTTTCGGGCGGCAAACTCACGATCAAACAATTCCCGGGCGGGGCGCTGAACAAGGTGCCGCCGAAACAGTATTCGATCCTGCTTTCGGGCGTGGCTGATGTCGTGTTTGCGCTGCCGGGCTTCACCTCCGACGTCTTCCCGAAGACCAACGTCATCGGTATGCCGGGCGTGTGTGATTCGGCGATCACCTGCACCGAAGCGCTGCAGCGCGTGCGCGGCGAGCTGGAGAAGGAGTACAACGCCAAGGTCATCGCCATGTGGTCCAACGCGCCGCCGGTCCTGATCACCCGTGACAAGCCGGTGCGGACGCTCGAGGACCTCCAGGGCCTGAAGCTTCGGGTCGTCGCGAAGGCAAGTGTGCCGGTCGTTGAGTCCCTCGGCGCCCAGGCAGTCGCGCAGCCGATCACGGTGGTGAACCAGAACCTCGCCAATGGCGTGATCGACGGCATAATCGTCGATCCCTCGGCCATCCGCTCCTTCAAGCTGCACGAGCCGGCCAATTACGTGACGACCTGGTTTCCGGGTTCCGGGTCGGCCTTCGTCCTGCTGATGAACAAGGACGTGTATGAAGGTCTTTCCGATGAGGAAAAGGGCTGGGTCAATGCGGCGGCCAGCACCGAGCTCTCGATGGGCGCGGGACGGGCCTATCAGCGTGTGTCCGAGGGCGGCTTGAAGATCGCAAAGGAAGCCGGCAATGAGCTGATCGAGCTTTCCGAAGCCGAAAAGGCACGGTGGCAGGCCAAGATCGACGCGGTGATGGCGGATCTTTCCAAGCAGCCTGTGGGCGACAGCACGATCGGCGCCATGATGTCCAAGATGAGCGGCAAAGGCAGCTGAGCGCCCGGCGCGGCGCCCGCTCACGAGTTCGCTACATCAATAATTGGTGTAGCCAACTAATTGGCTTGTTGTTCTAATATGGGCCGTCGGCATGACGCCGATGGTTCCATAACTGGGAGGAACTAATGAACAAAATCAAAGCAGTCGCCATTGCCGCGGGTTTTGCGGTCGCAGGCGCTTTTGCGACCTCGACGGCATCCGCCGACGAGCTATCACTCGCCTATTTCATGGGCCCCAAGCATCCGATGAATGCGGGCGTTATGACTCCGTTCGGAGAGAAGCTTGCGGAACTTTCGGGCGGCAAGCTGACCGTCAAGCAGTTCCCGGGCGGGGCGCTGAACAAGGTGCCGCCCAAACAATATTCGATCCTGCTGAACGGGGTCGCGGATGTAATCTTCACATTGCCGGGTTACACGGCCGACGTGTTCCCGAAGACCAACGTGATGGGCCTTCCCGGCCTGTGTGACTCCGCCCTTTCCTGTACCGAAGCGATGCAGCGTGTGCGCGGCGAGCTGGAACAGGAATACAACGCCAAGGTCATCGCGATCTGGGCCAATGCACCGCCGGTGCTGATCACCAAGGACAAGGCCGTTCGCACGCTCGAGGACCTCAAGGGCATGAAGATACGCGTCACGTCCAAGTCGGACGTGCCGATCGTTGAAGCCCTCGGCGCGAGCGCTGTGGCCCAGCCCGTCACCGTTATCAACCAGAATCTGGCGAATGGCGTGATCGACGGCATCATGATCGACCCGTCGGCGATCGGCGCCTTCAAGCTGTTTGAGCCGGCCAACTATGTCACCACCTGGTTCCCGGGTTCGGGGTCGGCCTTTGTCCTGCTCATGAACAAGGACGTGTACAACAAGCTGTCGGCCGAAGAAAAAGGCTGGGTTGATGCGGCGGCCAGCGCCGAACTCTCGTTGGGCGCAGGCAAAGCCTATGATGCGGCGTCGGCGCGCGGACTGGGTGCGGCCAAGGGTAACGGCAACGAGATGATCGAATTGTCGGACGCCGAGAAGGCGAAGTTCCAGGCCAAAGTCGATGAGGTTATGGCCACGCTCGCGAGCAAGCCTGTCGGAGACAGCACCATCGGTCAGATGATTGCGAAGATGTCCGGCAAGTAGTCGGTGTCACGCCAAAACCACAAGGCCCTCGTTTGGGCCGACGAACAACTCGGCCGCGTGGCCGGGTTGTTCGCTATTTTGGGGGCGATCGGCGTCTGCGTGCTGATGGTCAACATCCTCGTGGCGGTGTTTTGGCGCTATGCGCTCAATGACCCGATCTTCGGGATCGATGACATCTCGGTCATGGTGCTGGCCGTCGTGGCCGGATGTTCCGTTGCCTATGGCGCGCGCAACAATTCGCATGTCTCGGTCGATATCATCACCAAGTTCTTCGGCCGTTCGGCGACCCGCTATACGGATGCGGTGATGCGTCTCCTGGCATTGGGGATCACCGGGTTGGCGGCCTTCGCGCTGTGGACGACAGCGTGCGGGTTTGAAGAGGCCTGTATCACTGAGAATCTCAGCATCGAACACACATGGTTTTACTATTTCCTCGGTGTGGCGTTGTGTTTCTACGCACTGCATATCCTCGTGCAGCTGCTGGTTGGCTTCCTGCACTGGCAGGGTGATGATCCGAATGAGGTTGCCGACTGATGGAGAGTGAGACCGTCGCGATAATCGGGTTCGTCGCGCTCTTCATCCTGTTGTTCATCCGGATGCCGGTCGGGCTGACCATGATGCTGATCGGCACGGTCGGCATCTATCTGATCCGCCCGGTGGCGGCCATTCCCACATTGTCGGGCGAGATTTTCGCCGAGGCCGCGAATTTTCCTCTCATCATCATCCCCTTGTTCGTGCTGATGGGGAATCTGGCCGGGGTCTCGGGCATGAGCCGGGATCTGTATCGTGCCGCGAATGCCTGGCTCGGTCATATGAAAGGCGGGCTTGCGTCCGCAACGGTCGTGGGATGCGCGGGCTTTTCCGCGTTGTCGGGGTCCTCGCTCGCGGCGGCCTTGACCATGGGGCGGGTCTCGTTGCCCGAAATGCAACGCTATAACTATGACGATGGGCTGGCGACCGGCGCGATCGCCGCAGGTGGCACGCTCGGGATCCTCATTCCGCCCTCCGCCGGGTTTGTGATCTACGCGATCCTGACCGAAGAAAGTATCGGTCGGTTGTTCCTCGCCGGTGTTTTCCCGGGACTGATGCTGACGACGCTTTTCGTGATTGCGATCTGGATCGTCGTGATGCGTGATCCGTCCAAGGCACCCCAGGCTGCGGAATCGGTGCCGATGAGCGAACGTTTTCGCGCGCTGGG
>Ga0070727_10005440_pt1 | contig 10403 bp, 10 predicted proteins | sample tdAd472_FD_66722 | JGI IMG/M metagenome (GOLD analysis project Ga0070727, IMG submission 66722) | Marine sediment microbial communities from the Atlantic coast under amendment with organic carbon and nitrate - tdAd47.2 | ecosystem: Environmental > Aquatic > Marine > Coastal > Sediment | place... | reverse complement strand
ACAGCCCGTAGGCTTTCGCCGAGACGATGGTTTTCGACAACGAAGCGATCGGCATCGTCTGGTGTCAGCGGCGATCCCGAAAACACCTGGTGCGCTACGAGGAAGGAATCGATAAGGACGTTGTGCACCCATGAGGCATGGTCTGCGTCGTTTGCTGAATACGGTCGGTTGCGCTCTGACGTGCCGTCGACCGGTTGGTGCGCTCTCCGGACGACGGCAAGTGCGGCGTTGACCTCGGGCATCGCCCCATACGAGGTCGCAGTGACGTAGGCCGTGGTGCGCGAGAGACGTCCGAGGGGATCTGTCCGGTACGCCGAATGCTGTGCAACGCCTGCAACGACCTCCGGATGGGCCGACTGGATGAGCAGAGCCCTGATTCCTCCAAGCATCGCGGTGATGTCGCCCATGACGCGCCACGTCGCAGAATCGGGTCCGAAGAGACCAGGGTCCCCTCGGTACTCCAACGTCTGTGCAAGGGGATAGTTTGCGTAGGCGAAGAGACCAACGGTAGCGTCGGCGATTCGGTCCCTTGGGTTGAGTCTTCTCGCGAGGCTTCGGGACTGATTCGTCATGTTGTGGTTCTCCTCTGTACTCCCACCATGGCCACGCCAACGATCGCCAATGCGGCGCCAACCAAGATGATGGCGGTGATCTCTTCGTCGAGGATCAATGCCCCTCCGATTACCGCGATGAGCGGTGCAATGTATGCGGTCATCGCAACCAAGGTTGCCGTTGCATGCTTTGACGCATACAGCGTCAGCCCGAATGGCATCAGGGTCGATGCCAGAGCGAGGACAGTGAGGAGGACCCAAAGGTTGGTGCTGTAGGAGCCAATGTCGTCGAAGCCCAACAAGAAGCCTCCGATAACAGCGACAACCGTGCCCGAAAGGAACATCGGGAAGGCCAACGAGATGGTGTCGTGGCGTGGTGCGTAGTGACGCTGGAGAATGCCGGAAGCAGATCCGACAAGGACGCCTGCGCCAGCAAAGGCAAATCCGGCAGCGATGTTGCCGTCGGCGCCGAGTCCCGAGTCTCCGGAGACGCCGATCACGAGGGTTCCGGCGAGTCCGACCACAAGACCGACGACCTGGCGCGGAGATATCGTCTCCTTGATCGTCAACGAGGCGAGCACGGCAGTTGTCGCAGGAATCAATGTGATGACCAACCCCTCGACGCCGGCCGAGATGTAGTTGAGCGAGGCCATGAACAGCATCGGATTGATTCCGACGCGGAGAACTCCGATGAGCGTGCCGTGTTTCCACGCTTCAGTCGATTGATTCGGGCGAACGACAAGCACGAAGACGGCAAGCGCCAAGGTCGCGATGGCGGTTCGGATTGCCAGAATGGTGAGTGTCGAAGCCCCAGCCTCGTATGCAGCCCTTGTTCCGACGCCCGCGAGTCCCCAGCCAGCGGACGCGGCGAGGACTGCGAGAATCACCTTGTTGCGCATCCGGTGGACGGTAACGGTATCGGGCTTCTTTCAAGGCAGAGGAACGGACCAGTCCGGCGAGTAGGAGACACCGATATCCCAGGCGGGGGTGCCGGAAAGGGAGCAGGAGCGGTACGCTCCCAGTCGGATGCGGTCCGGAGAACCTGTCAAAGTCAGGTATTGCTCTCGACCGAACGATTGGAGACTCTCATCGCAGGTAAGGACGACTATTTCAGGGCGAAAGGCGTTGTGGTTGAAACACTACCGAACGCCACGTTCCGTGTGAAGCTCGAAACCGGTCACGAAGTCACTGCGCGCGCGTCGGGCAAGATGCGCAAAGGCCGCATGATTCGCATCATTCCAGGAGATTCCGTCGAGGTCGACGTCTCGGCCTACGACCCCGCCATGGGACGCATCGTCTGGCGCTACCGCTAGACGACGACCCAGTCTCCGTACCCTGGGTTCTGTGACGGGTCTGATGAGATCTCCAGCCCACAGAATGCGCCAAATGCCCCTGTTCGACGGTCTGACCGGCGCGTGGGGTGCACGCAGCGAGTAAGTTTCAACCATGGAGCTCTACGCACGCGTCAATATTCTCGATGGCATGGCTGTGCGCCTTCCTCATGGCGACATCGCCGAAGCCATTCCGCTCGATGACGACCCTGTCAACCGAGCCAAGGGGTGGGTGAACAAGGGCGCAGACCGATTGCACGTCGTGGACCTCAACGCTGCCGCCCATGGCGACTACTCCAACAGGTCCGTTATCGAAAGCATGATCAAGGCCGTCGACGTCCCCGTGCAAGTCGGGGGCGGCATTCGGTCCCAGGCCGAGATCGAGCGTGTGCTCGGTATGGGTGCGTGGAGGGTGGTCATCGGAACTCTCGCCATGATCGACCAAGTTCTCTTCTGGGAGTTGTGCCGCCGGTATCCACACCGCATCGCTGTGTCCCTCGATGTAAAGCCGGATACCGAGATTGTGATCCGCGGATGGACTGAGGAGACAGGCGAATACCTCGAGGAGACTCTCATCAACCTCTCCAGCGGTGGGGCAGCGGCGTTCATGATCACAGAAGTCGGCCGCGATGCACTGCAGGAACCTCCGTATTTTGATGTCCTCGAGTCTGCAATCAAGCTCGTTGACGAATCCGTAATCGCTGCCGGAGGCGTGCGTGATCTTCAGGACGTCACCAGTCTCATGAAGCTTGGTACCGATGCGAAGCGCCTCGGAGGGATCGTCGTTGGCAGAGAGGTCACGGCTGGCCGGTTCACAATGGATCAACTCGCAGCAGCCCTTGCCGGTGGAACGGGAGGCTCCTTTGGGCCGTGGACCAGAGCCGAACTGGATGGCGCTGCAACGAGATTCGTCGAAGGTGATGATGACGCCGAGACGCTCCGTACACTTTCATCATTCATCAGGTGGCTCGCCTCCAGTTCGTAACCGTGTCGGAAGTGCCGCCCACAGCGATGACGCACCGTTCAATCTGAATCCACCCGTGGAGCACATTATGAAGAAACTGTTCACAGCCCTCCTGCTTGCAATCGTTATCGGCGTTGTTGCCGGCATCGTCGCTTCCATGATGGCGCGCAAGCGTCTTGAGGCCATGACCGACGACGAAATTCGCGAGTACCTCGCAGGCAAACTCGATGGCAAGGTCGATGAGGATCAGCTTGCCTCAATCCAGAAGGCAGCGATCACCGGCATCAGAAAAGGCGCAAGAGCCGTCGCCGCCGAGATGTCTGAGGCTGCAAACGCCGACGACTCCTCGGACGATGTCGCTCCTGCTGAAGCATCAGCCGCCGACGACTCGTCGGACGATGTCGCTCCTGCTGAAGCATCAACCGAGACGGACGTCGAGACCGAGGATGCGGTCGAGTCCGAGGACGCATCGACCGTCTGACGCTGCAGCGGTCGATGGGCCGCACACTTCAGAAGAGATTGGTGACGCGGGTCCGTCTACGCTGACCCCATGATTTCGTCGTTGCTGTTCGCCACCGCGGAGGCCGTTTCCGGCACGACTGACAGCATCGACTGGTTCAATCTTGTCGTGGGGCTGGTTGGGGGTCTCGCCCTGTTCCTGCTCGGTATGGACAGGATGACTGCGGCGCTTCGCATCGTGGTCGGGGACAAGGCGCGGCGCATCCTTGAGAAGTTGACCGCCAACCGATTCGCCGGTCTACTCACAGGAGCCGGGATTACTGCCGTCATTCAGTCCTCATCGGTGACCACGGTCTTGGTTGTTGGGTTCATTACCGCGGGTCTGATGTCGTTTGTCGCTTCAATCCCCGTCATTCTCGGGTCAAACATTGGCACGACGATTACGGCCCAGATCATTGCGTTCAATGTCACGAGTTGGGCCCTCGTGTTCGTCGCTGGGGGATTCGCTCTCGGTTCGATTTCTAAGAAGAAGAGCCGGAAGGCCCAAGGCACTGCTGTCATGGGGCTCGGTCTTGTCTTTTTCGGGATGGTCGTGATGGGCGAGGCTATGAGTCCGCTTCGCACCTACGAGCCCTTTATCGATGCGATGAAGACGCTGGACAACGTGTTCCTTGGCATCCTGGCGGGAGCCATCCTCACAGCACTTGTCCAGTCGTCATCGGCGACGACCGGTATCGTGATTGTGCTTGCGACGCAGGGCTTGATCTCGCCTGAGGCTGGGATCGCTCTGGTTCTTGGTGCAAACATCGGCACGTCGGTCACGGCCCTCCTTGCTGCGATCGGAAAGCCTCGGGAAGCCCAACGCGCTGCGGTCGCTCACCTTCTGTTCAACGTCGGAGGTGTTCTCATCTGGATACCGGTTGTCGGGTTGCTGACGTCTTGGGTTGGATCAGTGGGAGGGGGCACCGCCCGCGAAATTGCAAATGCCCACACCATCTTCAATGTGATAAACGCGCTGATCTTCTTGCCATTCGTCACCCAATTCGCCAACCTCGTAACGTGGCTCGTGCCTGACGGTGACGACGGATCGCTCCAATCGAAGTACCTCGACGACTCGCTGATTCGGGAACCGTCGCTCGCCCTTTCTTCGGCTCGTCGTGAGCTGAGACGGATGGCTACCAGAGTCGGGGAGATGCTCAACCTGTGTCTTCCAGCCGCCATTGACGGCACGATCGACGATCTTGCAGGTGTGGAAGCCCTCGATGACGAAGTCGACACCCTTCACGGGCTGCTCCTCGAATACCTCGGCCGGATTGGTCAGGAGCCCTTGAGTGAGGACAACAGCGCCGAAGTAATGGACCTGTTCGAAGCGACCAACTCTCTCGAGGCGATCGGGGACATCATCGAGACCAACATCGTGTCCCTCGGTTACCAGCGACTGGAGTCATCCGTTGAAGTCAGCGACCAGACGAAGGACGTCCTCGCCGCCTATCACGCCGCCGTAACTGAGGCGTTCGATCTTGCCCTTGTGGCTGTCACGGAGAAGGACCAGGCCGCTGCCCGAACTGTGTCGCGCATGAAGTCCCACATCAAGGCAATGGAACGCTCCGCCACGCTTCACGAGGGTGCAAGACTCGTCGTCGACGAGCCGAATCGAGTGGCCACCTATCGGTTTGAGATGGACATCATCGCCAACCTCAAGCGCATCTACTTCTTCACCAGGAGGATCGCGCGATCCGCTGTTCCCGAGCACGAACAGTCACAGCTTTAAGCGCGTCAGATCAGGGTGCGCCTTGGAACAGATTCGTGGGCAAGGCCTTGGTTTCGAGCATTGTGGAGACTGTCATATGTGTAGATCGCCAGTGCGATCCACACAACACCGAACCAACCGAGGCGACTAAGAGCCAGGTCTTCGTTGTACACCCAGACGCCGAGCATCAGTTGGATCGTGGGAGCGACGTATTGGAGTAGGCCGAGCATTGAGAGTGGTATGCGCTTGGCTGCGGCACCGAATAGCAGGAGTGGAACAACCGTGATGAGCGCCGAGGCGAACAAGTAACCCGTGATGGGCGGGCTGTCGCCAAATCTGGCATCTGTTGGGGCGTGGAGGAAGAGCAGGAAGACCAATGCCGGGACGAACATCACCAGAAGTTCGCCGGTCAAGGAGATGAGCGGAGCTGGGATGTCTGCTCGCTTCTTCAGGAGGCCGTACAGCCCGAAGGAGCACGCGAGACCGAGGGCGATCCACGGTGGCGTTCCAACGGTGATTCCCATGCCGAGGACTCCGATCGCGGCGATTCCGACCGCAACCCACTGCAGTCTCCGCAGGCGCTCTCCCAAGATCAGAACACCGAGCGCAACTGAGACGAGCGGATTGATGAAGTAGCCAAGTGACGCCTCGACAATGCGCTCGTTCGTCACCGCCCAAAGCCAAATAGTCCAGTTGGTCGCAAGCAAACCGCCAGCCACAGCGAGAACGGTCATCGTCTTCGGCGATCGCAGTGTTGCCCGCAGTTCGGGGTACCGACGTTGGACCCCAACAACCAGGATGAGAAGCGGAACCGACCACACAATCCGATGGACGAGAAGATCAGTGGAGTCCACCTCGTCGACGAGGTTCCAAAAGAGCGGCGTGAGTCCCCAGAACACGAACGCGCCGAGACCGAGCCAAACTCCCTTTCGTGCTTCCATCGTGTGTCCTCTGGCCAGAGATCGTGTGGGGTTCAGTCTGACAGGGCTGCAATGCTTCCGACCCCGTTTCTAGGGGATCGAAGGACGCTCGTCGCCGACGATGTATCGAGCCCCGGTGCCAGCAGCAGACACGCGATCGCCGGGATTGAAGAGCGCACACGAGCGAAGCGACAGACATCCACAGCCGATGCAATCGCCCAGGTCGTCGCGAAGAGCCATCAGTTCTGCGATGCGGTCATCGAGGTCTGACCGCCACCGCGTTGCAAGCCTCGACCAATCCTTCTTGGTTGGAGTGCGGCCCTCTGGTAGCGCATCAAGAGCGGAGGCAATCTCCTTTAGCGAAAGCCCCACTTCTTGGGCCGCCTTGATAACGGAGACGGTCCGCAGAATGCTGCGTTCGTAGCGTCGCTGATTGCCGTCGGTTCGATGGGATTGGATCAACCCGATCTCTTCGTAGAAACGCAACGCTGAAGTGGCGACACCGCTTCGGGCGCTGACTTGGCCGATGGTGAGTTCGTCTTCCATGCCCTCTCGAGAAGTTGCTTGACTTCAAGTCTACTTGAAGTTGTACGGTGACATCATGGCACATACACACCACATCGCAGACGCACAGACGAGGACGGAGTTCGACTACAGCGACCTTCGACCATTCATGTCGATGATGACCGGGGACGAGAAGCATTCTGAGGCAGCAACGTCGACTCTTGACGTCCTCTGGACGTTGTACGACAGGGTGCTTCATGTCGACCCGCTCGAACCGAATCATCCGAACAGGGACCGGTTCTATCTCTCGAAAGGTCACGGGCCGATGGCCTACTACGCCGTACTCGCGGCAAAGGGGTTCATTGACCCGCTGCTTCTTCACGACTTCGCTGCTTTCGAATCGATTCTCGGGCACCATCCTGACCGGAGGAGGATTCCCGGTGTCGAGATCTCGTCAGGGTCGCTCGGCCAGGGCCTTTCACTGGCAGTCGGCGCCGCTCTTGCCATCGACCTGATGCACAGAACAGGAAGAGTCTTTGTGCTCATGGGCGACGGTGAACTCGACGAAGGCTCGAACCACGAGGCGATCGCAGCAGCGAGTCGCTTCGGGCTTGACCGTGTGACTGCGATTGTGATTGACAATCAATCATCGAGTCACGGTTGGCCGGGAGGAATCAGCCAGCGGTTCGCTGTCGAAGGCTGGTCGACAGATACGGTCGATGGAAGGAATCACGATGCGATTGAGACAGCCCTTACGAAACGAGTTGCAGGGAGGCCGCGCGCCGTTGTCGCTCGGGTCGGGAGGAAACAGTGACTGACACGATGCGGTCTCGGTTCAATTCTGTAGCTGTCGATCTCCTTGCGTCCGATGAGCGGTCTGTGATTGTCCTTGCAGCAATCGGCAGTTCCGGGTTCTCTGCCGATGTAAAGGCCGAGTTTGGAAACCGGATCATCGATGTTGGCATCCGGGAGCAAGCCATGATCGGCGTCGCAGGCGGTCTTGCACTCGAGGGAATGAGGCCGATCGTGATGAGCTACGCACCGTTCCTGGTCGAGCGCCCGTATGAGCAGATCAAGGTGAGCTTGACCCATCAGGCTGTCGACGCAACCCTCGTCTCGATTGGGGCGAGTTGGGACGCTTCGAAGGAAGGGCGAACCCATCAGGCTCCTGAAGATGTAGCCCTTATGTCCGCCCTTCCCGGGTGGACAGTCCGTGTACCGGGGACCCCCGAAGAGGCAGAGCGGGCGATCCGTCAAGCCCATGCCGCCACGGGTTCGACGTACATCCGGCTGTCGAGCGACACGAACGAATCGTCGTACGAAAAGGAAATCGGACGGCTCGTGACGCTCAGGCGAGGATCAGACGACGCTCCGACTGTGTTGGTCGTTGGTCCGCTGGTCGGTGAAGTCCTCGAGGCGACGGCAACCTCGGACGTAACAGTCCTCTATACGGCAACGCCCAAGCCAATCGACGAGCGAGGCCTCCGGGCCGCCGTGCTCGGAACCGATCTCGCCATCGTTGAGCCATACCTGGAAGGAACGTCGTCGCATGTGGTGACCTCTGCGTTGTCGGACAGGGCGATGCGGATCACCTCAATCGGTGTGACGGACCCTGAGATTGCTCAGTACGGGTCGCCGACGCAACTGCGCGCAGCCCATGGCCTCGATGCCGCGGGCATTCGGTCGAGACTGGGACGATCACTCACGCCGATGCCTGTGTAGCAACGAGATCGGGTGATGACACCTCGGATCGGCGATCCGTCGCGAAGAGGACTCCGGAGGCGATACCAGCGACGACGGTTAGCGTCCCTCCGATAAGGAACACCATGCCGATACCGAGCGCTGCGGCGATGATGCCAGCGAAGGCCTGAGACACGACCATGGCGAGTGAGATGACGGTGTTGAGTGCCGAGTTCACCCTCCCGCGTAGCTCGTCGGCGACGAGCGTCTGGGCGAGCGTTGCGACACCTGCTTGGACTGGGGCGACAAGCACACCGAGGACAAGCAGGATGAGGCCGAGTTGCCAGACGGTCGAAACCCCTGCAATGGCACCGACTGCGATTCCTGCGCCGATCATCCCCCAAGTGATGAGTCTTGTGGGGGCAAACTGTTTTGCCAGTACGGCTACGGCGCTACCCGATATCAGCATCCCAATGACCTGCATTGCGCTGAGCGCGCCAAACCACAATTCTCCTGCATCGAGAACATCGACAACGAGCGGCACCATCAATACGTTTACGGCACCGAGTCCGAGCATCGCAATGCCTCCAGCGGTGAGGACACCGAGAAGGGTTCGCGACTTCACAAGCGTCGACAATCCAACGGTGAGGTCTCTGAGGAAGCTTGGGCTCTCGGTGGTCCTCGAAGCCTTGGTGTCCTTGAGCGCCATCGTGGAGAGGAAGACAGCCGACAGGGCGAAGGTGAGTGCGTCGAGGCCGAAGGCGACGGTCAAGTATGTCGAGAAGCTCGCGATGGCCCCGAGAACAGCGGTACCTGCAAGGTTCGCGACCACACGCGACATCTGGGACACGGTGTTTGCGGCGAGGAGCTTGTCCTCTGGCACCACAAGCGGGATCAACGCTGACTTCGCTGGAGTGAACACCGTCCCAATCGTCGCTTGGGCGAAAGCGAGGAAATACAAGAGCCACATCAGATCTGGTGACCTCACGAACATGAACATCGCTACAACGATCGCACGACCGATATCGGACGCAATCATGATCCGTCTCCGATCGACACGATCAACGAGCGCACCGGCCGGGATACCGAACAGAATCATCGGCAGGGTGGCAGCGATTGCTACACCTGCGAGTGCAACCGTCGAGCCCGTGAGGCGCTGTGTGAGAATCAGCAGTCCGAGCAGCGTCATGCCGTCACCGAAGTCGGAGACGATCTGTCCGAACCACAGCCGCCTGAAGTCCTGGATGCCGAGTAGTTCCTTGAGATCGTTCACGATTGTGTCCCTTCGCTTTGGTCGGCCCCATTCGGATCTGTCGGGACGAGGACGTAGGTGAAGCTGACCATCACCCCGTCGTCCGACTCTTCGCTCGCCATGTCAGCAACGAGGTCCTCGATGCGGGTGGCGAACTCCTTGATGCGGCGGTGGGGAAGGGATGAGATCGTCCGCCCGAGGGTCCCAGACATCTCTGCGAGATCGATCCCTGACCCAGAGCGGTGCGCTATCGCCTCGACGAGTTCGATGCGGGTCGTATCGAGTACGAGAGATGCAGCGACCTCAGCGAAGTCGTACGGGTCGTCTGATGTATTCCACGCACCCGGGCCGGGCCGGATGGTCTTACCGGCGACGCGGTAGACCTTCTCGAGTTGGGTGCCCTTCTTCCTGGTCTCAATCACCTCTATGATCCCAGCGTTGACGAGGGCGTTGAAGTGGTAGTACAAGCGTGTCGGGGTGACCTCCATCGCCGCCGCGACTTCCGCCACCGATCGCGCCGAGCGAAGGTGGAACAGAACCCGCAGTCGCATCGGGCTTGACATGACCTTGAAGGCTTCGAGGCTCTCTATGACCAGTTCCTCGGGAATTGGTGGGTATTGGTTTTCTGTGCTCATGGGACGAACGTATCCCATCTTCGTCAACTGTTCAAACTATTTGAATAGTTCCTTGATTGTTGAACGATGTTCCGATTGTTGGCCGGAACACCAAGCCGATCCCATCGCTTGATGTCACACACCAGACCCGAATAACTGCTCACTTGGACGGCATGTGTTGGAGTCGGAACGATGTTGAGAGGCGTTGGTGGTCGCGTATGTCACATTGGGGCGATAGCGTCGCCTCATGACGACGATGAAGTTGAATCCACTTGCCATCCAGGTGATCGATGCCGGACCGAAACGCCGGCATTGGTCCAGGGTCGCCCAGTTCTCAAGATCCCCCGAACTGCTGCTCGGTCTCGACCGCGTTGGGGT
>Ga0070727_10005438_pt1 | contig 10404 bp, 6 predicted proteins | sample tdAd472_FD_66722 | JGI IMG/M metagenome (GOLD analysis project Ga0070727, IMG submission 66722) | Marine sediment microbial communities from the Atlantic coast under amendment with organic carbon and nitrate - tdAd47.2 | ecosystem: Environmental > Aquatic > Marine > Coastal > Sediment | place... | reverse complement strand
CCACATCGCCGAACGGGGCGATGAAGGTGTTCTGCTCGCCGGTGTACGGGTTCGTGCCGTAGTAGTCGTCCGAGGACTCCCCTGCGGAAAGCAGCGCGTACTTGGCGGTGCGGAGTTCGTCATCGAAATCGAGCAACTGCGCCAGATTCGCGCCGCCCAGTTCGGCCTCGAGGCCTTCGCTCGATCGCAGTTCGATCGGGATCTCGTCGAGTGTCGGCTGGCGGTTGCCGTTCACGATGCGGAAGCCGTTCCAGCCCGAGTAGTAGCGGACCGGATTCCCCCAGGGGTCGAGAATCCGGAACATGCCGCGATCCTCGTCGAAGTCGACGACGCCTTCGAGCGTGCCGAAGTCAAGGTACGGTCCGTATGTACGACCGGTCAGTTGCGGCTCGTGGCGGATGGGACCGCTGGAAGGCTGGACCTTCCACGCCCGCAGGTTGCCCGGTGCCTTGAAGCCCGGCCCCGGGACGCCGTCGTGCAGCGGGGTGCTGCCGGGCGCGACACCGTCGTCGTCGAGTTCGTCCGGGTTCAGTGCTCCGATGCCCAGCAGATAGACCGTCAGCGAGAACTCGCTGTTGTAACGGGCGTCACGGTAGTACTGGTCGATGTTGTTCGGGTTCCCCGCCGCCTGAGCGTGCGTCCTCGGAGTCACCAGGCCGGTGCGCGTCGGGCTCGAATCGGGTGACACGAGTTCCGGTGTGACCAGCGGCGGCACGTAGCGGAAGTCGGTCTCGAACGCGTCGATGGCGGTGCTGATCGACTGCAGTTGAGCCACCGTCTTCGAGCGTCGGGCGCTGCTGACCGCACCGCTCAGCGCGACCACCAGAATCCCGACGAGGATCAGGATGACGACGAACACAACCAAGAGTTCCACCAGCGTGAAACCGCGTCTGGCTCGGGATGTCGTTCTGAAATCGTGCATGGGAACTGCTTCTCTTGGAAAGGCACCGGTGGCCGGCGAATTGAACGAGGGATCAGCCCTGGAGGCCGTCGATCATGGAGATCAGCGGGAGGAACATCGCGACCACGATCGTGCCGACGATGCCACCGAGCACGATGACCATGATCGGCTCGAGCAGCGAGACGAGCGACGCGACGGCGGTGTCGACCTCCTCGTCGTAGTTGTCGGCGATCTTCATGAGCATGGTGTCCATGTCACCGGTTTCTTCGCCGACATCGATCATGTTGACGACGATCGCGTCGCAGACCTTCGCCTCCCGAAGCGGCTGCGCGAAGGTTTCACCCTCGCGGATTGAGTCGTGCACGTTGCCGAGCGCCTTCTCGAAGACGTAGTTGCCGCAGGTTTCCTTCGTGATGGTGACCGCCTCAAGGATCGGAACACCGGCCGCGATCAGCGTGCCCAGCGTTCGGGTGAATCGCGCGACGACTGTCTTGCGGACGAGGCCGCCGATGATCGGGATGTACAGCGTGATTCGGTCGAGCAGCGCCTTACCCGGCTTCACCGAACGTGCGAGCTTGAAGAGAATCGGAACGAGGATCAACCCCCCGACCACGTACACGGCACCGGGGAGCATCATCGCGCCCTCGGTCGGGTAGTTGCCGGCCATCCAGCGCGACGTGTCTGTCAGCAGCACAGTCAGCTTCGGCAGCGCGACGTCGAAGTCGGCAAAAACCTCTTCGAACTGCGGGATGATGAAGATCATGATCCCGACCACGATCAGGACCGCGACGGAGATGACTGCCGCGGGGTAGACAAGCGCACCGATGATCTGACGCTTCAGGCGCTGGCTCTTCTCCATGAACTCGGCGAGACGCTGCAGGATGACATCGAGAACACCGCCGACCTCACCGGCCGCGACCATTTTGGTGTACAGCAGATTGAACGCCTTGGGCTGCTTGGCCATCGCCTCAGAAAGCGATGAGCCGCCCTCGACATCCTCGACGACGCCCTGGAGCGTGCCTTTGAGCAGGCCCGGCTTCTGCTGCTGTTCGAGGATCTGCAGCGAGCGCAGCAACGGTAGGCCGGCGTCCTGCAGGGTGGAGAGCTGACGGGTGAAGGTGGTGAGCTGCTTGCCCTTGACCCTTGCGAACGGAAGCACGATGCCCCCGCTGCCGCCCGACTTCTTCTGCATCTGGTCTTTGCCAGCGCCTTCGGGGGCCCCCTTGCCCTTCTTGGCCTTCTGCTCGCGGACGGACGTTGGGAAGTAGCCCTGCAGCTTGATCCGCTGGATCGCTTCTTCCGAGTTCGCGGCCTCGATGGTCCCCTTCTGCTGCTTGCCGGACTTGTCGAGGGCTTGGTAAGCGAATGATGGCATGGTGCCGCTCCGAGGTGATCGTGCCGGCTCGGGTGAACGAGCCGACTGCTGGATGAATCAGAGATGAGCGATCAGAACGATCGCGAATAAATCCTGTAAATAATCAGTCGTCGAGCGCCGTCTCGCGGACGACCTCGTCGATGGTGGTAAGCCCGTCGTAGATGGCGAGCAGGCCGGACTCGCGCAGCGAACGCATGCCGCGCTTGCGTGCTTCTTCGCGGAGCACCGCCGTGGATGCTTCCTTCATGATGAGATCGCGCAGGCCGTCGTCCATGACCATGATTTCGAAGAGCGCCGTACGCCCCTTGTAGCCGGACCCGTGGCACACATCGCACCCGCGTCCGCGGAAGAACTGGCGATCCGCCACATCTTCCGGACGGAGTTGCAGCTCCATGAGTTGCTCCTCCGTCGGCGTGTAAGGCTCCTTGCAGTTCGCGCAGACCGTTCTGCACAGACGCTGCGCGATGATCGCCTCGATCGTCGCGGTCAGGAGGAACGCCTCGAGGCCCAGGTCGAGCAGACGCACGACCGAACTTGGCGCATCATTGGTGTGCAGCGTGCTGAACACGAGGTGGCCGGTCAGCGACGCCTGCACCGCGATCTGCGCGGTCTCAAGGTCGCGGATCTCGCCGACGAGGATCACGTCGGGATCCTGACGCAGGAACGACCGAAGGCAGGACGCGAAGGTCAGGCCTGCTTCCGTGTTGATCTGGCACTGACACAGGCCATCGATGTCGTACTCGACAGGGTCCTCGGCGGTCAGGATTTTCTCGCTCGGACCGTTCCGCTCCTGCAGAGCGGCGTAGAGAGTTGTCGTCTTTCCTGAGCCGGTCGGACCAGTGACGATCACGATGCCGTTCGGCTTGTGGATCATCTGGCTGACAGTCTCGTAGTCGTTGGAACGCAGGCCGACCCGGTCGAGACTGAGTTCGACGTTCGACCGGTCGAGCACACGCATCACGACGCTCTCGCCGTGCATGGTGGGCAGAACCGACACACGCAGGTCGACCGGCGTGCCGCCGACGGTCAATTCGATGCGACCGTCTTGCGGGAGGCGGCGCTCGGCGATGTCGAGGTTCGCCATAACCTTCACGCGCGATGTGATGGCCGGGCCGAGATACGCGGGAGGCGGCACCATCTCGTACAGCACGCCGTCGATGCGATACCGCATCTTGAATTCATCTTCGAACGGCTCGAAGTGGATGTCGGAAGCGCGGTCCTTGATGGCCTGCAGGAGCACCAGGTTCATCAGTTTGATGACCTTGTTGTCCTCCGAAGCATCTAAGACCGCTTCGAGGTCGATCGACTGGCCACCGCCCGGGCGGTTCGACAGGTTCGCGAGCCCTGCATCCGAGCCGATCTCGCCAACCACATCGGCGATCGAAGACTTCGCCGCGGCGTAGTGCTCCTTGAGCTTCTCGTCGACCTGCTCGGGAGGGGCGACAAAGGCCTCGACCTTGAACCCCATGAGAAGACGGAGGTCGTCGACCGCCCGGAAGTTATCCGGACTCTTTACGACCACCTTCAAACGCTTGCGGGCCCTGTCGTACTCCACGGGCACGCACTGGTACGCCATGGCGGTCTCGGCCGGGATGGCGTCGATGGTTTCCTGGTCGAGGGTCAGCTTGCCGACTTCGATGAAGCCCATGCCAGCTTGGCCGGCAAGCGCTTCGAGAACGTCGCGCTCCGTGACCAGCCCCATCTCAACGAGGATCTCACCCAGCATTTTGCGGGCCTTTGGGTCCATCTGACGCTGCTTGGCGAGCGCCTCGTGAACCTGCTCACGACTGATCTTGCCGAGCTTTGTCAGCACGCGGCCGATCTTGCGTTTCTTCAGTTCTTCAGGGCTCACTGTCGCCACACCAAAACCTCCTCGCCGGCAACTGCCGACGTCACGGGTATATATTCACTGATTTCGATCCGTAAGATCCTGAAAACAAAGCGGATAGAGCAATCGCACGCATACGACACTCCGATTGCAGTTCGTTTGGCGGCGAAAGAAAATAGAATTCACCACCGCGAGGCCAATTTCTTCGCAAAGGCCTGCGACGCTAAGCGATCGGGTCTGTTGATACGCCACCGACATACCGGGTCATTCTTCCGCGGCTGCTGTGTCGTCCTCGACATCCAATTCCGGGCGTCCAACCTGGCGGCCGAGGCGATGCACCCGATCCGCGAGGTCCGCACCGTTCTTCGCCTTGTCCACCATTTCGTCCGCCGCGATCATTCCCTTGGTGTACAGCGACCAGAGGTGCTCATCGAGGAGCTGCATGCCGTACTTCTTCCCGGTCTGGATCGCCGAGTCGATACGGAAGGACTTGTTGTCACGGATGAGGTTGGCGATCGCGGGCGTAATCACCAGCATTTCGTAGGCAGCGACCATGCCCTTGATGTCCACACGCCCGAGCAGGACCTGGCTGAGCACGCAGATGAGCGAGGTTGAGATCTGGACGCGGATCTGGTTCTGCTGGCTGACCGGGAACGCGTCAACGACACGGTCGATCGTCTTCGCCGCCCCGGTGGTGTGGAGCGTGCCGAACACAAGGTGGCCGGTCTCAGCCGCGCGGATCGCGGCTTCAATCGTCTCGAGATCTCGCATTTCGCCGACGAGGATCACGTCCGGGTCCTGACGGAGGGCCCTTCGCAGCGATTCCGCGAAGCTCGGGACGTCGGTTCCGACCTCGCGCTGATTCACGATCGACTTTTTGTGATAGTGGTAATACTCGATGGGGTCTTCCATCGTGACGATGTGGCGCTCGAGGTTCATGTTGATGTAGTCGAGCATCGTTGCCAGCGACGTCGTTTTGCCGGACCCCGTAGGTCCTGTCACCAGGAACAGTCCTCGCGGACGCCTGATAAGGTCTTTCACCTGATCCGGGAGGCCGATCTGATCGAATGTCAGCAGCTTGTTCGGAATCAGGCGACAGACGATCGAGATGTCACCACGCTGGCGGAACACCGAAACACGGAAACGAGCGGCCTTGCCATAGGCGAAGCCGAAGTCGGTGCCGCCCACTTCCTGTAGTTCCTGCTGGTTGCGCTCGGGCGTGATCGCCTTCATGAGCGTGACCATGTCGTCAGACTCGAGCACCTTCGTATCGAGATTCTTCAGGCCGCCGTGAAGGCGGAGTGTTGGCTTTCGCCCCACACTGAGGTGGAGGTCAGAAGCGTTGAGTTTGATGACCGTGTCAAGCAGGCGGTCGATCTGCATGGTGGACATTTGGTCGGTTCCTTCGTCGGTTCTTGCTCGCGACGGATCGCGTGGGATTCTGGGCGGTGAGTTCGGTTTGGCGTTGGCGGTCGATCAGACGGCGGCGAGTTCCTCTTCCGCCATCTGGACGCCCTCTACCTGGGCGATACGGGCGATTTCCGCTGGCGTGGTGATGCCGTTGAGGACCTTGATCTTGCCGTCGCCCAGCAGCGGGCGCATGCCTCCCGCGATGGCGGCCCGACGGATGTCCGCCGAGGGCGAGACTTTGAACGTCAGGTCCCGGATCTCGGCGTTCATGGTCATCAGCTCGTAGATGCCCTGACGACCGCGATAGCCGGTCCCGGCGCAGTTGTCGCAGCCGACGGCCTTGTAGATCGTGTGGTTCTTCATCTCCTCGTCGGTGATGCCCGTCAGACGCAGGTACTTGCGGTCCGGGTTGTCGTCGGGCTTCCGGCACTTCGGGCAGACCTTGCGGATCAGCCGCTGAGCGAGCACAGCCTGAATCGAGGACGAAACGAGGAACGGCTTCACACCCATGTCGATAAGTCGGGTCATCGCCGACGGGGCATCGTTCGTGTGGAGCGTACTGAACACGAGGTGGCCCGTCAGAGCGGCCTGGATGGCGACTTCGGCGACCTCGCGGTCACGGATTTCACCGACGAGAATGATGTTCGGCGCCTGACGAAGCATGGCGCGAAGCACTTTGGCAAAGGTCAGCCCGATGCCCTCGCGAACCTGGCACTGGTTGATGCCGGTGAACGCGTACTCGATCGGATCTTCGGCGGTGATGATCTTCTTGTCGGGCCGGTTGAGCACATCGAGCGCCGAATACAGCGTGGTCGTTTTGCCGGAGCCGGTGGGTCCGGTGACGAGGAAGATGCCGTTGGGCCGCCGAATGATCTTGTTGAAGGCTTGGAGAGTGTCTTCTTCGAAGCCAAGGTTCTTCAGGCCGATTCGAACCGAATCGGGGCGCAGAATACGGAGCACGATCGACTCGCCGTGGTACGCCGGGCAGGACGATACACGGAAGTCGACAGTCTCCCCCTCGCCTCCGTCCTCCGACGGAATGTGCATCTTGATACGACCGTCCTGCGGGATGCGCTTCTCGGCAATGTTCACGCCGGCCATCAGCTTGAAACGTGCGAGGATGGCGTTCTGCATCCGCTTCGGGAGGTTGTCACGCTCGATGCAGACACCGTCGATGCGGTATCGCAGGCGCACGCGGTCGGCCATGGGCTCGATGTGAATGTCGGAGGCACGGTTCCGAACCGCCTCGATGATAATGCGCTCGCAGAGCTTGATGATCGGGGCGGACTCGGCTGCCTGATCGATCGACGAATCGACGGAACGATCCACAGACTTGTCGATCGATTTGTCGATCGAAGCGGTCAGCAGCGACTCGTTGCCGCCGGGCACCATCGGCTTTGCGCCGCCCTCCATCTTGCCATCGATGTAGGCTTTGAGCTTGCCTCGCGCGCACATCTTGGGCTCAACTTCCGTGTTCTGTCGGAACCGGATGAGGTCGAGCAGTTCGAGGTCCTTCGGGTCGTGCATCAGGAGCACGAGGCGCCCCCGCTCTTTGCCGAGCGGAAGCACGAGGTGCTTGCGGATAAGGTCCTTGGGGAGCAACGAAGCGTCAACCTTCGCCGCGACCGCCTCGTCGTCTATGTCGAGATAATCGATGCCGAACTGCATCGCGAGCGCCTTGGCGACCGCCTCCTCGGAGCACATTCCGGCTTCGACGAGAATCTCACCGATGCGTTTGCCCGCGCCCTTGGACATCGTGACGGCTGTTTCGAGCTGCTCGGACGTGATGGTCCCGTTTTCGACGAGGATCTGTCCGAGTTTCTTTCGCACTTTGGCCATAATCTCTCTCAGGTTTCCTGTCACGATGAAAGCGATCCGCAGATCGCAAGGAACGGTTCCCGAACCAAACACTGACACCCGGGACGGGCATTATGGGGACGCCGGGAATCTGCGGCAAACAGACGAGCGACCGGAATTCAAGCGTATCCTCTAAATGGCCCCTCACCCGCCCCCGCGGCTCGTTTCCGATGAAGTCCCAAAGTCTGGCTCCCGATTCACACGACCAACCATGCCCGATCAACGCCCCAGACTACTCGTTACCGCGGGTCCGACGCACGAACCCATCGACGCCGTCCGCTACATCGCGAACAGGTCATCGGGGCGGGTCGGGGTCGAAATCGCTCGTGCGGCGTTGCGATCCGGCTGGGAGGTCACGCTGGCCCTCGGGCCGACGCCCCTGATCACGCGCGCGGAACAGGTCACCGACTCGATCGAGACGACCTACGGCGATACGCAGACTCCCGCGAGACGGTTCCAACTCATCCGATTCCGAACCACTGAGGATTTGCGGACCATCCTGACGCAATCCGCTCCGAACAACGACATTTTGATCATGGCGGCCGCTGTCGCGGACTTCCGCCCGGTCGGGGACGCTCATCGTCCCGAGGGCAAAATGCGAAGGGATCCGAGCGGGGTCACGCTGCGACTCGAGGCGACCCCTGACCTGGTGGCCGAATGCGTTTGTCGACGGGAATCCGGCGCGGACGGTGGCCCAAACCTCATCGTGGCGTTCGCGCTCGAACCTGCGAACGGGCTGCTGGAGGCGGCCTCGGCCAAACTCAAGCGGAAGGGAGCGGACCTGATCGTTGCGAACCCGCTTGAAACGATGGACGCCGAATCGATCAACGCAACCCTCGTGTCCCCGCGAGGGGTCGAGGCATCGACGAACGGTGAACTGAGCAAGTCCGCGTTTGGGGATTGGCTGATCGGTGAGCTCGGCCGGAAGCTGGGTCGTTAAAGATTGAATTTGCCCTTGCCGGCCTTGGCCAACGCCTCACGCCCTTCCTCCGAAGAGCGGATGAACCGCGAATTGTCGTTGCCGACGCTGACCGTCGGGCGCTTCGGGTTCTTGGATCGCAGTACCCAGAACTCCTCGATCATCACATCAAGAGCCTGGATCGCGTGAGACAGGTTCAAGTTCAGCGACTCCCCCTGAGCGCCCTTGCTCGCCAGTGCTCGCTTCAAGTGCTCCAGAATCTCTGCAAAGTCGGATGTGAACCCGAGGACCTTGACCAACAGACCGTAATAACCCGCCAGCGGCAATTTGGCGTTGCCGCGCTCGTAGCATTCGATCTGCTCGATGCGCCCTTCCTTGAGCACGCCGATCTTGCCCTTGGTCGCGTTCGCGATATTCAACTTGAATTCGTTGTACCCGTCGCAGTTGTACTTCTGCTTCCGCCCTCGGTCATCGAAGCGGGAAAGCAGCTGGCGCGTCGTTGAAACATCGAAGGAACCGAATGTCGGCAAACCGGTAGCCTCGGTTGTGAAGCCGCCCTGACTGAGCCATCGCCACGCCTTGTCAGGCGTCAGCTTCAGGCCCGCTTCTTTCGCGATGCTCTGGCAGTGGGCCTTCAGGTCGGTGAACTGACCGTTCGCGGCATACCAGTACTGAGCGAAGCGGATGTGCTGGTCGATGTTCGTTCGGTTCCGCTCGTCGTACCTCTGCCTTATCCAATCGGCTTCGAGTTCGGCGCGCTCGAGTTCGAGGATCGAGTAGGCGACTTCCTTGCCCGACGAGTGGGCGAGGCTCATGCCCGCGGCGAGGATAGGGTCGGCGAAGCCAGCCGATTCCCCGGCGAGGAACCAGTTCTCGCCGACGAGCCGCTTCGCGAGATGGGACCAGTCCTTACAGGTTTCCACCTCGCCGCGCGGGGTGGCGTTCTGGATCAACTTGCAAACGTCCGGCTGCTCGCGGAGCGCCTTTTCATACAACTCTGCCGGGGACAGTCCCTGCGATTTGTAATGATCGGAAGGACAGATCAGGCCGATCGATGTCCGGGTTGGTCCGAGCGGGATGAACCAGATCCACCCGTATGGCAGGCTGCGTACCTGAACGCGGGTGCCGCCGACGCCGATCTCCACCGCCCACTCGGCGTTCTCCCAGTAGTCCCACATCGCGATGTTTCGGAGTTCGTGAGGCACGTCCGATTCGACACCCATCGCTCGGCGTATGAGACCGACCGTACCCGAACCGTCAACGTAGTAGCGTCCGGTCACCTCTTCGCCCGTGTTCAGGAGCAACCCCGTGACCCTGTCGTCTTCCGTCAGAACGCGATCGACCTTTGTCTGTTCGCGGACAACCGCGCCCATCTCCTCGGAATGGCGAAGCAGGATGTCGTCGTACACCGCGCGGTCGACCTGGAAAGCCGTCCACCGGCGCTGCCCTTGGTATTTCGCGGGACGGGGTTCGTCGACGAATTCCTCGGCAGGGTAGAAATCGAAGTCCCAGTGATCGGCCTTTTTGCCCCATGTGTAAGACGCGCCGATCTTGATCGGGAACCCCGCAGCCTCCACCTTTTCCCACACGCCCATCTCGTTGAGGATGCCGGAGATGGAAGGGAGTTGGGACTCCCCGACGTGGTCACGGGGAAACTTTTCCTTCTCGATGATCAGAACGGACAAGTCCGGCGAGTACTTCTTTAGTAGCGAAGCAACCGTCGAGCCAGTGGGACCGCCACCGATTATCACGACGTCGTACTGCTTTAAGTTATCTGCGACCATGACTTCCCGCCGGAACAAAAGGATTCAGGATTCAGAACGAGCGCCTTAACTGGACGCAGCAGCTGTTTCGCCGCTTTCTTCTCTTGATCTGAGGTACGCCGCGCTGATCTGAGCGTCGCGAATCAACGCACCAACCGACGGAGCCTCGCGCAATTTGGGACGCTTCGGATCAAACCGCGCTTTCACCCAGCCCTCCGCCAGCAATCCCTCCAGTGCGCTCAAACAGTTGATGACGAAGCCCGGATAATTGGCCTCGGAGATACCCAGCGATCGAGCGGACTCTTTGAACGCGTTCGTGAGACCGTTCCAGTCAGTCTCTGCCTGGACCGC
>Ga0070727_10005432_pt1 | contig 10414 bp, 6 predicted proteins | sample tdAd472_FD_66722 | JGI IMG/M metagenome (GOLD analysis project Ga0070727, IMG submission 66722) | Marine sediment microbial communities from the Atlantic coast under amendment with organic carbon and nitrate - tdAd47.2 | ecosystem: Environmental > Aquatic > Marine > Coastal > Sediment | place... | reverse complement strand
GATTCAATATGAAGATGCTCCGGATTTGAGTGACTTAGATGCTTTGGAAGTGTTTACCAAAAAATGTGAAAGCTTTGGAAGTCCTCCTGATGAGTTGGAGGAATTGCAGCACACCTTTAAGGAATTGCAGAATTGGATGAAAGAAAAGGAGGAAGAAAGATAAAATGAAAATATTACGCCTTTGCCTACATAACCTGAATTCTATTCGTGGAGAAGAACCGATCTGGATCGATTTTTCTACCGCTCCCTTATTGGAGTCCGGTATTTTTGCCATCACAGGAGATACTGGGGCCGGTAAGACGACTATCCTAGATGGACTTACGCTCGGACTCTATGGGAAGATTCATCGCAATAAAGAAGTGAAGGAGGTGCTGTCCTATGGCGCTACTAGTTGCCTGGCAGAGGTAGAGTTTGAAACCGCTCAAGGGATATATCGATCAAAGTGGAGCCTATGGCGAGCCAATAAGAAGATCGACGGGAAACTACGTGGCCCGGATAGAGAATTGGCCAAGTGGAATCCGGCGACTAAAGAGTTTGATGTAATCGCGAAGAAAATTCGAGAAGTCGATCAGCAAATAGAAGAAATATCAGGATTAGATTATGATCGTTTTACCCGTTCGGTGCTGCTATCACAAGGAGATTTCGCCGCCTTTCTGAAGGCGGATGCTAGAGACCGGAGTGATCTTCTAGAAAGAATAACGGGTACCGAAACCTATTCGCAATTATCGATTGCTGCTTTTGAAAAACACAAAGAAGAGCAGCTTGCTTTGCAGGCTTTGACTGCGGAGCGGGAGGGATTGGAACTCTTGGATGAAACGTCTTTAAAGGAACTACAAGAAACCTTAGCACAGAAGCGGAAAGAAGGGGAGGAGAATAAGCGGAAGTTGGATACCCAGCGCTTAGTCGTCCAACAATTGATGCAAAAAATAAAGCTGAATCAAGAATTGAAGTTGCTGAAGGAACAGCAGCTTCGTTTGCAAGAAGAAGAAACGGCCTTGGCAGCCACCTTTGAAAGCCTAGCCTTGCATCAAAAAGCCCAACCCCATGAAATCGCCTTGCAAGCTTTACGGGCACAACAGCAGGCAGTTAAAACGATTAGTGAGGATATCCAACAGCTTGAAGAACAACTGAAAAGCGTACATACGCAGAAGGCCGAATCGGAAGTTGACCTAAAACAGCAACAAGTGGCTTTGACGCAACAACAACTTGCCCTGCCAGAAGCCAAGGAAAAGATTGAAAAAGCGAAAAAGATAGATGTCCAGTTGGTGGAGCGTATAGCTCCTTTAGAAAAAAGAGAAGCCCTGTTATTAGAAACAGCCAAAGAAGTAGAACAAGTCCAGGCCCAGGTCAAAAATCTACATACAGAGCAGGAAAAGGCCAATGAGTCCCTACAGGCTGCAAATACTTACTTAACAGAAAATGCTCATTTGGCTAAGCTGGCAGAAGACTTACCTGTTATTGATCTGAATAAAAGCCAATTGAGGGAGTTGCTGCTAGAAAAGAAGCAGTTGGATAAAGCTCAAGCAGCGTTCAATGAAACGATACAAATAGCGGAAGAAAAGTTGCAGCAACAAATTGACCAAAAGAATAAACTCGCGCTGCAACTAGAGGTATTAAGTAGGGCATTTGCCGCCTTGAGCCCCAATGAAATTCCCAAAACGCGGGTTGAATTATTGGAGGTTTTACAGCAAGAGATCGAAACACTGAATACCCAAAGAGAAAATTTACAGCAACTCTTTCAGTTAAATGAAGAATACCAACACCTGATTGATATTCTAGGGACCTATGAAGAAGAGTTGGATCATTTACGGCATGAAGAAATGAGTATTCATAAAGAACTCATGTCATCGGTAGAAGTGTTGGATGCTGTACGCAAAGACTTGGATTACAAACAGCATGTCTATGACTTGCAGCAGGCACATGCGAATTACGAAAAGGATCGCCAATTGTTGGAGGAAGGTACACCCTGTCCACTTTGTGGTGCTACCCATCATCCACTACGCATTGGAAATGATACGGCTGAAAAATTTATAGATAAAGCAAAGGATGAATTAGCTACCGTAAAGGCTAGATATGAAGTGGTTTATGCCCACCACAAAAGCTTGCTAAAGCGACAAGATGGTGCCGAATTTCGGATTGAACAGTTGGCCGGAAACGAACTGAAAACAACCAGTGGGGAGGTTGCTAAGCAGTTTCAACGCATTCTTTCTTACGAAGAAAAGATAGCTCAAGTGGTACCACGGATTGAGGATGGAGCCTATCAGCTCACTCGGTCTTCTTTACTGAAAATCAGATTGGAGGAATCGAGCGCTAGGGTAGAGGCCATGCGTAAAACTAGAGCTGAATTGCTGCAACTGCAAACAAAAATTGAGGTTTTAGAAAAACAAATTGATCAGCTCCATGAAGCCCACAAGGAAGGTTTGCATCAAGTAGAGATTCAAAGAGAACGCTTGCAAGTCAAGGTTTCAGCAAGTGCGGAGAATACCAGGAAGTATGAGGCCAAGGTAGCCGAATTGGATACCGTGCTGAAGGCATATGGTTATCAGTTCGAATTGGAAGAAGCGGCCACTCTTTTCGCTACACTCCAAGAATTATACCAAGGCTACGTTGATCAACTGGCGAAGAAGCAAGACGTAGTCCGCCACTTAGAAAAATACGGGATTCAGCTGGAACAACTTCATGCACGGCAAAAAGAGAAAATTGCTGTGCTAAAATCACTGGAAGAGGAGATCGATGCGATGCGAGCCGAAGTAGAAAGCATCCAGAAAGAACGAGCTACTGTTTTAGGTGAACTAGACCCCTTGCAGCTGCAAAATGACTTGGAAACACAATTACATGCACAGCAGGAGGCGGTTCACCGAATAGTACAACAAGTAACCAGCTTCAAAACGGAGGAGAAAAGCCTACATAGACGTTTGGAAGAACAGAAAGCCAACCTGATTGCCAAATCGCTTGCAGTAGACGAAGAAACGGCATCACTAAATAGAAAGGCCAAGGAAAGTGGTTTTGAAGATTTGGAGACCTTGGAACGGGCCCTCCTAGACGCAAGTGATTTTCAAGAAAAACTGACTCAGCGACAAGAATGGGAACGAAAAACCGTGGAGCTTGGCCAATCTATCAAAGATACAACAGCAGATTTGGCGTCATTGGATGAACTGCCTGCATCTGTCGATTCCTTAGCCGATCTGAGACTTGAGATCGCGGCAGAAGAAACGGCATTTCAGACTTTACAGCAAGAAATAGGAGGTCTGGGGGAGCGTGTGCAGCGGCATTTCGCACAAACAGAAAAAGCGAGTACCTTACTCAAAGCGATTGAAGCGCAAGAAAAAGAGCTAGCCCGTTGGGCAAAGTTAAATGAATTGATAGGCCAGGCAGATGGGAAGAAATTTCGCATTTTTGCACAAGGCCTGACGCTCGATAAGTTGATTTTCCTAGCCAATCAACATCTCAGTCAGTTGAATGGACGTTATTTGATTCAGAAAAGTAGTGACCAAGATTTAGAATTAATGATTCTTGATACTTATCAAGCAGATAATTTGCGTTCTATGAATACCTTATCGGGAGGCGAGAGCTTCTTGGTCAGTTTAGCCTTGGCCTTGGCCTTGTCGGATTTGGCGGGTAGACGAGCCCAAATTCAATCCCTGTTTATCGATGAAGGGTTTGGTACATTAGATGACAATAGCCTGGACCTAGCTATTACCACCTTGGAAAACCTGCAGGCAAATGGTAAAACCATCGGCGTCATTTCTCATGTACAGGCCTTGAAAGAACGGATTTCTACCCAAATTAAGCTGGTGAAAAAGGGTAGTGGTTTCAGTACGGTAGAAATTACGGCGGAAGGCTAGAAAAGCGAAGTAATGATCTTTGTGTCGAATATACATTAAGGCTAATCGAAATAATAGGTACAGGTTTTAACAATTTGTGTTAATTTGCAGTATACTTACTATAAATACTAGAAGAACATGCAGAAGAATCTCAAGGCATTATTTGGTGAACATCACGGATTGGATGGGAAAAGTGTAGATTTTTTAACGACCGCACTCGCTAAGAATAACTTGCCTGGTTTTGATTATTTAGAATTCAAGCAGTCATTAGGTGCTTTGGCTGATCTCAATATGGATGAAGAAACAGCCATAAAATCAGCTTTTGCTACCGCCGCCACTTTGGGGCTGACTAAGGAAAAACTGATTAAGACAGCAGAGCATTACAAGAAAATTCTACACACGGAAAAATCTCAGTTTGACGCTGCCCTCCAAAATCAAATTCAGCAGAAAGTAGCCTCCAAACAGACAGAAGTTCAAAAACTGAAGAAACAGGTAGAGGAGTATAAAAAGAAGATTCAACAATTAGAGGAGAAGATTCTCAGCTCTCAACGAATCATAGATAGTGCGGATGAGACCATACAGGCCGCCAAGCAAAAGATAGAAGGAACGCGAAATAATTTTGAAACAGCCTTGCAAAGTATTAATAATCAGATTAACAAGGATGTTGAAAATATTCAAAGTTTCCTTTAACTTATGGCCACTTTCGGCAAAAAGTATGAATAATACTTAGGTTGTACGATTTTACTCAAAAAAAGAAAACATAAGCTATGTCCGATATTGTGCAATTTCAAAATCCTGATGGCAAACCCAAATCATTCTGGAAAAGGCCAGAGGGAGTAACCGGTTTGCTATTTATGTCCGCTCTCGTACTCGGTGGCGGCTATCTTATCTTTGCCAATTTAGCAGCAATTATTGCCTTGCTTCAAAATACGATCTATTTGGCGATCCTCTTAGGTGTTTTGGCCATGGTGGTATACATGGTGCTAGATCCGAAAATGCGAAACCTGATCTGGTATATGTATAAAAGTGTCATGCGTGCTATTACCGGCATGTTTGTACAAATAGATCCAATCGGGATTCTTAAAAGCTACATTGAAGACCTACAAGACAACCTGGGGAAAATGCGCAAGCAGCTGGGCGCCTTAAAAGGACAGATGAGGAAGATTCAAGGCTTGATGGAAAAAAACAGCAAGGACATCAACAACAACCTCAAATTAGCACAAGCGGCCAGAGACAAAGGCAAAGAACAGCAAATGGTCTTGTCCTCTCGTAAAGCTGCTCGTTTGAAGGAAAGTAATCAGAAGTACCAAGCCCTGTACCAGAAGATGGAAATCTTGTATCGAATCTTGAACAAGATGCACCAGAACTCCGAAATCCTTTTAGAGGATACCAAGGACCAGGTTGAATTAAAGGTTCAAGAGCGCAAAGCGATTCGCGCTTCGCATTCAGCGATGAAATCAGCGATGACCGTCATTTCCGGTGATCCTGATAAGAGAGCCATGTTTGATATGGCGATGGAGGCCGTAGCCGATGATGTAGCGAATAAGGTGGGTGAGATGGAGCGTTTCATGGAAATGTCCTCTAGCTTTATGGACTCTGTAGATTTGCAAAATGGAATTTTTGAGGACGAAGGCTTAAAGATGTTGGAACAGTGGGAGCAGAAAAGTACCCTGATGTTGATGGGTGATGGCTCTGCTAGTGATAGCCTTGACCTCAACAGTCCTACTTCTCAGCCCGAAATAAGAACGAATAAAGCAGGGGGGCAGCAAGGAAGTTATGATAATTTGTTCGATTAACCCATCGTATCTAGACTAGATTTCCTATTAACTAGGATAATGATAAGAACTAGAAAAGCGGAGAACACCTGTTCTCCGCTTTTCGCGTTTTTAGTCAGCCCAACCGCCGGGAATAGTGCTATACGCAGCCGCTGAATAGGTGGAGCAATCGATGAGTTTTCCGTAGTACAGCTAGTTGACGGCTTGTGCAGCATCGATGATCCCCCAGCCATATTGACCATTTCGACTAGGGTATATACTTGCGGCATTTTTTAAGCGACTTAGCACTTGGGATCTGGATTGATTGGGATTGGTCGCCCATACCAAAGCCGCGATTCCCGCTGTGGTAGCCGTTGCAGCTGAGGACCCACCTACACTTGCAGGCGTGTTTCCACTTTTGGCCAAAGTCAAAGAAGTTCGACTATTGTTGCTACTACGCTGCATAACTGCGACAAAATCCACCGCACTACCAGAGTGACAGGTATTGCAACGATTGAGACTTGAGCCATCTTTTACACCAGTGATGGCTACCGTTTGGCTCATAGTGGCTGGAAAAACAACACCTACCCAGTTGGTGAAGGAAGTAGAAGTTCCTGCCGCAGCAAAGATCATTTTTCCTTTATTGTAGGCATAGTAAATGCCATCAGCTACGGTACTGCTGTAGAAAACATCTCCGATTGACATGCTAATGATCTTCGTTCCATTGTTATTGCCGGCAATGACCAAGGCGTTTTTGACACCGGTCTTTTCTTTCGATCCATTCACCACCACATCACCCGTTCCTCGGATGGATAACAGGTTGCAGTTATAAGCTACGCCTACAGCGCTTCCGCCACTTCCTCTCGGGGCAGCGATCAAGCCAGCCATTTGAGTTCCATGTCCACATTTGTCATTGGGGCCATCAGGTTTGGTTTTCCACCACCAAAAATCACTGTTGAAAGTTCCAGTTCGACTTAAGGTTCTTCCCTGAGATTGGCCGGAATTAAAGGCACTTCCTAGTTTAGATTGGGTGGGATAGGTACCGGTATCTATCAGCGCTACACCGATACCAGCTCCAGTACTAGTAGACCAGGCCGCAGGTATATTCATGTTATAGAAATTCCAGGGTATTTTGACGCTGGGGCTGGTCGTGGTATAATCTGCAGAAGGAATGTTATTGTTGGGAGAAAGTCCACATCCGGAATCACTTCTTTCTTGAAAATCTTCCTCCATTTCGTAACCTAAAGGCTCCACAAAACGTACTTCAGGCATAGACCTTAGTTGGCTAATTATTTCTTTATTATGCATCTTTACCATAAAATGAGGTAAAACGCCATCTGGTTCAGGTAAAAGAATATCGGTTTGGCTTACCTTTTCCTGGGGGTTCAAGCGATTGGTTTCTTCGACAATAAAAGAAAGCAGTGTATTCTTTATATTTGACCATTCAGGTTCCTGGATATTGATCTGATGAATTTTATCCTGAATTTGAGTAAAACCCTTGGGTTGGTACCCAATGCTCACAATGGAATCACTTTGGACGACCGAACTCCATAAGACGTGATCATTTGCGTTTTTCCAATGGAATACATCATTCTTGGTCTCAATCTCATTTTTAATAATAGCATTTAGAGCAACTCTTGTGAGTGGCTCCTGTAAATCGGCAGCGGATTGTTCTGTGATTTTTTCTTTGGAGCAGGCTGCCAAGCCTAGCAGCACTACTGAAAGTGCAAGGTAAGTTTTTCTAAACTTCATACTAAGGTGTTTTGGTTGGGAAATTAAGTATTTTTAAAGTTGCAATTGTAGCCACAAAGTATTAAAAAATATTAAAATTATAATATATAATTCTGGGATTATTCAAGAGTGTAAAATATTAACCTGTATCTGAATAAAAGTGACGAGACGGTACTTGTTTCCGTCTAATAAATACAAGCATTCCATGTGTACTCACGATAACGAAATCCAAAATCAAATGAAGTTAATGGTCTACCGGCAAACGATTGTAAAGTCAGCTTTTTTGCTATTGTCCCTGTTCCCCCTAGTTCTACTCGGTCAAGAAAAGACAGGATTCAATTCCGTAGGTACTAAGGTGCTATTTATTGATTACGGCAATCCCAATCTGATCAAGGACCTGGATATTACCAATGGTCTTGAAATTAGCTATATCCGAGGAATCAATCGATTTATGAACTTATCTTTTCCCCTGAAAGTGGGAGTGGCCAATGTGATGGATGATATCAACAATCGGAACATTGTTAGCTTAGATGCCGTTCTGCAATTTCAGTATCTCAAAGATGAGAAAACCTGGCTGATCCCCTACTTCTTTGGGGGTGGTGGCTTGGTGTACGAGCGATCAGGCGAGGCGAATACCCAAATTCCTATTGGATTTGGTATCAATTTTAAAGTGGGAAAGAATTCTTACATCAATACGCAAGGGGAATACCGGATTTCGAATGTAGAGAACCGCGATAACTTGCAGATCGGATTAGGGTATATTTATCGTTTTGGAAATACGGATAAAGATGGCGATGGCATCGTGGATGGTAAAGATAAATGCCCGGAAATACCGGGTTTAATCGCTTTTGAAGGTTGCCCAGATACTGATGAAGACGGTGTAGCCGACAGTGAAGATGGCTGTCCGCTAGTCGCTGGATTAGTAGAAATGCAAGGTTGTCCCGATACCGATGGGGATGGGATCACGGATGCGCAAGACGAATGCCCGCGGATGGCAGGCCGATTGAATGGCTGTCCAGACAGTGACAATGATGGTATTGCTGACTCAGTAGATGAATGCCCTGATGTGGTAGGCACTAAAGCGATGGCGGGCTGCCCTGATCGAGATAGCGATGGCTTAGCAGATTATAAAGATAAATGTCCCGATGAATATGGCCCTATTGACAATGATGGTTGCCCTGTGGCAGTGGATACCGATAATGATGGCGTAGCAGATGAGGACGATCAATGTCCTACTGTGGCTGGTACCTTAAATGGTTGCCCAGATACCGATGGCGATGGGGTGAAAGATAGTGATGATCGTTGCCCAGAGTTGGCGGGGCCATTCTCCGGTTGCCCAGATACGGATGGCGATGGCCTGATGAATGCAGAAGATCGTTGCCCGAACCAAGCGGGGCCGGTAGATAATCAAGGCTGTCCAGTAGTGACCAAAGAGGTGAGAGAAGCACTTAATATTGCCACACAAGCGGTTCGATTTGAAACAGGTCGAGCTACCCTAAAACCTGTCTCATTTGATGTGCTGGATCGGGTGGTTCAAATTATGAATCAATATGTAGACCATAACCTGACCATTGCCGGACATACCGATAATGTAGGGGAGGCACCCAATAACCAAATCCTCTCAGAGGATCGCGCAAAGGCATGCTTTCAGTACCTCGTTTCCAGAGGCATCGCGCCTTCCAGAATGGGCTACGTGGGTTATGGGGAATCCAGACCTTTAGCAGACAATAATTCTCCGCAGGGCAGGGTATTAAATCGACGAGTTGAGTTCAATTTGTATGTACGCTAGTACTTAGCCCGCTAAGACTAAAACTTCAGAAGTTTTTTTGGGAATGGCCCAGTAAACTTCTGAAGTTTTACCTAGTTCTGTGTATCTATTTCACATAATCTTCATAGCCCTCGGCTTCTAATTTATTGTATTTTTTCGCTACGGACTTTGCCAACTCTTCCTTGTAAGCCAACATTTTATCCAATAAGGCAGAGTCGTGCGAGGCCAGGATTTCTGCAGATAGAAGTCCTGCATTTTTGGCTGCGTTTAGAGCCACGGTGGCTACCGGCACACCATTCGGCATCTGCAGGATGGATAAAATCGAATCCCAGCCATCAATTGAATTGGAAGATTTAATAGGTACGCCTATGACTGGTAGTGGGGTTAAAGAAGCCACCATACCTGGTAAATGAGCCGCACCGCCAGCACCTGCAATAATTACCTTGATCCCTCTTTGATGAGCTTCTTTGGCAAAGGAGAACATTCGATCTGGCGTTCGATGTGCCGAGACAATGGTTAATTCGAAAGGAATATCAAATTCCTTTAAAATATCTGCCGCCTGTCGCATGATAGGAAGGTCCGAATCCGACCCCATAATTATACTAACCATAAAAAGTAGCTTGAATTTTAAATTGATCTTCTAAATGTTATCTGCGGTAAACTTGTACCGCAGCACGATTTTCTACAAATTCTCTAACTTCCAGATGAGCAGGAGGTATGACTACTTTACCTCTTCTATTGATATAACCAATCCCACCTTCTACAACAGCTCGGGCAAGTTTTCCTTGAAAAGGCCATACGAGTGGAAAGACTGGAGGCGTGATGACATTTCCATCAATATCCAACATACCCCACATGTTTTCAGATTGATCAAAGTAGAAAGACAAGCCCTCACTAAAGCCATACATCTCATCAAATTGTAAAGCTATCACTATTTCTCCTGCTTCATTAGCACTCCCGAATTTATTATCTTTGGCCACAATCCAACGCCCTTCTCCACCGTAGAAAAGTTGGTCGTAGATGGGTTCCAGTTTCCACTCATTATTGATGTCAATCAGCCCATATTTTTCACCCTGCACCACAGCTGCATGGCCTTGCGCAAAGTCGCTCGCCGCAATATAAGAAGGAGGAATAACGACATTTCCCTTTTCATCTGCATAGCCGAATTTACCTCCTGATTTGATGCGAGCTAAGCCATCTTTGGGCGGATATACTCGATCAAATTTGGCAGGAATGACAAATTGGCCGTTGGTATCAATCAATCCATAGTTACCCTGGTATTGGACACTGGCTAATCCTTCCACAAAGGCAGTGGCCTTGGTGTACAAAGGCTCAAT
>Ga0070727_10005429_pt1 | contig 10419 bp, 8 predicted proteins | sample tdAd472_FD_66722 | JGI IMG/M metagenome (GOLD analysis project Ga0070727, IMG submission 66722) | Marine sediment microbial communities from the Atlantic coast under amendment with organic carbon and nitrate - tdAd47.2 | ecosystem: Environmental > Aquatic > Marine > Coastal > Sediment | place... | reverse complement strand
CGGCGGCCTCGAAAAGATGGAAGCCATCAACCGCAAGAAGGCCGAGACCCTCTACAACGCCATCGATGAGAGCGGCGGTTACTATGTGGGCCACGCGGTGAAAGAAAACCGCTCCCTCATGAATGTCACCTTCGTGCTCAAAGACAGCGCCCTGGAAGGCAAGTTTGTGGAAGAAGCCACCGCCGCCAAGCTGGACGGCCTCAAGGGGCACCGCTCCGTAGGCGGCTTCCGCGCCTCCATCTACAATGCCATCACGCAAGACAGCGTCGATGCCCTGGTCGCCTTCATGAAAGACTTCCAGCAGAATAACGGCTAACAAGATTGCAGGTCTCCCACGCGGTACATTGCCGCGTGGGAGACGTCTTTTCCAGGCAAGCGATCTTTCTCGCACCAACAATATCTGTAAGGGTGCCACCCTTACGCGGAGGAGCGAAGCGGGGGAGCTTACGGGTGCCGGTCGACCGTTTAGGCTCAACTCGGCACACGTGCTTCAATGGCTGTGAAAAGGCGTGCTGCAGATCGGTTGATGAATCCCAAGAGCTATTGCAGGCTTGCACCCGTAAGCTACGCCGGGAACCGGCTACGCGTAAGGGTGGCACCCTCCACGCTCCTGCGGCTGACGTAGGAGCCTCCGCCAGACGAGTTCGGACCGTACGCAGTTTAAAACACCAGGATTCCGCCCTGAATCCACAACCCAAAAGGAGCTTCCCATGCGAATCCTAATCGCCGGATGCGGCTATGTCGGTTCCAAACTGGCCCAACAGCTCCATGACCAGAACCATGAAATCTTCGGACTGCGTCGAAACACCGCGAAGCTGCCCCAGGGCATACACCCCGTCGCTGCGGATTTGAACGATCCGGCCACCCTCACGGCCCTGCCCGAAGCCATCGACTACGTGTTCTATGCCGCCAGTGCCAATGGCTACGGCGCGGAAGCCTACCGGGCCGCCTACGTCACGGGCCTGCAAAACCTCCTGGAGGCCCTGAAAGGCCAATCACCGCGCCATCTTTTCTTCACCTCCAGCACGGGCATCTACGCGCAAAACGCGGGCGAATGGGTCGACGAATCCAGTCCGGCCGCCGCGGACCGACCGACGGCACAGGCCCTGCGCGATGGCGAGGATTTGGTTCACAATGCGGCGATCCCCGGCACCGTCGTGCGCTTCAGCGGCATCTATGGCCCCGGCCGCACCCGGCTCATCGACCAGGTGGCCGACGGTACCGCCCGTCTGGAGCGGAACGGGACCCGCTATCTCAACCACATCCATCGAGACGACTGCGCGGGCGTACTGGCCCATCTCATGACCCTGGAAAACCCCCAATCCCTCTATCTCGCCACCGACAGCGAACCCCGAACACGTAACGCCTTTCTCACGTGGATAGCAGAAACGCTGGGGGTTCCCACGCCGCCCTTTGCCGATGAAGACCAGTCCAACAGCCGCCCCTCAGAACGGGGTGGCAACCGACGCTATCGCAATGACCGGCTCCTCGAAAGTGGCTACACCTTTCAATACCCCACCTATCGCGAAGGCTACGGCGCACTCATCGCCCGCCGCGACCACGAGCCCAACGCCTGATATAACCCTACCCCTTCGAGTCAACTTGTGCCTCGAAACAATATACCCATTAAGGAATTCCCCCGTGCACCGCAATTGGTCCAATTTCCCCTTTCCCCCTGCCCGCCTTCCCTTTTTCTATGGGTGGGTCCTTCTCGCCGCCGCCACCATCGGCGTTGTGGCCAGCATTCCCGGGCAGACTATGGGCGTGGGGATCTTTACCGATTTTCTCATCGACGTACTCGGCCTTACACGCAGCCAGCTCAGCCTGGCCTATGCCCTTGGCACCATTGCCAGCGGGTTCGCACTCCCCCTCGCAGGCACTTGGGTAGATCGCTTTGGCATCCGCATTGCGGGCACCGTCGCCGCCGTCGGCCTGGGCCTCAGTCTGGTACTCCTGGCAAGGATTACCCAGATTATCGACGCCCTTCCCATCGGACCCTTCGCCGCCATCTTCGTATGTTTCCTCTGCCTGCGCTTTTTTGGTCAAGGCTGCATCACCATGACCGCCCGTGTCGCAGTGGGAAAATGGTTTGACAAGCGACGGGGGCGGGCCGTGGCACTCATGGGCATCGTAACAGCTTTCTCCTTCAACGCAAGTCCGAACTTTCTAAACTATCTCGTACGCACCTACGAATGGCACGGCGCAGCCCTCGTCCTCGCTGCCATGGTCGGTCTCGGCATGACCGCCATCACGGTGCTCTTCTATCGCGATACGCCAGAGGCCTGCGGACTGGCGATGGATGGCGCAATGGTCCCGGACTCCAATAGCGGTGAAGCAGCTCCCACGGAAGTCACCGCCTATGAGTTCACCCGGGGTGAGGCCGCCCGGACCCTTGCGTTCTGGGCCTATACCTTTGGGCCCGCCGCACAGGGGCTCGTAATGACCGCGGTCACCTTTCACATGGCAGCCCTCGGCGCAGAAGCCGGCCTGACGCGCAACGAAGCCTACGCGCTCTTCATTCCCATGGCCTTCATCAGCGTGTTGACCAACACCGTCGGCGGCTGGTTGAGCGACCGCCTTCACCTCAAATGGATTCTAGGCTTCATGATGGTCATGCAGGCGGCAGGTATTGTCGGACTCGCCTACCTCGACAGCGCCACCGGGCGAGCCCTCTTTTTTGTTGGACACGGGGCATCAGGTGGGCTTTTCGCGGTCCTCACCACCGTGCCTTTTCCCAAGTTCTTCGGCCGGGCCCATCTTGGATCAATCAGTGGACTAAACATGTCCATCATGGTCTTCGCCAGCGCCCTGGGGCCTTTTCTATTCAGCGCGGGCTTTGACTATTTCGGCTCCTACCGCGCAGTTACATTGGCCTGTCTCGTCATGCCCGTTGCCATCGCAGTCCTCGGCTGGATAGCCCGTAACCCCCAGGAACTGCCGCGCGACTAAGCGGTCTAAATCAGGTGCCATTCTCGTTCTGCCGAATACCGACCCCGTGACGGTACGATATCTCAGGAAGTACCAGATTGTTCCACGAACACACGTTACGGGATTTCAGCCCTATAAAGAACACCGCGTTTACCCAAGCCTTCGGCCTGGGCTGGTAGGTTATCGCGCCGTTGGTGCTCATAGGGCGGTAATGGAGAGAACCGCTGGAGTTCCGGAGGGCCAAAGGCCCGTAAATATACCAGCATGGGCCAACGGCCCATGAACCGGGCCCGTACAAGAAATCAAGGGCTGAAGGCCTGTTCCATATCCTGCGCCAGGTACCCGAGTATTCCCGCAGGTTCCAAATTTCGCACCGAAGGGCGAAAGAGAGAAGCGCACCCTTTAAATCAGGCAGATGGAATGTTACACGTCGCATGCTCAGGGGGCAGGCGATAACCTATGTGTTGCCGAGCCGCTGGTCCTCGGTTGCCCATGTGAACATCCCATTGACGAATTCGTCAGCGCCAAAGCCGCAATCCAAATCAGTCTTGAGCGAAGCCCCAAGAATAAGCGAATGAAAAGCGCGAACACGACTGAAAACCCGCGCCATCTGATGTCCGAATAAACGGCTTCAATAATGCGTCAGATCATGCGCAACCGGTCAGCGTCCCTGCCAGACGGCTCCGCATTTTCGACACGTGTAGGATTTCTCGAGGAAAAACCAGGCCACACCCAAGGTGGATAGCATCAGGAATCGCTGCGGGCCCGTCATCGCCTCCCGGGAGACCATCACCGACTGGCAGCGCGGACAACGCCGATAGGAAGTATCATCGGCGTCGACATATTCATCCATGTCGACTTCCCCGGGCGTCGCGTCAATCAGTGCGCGGGCGCGGGCAACATCATCGGGCCCCACCTTGAGCACATAGCCCGAGCCGCCCATGCCCGCATAGCGACTTACGCGGTGAACCGAGGCCGCGATGCCTTCACTTTCCAACATGCTCTTCACCAGACAGGCCGACGCGCTCTCGGGGTATCGCTGTAACGCTACACGAGTCGGGGAGGCCATATGCCTAATTCCCCTCGGTCATCAGACGGTAAATCGTCTCCGGATCCGTCGCAGCCAAAAGAGCCTCTCGCACACCGGAAACCTTCACCAGCGCACTGATAGCCGCCAGGGCCTTCAAATACTGGGTGTGCTGATTGTCTCGGGCGGCCACCATGCAGATAATCTGGACCGGTCGCTCATCCAACGAAGCGTAATCTTCTATCGCCCGTTTGTTGACCCCTACCGCCAGCACCAGATTCCGCACCGAAGCCAGCCGCACGTGGGGCACGCCAATCCCGAAGCCAATCCCCGTGCTCATGAGGGCTTCCCGCTCGAAAACTTCCCGACGGAGCTCTTCGGCATCCTTTACCTCGCGGGCCGTCGAAAGGCTGTCCACAAGGGCATTCAGCGCCTCCTCTTTTCGATGAACATCCAACACGAGCACACGCTCAGGCACCAGGATATCCCGCAGCGTGATGGCTTCGCTACGCACCGGTTTTTTCGGCTGACTTAACTTACTATCCACCCATTTTTCCACATCGGCGCGTTTGAAACGCCAGTTTGTACCCAATTTCCCACAGGGAATCTCGCCCTTGTTCGCCCAGTCGTAGACGGTGCGTTCGGAAACACGGAGAAAATCCGCCACTTCTTCCAGGGTGAGCAGTTCATAGTCGGACACGTGCAAGACTCCTTCAGGAGGTATTGACACAAGACAGCGCCCCGGACACCTACCTGGCACCATGCGCACTCAATACCCATTGAATGTCATTATACCATGCCATATCGCTTCCAGGCAGATATAATTCACTCATTTTACATCGTAAGTTAATATTTTCTGTTATTTTCTGCTATCCTCTTCTCTCTGCAATCCCAACTGGACCGAGCGCAGCCACCGGTGAAGTTGCATCCGAGGCAGAGTCCCCCGTACCATAAGCGCCTGCATCCCCGATGGCTATGGAGGCTACCATGATACTTCTCGACGCACTCTTGCGTATTTTTGATTTCGTTCGCGCCATGTTGTTGGCGGGCCAGGTGCCCCAAGACAACACGGAGGGCACCATCTACAATGCCCTCAACTTTCTCCTGAACCTCTTCTCGGCCTTCTTTACCTTCTAGGGGAACGCACATGGGGGCGATAGCGCGGAACACCGGAAGATGAACCGGCCGCTGCTATGGGCCGCCCTCGCTTTTGCCAGCGGGATTGGGGCCGTCGAATTCGTATCCATCCGTCTCGCACTACTGATTGCCCTGCTCCTCGTGGCGGCCTGGTGGGCTCCCCGAAGCCTGCCCTATCGGGATGGAATACTCATTGCCCTCCTCTTCTTCGTCGTGGGCGCAGGCTGGATGGCGGTCCGCACAACAGAACGCCACCCCGATTCCTTAGCGCAGTATGCGGCAGCCCATCCCAACGCGCCCTACACCCTCTATGGCGTAGTGGTAGAGGCCCCGGTATTTGCATCCGACACGGAGTACATGGCCGTGCGCGTCCAGGTGACGCACGGCACGGCGGGCCGAGAAACCATACCTGCCCCGGCGGGCGTCCTCCTGCGGTGGTCAAACCCCACCCACGCGCTTCATCCCGGTGAACACATCCGCATGGCGGGCCGCCTTTCACCCGTGATGGGCGAGGTCAACGTGGGTGTGAGAGGCATGGAAGACTATTACCGCCGTTACGGCTACCACAGCACCTTGCGGGCACGAAGCGAGGGCGTGACACGTGAATCCGCCCCCACCGTTCACCTGCGCTACTGGGCTTCCCGACTCCGTCAGTGGGAAGCCAGGGTTTTCGAGCAGACGGCACCGCCCTCAGCCCGCCCACTCTTACGTGCCGTCTGGTTGGGGGACAAGACGGGGCTTTCACCGGCAACCTACGCGCCCTATCTGCAGACGGGTACGGCCCACATCCTCGCCGTTTCCGGGGTCCATATCGGTATTCTTTATCTCACACTCCAGCTGGCCCTCCGGGGCATTCTCCCCCACCGCAAGGCCCGGGCCGCCGTCATTCTATTGTGTGTCGTGGTCTTTGCCCTGGTCACCGGTGCCCGTACCCCCATCATGCGGGCCACCATCATGCTCGGATTGTATCTCTGGGCAGAGTTTCTCGGCCGCGAACCCGATGCCCCCACGGCCTTGAGCCTCGCGGCCTTCTTCTTTCTGGGCTACAATCCGGCCCTGCTGGCCGACGGCGGCTTCGCCCTTTCCTTTTCGAGCCTCGGCTCCTTGTTGATTTTCAGTCAGCCCCTTGTGGAACGCATGGGCGCACTCCCCCGTGGCCTGCGCCAGAATGGGGCCGCGACCCTGGGCGTGTCCATTCTCCCCCTGCCCGTCACCGCGAGTACATTCCACGTGCTCAGCCTCATCGGCCCCCTGTGCAACCTGCTCGTCATACCCCTGCTCACCGCCCTCCTCTGGCTTTGCCTGCTGACCATCCTGGTCGCGCCCTTTTCCCTCCCGATCGCCAGCCTCTTTGGCCACGCAGCGGCCCCCGTCGTTTGGGCCATTCAAACCATTGCTGCCTGGGGGGCCGCGATTCCTTTCGCCCATCGCACCGTGACCAGCCCCTCTTGGATTGCCTGCTTCGCGTGGGGCGCAATGGCTTGCTTCGTGTACCGCGCCCTCATCGACCACCCCAACGTACGACGCCTCACCATACAGGCCGCGGCCTGCCTGGTGCTGACCTGGCTCTTCTGGCAACCCCTATCGCGCCCGGCCACGATGGACTTCCTTGATGTGGGCCACGGAGACGCCACCTTCATCCGAACACCGGAGGGCATTACCCTTCTCGTGGATGGAGGTAATCGCAATGACTACGTCGATCAGGGCGCGCGCACCGTCGTGCCGTGGCTCCTTACCCATGGCGTGGACCACCTGGATTATGTGGTGGCAACCCACCCTGACCGGGACCATGTAGGCGGCTTACTTGCGGTGGTGGATACCTTGGCGGTAGGAGAAGTCCTGCTTTGGCCCTGGCCCTCCGACGATGAAGATGCCCGCGCGTTGCGGGAGCACTGCACCGATCGCCAGGTGCCGATTCGGCGGGTCGCTGCCGGAGACCGCCTCCGTTGGGGGACAACGACAATCGATTTGCTCCATCCGCCCGACGATGAAACCCTCTCCTCCGTTAACGACCAATCCCTCGTGCTTCATGTGCAGTGGCCCGGCATGAATACCTTGCTGACAGGAGATATCGAAGCACCCGCGGAGCGCATGCTCCTATCCGTTGCGCCGCGCGTTGACGTCCTCAAAGTCCCCCACCACGGCTCCCATACCTCCAGTACAGAAGCCTTCCTGAACGCAACTTCCCCAAAAATGGCGATTGTTTCCACCCGCGCCGGCCGCACCCGGGAGGCCATGGCACCTTCGGTCGTTTCCCGATACGAAACCCATGCCATACCACTCTTCCGAACCGACTACCACGGTGGGGTCCAACTTCGTATCGTGGACGGCACCCCTCAAATGACAACCGCCCGTGAAGCCCGGGGTTATTCACTCGCACCAACCGGACCCTGACCCAAGGCGGCAACAGCACCGAGCGATTCCGATTGGACCCCAGCTACCACCCGCATGGCTTTTGGGTTCCATTCCTCTTTCCAGGGAAGGGATACGGTGTAGTTAGCCAGATCAGTCTCTGCGATGTCGTATCGGGTATACGAACGGACCACCGCCTGATGCACCATGTTCTTCCCCTTATTCTCACCGCCGGTCACCTCACTCCGCAGGCCGTCTTCGGCGAGGGCAATCCACAGCACCACGCCCGGCACCGGCTTCAAATCGGATTCGATGGCCACCTCAACCGTCTTGGCATCCCCTTTCCGCTTGGCCGAAACCTTGAGCTGCGCTCTGGGCCGCGTCGCCGGGTCCTGAATCGCTTTCATAGCACGACCCCGGTCACTTCCCACGAAGCCCGTCACACCGTTGACCATCATCTGCGGTGTGTAGACCCGCTCTTCTTTGTGGATGCCCGCATAGGCCTGCTGCCGAAGCGTATATGTTTTATCCGCAAAGGGATCTTTCCAACCGAGCTTGTCCCAATAGTCCACATGATAGGCCAGGGCCACAACCGTGGCGTCTGCGAAAGGTTGGGTCGTGTGCAGCGTGGTAAGCAGGCGATCGGCGGGGGGACAGCTGGAGCATCCTTCCGAAGTGAACAGCTCGACGAGCACCAAATTCTTTTCGGCACCCTGCGCACCGACAGACACCGTCAAGGCCGCAAGGAACAGCCCTGTGATACAAACACTTCGAGCGAACATGATGAAATCTCCTTTGATTGGTATACACCGCTATCACGTGGAACTACGCGACCGGGCGCACTTTGCCGGCACGCCGACAGATGGCATCAAACAGTGCGGAAACAGGCGCTATCCCGTAGTCCGCGAAATTCTTTGGGTTGGACCAGAATTCATCCAGGCAGCCACGGCGTTCCAGATCATAGCACCAGACTTTGATCATCATCTGAGCCTTGTCGAGCCCCCGGAGCAGCCGTGCCTCGGGCGTCTCTGCGGCATCAAACTCGACATGAAGGGCGGACAGGTTACCCGGCAAGCCATCGAGCATTTCTTCCGTAATGGCCTGCTCCGCCGCCTGCTTCGCCGACTTGAGATGCGCATCGGCCACCGGCATGGGAATATCCATCAGCCGCGCTTCCGCCAGATCATGGACCAGCGCCATGGCCAGAACGCGGTCCCGGTTAAAGGTCTCCGGGTAGCGCTCCACAAACAACAACGCCAACAAGGCCATAAAGTGGCTGTGTGCCGAAACGGATTCGGGCTCGGTCACGCCACGCATTACATACCCCGCTCGGGGGATGCGATCGAGGGGATGAATGGTGCGAAAGAGGGTCAGAATCTCTTCCGTAAACCGTTCGTCTACTCCGACGCCCGTGGATTCGTCAATCGGTGATATCAATGGAGGCTCCATTTTTTTCCTGGGTATCCGCCGCAGAGTCTCCGTCCAACGCACCCTCCACCGCCTCCTTCAGTGCCCCGTTGTCGCCCGGTAGCGATGCCTGGGCAGTGTCGAAATCCTCGGGAAGGGCCTCAAAAAAATCGTCTTCGAAGTGGGCCTGCTCGTCGGCCATGCTCTCGGGCTTGTTTTGAGCCCGAGCTTCACGCAACGCCAGCAGCTGGGCCTGCATGTTTTCCAGGGCCATGGACCAGGTCCTGGCGGCGGCACCGTTTTCCGAGGTGCCGTCGGGCTTGGTCGCCCGGAGTGAATCAAAGGCCGACTCCAGGAGTCCAATACGATGCTCCAATTCCCCCGCCTGAATACTCGCCTGGGCCATCTGACTCGCCGTTTCATACCGTAGGGCGTCCATCTCCGCCGTCTGAATCGCCAGTACCTTTCGGGTTTTGGCCCATTCAAACTCGACCCCTTTCAGACGCTCGCGGGTGCTGACTAAGGTGTCACGCATCTGCTGCTGGGCCAGTCGCGCATCGGACAGGGCATCCCGAAGTTGAGCGGCCTGACCCGCGTCAGCGGCCCGCTCTACCGAGGCCGTGCCCAGTCCATCCACCAGCTCCTTCACGTCCGACTCTAGATCATGGCACAGGGAAGCATGCTGCTGCCCCATTACAGTCAGACTTTCCACCGCTTCCGCGATCATACGCTGCGCCTGGGCCAGCTCTGCCTGCAACGCCGCCGTATCGTCGGAGGCCTGGTTTTCCTCTGCGGCCATCCGAAAGGCACTCAACTCACCCTGCAGACGGGCCTGCTGGGCCATGGCATATTCGGCTTCCTCCTGGAATAAGGCAATCTGGCTCTCTGCAACCGCCTGGGCGGAAGTCGCCTCTTCCAGAGCCTTCATCGCTTCGCCCAGTTGATCCCGGGCCGCCACGGCATCGGTCTGGATGACGGCGGCTTTGCGCTCGACAGCCTGTTTTTCCGCGTCACTTGCCGCCAACGATGCTTCCAGCCGGGCGGACTCCGCCGCCGTGGCATCCGCTTGCTGCTGCAGGGCCGCTACACGCGCTTCCGCCAACTCCGCCGCCCGTTGGGCCGCGCCCGCCGCAAGACCGGACGCTTCCAGTTGTTCCTGCAATGCATCCCGTTGGCGCTGTAATTCCTGTGCCGCCTCTTCCAGCGCCCGCACCCGGTCCGCCGCCTTACCGTCTCCGGCAACGAGCCGGGGCTCCATGGCGACTACCCGGGCCGATGCCAGGCGATTCACGAGGGGTACCGGCAGCTGGGCCAGCCGGTTTGGGTGTACAGACGACGCAATAACGACCGGATGCTGATAGGCGAGAAACGTTTCGATGACCGCATCAAGCCGCCGCACTTCGGCATCGAAGCGTTCGAGACCATCGACAAGCAATATCGCCCGGCGGCCTTGCAGGGGGGTGCTGTCTTCCACCAGTCCCCGCACTTTCTCGGGAATATCGTCGGGCGTTATCAGGGCCAGGCCCGCGGGCAGGGTGCCTGCGCGCACCTGTTTGGCAATCGCCCAG
>Ga0070727_10005427_pt1 | contig 10422 bp, 13 predicted proteins | sample tdAd472_FD_66722 | JGI IMG/M metagenome (GOLD analysis project Ga0070727, IMG submission 66722) | Marine sediment microbial communities from the Atlantic coast under amendment with organic carbon and nitrate - tdAd47.2 | ecosystem: Environmental > Aquatic > Marine > Coastal > Sediment | place... | reverse complement strand
GAGGCGGTACAGCGTACGGTGAGCTCGATTTATCATTGGCGTCCCGGAGAGGATTCGAACCTCCGACCTAGCGCTTAGGAGGCTGTAAACACCTGCATTCAGGCGGATTCATTAGCCGCCATTCCCCGCCAACACCAAGAAGATAACAGACTGAAATAACAACCAAAACAGTGGATTGAGCCGCCTGTTCACATTCATTAGCTGTCATCTGCGTTCACTTGCTGCCATAATCCTATTTAACTACCTATTTAACTATGAATCGAGTGGGGGTGAACTACCGCCCCGCAGCCGTTTCACCTAATTAACTATGGCGGAGGATATCGCGATGGGCAGGCGTTCAAGCAGAATATTGACGGATACCTTTATCAAGAACCTCAAACCGAAGGCATACCCTTACAGGAAGGCGGACGGCCATACCCCTAAGTTGTATGTCGTTATCACACCAAGGGGGCGGAAGTATTTCACCCTGGAGTACGATTCACCCGAAACCGGCCGTAAGCGTTTTGAGAAGCTCGGGAATTACCCGGCTATGACACTGGAGGATGCGCGCAAGAAAGCCGCATCGGAGCAGGCCACGGTCGGAAGTGGCACTGATCCAAGAGAGGAGGCGATTCGCGAGGAATCCCGCAAAGCCGCACGCGAACACGGGACACTGGCCGCACTGCTGGCACTGAACCTGGAGCGATTGCGTTCCGAGGATAAACACCGTTACGCCGACAAGGTGGAACGCGATATCGAGCGAAACATCCCTGTAGAAGATATGGGCCGTCCGGCGGATTCAATTACTCAGGCTGACATTATCGGCTGGATGTCCGAAATCACCACCAGAGCCGAGGAGCGGGGACGCACCGGGGAGCGTTCCGCCGATTACGTCAAAACCTACGTCAGCGCAGCGTTTGAGTTCGTGTTGACCGCCAGCGGGACCAAGTGGGCGAAGAAGGCTAAACCGTTCGCGCACCTGATCACGAATCCGGCACAGCGAATCAAGAAGTTTCAAACCACGGCTGGAGTCGGTCAGCGTGTACTGTCATCCGGGGAAGTGGTGCGGTTGTGGAATACCGTTGGCGTTGAAGCGCTTTCGCTGGATTTGGCGCTGTATATCAAGCTGGCGTTTGCGCTGGGTGGTCAGCGTGTGGAGGAACTGTTGTGGTCACCCTGGTCAGAATTCGACATTGACGCCCGTGTATGGGCTATCCCGATTGAACGGCGCAAGATCCGCAGCAAATCACATCACCAGGAGCCTCACCTTATTCATATCACCCAGACGGCGGTGCGGCTGCTGCGCGAGCTGTACGCCCTCACCGGCAATACAGACTGGTTATTCCCAGACCATACCGGCGAGATTCCGCGCACCACGTCAGCATTGAATCAGGCAATCCGCCGCTACTGCGAACCTGGTGAACAGAGCACCCGGAAGCCGTTCGAACGATTCACCCCGCGAGATATCCGGCGCAGCGCGAAAACACTGATGGGTGAATCGGGGCTTTCCAAAGAGATCCGCGATCGTATTCAGGGGCACGCCTTCTCTGATGTGAGTTCCAAGCACTATGACCGGTTCGACTACTGGGCTGAGAAACAAGCGGCTATGAAGCAGTGGGAGCGCTGGCTTAGTCAACAGATCAATCCGAGTAAAAAGGCCAAGGTGGTCCGTTTAAGGAGGGCCGCGCCATGAGTCGAAAAACCAAGGCCGAGTTGGAGGCCGAAATTGCCGAGTTGAAATCATTGGTTGCCGAGCTGGAACGCGAAACTCGCAGCCTTCGAGATATGCGGGACATAGTGCTTGAGGGCGCCGAGTGGGATCAGTACAAGTTGGAGATCACCCATAAGGCGCACCAGGCCGCAATCAGCGAATCGGTACGCTTAGCAAATGAAAAGCCGAATATCATTAAAGGGGCGCGAAGCGAGAACGCTCGCAATGCAGCTAATGCTCGATGGGAAGAAGAATACCCAGAATGGAAAGAGAAAGCCCTCAAGGATGAATACAAAAAGGTCCAGAAAGACCTCGGCCCTAACGCTAAGGATCAGACGATATACAAGCTGATGGCGAAGCAGATTCTAGGCGATGAAAAATATTATCGGCGAATCAAAAACCAGCTATTAAAATAACCCGAGAGAACCAGTGCGAGCATGGTTCTCAGTACATTGCGTGCATTGTCCTGTTTCCAAGGCATTTCAGATAGACGCAAGACCCATTAATCCCATTCAATAGTCCTCATGCATCGCCTGTTGTGGATGTGTCACTGACAGAGGGCTACCAAAATGCAATCACCACGATGGCTGTCGCGTAAGGAAGTTCGCGATCGTTACAAAACGTCGGATTCATCCTTGAGCCGCTGGATCAACCGCGGCGCTTTCCCTGCTCCCCAAACTATCGGCGTGAATACGCACCGGTGGGACGAAAACGTGCTCGACAAGTACGATCAGAATCCTGAAGCCTGGAAGGCGGCTCATTCAGGACGCGCCGCATGAGCAAGTGCAACCTCGAACCCCTGGTGCTCAAGCACTCGGCCGAAATCTCTGAGCTGAAGTCGTCAACCGCCACCATGCTGATGCTGTGGAAGATTGTCGGCTACGCTTCGTTGGCCGCGCTGACCGTATGGCTGACAAGTCAGTTCGGAGGTTCCGCATGAACCAAGACACCCACCGCGACGCAATCATCCATAGGCTGGTCGGGAAGGCTGGTTTAAGGGGTAAAATAGACGCGAAATGCTGTGAGTGCATATACGATCCTTTCCAGGATGGAACATGGCGGAAACAGGTTGAAAACTGCACTTCAACAGCCTGCCCGTTATTCAATGTCAGGCCGGTATCTGAATACTCGAAGGATGCCGCGTGAAGATAACGACCGATCAGCTATTGCAAGCCGCGCGTAATACCTTCAAGCCGCATAAGAACCGATCAGAGCTGCTATACAACGCACTACAACACGTCCGCATGAGCGCAGCATCCAAAACAAAGCCTGCAACAGCTTGTGACGAAGCGTGCGGGCTAGTGAATAACACAACAGAATCGAAGCCCAATTATGGCACGAACCAGACTGAAGGCCAAAGGTAGGCGCGAGTCCGGCGCGTTTGTCCCGCTGCCTGTGTCGGTACTTAATCATCGGAACTTTCTGGGCCTTTCTGCAAAGGCTGTGAAGCTGTTAATTGACCTTTGCGCGCAACTCCGATTCAAGCGAGGCGGACCAATTAACAACGGCGATTTGACCGCCGCATGGAGCATCATGCAAGAACGCGGCTGGCACTCTAAGGAAACGCTGCAGAACGCGCTCGAAGAACTACGGCACTACGGATTTCTAACTCTCACTCGACAAGGTGGCCGCAATCTCTGCTCGCTGTTCGCGGTCACCTGGTGGGCCATTGATGACTGCGGCGGTAAGTTGGATGTGAGCGAGACTCGGGTGCCTTCAAACGACTGGCGGAATGAGTGCGAGGATTGGACCCGGAGAACGAGAAAAAATCCCTGCCCCGATTTTCCACCTCAATTGACCCGATTATCGGGGCAGCACAACCAATGACGGAGCTAAAACAGACATGAAAACGGCACTACTACCCCGACAGTCAGGCCAGTACGGCATTTCCGTTGACCCGACTATCGGGGACCTTCTTAGATCTACATGTGGTGCGCAGTTAGCGCCAGATGATTACATGAAGCGAGCGGGTAATTGGAGCGACAGTATTGTGATTAATCAACCAACCAATGTGATAAATATGCGGGCGGTCGCAAAATCGATCATTCAGCGAACACTCGGCGAAGGCTTGCAACCATGAATGAGACCCTGGCCATGCATGCCTTCAGAGTGGGCGATCAAGTGCTGGTCAAGGGCTGGCCGCCGAGTGACGTGCTTGAGGTGATCGACACGAGCGACCGGGCGCTGTTGGTCCTGCAGACACCTGCCGGCGCGACGCTGAAAGTTGGTCGCCTTCAATGCACGCTGGTGACCAAGACGTTATGAGTACTAGTATCCATAACGAAATCGACCGGCTATTCCGTGGTAACAACCGTTCGCTGGCGGCTTCTGTTATCGAAATTATCGCGGACCTGGAAGACTACTGGCCGCTGACAGTTCGCCAAGTGTATTACCAGTGCGTCGCCAAGCTTCTGATACCGAACGATCACAAAAAGTATAAAGCTATGTCCGTCATGGCGGCAACGTTACGCCGCCATGACCTGGTGACCTGGGATGCCATCGAAGACCGCACCCGGCGCACCACCGACAAGCGCGGCGTTTCAGATTTGCAGGTCTTCATCAAAGAACAGTCTGAATCTTTTCTGGACTGGCGTTTCTACCATCGATGTCGGGTGCAGGAACAGGCTTTCTACATCGAAGTGGCCACCGAGAAAGATGCGCTCGCTTCAATCATTGAAGACGTGGCATGGCCTTACTGCGTGCGCCTGAATGTATGTAAAGGCCAAGTATCTGCAACGATGGTCAAACAGATGGCTGATCGATTCGATAAGGCTCTATCGTTGGGGCAGGTCCCGATGCTGCTGTACTTCGGCGACCTGGACCCGTCCGGCGTTGCTATCCCAAAGGCCATAGAGAGCAAGCTGCAAGAGTTTCACAGCACCTTCGTTAAGCTGATACGTGTTGGCCTTAATCCAGATCAGTTAAGCCAGTACGATCTTCCTGTGTCGCCTGATGCGGCTAAAGAGAAAGATCCGAATTATAAGAAATGGATTATTGAATATGGCGACACGCCACCGACCGAGTTAGATGCACTGCACCCGAAAGACCTTCGCGAGCTGGTGAAGTCCGCCATTGAAGACAAGCTGGATATGGGCTCATTCCGCGAGCAGATGGTTATCGAAGATCAGGAGCGAATCACATTAAAAAAAATGCGCCGCAGGATTATGACCTTTGCACATGAGCTCTATCCGGTGTATTTCCGTGACTGACTACATGGTTGAACCCGCCTGGCAGGATGAGCCGCCAGCCTATGAGAAAAAACGTGCGATCCGTGAGCACACGGCGGATTGTCCATGCGATCGATGCGAATGGCGAAGCGACTGCCAGCGGACAGGCCGCGAGTGCGCAAAATTCAAAAGCTGGTGTAAATCCGGCACAACCAAAGAGGTGAAATGAAATGACCGAACAAAACGAACCAACCCTGGAGCAGCTTCAGGCTATCGAGAACGAACTGGGCGCGATGCTGGTCGATTACTTCGCAGACCGTGGGATATCGCCGACTGTCGGTGAACTCATTCCCCACCGGCGGGCGGGACCACCTATACGGGAAAATGCTATATAAAAAAGGTACTTGCCAAGATATTCTCCATACGGGCAAGTGTATCTCGGGCTTTTTGGATATTCCGCCGTCAAAACTTTGTCCTTTCTTCCGGCTTCGAGAGTGTCGATAGGTGCAGAAAACCATGAATAAAGCGGCTTTCGCGGCACTGGTAGGAAGGAGCCCGCGGCAGGTTTCAAACTGGATTGCTGAAGGCATGCCGGCAACGGGAACCGGCCGGAAAGGTGCGCCGCTGCGCATCGACCCACCGGCGGCTATTCAGTGGCTGCTAAACCGGGCAGAGCATAAAAACGCGGCACCGCTCAGCGAAGAGCGCCGGCGCCTGGTAGCGGCTCAGGCTGAAAAGGCAGAAATCGAAACTGCGCAGAGAAAAGGCGAGTTGCTCGAGCTTGACGACGTGGAAGCAATGATTCTTGAGGGCGCCGCAGTATTTGCCGGCCAAAAAAGAAGCATGGGCAGCCGCTTGGCTGGGCAACTGGCCGGCATGACGAACCCGACAGCGATCCTGAAGCTGTTGAATTCAGAGAACGACAAAATTCTTTTGGAGCTTTCCAAAAAACTCAGCGCCTTGGCTGATCGGGCCAACAGTTGAAGGTCCGCTTTCGGCCACAAACGGTCATTGAACAACAAACAAAAACAGCGACTCTCAATCCGAAGGGCGCCATTGGTGGGCGGAGTCTAAATAGATTAACCAGAACCTCACGTCTTCGTAATGTGGCAAAATGTCGCAACGTAAGCTGTAAGACAAAAAACACCTGCCAATGCGGACGGGGCTGTGATTGCTTATTGGCGGTGCAGAAGGTTATTGATATTTATTCATTTTTACCTAGTAGATTTGCTGAGTGGGTCAAAGACGCAACCTACTTGATGGCAAGCCTTCAAGTCTTCTTTTCCGAATTTTTCAGTGTTTGTAGGAAAGTTCCTACAAACAATTCGGATGAAAAGGGTGTGGAACGTAAAAATGTTTTGACCTAGGTCAATAGTGTTTTCTCGCCTTACCATGTAGGCTTCGCGATCGACGTAATATTACATAGAAGCATTAACCTAAGTTAAGAGAAGGAGGAAAACTTGATGAAAGCAGTTCAGTTATTAGTTAGCACAGTACTTCTTACTATTACATCCTTTAGCGCAGTGGCCGATTACAGCCTCGATCCGAATGGCGTGATTAATGTCGGGGATGCTCAAGACATCGTCATCACCTACAGCGGGGATCTACAAGCGGAAGCGTTACTGCATGGTGGCCGTAAGACTCATAAAGGATACGACAATGATTACGATGATGACGATACCGGATTCGGTAAGGTAGCGAAGAGGCACAAACGATTAGATTTGCCTGCTCTTGAAGAAAACGTGGAACAAGCATGCCTTGCACTGACGTTAGGTCAGTTCCTTAAGGCGGGAAATTATGATCCGAATACGCCCGCCAATGTCACTCTTTTTGTTAGAAACGACGGCGTTGCACTTGCCAACAGGGAAGTTGTACAAGTGATCAGTGGCCTGCAAAACAAAGGCAAAGTGTCCAAGTGTCAGACGACTGCGGGAGCTTTCTCACTTCAAGAAAACCTCGAAGCGTTTATCGCAGGAGACGATAAAAATCTCGTAAATTGTCCATTATGTTGGTGTCCGCGATTCGCTCCAGGCGTTGACTTTCCAACCTGTATTGGTAGCTATGATGGTTATGGGGTCCTGGATCCGAACGCAATCCCGCCTCTCTTCTTAGGTGCTGAAAAAGTCATCGACTTTTGACGTATGCAGTTAAAAACCCCGCCTTTAGAGGCGGGGTTTTTCCATGTCTCGACTTATGCCGCGAATGCGGCGGTACTGTCAAGGTGATCGCCTGTATCGGAGACCCTGTAGTCATCGATAGGATTCTCACCCATCTGAAGAACAAACCCGGTCCGAAGACAACGGACCTGTTGCCGGAAGGATGCGCCCCGCCGTCTGTTGGCTTGTTCGACTGATCTTCAAGACAACCGACTATTCGCCTCTCATTGCGCAATCAGGACGATGCGGCAGGGGATGGGTTTGCCAGATGGCCGGGGTGGGTCGATTTTTCTCGTTAAGCCATTGTTTATATAAGTAGCGACTGTAGGACCGGATTGGGTCGGTATTTGTCGTTAAGCCCCCGCTAAACGACAACTTTGGGTCGTTTTTTGTCTTTAAGCCATTGATTATATAAGCCGCAGCTAAAGGTCCGACTAGGGTCGACTCTTGTCTTTTAGCAAATACACATATTCTTGTATTTTAAATGACGTAAGCCGGCCAAAACACGACATCAACGAATCTGCCCAGCAACAGCAGGTTAAAACCGGTAAGCGGTCATTCATTTACAGGGTGCTTTAAGGTCATAACGCACCTTGTCCTGTTCGATCTGACAGTTACGAGCTGCAGAAAAATGGACCCTGTATTGAATCCTCGGAGTCCATGCGGCCCGAATCCACACCAGCTATAATAGACGATGGTTATTCCGATGATGTGTCGAGCGAGCGAAACTGACATGCGAAGTGATGAGATCGATGTAGCCAGCCTGACCTCATCGGGCGGCGGCGGATTGCCCTGGCGTTGTCTGAATACGGCCGTCTTCTGGCTCGCGCTCGTCTCTTGCCTGGCCATGGGACCAGACACCGCACTGGGGGTGCAAGACGAGAAAGTGGGGGTGCAAGTCGAGATAGTGGAGGAGCAACTAGAGAGGTTCAGGGCAGCGAACACTTTGAGTCCTCGTGACACTTTGAGGAGCTTCATCGATGGCTGCAATGAGCTGAACGACCTCATTACCACCAGACCGCAGTATTATGATCGAGCCGACCCGGAACATCTTTCAATCAGAGAACGGATCCTGGATACCATTGACGACAGTGAACTCCCGGCGTTCGCCCGCGACGATCGCGCGAGTGAAGCAGCCACGGCCATCAAGGAGATACTGGATCGTGTGAAGCTTCCACCCTGGGAGGAGATCCCCGATGCCAAGGAGATCGCTGCCCTCGGCGGCACCGACAAGCTGACCGACTACAGAATTCCCGGTACCCGAATCACGATTTCCAGAGTGGAACAGGGACCAAGACGGCACGAGTACCTCTTTTCGCCGGGCACCGTGGAACGCGCGGCCAGGTATTTCAAGAAGATCGCACTCAGACCGTATCGCACCAAGGGACCTAAGGTATCCGAAAACTTCTATTGGTGGTACCAGTCTGCGCCGGGCCATCCCGCGCTGGCGGGCATCGTCGAAAGGCTACCGGAACACCTGCGGTTAGGGCGGACCTTGGGTCTCGCCAATTGGAAATGGTTTGGGCTGCTCGTCACTCTCCTGGTCGCATTCACTCTGATGACGGTGGCCTATCGAGCGTACGTTGTTCTCGGCGGGCGCGTGCGCGAAAAGAGCCTTTTCAAATACTGGCTGACGCTCGCCTTCCCGATCGCCGCCATGCTGATCCCTTTGTCCGTCAAATATGTGGCCTACCACTATCTGACACTGCGCAGCCAGGCACTTTACATCGTCGATTTCGCCGCCGTCCTGATTGCGTTGCTGGCAGCACTCGTGGCCATCTTCGCTTTCAGTAATCGAATCGCCGCAAGCGTAATCGCTTCTCCCAGCGTTAACCCGGCAGGTCTGAATGCCCAGCTGATCAGGATCACTGCCAAATTGGCGAGTGTCGTTTTGGGCGTGGCCCTCTTTCTCGCCGGTGGCCAATATCTTGGCTTTCCCCTCGCGGCACTTCTGGCCAGCGCTGGAATCGGCGGTATTGCGCTTGCACTGGGCGCGCAGGACACACTGAAGACTCTTTTCGGGACGATCAATCTCCTCACGGACAAACCCTGTCGTGTCGGAGAGCAGATTATATTCAAGGAGTACACCGGTGTGGTGGAGGACATCGGCCTGCGATCCACCAAGATTCGCCTGTTCGACGGCAATCTGGTCACGATTCCGAACGATCTATTAGCGGTAAACAACGTCGAGAATGTCGGGCGTCGGCAGTACATCCGCAGGGTCGGTGAGATTCACATTCCACTGGATACACCGTGCGAGAAGGTGGAGCAGGCCGTCGCGATCATTCGCGATGCACTGCACGATCACGAAGGCATTGATCCGGATCGTCCGCCCCGGGTCTTTTTCAAGGATTTCGCTCCGGGGGCATTTAACATCCAGTTCATGTACTGGTACGCACCTCCCGATATATGGAAATTTCGCGCCTTCAGCGAGAAGCTAAATTTCGACATCTTTCGCAGCTTCGAGGCTCAGGGAATCCAGTTCTCCCTCCCCTTCCGGCACTCCTTCTGGAAGCACGACGACGTACAGGGCCCGGTCGACGTGAATCTACTCGGGGCTGGCGCGACGCGAGAACATGAGAGCTGAACAGCACGGCTGAGCTGAGTCGCTGAATCCTCATGCTTTCATCCGATAGCTCGCCGTAGGCCTGATCACACCTTCTGCACCACCGTCAATTCATAGAGCCTGAAATGATGCCCGCTTCTAAATGACGGTTATACGCTGCATTCCAGACATTCAATCCCTGGCGCTGAACTTCGGGTATGGGTCGTTTTTTGTCTTTAAGCGATTGAGTATATAAGAGGTGGCTAAAAGACAGGAATGGGTCGTTTCCGGTCCTTAAGCTTTAACGCTCACGCCGATTGACCCACCCCTACTCACCAAAATTGACCCACCCAGGTATTCGCCATAGCGCTGCTCACTGTTTCTAACCCACCCCGGCAGGGGTCCCCTCTCATTTGCTGATATAGGCCACCCGGCCAAGACTCTCGGCATCGATTTCAAACGAAGAGAGGCTTGGTATGGAAAAGAGGCGTTGTGCCGGTTGTCGCAAACTCTTTCATCCCCGTCCTCAATCCCCCGGGCAGACGTTCTGTTCTGCCGCTGAATGCCAGCGGGAACGCAAGCGCCGCTGGCAGAAGGCCCGGCGTGCCGCCGACCCGGATTACCGGGACAATGATGTTCAGGCCAACCGGCAGTGGTGCTACCGGCACCCCGGCTATTGGCGTGCGTATCGCCGTCAACACCCTCACTCGGTTATCCGCAATCGGGATAAACAGCGGGAACGTGACCGGGCCAGACGGCTGAAACCGCCCCTGCCGCCGCCCGGGAGCGATCTTGCCAATGAGGACGCGTCAAGCCTTCAATTGCCCTTTGATACAGGCACTTACCGCATGATTCCTGTCACGG
>Ga0070727_10005426_pt1 | contig 10423 bp, 7 predicted proteins | sample tdAd472_FD_66722 | JGI IMG/M metagenome (GOLD analysis project Ga0070727, IMG submission 66722) | Marine sediment microbial communities from the Atlantic coast under amendment with organic carbon and nitrate - tdAd47.2 | ecosystem: Environmental > Aquatic > Marine > Coastal > Sediment | place... | reverse complement strand
CCTCATCGGCAGGCAGGTCATGGACCGCCGCCTGCTCGGCGGCTTCCTCGGCTCAGTCCCCACCGCCGACGTCATCGAGGCCGAACGCTCGACGGCCAGCCTCGCCTTCGCCGGCCCGCTCGAAGCCGTCGGGTTCGTTGATATCACCGACCGCCTCGAAGCCGAGGGCCTGCTCGAAACGCTCAACCCACCCTCGCTCAGCCCCTGGACCTACAACGGCCGCGTCTTCGGCATCCCACACGACGTGCACCCCGTCATGCTCGGCTACCGCGCCGACATCGTCGAGGCGGCGGGCATCGACATGGAAAGCATCGAAACCTGGGACGACCTCTTCGAGGTGCTCAGGCCCCTGCAATCCAAGGCCGGTGACAACGGATTGGATGTTGACCGCTACATCATGAGCATCGCCGAGAGCGAGTCGGACATGATCGAGACGCTGCTGCTCCAGGCCGGGGGCGGCGCGTTCACCGAGACGGGCGCACTCGCCATCGACCGCGACGTCAACGTCGAAAAAGTCGCCAAGATGGTCAGCTGGATGATCGGGCCTGACCAAGTCGCCACGCACGTGCCCGAGTTCAGCCCGACGGGCGACCGACTCAAGGTCGAGGGTCACGCCATCTGCTACCTCATGCCCGACTGGATGTGCAACGTCTGGCGCCGAAACGTGCCCACGCTCGAGGGTAAGATGAAGGTCATCCCGTTGCCAGCGTGGGAGCCTGGCGGAAGGCGCACAAGCGTCTGGGGTGGCTCGATGCTGGGCATCGCCAAAACCACCAAAGACATCGAGGCCGCCTGGAATTTCTCCAAGCACCTCTACCTCTCCGAAGAACTCGCGCTCGAGCTCTACCGCATGGGCGACATCATCACGCCCGTGCGCGAGCACTGGGACAACCCGCTCTTTGACGAGCCTGACACGTACTTCTCCGGTCAGCGCAAGGGCCGCATGTACATCGACCTCGCGCCGGACGTGCCGATCAGAGCCGCCACGCCCTACTTCACCCAGGCCCGGGCCGCGGTGCAGAACGCCGTCAGCCGCACGCGCACCGAAGCCGAGAAGGCCGGCATCTACGACGCAAAGTCCATCGAACCCATCGCCCGCCGCCAGCTCGAACTCGCCCAGCGCGAGGTCGCAAGCCTCATCGAGCGCAACGCCTTCCATCGCGACAGCGTCGCGAACGCCTCGTCTACCGAGGGGGGCGAGCAATGAGAAGCCGCGTCAACTTCGCGCCCTACCTGCTGATCGCGCCGTTTCTGGTGCTCTTTGTCGTCTTCACGCTCGTCCCGCTCATCCAGGCCATCCCGCTGGCGACGAGCCACACCTTCGGCCCAAGCGCGACGCAATACGTCGGCTTCGAGAAATTCTCGCAGGCCCTGCATGACCCGCGTTTCTGGACCGCCATGCGCAACACGCTGCTCTTTACCGCCGGCTCCGTGCTGATCCAGCTGCCCATCGCCCTCGGGCTGGCGCTGCTGCTCAACAAGCCCGGCATCAAAGGCCGGGGCTTCTTCCGCCTGCTCTTTTTCTCGCCCCAGCTCGTCGGGCTCGTCTTCGTCGCTGTGCTCGCCTCGGTGATGTTCCAGAAACAAAAGGGACTCGTCAACACACTCCTGGCATCCGGCGCCGACTGGCTCCGAGGTCTGCCCGTCATCCACGCCAACTCATGGCTGCCTTCGCGCTCGGAACTGCTGGGCATCCCCTGGCTCGAAACGCTCGCGCTGCCCACGCTCATCATCACCGCGCTCTGGATGTACGCGGGCTTCAACATGGTCTACTTCCTCGCTGCGCTCCAGAACGTCCCGCGCGAGCTCGAAGAGGCGGCCATGATCGACGGCGCTGGGCCTTGGAAACGCTTTGTCCACGTCATCCTCCCCGCGATCAGACCCGTCGCCATCTTCGTCGTGCTGCTCTCGGTCATCGGGAGCATCCAGGTCTTTGAACTCGCCTACATCATGCTCCGCGACGGCGTGGGCGTGCAGGACAAGGGCCTCACCCTCGTCACCTACCTCTTCAAGAGCGGCTTCGAAACGGGCGACCTCGGCTACGCCACCGCCATCGGCTGGATGATCGCCATCATGCTCGCCTCGGCGGCCATCACGCAGCGCTTCCTCCAGCGCCGGGAGATGACCGCATGAGCGCCGGCAGCCGAAAGTCCAAATCCGCGACCTTCCTCCTCGTCCATGCGATGCTGCTGGTCGTTTCGGTCGTCGTGGTCGTCCCGCTGCTCTACCTCGTCGTCAGTGCTTTCAAAACCGAGCAGGGATTCCTCGAGTATCTCTTCCTGCCCAAAGGCGAAGGCTTCCTCGGCGTCGCCTGGGACGAGCTCACACTCCGCCAGCTCCAGCGGCTCTTCACGAGCGAGATCGGCATCGGTCGTGCCCTGGCCAATTCGATCTTCCTCTCGGCGACGACCGCCGTTCTGGGCACACTCATCTGCGCCGCCGCGGGGTATGCCGCTGCTGCGCTGCGCTTCCGCGGGCGCAAGTCGTTCGAATGGCTCGTGCTGGCCGCCCTCATTATCCCGCCGCCGCTACTGATCGCCCCCAGTTACCAGTGGCTGCACACATTGGGCCTGCTCGACAGCTACACCGGTCTGATTCTCCCCGCGATAGCGCCGGCCTTCGGTGTCTATCTCTTCCGTCAGGCGACGCTCCAGAGCGTGCCGCGCTCGATCATCGAGGCCGCCCGCATCGACGGGGCGGGCGATTTCCAGATCTTCGCTGTCATCGCCCTGCCGATGCTCCGCCCGATGGTGGGCGCTTTCATCATCATCACCTTCCTGGCGATGTGGAATAACTTCATCGGGCCGCAGATCGTCCTGCAGTCCGCAGAAAAGCAGCCGCTGTCCGTTGTGATCTATCAGACGCAGACGGCGTATTACAGCGACTATGGTCTGCTGATGGCAGGGACGCTTGTATCCGTCCTGCCGGTCATGATCCTGTTCCTTGTCCTGCAACGCGATTTCATCTCGGGCCTGGCATCAGGCGCGGTGAAGGGTTAACCCAAACGGAGTTCGTATGTCCGATCACGCACGCACATTCCCGTCCGATTTTGTCTGGGGCGCTGCCGCCAGCAGCTACCAGATCGAAGGCGCCGCCGAACCGAGCCAGCGAGGCCAGTGCATCTGGGACGAGTTCGGCCGTCGCCCCGGCATGGTCCGCGGCGGCGACACCGGCCGCGTCGCCTGCGAGCACGTCGACCGCTACAAGGAAGACGTCCAGCTCATGAAAGCAATGGGCCTCAAGGCCTATCGGTTCTCAATCTGCTGGCCCCGCGTCCTGCCAAGCGGCACCGGCAAGATCAACGAGCAGGGCCTCGCCTTCTACGACAACCTTGTCGATGAACTCCTTGCCAATGGCATCGAGCCATGGGTCACCCTCTACCACTGGGACTACCCCGTCGATCTCCACCGCCGCGGCGGCTGGCTCAACCCCGCAAGCTCCGACTGGTTCGCCGAGTACGCACGCGTCGTCGTCGATCGGCTCTCCGACCGCGTCAGCAAATGGTTCACCATCAACGAACCCCAGGTCTTCATCGGCATCGGCTGCGGCACGGGCGAGCACGCGCCGGGCATGAAGCTCTCCATCGACGACCAGCTCCGCATGAGCCACAACGTCCTCCTCGCCCACGGCAAAAGCGCCGTCATCATCCGCGAAAACGCCAAGAAAGAACCAATGATCGGATGGGCGCCCGTCGGGGTCTGCGGCATCCCCGCCACCGAATCCGTCGAAGACATCGACGCCGCCCGACAGCACACCATCGGCATCGGCGAGAACCCGATCTGGAGCAACACCCTCTACAACGACCCCGTCTTCTTCGGCACGTACCCCGAACAGCTCGAAGGACGCATGGACAAAATCCTCCACGCCGGCTGGCGCAACGACATGAAAACCGTCTGCCAGCCGCTCGACTACTACGGCGTCAACATATATAGAGGCGACCTCGTCCGCGCCGGACAGGACGGCAAACCCAGCATCATCCCGCCGGGCGTCGGCACACCCCGCTCCGATTTCGGATGGGAGATCACACCCGACGTTCTCCGCTGGGGCACGCAGTACCTCTTCGAACGCTACCAGAAGCCCATCATCATCACCGAGAACGGCCTGTCCAACGCCGACTGGGTCGATGTCACCGGCCGCGTCCAGGACCCGCAGCGCATCGACTACATCGCCCGCCATCTCCGCGCCCTCCGCACAGCCATGGACGATGACATCCCAGTCATGGGCTACTTCCACTGGTCACTGCTCGACAACTTCGAATGGGCCGAGGGCTACCACCAGCGTTTCGGCCTCATCCACGTCGACTTCGTCACACAGCAGCGCACGCTCAAAAGCTCCGCGCACTACTACCGCAACGTCATCGACACCGACGGCGCCTCCATCTGGGACAACTCGCCCCGCACCAGCCAAGGGACCAAGCAATGATGCGCCGCCTCCTGCTCTCGATCATCTTCATCACCACCAGCGCCAGTGCCCAGACCGTCCGCGTTGAACAGGCACCCGACACCGGCTTCTGGCAGATCCTCGTCGAGGATGAGCCCTATTACGTCAATGGAGCAGGCGGCGACACCAACCTCGAACTGCTTGCCTCGCTCGGCGGCAACACCATCCGAACCTGGGGAGCCGACCAGCTCGAACCACGCGTCTGGCCCGACGGCCGCGAGATGCCGCTGCTCGACCGCGCCCACGAGCTGGGACTCAAAGTCTGCGCCGGATACTGGGTCGAGCACCCAAGCCACGGCTTCGACTACGACGATCCAGAAGCCGTCGAAACGCAGCTCGAAGAGATCCGCGCCGTCGTCAACAAGTGGAAAGACCACCCCGCCCTGCTCATGTGGGGCGTGGGCAACGAGGTCGCCGGCCCCGACATGCCCCGCGTATTCCTCGAACTCAACACCATCTCCAAAGAGATCAAGAAGCTCGACCCGAACCATCCCACCTTCACCGCGACGGCGGGCATCTGGCCCCGCCACGCCGCCCTTTTCCGCGAGCACTGCCCCGACATCGATGTGCTCGGCGTCAACGCCTACGCCGGTCTCCCGGCCGTCCCGCAGGAACTGCTGCGCCAGGGCTACGACGGCCCATACCTCGTCACCGAGTACGGCCCGATCGGCCACTGGGAATGCGCCGTCACACCGTGGGGCGCCGAGATCGAGCAGCCATCGGCCGACAAAGCACGCACCTACGCCGCCTTCCACCACTCGGCCATCACCAACCAGCCCAACCGCGCCCTTGGCGGCCTCATCTTCCTCTGGGGACAGAAACAAGAACGCACCGACACGTGGTACAGCATGTTCCTGACATCAGGCGAGAAAACCGCGACCGTTGACGAACTCGCCAAGATCTGGACCGGCAGCTACCCCGACAACCGCGCGCCGCTGGTTGAGGGCATCGACTCCAAACTCTTCTTCGCCACCGCCAAACCCGGCTCGACGCACAGCGCCACCGTCAGCGTCACAGACCCGGAAAACGACGACCTCACCTACGAGTGGATCGTCCGCCGGGAAAGCTCCGACAAGCAGCATGGCGGCGCATTTGAAAATGCCCCCGAAGACGTCCCCGGCGCCGTCCGCACCAGCAGCTCGGGCGAAACCGCCCGCATCACCGTGCCCGACCAGCCCGGCGCCTACCGCCTCCACGTCTACGTCCGCGATGGCAAAGGCGGCGCAGGCACAGCAAACATCCCGTTCCAGGTCACCGAGTAAGACGCTCCCCGGCTGCGCCACCAACAGCCCGCACGGCGAACACCTCGCCCGATCGGCCCGTGCGCGATGCGTACGCCGCCGTAAGCCCACGCGACACCCCCTCCGCCCGGTCGCGCCTCGCCAGCACCACCGCGCACCCGCCCATGCCCCCGCCCGTCATCCGTGCGCCGTACACACCCTCGATCGACTGCGCACACTCAACCATCGCATCGAGCGCCTCGCCCGTGATCCGGAAGTCATCCCTGAGTGACGCGTGCGAGGCATTCATGATCGTGCCGGCCCGCTTCCAATCGCCCGCCTTGGCCGCTTCATCAAACTCCAGCACGCGCGCATTCTCCGACACCACGTGCCTCGCGCATCGCATCAACACATCATCACCGCCCGGCGTTTCACCGATATCGCGCAGCGAATCCACACCGAGCACTCTCGCCGCCCGCTCACACGCCGCGCGCCGATCGGCGTACGCGCTCCCCGCTAGCGTCCGCGACTGGCGCGTATCCGCCACGAGCACCGCCACCTCAGACTCATCAATCGCAACGGGCACTGCATCAAGTGATCTGCAATCCAGCAGCATCGCCGAGCCCGCCGAGGCGCCCGCGATCACCGCCTGATCCATGATGCCGCAGGGCACACCCGCGTACTCGTGCTCGGCGCGCTGGCACAGCTTGGCCTTCTTCATCGCGCCCAGCGATTGACCAGCCAGAGTCTCGATCAGCGTCGCGATCCCCACACACAACGCCGCGCTGCTCGAAAGCCCGCTGCCCGTCGGCACGCTCGAATCGATCCACAGATCCAGCCCGCCCGCGTCAAGCCCCGATTCCCGGCAAAGCTCCACCACGCCCCGCACATACCGCGTCCAGCCCGCATCCGTCTCATCACGAGCCAGTGTGACGACCCCGCCGCTGCGCGCTGAGCCCACGCGGATCGTGCGATCCGTTCGCGGAGCACCCGCGACCGCCGTGAACCGATCGATCGCCATCGGCAGCACGAACCCATCGTTGTAATCCGTGTGATCGCCGATCAGGTTCACCCGACCGGGCGCGACCGCCACAGCTTTCGCTTCGCGCTCAAAGCGCCCGGCAAACTCGCGGACAGCACGCTCCGCAAGCGAACCTCCCGCATCCCCGAACTGCCCCGGCAACTCCCGCATCGTCCCCGCTTCCCGATTCGCCGCCCAGTTTCAACGTGCCCGCCGCCGGCCCGCCGATACTGGTTCCGGCCCACATGGACACCCCATCATCCAACCCGACCGCCGAGCCCTGGCGCGACCGTCTTCACGAGATCATATTCGAGGCCGACACGCCCAAGGGCAAAGCCTTCGACGTTGCGCTGATCATCGCGATTTTCGCCTCCGTGGCCGTTGTCATCCTCAGCACCATGCCCTCGGCCCGCATCGAGCCCTACGACTCGATCTACCTCATCCTCGAATGGTGCTTCACCGCTGTCTTCACCGCCGAGTACATCCTCCGGCTCATCGTCGTCCGCAAGCCCATGCGGTACGCCCTTTCCTTCTTCGGCATCATCGACCTCCTCTCAATCCTCCCCGCGTTCGTGGGCATCTTCATCCCCGGCAGCGAGCGTCTGCTCGTTGTCCGCACGCTGCGACTGCTCCGCATCTTCCGCGTCTTCAAGCTCGCCCGGTATCTCTCCGAAGCAAACGCGCTCAAGCACGCGCTCTACCAGAGCCGCCACAAGCTCGCCGTCTTCATGGCCACCATCCTCATCGTCGTCCTCATCACCAGCGCCGCCATGCACGTCGCCGAGAGCACAACCAAGAACCCCAACCCCAACTTCGACTCCATGCCAAAGGCCATGTACTGGGCCGTCATCACCATGACCACCGTCGGCTACGGCGACGTCGTGCCCACCACCGCCTTCGGCAAGATCATGACCACCATCCTTGTCCTCGTCGGCTACTCGATGATCATCATTCCCACCGGTGTCCTCTCCGCTGAGATCACGAGCACCCGAAACAAGCCGATCACCACCCGGGCCTGCCCGTCCTGCATGAAAGAAGGCCTCGATCTCGACGCCGTCTTCTGCAAACGCTGCGGCGAACGCCTCGACCCCTAACGCGTACAATCACGCCCAATGGCCCACGACGACACAGCCAGCATCGATACCCACGGGCCTGATGACCCGAAGCATCTCCCAACAAGGCCGTTCGGTGATTCCGCAAACACCGGCGACATGCTGGGCGTCTACAAACTCCTCGAACGCATCGGTGAGGGCGGCTTCGGCGCGGTCTATCTCGCTGAGCAGACCGAACCCCTCCGCCGACGCGTCGCGGTCAAAATCCTAAAGTTCGGCCAAGAAGCCGAGCACATCCTCGCCCGCTTCAACGCCGAGCGCCAGACGCTGGCGATGATGGACCACCCCAACATCGCCAAGATCCTCGACGCGGGCCAGAGCGACCGGGGCGTCTCCTACTTCGTCATGGAGTACGTCCAGGGCTCGCCCATCACCGACTACTGCGACGGCGCTCGGCTAAACATCCGCGAGCGCATCAACCTGATCCGCGGCGTCTGCCATGCCGTCACGCACGCCCACCAAAAGGGCATCATCCACCGAGACATCAAGCCCAGCAACGTCCTCGTCACGCTCAGCAACGACAAGCCCCTGCCCAAGGTCATCGACTTTGGCATCGCAAAGGTCGTCGCCAGCACCGGCTCCGACGACAGCGCCGCCTACACCCGTATCCATCAGATGCTCGGCACGCCCGCCTACATGAGCCCCGAGCAGGCCGGCGGCGCCGCGCACGCCATCGACACACGATCCGATGTCTACTCCATCGGCGCGATGCTCTACGAGCTGCTCGTCGGCGCTACGCCCCTGGATGGCAAGCTCGTCAGCGAGCTGCCTGTCCTCGAACTCCACGAGAAAATCGCCACCGAGCAGGCCCCGCCGCTCATCACACGCCTCCAGCAGGTCGAGCACCGCGCCGAGCAGATCGCCCAAAGCCGAAGCACGTCGATCGCCAATCTCCGGTCGGCGGTCAAGGGCGACCTGAACTGGATCGTCCAGAAGTGCCTCGAAAAAGACCCGCTCCGCCGCTACCCGACGGTGTCGGCCCTCGAGGAAGACCTCCGGCGATATCTGGCAAACGAGCCCGTCGTCGCCGGCCCGCCCTCGCAGGTCTACCTCTTCAAAAAGTTCCTCCGCCGCCGGCGCGTCGAGGTCGCAGCAGCCCTGGCGGTCCTCGTCGTTCTCGGCCTCGGCTTTGCCGGCACGGTCATCGGCTGGGCCCGCGCCACCGAGGAGTCAAAGCGTCTCCAGTTCACGATCGACTTCTTCTCTGAAACTCTCGCCGACGCCTCGGCCAGCTCCTCGCCCATCGCACTCTGGTCGGACACCCCGAGCCTGACGCTCGGCGAAGCGCTCGCCCAGTCGCAGGGCCTGATCGACAGCACCTTCGAGGATCAGCCCGAACTCGAGGCCACCATCCGCGAGCTCATCGGCCTGGCCCAGCTCCGCGGCGGCAAGTTCGACGATGCACAGCTCCAACTCGCCCGCACCATCGAACTCCGCGAGAACAAACTCGGCCAGGACGACCCAAAGGTGCTCGAACTGCTCCTGCCCACCGCAGAGGCCAAAAGTAAGGCCGGCGACATCACCGGCGCCATGACCGCCGCAACCGAGGCCTACGACCGCCACGCCCGCGTCTACGGCCCGGACTCAGAGATCACCCGCGCCGTCGCGCTCTGGATCGCACGCTGGTTCAACTCCGGTTTCCGATTCGCCGACGCCGAGAACTACTTCGAGAAAGCCATGCTCTCAGTCGCCGGCACACCCGACACGAGCGACCCGATCACACTGGCCGCGCTCGTCGAACGCGTGGCCGTCTCTGTCAGCGAGGGCGAACTCGCCCGCGCCGAGTCGCACCTGCGCAGCGCCGAGCCCCAGATCAACCAGCTTCAGGACTCCGACGCCAAGCTGCGCACCCTCTTCACTCGCCAGCTTGGCATGCTGCTCGTCCTGCGGGGCAAGACCGACGAGGCCATCCGCTACCTCACGCCCCCGCCCGGCACCGACTCCAAGAACGAGGACCGCGTGCAATCGCGCCTGCTCGCCTGGGCCGAGGGTCGAGCGGGTAACGACGCCGTCGCCAACCAGATGTTCAACCGCCTCCTCGATGCCGAGCGTCAGCACCCAGGGACACCCTTTCGGGAAATCTTCGCCAGGCTTTTCTTCGCCGACGTTCTTCTCATGCAGAGCAACGCCAAAGAGGCCGCCACGCATGCGGATCTGGCCATCGAGAAATACGACGCGTTCGGGTTGCAAAACGACCCCGATCGGCTGTGGGGCCGTGCATTAGGCGCGATGGCGCACACAGAACTCGGCGAATTCGATGCCGCCGAGCGCCTTCTAGACGAGGCGATGCAGATCCAGGAACTCTTCCCCGAGCACAAGCTGCACGTGCCGACCGTGCTCCTGGCCAAAGCCAAATTCGAGCACGCCAAGGGCAACAACGAGGCGGCCACCGCGACCGTCAAGGAAGCCATCAAGCGCGCACTCGAGATCTATGGCTCAGATCACCCGGTTCCAAAGTCCATGCAGGCCTGGCGGGATTCGATTTAGCGTCGCCGGCGGGTCGCAGCCAGACCCATCATCCCCATCAGGACGCCCGTCGCGGGCGCGGGCACATAGAACTCGCCGTCCCACTCGAGCAGCAGCGTCGTGCCGTCAAAGCTCGTGTTGAACGCGCCGGTGCCGAACTGCGG
>Ga0070727_10005425_pt1 | contig 10425 bp, 6 predicted proteins | sample tdAd472_FD_66722 | JGI IMG/M metagenome (GOLD analysis project Ga0070727, IMG submission 66722) | Marine sediment microbial communities from the Atlantic coast under amendment with organic carbon and nitrate - tdAd47.2 | ecosystem: Environmental > Aquatic > Marine > Coastal > Sediment | place... | reverse complement strand
CTTTACATAGAGCACGGGCAGGCCCTGCTCGTTCACCCGGTTCACGGGCCCCACCGTGAGACCGTAGCCGTGCGTGAATGTCAGGCGCTCGTTGACCCAGGTGCGGCTCGGCAATGACTCAGTGTTCAGTTCGCGCGGCGAGAGCATGATCTGGCGCATCTCGCCGTCGAGTCGATAGCGGTCGTTGTCCACCGAGACGAAATCGTAGTAGGTCCGGATCTCCTGAATCTGGGCGAACGTATCGAGCAGCGGTTCGTGGTCCCACAGGCGCACGTTGTTGACCGTCGCCTGATTTCGCTGGATGTCTGCAAGCGTGAGCTTTTCGTCCTCGGCGAGGTGGCGCTCCACGATGCGGTCCAGCGCATATGCCTGGTTGGTGGCGGCGATGTGATGCGCCAGGTAAGGCCGCTCACGCTCGAGCTCATTGGGTGACACGACGAAGCGTTGCAGCGCCATTCCATAGAGCGCACCACCAATCCAGACGACTGCCATCAGCACCAGGACCCCCGACAGCACGCGCCAGCGCCGGGTTGCCACGGCGACGACGAGGGCGACCGCGGCGATCAAGGCGACGATCACCTGCAGAGTGAGCACCGGTAAGGTGGCGTGAACGTCCGCGTAGCCGGGTCCCGTGAGCAGCTCCCCCGGCTGATACATGAGCTCGTAGCGCTTGAGATAGGCACCCACTGCGATCAGCACCAGGAGAAACGCACCGATCACGGCAATGTGCAGGCGATGACGCGCGGGAACCGCCGTGAGCGCTGACAGATCCGCGAGCGACGGTTGCTGCCCCGTCGACTGGAACTGCACGTAATAGATGAGTCCGGTGCCGGCTAGCGCGATGAGACCGGTCGACCAGAGAAAGGACTGCACCATGTCGTAGAAGGGCAGCGAGAAGACATAAAACGCCGCATCTCGGGAGAAAATGGCATCCTGGAATCCGAAGGAGACACCGTTCAGATAGAGCAGCACGGTTTCCCAGTTCGAGGCGAGCGCAATTCCCGTCAGCACGGCCAGCACGAGACTCGCGACGGCGGCGAGCCACCGCACGGTGCGCTCGCTGATCACACTTCCAAGGGGCGACGCCATTACCTGCGGGCCCACGTACCGGCGGGGATCACCGAGCTGGCGCGCGGCATACAGGAAGTTGGCATACAGGATTACAAACGCGATCGCGATGCCGCAGGCGGCAGTTGCAATCTTCGACAACAACATGGTGCGGAACACCTGGGAGAAGCCCACCGTGCCGAACCAGTGGTAGTCCACCAGGAGGACAACCATCGATTTCGCCGTGTAGGCGACGACCAGGACCAGGGCGATGACGCCCCACATTAGCAGTCGTGACCGCATTATTCCCCCAACGCCTCGGATGAAATCATCGACCCCGTGGGTACCTCGTGCTCGACGGGCCGGAAAGGCGCCAGCGAGCAGCGTAACCCACGATGGCACCGGGAAGCCAATTAGCGATTAGTAGGGAATGGACTTCACCGACCAACGACACTCATACGCCCGAGCCGGGGTTTCCGACGCATCGGCGCCCCGAATCCATCGATCGTGGCTTCGCGGTGTTTGGCGCTGGACTGACGACATTGCATCGCTACGATTGTCTGCCGATGCTGGGCTTCGGGCACTAGCACTTCTGATAGCCGATGGGTGAGCCGCCTGGCGCGGCACCACACACCGGGTCGCCTTCGGTGTCGGCTCGGGCCTACAGTGCGCGGTGTAAGGACTTACGAAGGACGGCCAAGATTCATGTGCTTATCGACAGATAGCTTCATGAACTTGGTGGGCCGTGCAGGAATCGAACCTGCGACCACCTGATTAAAAGTCAGATGCTCTACCAACTGAGCTAACGGCCCATTTGCGGATTTCCGCGCAGAAGGGGCGTGATGATAGCGTAACGGGGATGTCAGGCAACCCCGGGAACGGGTACTGTGCGGCCTGGCTGAATGGGCCTGGATTCTGGAGAGCCTCTGCCATGTCCGGGAAGGGTCCGACACTCCCCCTCTCGATCCTGTCATCGGCCATAAGTGCAGCGCTGGTGGGTTTTTTCGGGTCGGTGGCGCTGGTGCTGGAGGCGGCGCGGGCGGTGGGGGCCGATGCCGATCAGGCGACCTCCTGGGTGGTTGCGCTGTGCGTCGCCATCGCGGTCACGACCCTCTACCTCTCCCTGCGCCACCGGATGCCCATCGTGACCGCCTGGTCGACTCCGGGGGCGGCCGTGATTGCCGCAGGCGGGGCGGGGATCGGCATCAACGAGGCCGTGGGCGTCTTCATCGTCGCGGCCCTTCTCGTCGTCGCGACGGCCATGATCCGGCCGTTCGGCCAACTGGTGGAGCGCATCCCGAAGACCCTGGCGGCGGCGATGCTCGCGGGGATTCTGCTGCCCTTCTGCCTGGAAGTCGCCCTGCAGATCCCCGTGCTGCCCCTTCTCGTGTTGCTGCTGGTGGCGGTGTTCTTTCTCGTTCAGGTCTGGTCGCAGACCCTTGGCGTGCCGATCATCCTGGCCCTCGGCATCGCCGTCGCGGCGGCTTCAGGCTTGATAGATCAAAGCTGCTGCACCGTGACGGTATCCCATGTGCAGTTGGTATCGCCCGAGTTCCGGCTGCAGTCGGCGATCGGGCTCGCGCTGCCCCTTTACATCGTCACCATGGCTTCTCAGAATCTCGCCGGCCTCGCGGTGCTCAAGGCTGACGGCTACAGTCCGTCGGCGCGCTCCTGCTTCGGATCGACCGGAATCGTCTCCCTCCTGGCGACGCCTTTCGGTGGGCACGGCGTGTGCCTCGCCGCGATCACCGCGGCGATCTGCACGGGACCCGCCGTCGACCCCGACAGCGATCGCCGCTGGCGCGTGGGTCCGGTGTACGCTCTGTGCTATCTCGTCTTCGCCGTGTTCTCCGAGAGCATGGTGGAGCTCCTCCTCGCATTGCCGGCGGCGTTGATCGCCACGTTCGTCGGCCTCGCCCTGTTCGGTCCGCTCGTAGGATCGGTGAAGACAGCTCTCGCGGGCGGCAACGTCGAGACGAAGGCTGCCGTGGTCACGTTCGTCGTGGCGGCTTCGGGGGTGACGTTCGCGGGTGTCGGGGCGGCGCCGTGGAGTCTCGCTGCCGGGTTAGCGATACTGGCCCTGCACCGAATCTTCGATCGGCCGAAGGCCGCTCAGCAGTAGACGCGGCTTCAGTCCCCCGGTGCCGGGGCGGTCTCGCGGTCCCATTGGCCCGTGTGGCGGTCGCGAATCTTCAAAACCAGGACGGTGAGCGCGGGCAGGAACGTGAGTGTGACGATGGTCGCACCGGCGACGCCGAAGAGCACGATGACGCCGAGACCCCGGTAGAGCTCGGTGCCTGCACCGGGCAGGAAAACGAGCGGCGACAATCCGCAGATGGTGGTGATGCTGGACATGGCGATGGGCCGGAGCCGTGTCTTCACGGCGTCGCGCACGGCTTCCAGGGCGCCCATGCCCTGATGGCGCACGTTGTACAGGGACTGATCGACGATGAGGATGGGATTGTTCACCACCACGCCCATGAGGATCAGGAATCCGAGCATGGAGATCATGTCGAAGGGCTGATGGACCGCTGCCATGCCGAAGGCGGGCAACCCGGCGCCGACGAGATTCAACAACCACAGGCCCACCAGCCCGCTCGCGATGCCCAACGGAATCGTGGTCATGATGACCAGCGGATATCCCCAGTGACTGAACACGGCCACGAGCAGTAGATATATAAGGAGTACCGCGACGGCGTAGTTTCCGACCAGGGCGTCCCGCGTCGCGTTGAGTTGATCGCTCGCACCGGTGATGTCGATGGTGACACCGGCGGGGATCGCACCCTTCTCGCGCAACGCGCCCATGAGATCCCGCTTCACGATCTCGACACCGGTCTCGAGCGCGACGGCACGGGGCGGGATGATGCTCAGTGTCACCGTGCGCTTGCCGTCCACTCGGCGCAGCTTGTCGGTAGCGACGGTCTCGATCACATCCGCGATGGAGCTCAGCGGCAGCACCGTCCCCTGGGGCGTGTACACCGGCAGCCGGCCGATGTCTTCCAGGTTACGCACACTGCCCGGCGCGCCGTAGAGATAAACGTCTATCTTCTCGTCGTCGAGGAAGAACTCGTCCACGTAGGCGCCGTCGGTGAGCGCGGCGACGGTGAAGCCGAGCTCTTCCGCACTGAGCCCGGCCTCAGCGGCCCGCGCCCAGCGAGGGCGCACCTCCACCATGGGTTGGGCGAGGGAGAGCGCCGCCGGATCCGAACGCAGGCGCGGCTTGTCGAATACTTCCCGCGCCTGCCGATAGGCGGCCAGCGCCGTCGAGTAGATGTCGTCCAGGCGCGGGCCGGAGATATCCAGGTTGATGGCGCGGGTGCCGCCGTTGTTGCTGGTGATGATGGAGCCGCGGGTCGCGAAGGCGCGCATACCCGCGAACTCCCGGTACTTGTCGGTGATGGCATCCATGAGCGGGTCGACATCGGCGGTGTCCATGGCCTCGGCGATGATGCGAATGCGGTCGGGCTCGACCCGCATGTACAGGTACTTGATGGCGGGGACCTTGGTTTCGCCACGGGCGTAGCGGCCCGGATCGTCCTGCACGTAGGGCAGGAAATGCGCCTCGACCTGCTCCGCGACACCCGCCATCTCGTCGAGGTTATACCCCGGCGGCGGTGACATGGTGGCGAAGATCTTCGGCTCCTCGCCCTCGGGCAGGTACTCGGCGGGCGGCGTCAGCATCAGGATGACCAGCACACTTGCCGCGATGGTCGCGGCGATGACGACGACGCGCCGCACCGGCCCGGTCATCAGCCAATCGATGGTTGCGAGCGCGGAGCGCCGGAATGGTCCGTCCCGGAGTGTCACGGCCTTCGGGTCGGGCATTACCCGCGCGCTCGCCGTCGGCACCACCGTGATGGCGATCAGCATGGAGGCGAGAATTGACGCGGAGATGGCAATGGCGATGTCCGAGTAGAGCTGGCCGGCTTCCTGCTCGACGAACAACACCGGCGCGAACACGAGCACGGTGGTGAGCGTCGATGCAAGCACCGCCGACCACACGCGTTTGACGCCGTTCAGCGCGGCAGCGAAGCGCGCGAGCCCTTTGCGCCGCTCCAGCGCGATGCTCTCCAGCACGACGATGGAATTGTCCAGCGTCATGCCGATGGCGAACGCGACACCGGCGAGCGAGATGACGTTGACGGTGCGCCCCGCCGCCACGAGCCCGATGAATGCGGCGATGGTGCAGAAGGGAATGCCCATCACGCCGAGGACCGTCGTCCTCGCGGAACGCATGAACAGGAACATGACGAGAGTCGCCAGCACGGCGCCGATGACGAGATTCGTCCACACGTTGGCGATGGAGGCTTGCACGTAGCCGACGTCGTCCGCGTTCAGCGTGAGCAGCATGCCGGCGGGCTCGAGGACGTCCCGGTTGATGGCATCCATCACCGGCAGCATGGCCTTCTTTATGGCGATCACGTTGGAGCCGGTCTCCCGGCGCACCGAGAGACTCAGGACGGGCTTGCCGTCCACGTAGGATTTTGCCTGGATCTCGTAGTGATCGAGCCGCACCTCGGCGATGTCGCCGAGTCGGGTGATGGCGTCGCCGCGGCGATCGAGCACCAGGTCTTCCAACGATTCGACGCTGTCGAAACGCCCCACGGTGCGCAGGAGATAACGCCGCTTGCCGCTCTCGATGTCACCCCCGGAGATGTCGCGGTTGCGCGCGCGTACGGCGGTGCGCACGTCCGAGAGAGTGAGCCCGCGCTCGGCGAGTCGCGCGGCGTCCACCCGTATCTGCACCTGTCGCTCGGCGCCGCCCCAAACCCCGACCTGTGAGACGCCGGGCACGCGCTCCATGCGCGTGCGCACGTGGTCTTCGACGAAGTCGCGGATCATGTCCATGTCGATACCGCGGGGATTACCCGGCAGCGGCGAGACGCGGAAATACATGAAGGAATTGCTCGAGAACGACGACGCGTAGATGCGCGGCTCGCGTACCGTGATCGGATAGGACGACACCTGGCTCAGGGCGTTGTTGACGCGAATCAGCGTCTCGTTGATGTCGACGCCGAAGGGAAACTCGAGCGCGATGCGCGCGGACCCGGTCTCCGCCGTGGAGATCATGCGCTGCAGGGCCGGGACGTTGCGCAGGAATTCCTCCTGCTCGATCAGGATCTCCTTCTCCACGTCCTGGGGCGTGGCGCCTGGCCAGCTCGTGCGCACGGTGATGGTGCGCACCTCGAGATCCGGGATCATCTGCACCGGGATGCGCAGCACCGCGACCAGGCCGAGCACGCACACGACCAGGACCGCGATGGTGAGGAGCATGCCGCGTTTCAGGATGGCTTCGAACATTCGGCCGCTTCCAATCTCAGTGTACTTTCACTACGCGCACGGGCTGATTCTCGCGCAGGGTCTCGTTGCCGCGAACGACAACCCGCGTCCCGGGCACGAGACCGTCGCGAAGCTCCGTGTTGCCATCGAAGCTGCGCCCGATAGTGACGGTGTGCTGGGTCGCGACCGGCGCGCCGTCCACGTCTTTCAGCGCCCAGACGCGGCTCGCACCGTAAGCGTCGCGCAGAATCGCGTCCCGGGGCACCGTCAGCACGCGCTCGCTGCCGGGAATGCGCAGCTGCGCCTGGGCGGACATGCCGGAAGTCATGCCCGTTTCGCCGTCCGGGAGCTGTACTCGCAGCAGGAATGTGCGCGAGCTCGTGTCGCTCATGGGCACCTTGGCGATGATGCGGCCAACGATGTCGTGGGACGGCATCGCATCGAGGCGCACGCTGACCCGCGTGTCGGTCTTGATGTAGGGATAGTGCTCCTGGGGCACGCGCAGATCGAGGCGCAGGTTCCCGGTGCCCACCAGCTCCAGCACCGGTGTCCCGGTGTCGACCCACTCGCCCTCCTCGGCGAGCCGCCGGGCGATCACGCCGGCGAAGGGCGAGAAGACGTCGTGGCGCGCCACCAGCTCCTGCTTGTAGCGCTCGGCCGCGTGCAGCCGCTCGAGCTTGGTCTCCGAAATCTTCACCTCGGCCTCGGCGGCGCGGATCTCCGTTTCGGGAACGCCCTTCCGAGGCCCGAGCCGGCGGGCCTCGTCCCGGCGCCTGCGGGCCTCGTCGAGACCGGCCTGCGCTTCCGCGGAAGCGGCCTTGGCTTCCGCGAGCCCGAGCTTTTCCAGGGTCGGGTCCAGGGACAGGAGCAGCGCGCCCTTGTCCACCCGGTCCCCGGCGGTCACATGGACCGCCGACACCAGGCCGCTGACCCGGGACGAGAGCGAGGCATGGTCCCGGGCGGTCACGGTGCCGGTCAGCGGGATCTCGACCACGATCGGGATCAGCCGGGCTGTGGCCACCTCCACGGGGGCCACGGGCTCGGCGTGGGCAGGCCAAAGGGCGGCCATGGCCGAAAGGACGGCGATTGAGGTCAGATTGCCAATGGTGCGCAGCATTTCTATTCCCGGGCGGCCCTGTTCATGAGAACGCCGGGGCCGCGAAGCGTTCAGTCTCTGCAGCAGCGAGCTTTGGGCATTTTCGGGTAATTCGGCCCAAAAATCCCCCTCATCGCGCCGCCCGCACCTTGGCCTCGCGGTGGGCGACGTAGATGGAGCTCGCCGCGATGACGGCGGCGCCGACCCAGGTGTAAACGTCCGTCGGTTCGCCGAAGAGCATCCAACCGAGGAACGCGACCTGGGGCAGGCGCAGGTAGTCGAAGGGCATCAGATACATCGTGTCGGCCATGGAGAAGGCGCGGGTGAAGGCCATGTGGGCGGTGCTGGCGACGATGCCGATGGTGATCACCCAGAACCACATCTCGCCGCTCGGCCAGGTCCAGACGAAGAGCGCCGGCACGAGCGCGATGGGGGTCGTCAGCATGGTCTGATACACCACCAGGCTCCCCACCGGCTCGCTGCGGGTCAGGACCTTCATGGTGATCACCGAAAGCGCCATGGTGAGGGCCGAGACGACCACCATCACTTCCCCCGCGCCGACCGACTGCACGCCGGGGCGCAGGATGATGAGCATTCCCGCGAAACCGATGACCAGCGCCGTGATACGCCGCGCGCGGATCACCTCGCGCAGAACGATGACGGCCGCGACCGCGGCGAAGAGCGGCGCGGTGAATCCGAGCGCGACGGCGTTGCCGAGGGGCACGATGGCCAGGGCGCTGAACCACGTGGCCATGGACACGAAGCCGAGCAGCGTGCGCAACCCGATGAGGCCCGGGCGGCGGGTGCGCAAGATTCCGAATCCGTTTCGCGTGAGCCAGGGGATCATGGCGGCGAAGCCGAACAGGCTGCGGAAGAAGACGATCTCCAGGGGATGCAGCTCGGTGGATACGTGGCGGATCATCGCGTTCATTGACGAGAACAGGAGTCCGGCGAAGATAATCAACAGGGCCGCCTTGACGGGATCGGAGAGATTGGCGAAGCGGGATCGGTGGGCAGCGGACATCGCGATGCACGATAACACAACGGGCGCGGCCATCATCCGGGGCGCAGCCGGATCATTCGTATTCCTGGCACTGGCGCATCGGCGCGAAGAAGACATCTGGGACATCGGCGCCATCACCGCGCTGTTCGCGGCCAGCAACCGCATGGCCAACCTGATCGCCATGCGCCCGAACGACGAGTTTTATTCGATGGGTCGCTGAGGCGACCGACTTACCACGTATATCCCCGACGCCACGATCAACGTACCGCCGGCCAGGGTCCACGCGTCCGGGGTCTCACGGAACACCAGCACTCCGATAGCGATGGCCCACAGCAGGCGCACGTAATGCAGCGGCGCGACCGCCGACGCGTCGGCGAGGGTCAGCGAACGTGCCATGGAGAAGTGGGCGACGAATCCGAGAAGTCCACTCACCGCGAACAACAGCCACTGCGGCGTGGTCGGTGTGACCCAAACCGCCGGCATGGCGAGGCTCACGATCGTCGTGCTCACTACGAAGGTGTAGAGCACCGTCGTCAAAGGTCTGTCGAATCCCCCCAGCATGCGGGTGGCGATGTTGAAGAGTGCGAAGAAGAACGCGCCGAGTAATGTCAGGAGCGACGCCCAGGCGAAGACATCGCTTCCGGGCCGCACCACCAGCAATGCGCCGAGCATACCGACGGCCACCGCCGCCCAGCGCGCCGCGCCGACCCGCTCGCCCAGGATGGGACCCGACAACGCGACGATGATGAGGGGGGCTGTAAACGACACCGTCGTCGCGACGGCCAGAGGAAGATATCGGAGACTGACGAACAACGCCGACAACGAGCACACCAGAGACGCGGCGCGGGCCAACTGAAGCCACGGCCGACGAGAACGCGCGAGCGAGACGAGAGACTCGCCCCTCGCGAGATTGACGGCCAGCAGGAAGATCAGCGACGCACCGACATAGCCCCACACGACCTGCACGCCGTTGATGGTCGGCGAGAGATACTTGGCGATGCCGTCGACGATGGCGATGCAGGACGCACCGAGCAGCATCCACGCGGCCCCGGCGAGCCGATGCTCGGGCGGATTCGACACGCGGCTTACTTACCCCGCCAGACGGGGTCGCGTTTCTCGGCGAACGCGCGGGGCCCTTCCTTGGCGTCCTCGGAGGCGAGCATGGCCTCGAAAGCGGCCAGATTGCCGCTGCGCATGAGCGTGTAGCAGTCCTCGTTGGAAAGCATCTCGGTCTCGCGGACGACGGCTTTGACGGCCGCGAGCGCGAGGGGCGGGCCACCGGCAAGGCGCGCGGCGAGCTCCCGGGCGTGGTCCATGGGCGACGGGACGACGGCGTTGACGAGACCCCAGCGGGCCGCTTCCCCGGCGTCCATGCGCCGCCCGGTCATGAGGAGCTCCATGGCGATGTTCCGGGGAATGCGCTTGGGCAGCCGGAACGTGGCGGCGTCGGCCAGCACGCCCACCTTGATTTCCGGCAGGCAGAACTCCGCGTGCTCCGCGGCGACAATGAGGTCGCAGGAGAGAGCCAGCTCGAAGCCACCGCCGAACGCGAGCCCGTTGACCGCGGCGATGACGGGTTTGTTCAGATCGTGGAGCTCGGTGAGGCCGGCGAAGCCGCCGGGGCCGTAGTCGGCATCGTAGGCTTCGCCCTCCGACGCCGCCTTGAGATCCCAACCAGCGCAGAAGAACTTCTCGCCGCCGCCGGTCAGGATCGCCACCCTTAGTGCGGGGTTGTCGCGAAACGCGATGAATACCTCGCCCATGGCGACGCTGGTGCGAACATCGATGGCGTTGGCCTTCGGGCGATCGAGGGTGACCTCGAGTACGGCGCCATCGGTGCGCACCTTCACGGCATCGTTCATTTTCTGCTCTCCTCTCTCAATCGAATCAGTGCATCCACGGCCACGGCGCCCCGGCCTTCCGGCAGAACCAGCAACGGGTTGACGTCGAGCTCTTCCAGTCGATCGGCATGGGCCTCGGCGTAGGCAGTGATGGCCAT
>Ga0070727_10005423_pt1 | contig 10427 bp, 11 predicted proteins | sample tdAd472_FD_66722 | JGI IMG/M metagenome (GOLD analysis project Ga0070727, IMG submission 66722) | Marine sediment microbial communities from the Atlantic coast under amendment with organic carbon and nitrate - tdAd47.2 | ecosystem: Environmental > Aquatic > Marine > Coastal > Sediment | place... | reverse complement strand
GTCCGCTATGTCAAACGCACTTACACGGCTACGAACCTATTTCGACGACCCCTTGCTGGTGCAGGTTGGCCGCAAGATGGAGTTGACCCCGCGTGCCGAGTCTCTCAGGCCCGCAATCCGGGATATTTTGGTGCGGACTGAGGCCGCAATCGACACGACACCGGTTTTTGACGCGACGAATACCACGAGGATATTCAATGTCCTGCTGTCTGACTACAGCCTGCGTGTGCTTGCGCCGGCTGTTTTGCAGCTTGCCGACAAGCATGGCGCAAAAGTCGAGTTTGATTTCCAGGCACAAACGACGACGCCCTATGTCCAACTTGAACAAGGTGAAATCGACATTCTGATTTCCCCGGAGGAATTTACATCCAAAGATCATCCCGCAACCCTGGTTTACGAGGACGAATACGTCGTTGTGGCCTGGAAGCATGGGAAATATGGAGGCGGGTTACTCGATAAACGCGCCTACGAGCTTGCTGGCCATATCACGATGGTTCCCCCTCAGGGCGCCGGGACGGTAGACAAGCGGCTGCTCTCAGAGGCTGGCCTCGCGCGGCGTGTCGAGGTTTCAACCTTCTCCTTCTCGACGCTTCCCCATTTGATAACCGGAACTGACCGCCTGGCAACTGTGCACCGCCGTCTCGCCAAACTCATGCAAAATCAGGCGGAACTCACAATTCATCCACTGCCGGAAAAAGCTTCACCACTCCGGCAAATGATGCAGTGGCACACATACCGTGAAAATGATCCTGGGATCACCTGGATCAGAAACTTGGTTCTTGAGGCGGGGCGAACGCTTCCTTAGCATTCACTAACTCAATGCAATAAATCCAACCTTTCAATTTTTCAAATGCCCGGAGGTTTCGTAGTTTGTCCGGGAACTAGGGAGAGATCTGACCATGAAAGTAGAAAAAGCGCTCATTGTAGGTGGTGGCATCGGCGGGCTGACCGCTGCGATCGCTTTACGTCGAAAAGGTGTTCCGGTTGAAATCATCGAACGCGATCCTGAATGGACCGTTTACGGTGTGGGCATCATTCAACAATTGAATGTTGTGCGCGCAATGGACCAGATTGGTGTGCTCGATGCGTTTTTGGCGAAATCCTTTGGCTTCGACAAAACAACAATTTTCGCCGGCCCTGCCGGGACGAAAGTTGCCGAGTTCGATACACCTCGTTTGGCGGGGCCAGAGTATCCTTCGAATGTTGGCATCCGCAGGACTGATTTGCAGGAGGTGCTTGCAAACAAAGCCAAGGATGTCGGTGCCGAAATTCGCTTAGGCGTCACGGTGGACACATTGAATGATGATGGCGACGGCGTTGACGTTACCTTTTCGGACGGCAGCTCGGGTCGCTACGACATCGTCATTGGCGCCGACGGCCTGTTCTCGCAGACCCGTCAGACGATCATGCCAGATGCACCAATGCCACGCTACACGGGTCAATGGGTATGGCGTTACAACCTGCCGCGCCCGGCAGACCTGGATGGCATCCATGTCTTTGCGGGCCCGTGCAATGCCGGGCTGGTTCCGATGAGCGAAGACCTGATGTATATGTTTCTCGTTACGCAGGAAGAAGAAGGCATGGTCCTTGAACTTGAGGGCTCGGCAGCAGCCATGCGCGAACGTGCCAGCAGAATGGCTCCGCCGCAGATTCAGGCATATCTTGATCAGATCACCGACGACGAAGGTGTCGTCGGTCGCCCGCTTGAAGTCATTCTGATCGAAGGCGAATGGCACAAAGGACGTGTCGTCTTGCTTGGGGACGCACTTCACGGTGCGACGCCGCATCAGGGTCAGGGTGCCGGAATGGCGATTGAAGACGCGCTGGTACTGGCGGATGAAATCGAAGCCGCCAACGACTTTGAAACGGCGTTCAAGGCATATCGCGACCGCCGTTGGGCCCGCGTCGAGCATGTTGCCGTTACTTCGATCAAAATCGGTGATGCCCAGATGGGTAAAATCGAACCTGTCGATGTCGGCGCGTTGACAGCGCAAACTCTCAAGCTGGTTGCAGAACCTATCTGATAGGAGAAACGCCACATGGCGATGTTTGATTACTTTCCGAACTATGTTTGGAATCTCTCGGTTTCTATTGCCATGGCCAGTGGTGCCGAACTTGGCGAGATCATGGATATGTGCCAGCCGCTTCAGGCCAAGGCACAAGCTGGCGAAGATGCCGGAACCGGGGAATTCCTAAAGGAATGGATGAAGGTTGCGGACAAGCTGGTTGAATTGGCGGCTGAAGATGAAGAAAAGGGGCGCCTGTTTTCCGCAGGCCCCAAACTACAACGCGCAGCGCTCTATTATTTGACTGCCGAACGCATGCAGGGCCACGGTCACCCGGGGCGGATGGAGACCTATGACAAAGCCCTTGCGGCATTTGCCAAAGGCACAGACTATGCCAATGACAATGTCGAGCGGCTCGAAATACCGTATGACGGCAAAGTCCTGCCCGCGCTCTATACGCGCGCCGAAGGGGTCGAAGGCCCGGCGCCAACTGTTGTCTATCTGAACGGCTTGGACAGTTGCAAAGAGCTGCTCTATTGGTCTTGGCTGCCGAACGCTCTGGCAAAACGCGGGATTTCAACCCTTTGCGTTGACCAGCCCGGAACCGGCGAAAGCCTGCGCAAACAGGGTCTGCCTGCGCATTCGGATAGCGAATTGTGGGGCACACCTGTGTATGAATTCCTCGCGGCGCGTGACGACGTGGACGAAAACCGCATCGGCATTACCGGCATTTCGCTGGGCGGTTACTATGCGCCGCGCGTCTGCGCAAATGAGCCGCGCTTTGCTTCCGGTGCCGTCTGGGGCGCCAATCACAATTGGGCCGAAGTGCAGCAAAAACGTCTGAATCGCGAAGGCGAAAATCCGGTGCCCCATTATTGGAACCATGTGCAATGGGTCTTTGGGGCATCTGACATGGATGACTTTTTTGAAAAGGCCTCAGGCATGCACCTGAACGGCCAGATGGAAAATATCAAGGTTCCGTTCCTTGTCACGCACGGCGAGAGCGACCGCCAGATCGCGCTTGATTATGCGCATCAAAGCTATGATCAACTCGTGAATTCCCCTCGGCGCGAGCTCAAGATCTTCACTCCGCGCGAAGGTGGCGTAGAACATGTGGGGGCGGACAACATGAGCTTTGGACGCGGCTATATCGCTGACTGGTTTGCCGAGACGCTCGGGGGACGCTTGTCGTGACCTTTACACTCTACGCAGCACCTGGTGCATGTTCGCGCGTACCGCTGATGTCTCTGGAAGAAGCTGGCGCCGATTTCGACGTCAAACTGGTGCGCTTCATGAAGGGTGAGCACAAAAAGCCGGACTATCTGGCAATGCATCCGGGTGGAAAGGTTCCACTCTTGGTTACTCCGGATGGTGCACTTTCGCAGAATGTTGCGATCGCGCGCTATCTCGCGTCTCAGTTTGACGGGTTGCTTCCCAAGGCTGGCACTGCGATGGAAGATGCCCGTATCACCGCGGATCTGGCCTTTTGCGCCGACATATTGCACCCCATCGTCACCCGTATGCGGATGCCCATGTTCATGGTGGATGGTGACGCAGCACAAGCCTCGGTCCGCCAGAAAGCATTTGAAGCCATGGCCCCGATGGCGAAGGTGGTCGATGATCGTCTTGCTGACCGTGACTGGTGGTACGGCGACGACTGGTCAACGCTCGACGCCTATATTTATTGGGTGTGGTTCAGAATAACCGGTGTGAGCTTTCCGGGGAACGAGTACCCCAACTGGGCAGACCATGCGAACCGAATGGAGGCCAGGCCAAGCATTCAGCGGGCGCTTGCCAAAGATGCCGAGTTGCAAGCGGCACTGGAGGCGGAAGGCCTGGCGCCTCCAATGAGGTAACACATGACATCAAAAAACATTCGGCGGGTTGTGACCGGCCACGACAAGACCGGTAAGGCCATCGTTCTTTCGGACGGTGACCTGCCGCATGTCACAAAACCGCCCCATCAACCCGGTCTCGCTTTCCACGAAATCTGGAATACGCATGATACCCCGGTACCAGTGGATTTCGCCGAAGCCGAGCCAACCGATCGCCACAGGGATACCGCGCCACCTAAGAATGGCACGATCATCAGGATCGTCGACATCCCGCCCGAGGGCCGCGACGGGCCCGGTTTCGATCGCGCGCAGGCCCAAGCCTTGTTCGAGGCCGTCGGGCTGGGCGATAACGCAAAACACACGATCCCTGGCCGCCACCCCCTGATGCATCGCACGGAAAGCGTGGACTATGGTGTGGTGCTGGCCGGTCAAATCACGTTGCTTCTGGACGAAGACGAGGTCGCCCTATCGCCTGGCGATGTCGTCATTCAGCGCGGGACAATTCACGCCTGGGCCAACCGCTCGGATGCGGTGTGCCGCATGCTGTTCGTTCTGACCGACGGGCAGTTCGGTGACGATCTGAAAACCGCCCAGGCACAGCACGATGAAGCAATTCGGGCCGCAGCGGAATGAAACTCGCCATTACTGGTGCAGGCGGTTACCTGGGGACGGAACTGGTCCGCCAGGCATTGACCAACCCTCTTGTCACCAGTTTGCGGGTCACGGATCGTGCGTTGCCACCGCTTCCGGCAGATGTTGAAGTTCTGAAAGGCGACCTGCGAAATGCAGCCCTGCGCGATCAGTTTCTGGATGGTGTTGATTCGATTGTCCACCTGGCCGCCATGCTCGGAAAAGCGGCGGAAAACGATCCCGAGGCAGCGCGCCAAATCAATATTGATGTTCCCCTGGCAATGATCGAAACCCTTCGAGGGACGCAAACACGCATCGTCTTTGCTTCGTCGGTCGCCGTATTAGGTGCAGACCTGCCCCAACCCGTCACCGACGCAACCCCATGCGCCCCAACGCTGCTTTATGGCGCGCACAAAGCCATGATAGAAACCGCGTTGTCTTGTGAGACACGCAATGGTCGGCTTGACGCGGTTTCATTGCGCCCGTCCGGTATCGTCGCGAGAGACGGATTGGATGCCGCGCTGAAAACCGCGTTCATGTCACAGGTCTTTTGGGCAGTCCGTCGAGGAGAAGACATTGTGCTTCCGGTCGAACCAGATGGACAGACCTGGATGGCCTCGGCCAAAATCGTGGCAAAGAATTTCTTGCATGCCGCTACAACAGGAAATGTACCTTTGATCGACGCCGTGACCCTTCCGGCGCTGGTGCCAAGTTTTGCTGAGCTGGTAGAGGGACTTAAGCGACGATTTCCCGAGAGCCCGTCCAAGGTGGACTTTGAACCCGACGAAGATATCGTTGACCTTTTTGGGTCCATGCCCAACCTTAAAACTGAACGCGCATCACGGGCGGGTTTTGTCAGCGATCCAGACTTAGACACCCTGATCATCAACGCTTTGCACGAGTAGGAGAAAACATGCGTTTTGCGACTTTGCCGAATGGAACCCCCGATGGGCGCCTGCACATCGTAAGTAAAGATAACAAACGCTGTGCCCCGGCAGTGGCCGTTGAAACCCTGCAATCTCTGATGGAGAACTGGGATAGTTATGCCCCGGCGCTTGAGGGTGAATATGCAAGCCTGAACGATGCCGGCGGCCAAAACTTCGATCCGACCGCAACGCTTGCGCCGTTGCCGCGTGCCTGGCAGTGGCTCGACGGATCAGCCTTCGATAGCCATGGCGACCTCATGCAGAAGGTGTTTAATCTGGAGCCGTCTCCAAAGGGACGGCCACTGATGTACCAGGGCATGTCTGACAAGTTCTACGGCCCCGCGGATGATGTCCTGTTGCCCTCGGAGGATGACGGCATTGATTTCGAAGGCGAGTTCGGCGTGATCTGTGACTCGGTTCCAATGGCAGCAGACGCAGCCGAAGCCAATGCGCATATCCGTCTTGTCGTCCAAATCAACGACTGGTCGCTGCGCACGCTGGCGCCCGTTGAGATGAAAACCGGATTTGGCTGGATTCATGCAAAACCCGCCTGTTCCGTTGCCCCAGTTGCGATAACCCCGGACGAACTGGGAGGGGCGTGGCGCGATGCGCGCGTGGACCTGCCGCTGATCGTGGACCTGAACGGTGAGCGTTTTGGAGCAGCCGAAGGGTACCCAATGAGCTACGGTTTTGACGAACTGGTCGCGCATGCGGCCCGCACGCGGGCGTTGGTTGCCGGCACAATTATTGGTTCAGGCACTGTGTCAAACGAGAATTTCCGCGAGATCGGCTCATCCTGCATCGCAGAACGGCGAAGTATAGAGCTGTTGGATCAGGGTGAAGCAACAACACCTTACATGTCATTCGGTGACAGGGTTCGCATGGAATGCCAAACACGCGATGGCAGGCCGCTATTCGGACAAATCGCGCAGAGCGTGGTTCAGTCCGCCGGCGGATAGGGTTCCACAATTCCATTCCCCCCCTCCCTAGAAAGGAGACATTCAAAACACGAAGAGGCCGTTCTTTGGGTCACCATCGTTGCCGTTACCTTTGGGAAAGGCGATCTCTCCCCTGCCACTCATCGACGGCCCTGGGGTTGGTTTTCAATGTGAAAGGGCGGCAAGTGGGTCTTGAACAGGTGTCGCTGAAACTTATGTTCAGAACCTGAGATATGGCAGGAAGTTATGGCGCTTGTTGCACAACACGAGTTGGCGAAGGAATTGGGTGAAACCTGGAGGCAGGTTGCTTTTGGCGACCTGGCAGCACGGCTCAATCCTCCGTCAACGTTTCCATGTACCTTTTCACAGAATGCTTTTCGCCGAGGGTTGCTTCAATTTTCATTTGTTGAAGCAGTTGATAAGCAAGGTTTACACAGAGCTGCCAATGATCTGCGCCTATACTTGGAAGACTGTGCTGGTTGGGATGGCCGGCCAGTAACCGCCAAGCCACTTGTCATGATTTTTTCCCGAAACGCAGCCGAATTCGAAACGATCGAGCAATACCAGGCGTTTGGGTGGCGGGTGCTGCAAAGCCTGCACGATGAAGACTCGTCCCCATGGCCTGAAGGCGTCTCCACCATCCCCGAAGAACCGTTTTGGTCTTTTTGTTTTGCAGGCGTGCAACTGTTCGTCAACATGTCATCCCCCGCCCATGCAAAGCGAAAAAGCCGCAATCTGGGGCGCCACTTCACCTTCGTAATCAATCCACGCGAACGTTTCGATCGCGTCGCTGGAGATACCAGGGAAGGGCGAAAGGTCCGTAATAACATTCGCAGACGGGTCCGGGCCTATGACGGATTGGAACACTCCCCCTTGCTGGGAAGCTTTCAAAAAGGCGAAATAGAATGGGTCCAGTACGGCCTTCCCGAAGAAAATACCGTTTTCCCCAACGCGTGCCCCTTCCGTTTTCGCGGATAACGCGTCTTGTATATCGTTCTGATATCAATCGCTTCGCAGTATCCAGATTGGAGGAGACGGAATGAGTACAATTGCGACCGGCACGGTGGGATCGAACCCTCTGTTCTCTCTTGAAGGCAAACGTGCTTTGGTCACCGGGGGCACATCAGGGATAGGTTTGGCGATTGTCGAGGCGATGGTATCCGTCGGTGCGCAAGTCGTGACATGTTCGGACCGTCCTGAAGATGTCACGCAGTTTCACTGTAACGGCGCCCAAGCCCTGGACCATAAATTGAGTGACCGGGCGGCAGCCTATGCTTTGGTGGAGAAGGCCGAACACACCCTGGGTGGCGCCATTGATATTCTTGTGTCCAACGCTGGTATCGAAGGGCCAGTCGGGTTGACAGGCACTTCTGATGAAGACGCCTATATGCGGGTTTTCGATGTCAATTTGCACTCGGCCTATTGGTTGGCTGCGGCCTGCAAGGACGGGATGCGCGAACAGGGAGGCGGCGCGATCATACTTATGGCGAGCCTGTCCGCGATGCGCGGCAACCGCATGATCGGCACTTATGCCATGACCAAAGCGGCTTTGGCCCAAATGGCGCGCAACCTGGCGGTCGAGCTTGGACCACAAAATATTCGCGCCAACGCGATTGCTCCGGGATTGATCGCAACACCCTTTTCCAAGGCCCTCATGTCTGACGCCGCGTTTCTTGAGCGCAGGTTGCAAGCGACGCCCTTGCGGCGCGTAGGGCGCCCGGAAGAAGTCGCAGCCGCAGCTGTATTTCTGGCCAGTTCAGGCGGTGCATTTACGACAGGGCAGACACTCGTCATCGATGGTGGAACATTGGTGAACGATGGGAGCTAGGGTTCACGCGAGTTAATCAACCAAACATATGGCGTTGGAATTCCTCGCTCACATCCAGTGCGCCTTGCGGGTCTTTCCGCCATACCGCCTATGTCGAGCTTGCACCTTTTCTTGAATTACTAACCCCCCCCAAGAAATTTGACGTGCAATCTCAGACTTCCTCGATGGATACATCGTTTGAGCGAATTATGGGGCATTTTCATCTCGACGGTTTCCGTCGGGCTGCTGATCCTGAAGAAACTCAGTCCGGAAAAGGACGATTCGATCACCACCGATTGTTCCAAGAACATCGGTTGCTCTTGCCTCTACAATACTCCACCGTGCGGCAAAAACGCAAAAAGCCTCCCGTGCAGGAGGCTCGTAGGCGTTTGATATTGATCTGGCTTTTGGTTGCGGGGGCAGGATTTGAACCTGCGACCTTCAGGTTATGAGCCTGACGAGCTACCGGGCTGCTCCACCCCGCGCCAAAGTAGGGCGTATGTAGACCAGAGGGGCGGGGGCTTCAATGGGAAAAGGGCGAAAACACCGAGTTTCTCGAAGAAATTCCCCTGCCAAATTTTATGTAGATTTCAGAAACTTTAAGATCAATAATCCCATATTGTTTCCATTTTTGAAACAATTAGTTCACAAGCACTCGCTTTCTCAACCGCTCGACAGCCGCTATGTAGGTCCCAAGCTAAACGAAGGAAGACAAAATGGTACCGGCACAAGCACAAGGGATCCATCACATCACGCTAAACGGCGCGGACCGTGAAACTTCTGTGGCGTTTTGGCAGGACGTTATGGGAATGAACCTGATTTTCGAACAACCCAATCTAGACGACCTGACAATCAATCACCTGTATTTCGACTGTGGTGACGGTCGGACATTGACCGTTTTTACGGAAGAAACCCGCAAGCCTCCCTCCGAGAAGCTGGCGCAACAGCCGGGATCGGTGCATCACATTGCCTTTTGGGTCAGTCAGGCAACAATTCGTGGCGCCGAGGAGCGCCTGAAAAACGCCGGCATTCCAAACACCGGGATCCGCGACCGCGGCTTCATGGATTCACTTTATTTTAGAGACCCTCTGGGCCTGCTGATTGAATTGGCAAGCTATAATTTCGACCCACCGATTGGGACAAGCCATGCCGAAGTTCTGGCGCTCGCCTATTCACACCGCGAGGCTCGCAACGCCATCAATACCGAGGTTGCGGACGTGGCATCCGCCATCGCGGAAATCCGTCAACGCGACGCCGTTTCAACCTAAACTCAGAGGCCATCACACTGTCACAAGACGTCGGCTTTGCTGCGTAATTGGCTGTCCGTCATCGAATATGAAACCCGAAGCGCGTTAATGAACCTCACGCCAACCTTCATACCCTTTTTGCAGGACCACGACATTTTCCCAACCAACGACCCGGAGGGCAAAAACCGCCTGCGAGGACCGGACACCCGTGTTGCAAAACACCACCACAGGTTTGTCTTTCGGGATCTCAGCGCGTCGAGCAAAGATCGTGCGCCATTCCATATGTATCGCACCCTCAATCGTTCCGGCCTCGTGGTCCACCTTTGACCGTGCATCAATGAACTGGAAGTCGGGCTTCAAATCGTCGGTAATCTGCTCTGCAAGAATAATGCCGGCTGCTGCGGTGGCAAAATCAAAGTATTCTTCAATAGCCTCCGCAGCCAAAACATCTGCAATGGCAGGGCGCGGGGCGATGACGGCGGCGCTCAACACCACGACAATCGCCGAGACGCGCGCACCAATCGAAACCGCGCGCAAAAACCTCAATAAACCGTTGTAAAATATCACGTATTCCCCCAATTTTCGCCTTCCCACGTGATTGTTTCGCCTGCCAACCAGGCGGCACCAAGTTGATACAAGGCTTGCACTTTCTCCCCTTTCAGGCCCGGCATATCCCGTTTGACCTCATACCCAACCTGGCATTGCAGGTACGCCAAGTGGCGATACCCTTCGGGGAACCCATTCAAGACTTCTTGATCCAGTTTCAATGTGGCCGCCGGATCAATCGGGTCCATCCGGTCTTTTTCATAAATTGGCTGGCGAAGGCACATGCCCCATTTTCCGTCCCGTTTTTCAAGAAAATCGTAGAATCTGCCGGTACAAACGACGTCCACTTCAACACCATGTACCTGCCCCCGTTGGGAAATTGTCATTTTGGTTTGTGAAACTGCCCGCGTGCCGACCACCTCTGATGTATGCGCGCCAAGAAAATGCAAGATGACCACGCCCTTTTCCCAGCCTGCCTTGTTCATCGCAATG
>Ga0070727_10005420_pt1 | contig 10432 bp, 11 predicted proteins | sample tdAd472_FD_66722 | JGI IMG/M metagenome (GOLD analysis project Ga0070727, IMG submission 66722) | Marine sediment microbial communities from the Atlantic coast under amendment with organic carbon and nitrate - tdAd47.2 | ecosystem: Environmental > Aquatic > Marine > Coastal > Sediment | place... | reverse complement strand
TTTTGTAATGGTGTTATTTTATCATTCAGCGCCTTACCCTGAGCAGCCGTTAGGGCTTTATCTACCGCCGTACCTGTAAGTGTATTATCTAACTGCACCGCGCCTTTTTGTGCTGTTGTGGCATCTTGAATGGTTAGAGTTAAATCTCCATCAAGTTGGCCGCCGCCACTTAATGGGCTTTGCGTGGCTACCTGTCTGGTCAATTGGCAAAAAACATTATTATTCTGCTGGTTGGTGCGAACCTGATTAAGCTCTGTCCCACTCTCGCCTACATTAAGGTTTTGTCTAGCGCCTTGAGCGTCTGATGCCCCTGTCCCGCCACCTGCTAAGCTTATCTGTACAGGGTTAAACAGTGTACCTTCTTTGCGCCTAAGGAACTTACCGTCATGGTCGTAATTAATCGTACCCTCTGGCAAGGCTGTAAAGCCTGCATTGGTTTGACCTAATGTAATTGCATAGGTGTCTTTGTCGTTTAGGTCTGACAGCACATTAGGGTGTGCTGGGTCGCTATTTGTTGGCTTATTCCAATCCATCTAACTGCCTCGCGCTTGCCATGATATTGTTGCGTCTACCCTGTTTCCTGTTGCCCTATCAAACACTAAAACCTTGAAGCGGTCGGGGTTTCCAACATCGTCAAACTGAGTTACCGCAATTTTAGCATCTACTGCTTTTGGTGTCGCCACCACTGCATCCAAGTCGATAAAAGACTTATTAAGAAGAACCTCTGTACCGCCTGAGTCGACAGCGAACACATCCGCCTGCCCTTGGTCGGTTTTCTGCTTAACATCCAAACGGAATCGAACATTATTTATTCTGATTATACCCTTAGACGCTGGTGCATTTATATCCATAGCTACGCGCAAATACCTAAAGTTTGAGCTATTAAGTTCTAACTGGTTAGGTGTGAACGTGTCCCATGTAATGCCATCGCTAGACGTGCTTAGCGTAGTAGTAAGTGTTGCCCCTGTTACTAGGTCGGTCTGGTCAATTGTTACCGTTACCCTGCTGCTAGGGATTAGAGCGCCAAAGTCCACAATCCGTTCAGCGTAAGCGCTTGGCAATGATGGCTCTAGCCAATGCGTGTAGCCGTTTAATTGTTTCTGGCCATACGGGTCACCGCCTAGCGCATCCCATGGCAATGTCGTATCACTCCACAACTGAGTTGTGTCACCCCAGCTTAAAGCGTCGTCATACGCAAGGCCGCTGCGAACCATGTTATCTATAAAGCTTTCTGTCGCATTAACAGGGCCGATTAGGTCAACGCTTGGGCCATCATCCCATCGTAAATTCGTATCATCCCATCGTAATGTCTCATCTGCCCAAGATAGGCCACCACCACCGTCGCCCAGTACGATATTAGTCAGTACGTCCATTTGTCTAAAATCGATGTAATCATCGACACGCAAAACATAATCCGGCGGCGCATCCACATTAGCCAAAGCAGATACAGCGGGGCCGATATTACCAGCCGCGTCACGTGCCTGAACCCAGTATCGATAGATTCCGTTCTCTTGCTCTAAGATAGCTTCAAATGTACCGCTGGACTCTCCAATAGGTTGCGAGTCTTCTAGAAAATCGCCCTTCCTAATTAAGTAAGTTGCAATAGGGTAGACAGAGCTTGCACTGGCCCATTTCAAGAACACATTATTATAGGATGAGTCTGCGTTAAGAGATGCGGGTATAGTTGGACCCTGAATCTCTGGTGTAAATGTAGCGCTTTGCTCTGAGTAGTTGCCGCTAGTGTCTAACGCTCTAACATAGTACGTTGTGCCTGCTAGCCTGCGTTGGTCGGTAAAGTTTAATTGACGACCACTATAAACCGCTCCGCCATCGCCAAAATTATCATCTAGCCTAAGCTCATAGAAAAGAACATCTAAATCAGGCACGGCTTGCCATGAGACATCAACGCCATAGCTTTTCTGTGCTGCTGATATTGACGGCACATTGCTTGGGGGTAAGTCTTTACCTATTACCGTGTAAAGCAATATAGACCAATCAGATTCGCGCCCTGTCTCAGATATTCCGCGCACTCTAAATTCGTGCGGGCCAAGTTCAATATCATTTATATCTATTTGATTGTCGCGCCAATCCGTTGCAATGCTGCGCCATTCTTCGACGTCCTTTCTGACTTGAACCTCAAACACATTAGAGCGTACCCCGCCCGCTAACCATGAAAATGTGGCGCGGGTTTTAATATCCATGATGGCAGTGGTTGAATATAGTGTTTCAGTCACCGATAAATCAGTAGGCGGGTTTAGGTTGCTGTCTGGCAATATAAGAGGTGGTGCTGGCTGAATAACCTGAACATCACCCTCTTGCCAATCCCAAACACTAGGCGCGTCCTCCTGAAGTGACAGCGTAACGCCATCAGACAATGACATAGATGAGCCGCCATCTATCACGCGGAATACTTTTTTATCCCATCCAAGGCGGGCAATCGATAGCGTGAGCCTATCACCACTAATAAGCTCAATAGCCCTAGGCTTTAATGTGACTGTGCACCTAATGCCGTATCTAATTTGCTCAATAGCTAGTTTTGCTAGTCTTCTGGCATTGGTTGAGGTGGTGGAGAACGGGGCTTTTATCTCTGCTACAAGCTCCTCTCCATCCAGTTCAATATACCCGCTTGGTGCTATCGCCTCATACTGTGTTACTTGATAATCTTGAGATGGGTCTAAAAAAGAACCTTTAGCCGTGTTAATTATGTTTGCTTTGCTTGCCCCCGCTTCAAAGGATAATCCTCCCACTAAATCAGACTCATCAAAATCTAAAATAGGGTCTTCATATCTGCCCGCAACATACTGCCATTTACCTTGGTCAAAGTTAATGAATGCGCCGCCTGCTTTCAGTAAAGATAAAAGGTTTTCAAGTGGTGGAGTAGCATAGCTCAAAGTACCATCTACAGTGTAGCGCGGCTCGGTTCCGCTCTCGGCAAGTACTTGCTCATCACATACATTTGCGCCATCAATAAAGGTTTTCAGTAGGCATTCGTCGCGGGTAGATCGGACACCTTCATACTGGGTTAGGTAATCAAGTGTAATTAAAGCATGGTTTCTAAAATAACCAGTGCCACCTGTGCGCGGGTCGTAAATGTCGTTTTTACCTTCAACCACAGCGGACACATTTGGAATGCCTCGGCTAAACGCGTCCCTGTCATAATCAAGCCTTACATAAATATAGGCATGGCCTTTTAATATATGGGAGTCGGTCCACTCGTTAAGGTCCGCAACGGCTTGCGGTAGCGCTGTGTCTCTTGGTGTCTTTACTTTATATACAACGGCGTGACCTGCGAAGTCACCTTGAGCCGCGCCATTTGCTGAGAATGCTATCTCATCATTAAAGTAAATCTCATTAATTGCGTTAAGCGCGTGAGGTGCTAAAACCACAATCATATGCATGTATCGACTGTCTGTACCTGTAGGCTCCCAGTAGACAAGCTGGCCACCTATTCGACACTTGCCATAAACAAACTGCCTAGGCGTGTCGTTGCCGTTACTCATTCGGTCACGGCCTTCGAACTCTTGTTCTGGCGCGCCCGCCTTTATAAGCTCGTAAATCTCCTTGCCTTTGGAGTAAGCGCCAAGGGTAAAGAAGTCAGCGGTATTTTCTAAAAGCCCTTCAATGCCATCCTGAAAATTGCCGTGAAGCACTTCTCCGATATTGTCGGATATGCTGCCACCAAACTTTTCAAACTGATCTTTAAGCTTACCCATTCAGTGACCACGCCATATAAAAATTATCTGTAGACATACGTAAACCGCCAGCGCTATTAAGAGTTAAATATTTATTTCCAGACATAATACCACAAGCGCCATATTGATTCTCACGCCACGCTACAAGATCGCCTGTTTTTGGCGTATCAGTTCTTTTAAAATGATCATCGAAGAACTCGAAAATGTATTTTTTATTGTGTTTAGCCATTAAAGATAACCCAGTACTTTTATTTTTATATCTGTACTGGGTTCTTAGGTCGGTCTTATTATTTTTGTCTACCCATCTAAGGCACATTACAAAGCAGTCGTGATAACCGTACTGATACGGCACGCCATAAAACCGCTTTGCAAAGTTATTCAGGGTTAGCTCTAAACCAAGCCCCTTCTGGCCATTTAGCATCTTTAGTGGCTACCTGTGAAACAAACTCGAACCCCCTGTCTTCTGGGTGCCTAGCTACTTGGTCGCCGTTGTTATAATACTCAATTCTAGGACGGGTCCAGTCAACAAGCCTGTCTTTTACTTTTATTTTTACGCTAGATGTTTTGCCATAGTTAATATCTGCACCATCGGTTAAACCTTGCCACAAAATGCGAGGTGTACCGACATCTACAAAATCAGCATCCATGTACTGAATGTACGTAGTTGCTTTGTGGTTTAGGTAATTTAACTGTGTAGCGGCTTCTAATATCTCGTTACTAATACCAGATAGAACAACCTCGTAATCAGCGGGGCTAAGCTCGCCATCTTGGCTAGGCATAGAAGCAGACCCAAGTGAACCAAGTCCATAATATGTAGACCCGTTAAACTCGATATTGTCCAGCTTAGTGGTGAATCTGAGGTGATACGGATCAGGGAACGCTATGTCTACCAGCAAGGCCACAGAGAAAGACGCGCCACTTGTTAGTAGCGCTTTTACATCAGGGTCAATTACTCTAGGCATTAAGTCACGTCCTCAATGCAATTAATCGAGGCGCCGTGAATGTAATTGGCTTGTATATCCCATGACGCTTGATTGTCATCTGATAGCATAAAGATAGCTTGTGGCTCTGTTGCTTCTATTGGGTCTAAGTCGTTTGTTGCTTTTCGTAATGGTGGCGCAATGGGTATGGCTGCGCCTGCTAGGTAGCTTGCTGGCCAGTCGTTGGCTTTACCAAAGAACGCGGCTTGGCATTTGATCTTGTCGCCTACTGTCGGTAAACCCCCTTGTGAACCATTGTCAAAAACTTCGTAAAACAACGCATAAATATCTAAATCCCCAGAAGCTGAAGCCGTATACTCTATTTGAAACAAAATATATCCATTCGGCAACTCTTCCACTTTCACATCAACAGGTTCACCAGAAGCGGTATAATTTCCTGTAATTGCGCTAATTCTAATAGCCGCAAATGTACTGCTTCCAGTTTGATATGAGACTCTGACACCAATATCACTGCCAGATTCCGGTTTTATCACCATGCACGTGTAGTACTTGCCTCCCACCTCCGCAGTATTATTCCGCCTGTGATTTAAAGGCGCAATACCAGGTCCCAGATACTCAAACTCACCTACAAAACTTTCTCCACTAGGGTTAGGCTCATATACTGATTGATAAGATGTATCAACATCAAATGCCCCAGTCCAACCACTAGGATCAAACGGGCTGGGCATTAAGTTAGTGCCAGTGTATTCAATGTAATCATTACTATCAGTGGCTGCAGTATCCACTACCATTTTTAGCTCACCATTGAATTCGATATAGTCGCCCGCCTCGAATAGATTAGCTTGCCCTGCGTCCCATCCTTTTGTATTGATAACTGAGCCAGTCTGCCCCGCGCCATCAATTACACCCGCGCCTTGCATGGTGCCCAACTGATTTAAATCAGGCGGGGTCATTCTGAAGCGACCTGTCACACCACCAAGCCGAGCTAGAAAGGCTTTGATTTTACGACCTTCTTTTTCTGTGCGATTAGTGAAAGGCATATTGACCGACCACTGATCACCAACCAGCTTACCCGTCTGTACGGCGTTGTTTAAGTCACTGGTAAAGGTCGTTGTATTAGTTTTAAGGCTTAAGCTTGTGCCCGTGTCTGGGTTAACATCTGGAAAATCTAATACACTCACGCTCTCAACCTCGCTGATCGACTCATGCTACCGCCTTTGTTTAATTCTGCTTTAACTGCGTTAGTTGAGGCGCTAACAATGGCAGGAATGAGGCTGGCCACCTCTTGTTTTGTTACGCCTGCTTGAATATTAACCACTGTTGTTACACTTGCGCCGCCACTCTCTAATGCGTGATTAGGGGTAATGCTCCCGCCTTGTGAGCCAAGCTGTAAAACCTCTGGTCCGTTCTCACCCACTAAATAGCGCCCGTTGCTTTCTACTTGGCCACCCATGGCACGTGCGCCTTGATACTCTTGACCTTGTATCATGGCTATCTGTGCCGCACCCATTGCGCCCACCGCCGTAGCCAGCGCCACGCCCACCGGTGTTGGAGTAACCGCTAGCGCATTAGTCATTGCTAGCGCCGTACTCACTGCCGCCTGAGCGCTGGCAAAGTTCTTGTACTCTTGGAACTGCTCTTCGCCGCCTTGTCTCGCTATCTCAGCCATTTGACCAAATAGGCCACCCATAATACCAAGAGCTGCTGTCTGATTTGCAGTCATAACCTGCATCTTTGACCTTTCCGCCGCCTTGGTTCTAGCAATGTCGCCAGCGGTATAGTCTTCATCGATTCGCTTTTTGGCTTCTTTGTAAGCTTGGAAGTCAATTATGTTTCCTGAGTAAGCGTTGGCCAATATGCTTTTCTGCTCTGCCATTTCTCGCTTTGCGCGCTCGGCTGGCGTTTCTAATCCCTGAATAACTGCAAGAGCATCGGATTCGGCTTTATTTCTTGCGTCATTGGCCGCGGTTACGGCACTGGCTGCATCCCGCTCTGCCTGAGCTGTGCCATTTAGAATATCTTTCCGGTCTTTCAGGGTTTTATTGTTAGATTCTATATCTGCCTTACTATTGGCAATTATCTTTCTAAGTCTTTCTTCCTCTTCTGAGAACTCAAGAACATCAACACGGCCTCTACTGTATTGATCCATTAGCCTACCAAGCTTAAATACAGCGGTATCAAGTTCACCTTGAAGCTTTCTGTTTTCTACTGCTATATTCTTGGTTTCGTCAGCAATCTTTAAGCGTATAAGCTCGCGCTGAGCCATTCCAAGCTCTTCATACTTACCTGCTAGTTCGTCTATTTCTTCTGAAAGGTTGCTAGATGCGTTCTCAGCATCACGGGACGCGCTCACAAAGTAGCTACCAAGAGCACCAGCCGCCGCACCTATAAGAATACCAAGGGCACCAAAGCCAAGCATTAAATCGGGAAGCTGTATGGCAAGCGCTTGTAAATAATTGCCTGTTGCTGAGCCTTGCTGTGCAACCTGTGACAATTGCATCGATACCATTCGCGCTTGATGGCCAAATCCTTGCATCTTGGGTGTGGCATCTACAGCGGCGCTTGATGTGGCTTTTATGGAAGGAGTTACAGACTTAAACCCAGCGTTCATTCCCGCTGTGTTTCGGATGATTGATTTTTCTGTGCTATCACCAACCTTCTTAAAATTCTTGAGGGCTGTTTCACCCTTCTTTAATCCGGTTGTATCGGCTTGTATGGCAACCTTGGCAATGTCTGTCATTTGCTTCTTTTCCTTCGCCTTGCTGCTAGTGCATGATGATCTGTTTTGCCCATGTACGGTGCCATGTGGCTAGGATTTACAGCTTTAGAGTGTTCAACCAGATAGATATTCGATAAATCAATTAAGGCTTTGCAATCTGCTGTGCTTATCGTTGTTTGCGTAGCCTGTTTCCAAGCGTTTAAGTCTTGCCAGTTTATTGGCCTTAAACCTGTTTCACTGGCCACTACAAAACCAAGTTCGTTTAGATAACCAATCAGGTGAATCAATGCGCCCTTGTCTGGTTGGCCACCTGACCAACCACTACGGCGCGGATGGCCATCTTTCGGTTTAGCATCAAGGAAAGCCTGCATTCGAACCCAAAGCGCTAAGCGCTCTAGATTCGTTACATAAAATTTTCTCGATTACCTACAAACCTTGTCACCTGCTCGTGCAACCACTTAAAGCGCTGATCAGAATACACTAGGCGTACATTTTCAGGCGTACACTCTAGTGCTTTCCCTTCTAGCTCAATATCAGTCCACGCTACAGTGCAGGCTGTATAAACAACAATATCAAGCTCAGCATAATCAATGTCAGAGCCGTTAACTTGCGCCTCTGTCAAAGCCTTCACCTGATCAGTGTACTGTTTACGGTAGACATCGGAATCTTTACCGCACAATTCAATAGAGCAACCTAGGTCTTCACTTGTAACAGGGTGCTTTAAGTTAAGAACTGCGGTTTCAGATACAGCTAAGCTAGATAAATCCATTATACAGGGTCAACCGTAATCACTTGGTTGTTAAGGGCAACGTTACAAGCACCCATGCGAACACTTGATGCGCTGCCTACATTGGATGTGAATGAGGTAGAAATACCTGTAAAGTACTCAATACCACCGTCGATATATTCAACCTTGAAGCTATGCGCCTTGCCTTTGTTTACGCCGTCAAATCCAGCTTTCAAGACATCTTGGCCAGCATCGGCAAAAAGCTTGCCCATTTGAACCGCAATAGTGCCGTAATCAATGGAGCCGATTAGCTTATTTACCACGCCTGTTTTGATTGGCGTGTGGGTTAGCACCTCACCTTCGCCGCCAAACTCGCCAATGTCGGAAACCTCACCAACTTCCGCATAAGTTAGAGCTGCAAATCCAGTCGGGTCATAAGTGGCAGGCTCACCAAGAACCACGCTAAAAACCGTTCCTAAGCTTGTTGTAACAGCCATGATTTTTTCCTTTTTTGTTTGTTTTTATTCGCTGTACATAACTGTAAGCGGTAAAATAATTCTATCTTCAAGCGGTATTATATCAGTATTGTAAGGGGTTTTACTAACCCTCACATTGCCACTAATAACTAGGTTTTTAGGGAATAATGCGCCTACTTGCTCTGATATATTGTGCAGTGGTATTAATCCTGTATCAGGACGACCGCATACATTAACCTGAGCAAGCCCCTGCATTAACACAGTACCGCTTTTCAAGCCCTGATCAATTCCACTATTAGGCATAAATGAAACTTCAAGCCAATGGCCTGAGTCGGGCGGTGTGAATGATTTTGTGGGATATGCGATAGGATAGCCCAAAGCGGCTGAATCAATAATACTGAAAAACGCCTGAGCTATATCTGAATTAGTTGTCATCGGCTAAACCTTGCTGTTGCTGATACTTGGTGAACTATTCGAGGCCAATCCTGCACAGCTCGCCTTACAAAACCATCTTTGTTTTCGCGGTGGATCGCATAGTTAGCCGTCCAGCCAAAGTATATTATCTCACCTATTTTAAGGCTATTTATAACGGCAGCTTGCGAACTTGCATCCCATTGCCCTGCTTCATCTTTCTTTGTGAACGGGTTAACACTATTCCCAATAGGCAAAGTGTCGATGGATGCAGTGCCACTATTGCGTAAAAAACCAGTATCAACCCGCATATTGCCGCCCTTGGTCACTGGCTCTTGGGCTTCATTGATTAGGCGCTGGAATGATTCTTTTGCGACCGCTTCCATTCTGGCCTCTGTTTTTAGCACCCATTTATTTAGGTCTAGAGTTAAGCTCATTATTCAGCCTTTGTGCTCTGGGTCATGCTTTATATCCCATCTTTTGTTTTTGTATATCTTCCACGCATGCCCTTTACTAATCCCATATTTGAGAGAAATATCACTGAGACTCATGATCAAGGCATCACTCCTGATGGCCCTAACAATATCCCAAGTTAACCTAGAAAAGTTACAATCTTCACCCCTTCTTCTTGTTCCGTGAATATCTTTATCTTTCTCGTTGTCAGCGCGAGTCTTCCACGATAAGTGTTTTGGGTTCATACACCCTCTTACCCCATTGCCACAAGAATGCGCTGCATCCATACCTTCATCTGGCGGCAAGCCATGCACTTTCTCGCACATAACCCTACTAGCGACAGTATACTTACCGTTAAACCATATGTTCCCATAGCCTGTCTTATTTCTAGCAAATGGCCACACTATACAGTCATCCTCATGGTATCCTATATGGTCATTTATCCACCTTAACGTCTTTCCAGTCAAAGGAGACGGAAGAGTGAATTCGATTTCTCCCCTATGGAACATTCTATAGTGAGATGCGCAAAGCCCTCTAGCATGGTGCTTATTTTTGCAGTCACTGTACATGCAAATCTTCATAATCAAGCCTTATTATGAAAGCCATTTAATAATGGCAATACACTGGCTTATTGTGTACTTTCGGGAGCTACCCTAGCCATAACTAATTGTACACTACCTAAAACCTTCAATCCTTTTTAGTTTTCCAATGAAATTTATAGTGGTGTTTTTACGGCATCGGCACTGTATTAATTCACTAGCAGGCGCACCCAGTGAATCATCGCGTGGAAACATTGCTTGCCCTCCAAATGGGAAGTCAAACGGATCTCCGTGCTTTCGCCTTTGACCCTCCATTAGCAAATGACTATCCCTCGTGCGCCCATCCGGACCTGACGAATCCCACTCAGAATCAACATCCTGCCTGTCTACTTCACCCTTTTCCACTGCTTGGTTGACAGACTCGTCATGCCCAGCACTCAGTGCTTTAATAGATTCTGTTCTGGCTATCACATC
>Ga0070727_10005417_pt1 | contig 10438 bp, 9 predicted proteins | sample tdAd472_FD_66722 | JGI IMG/M metagenome (GOLD analysis project Ga0070727, IMG submission 66722) | Marine sediment microbial communities from the Atlantic coast under amendment with organic carbon and nitrate - tdAd47.2 | ecosystem: Environmental > Aquatic > Marine > Coastal > Sediment | place... | reverse complement strand
AGATCTCTACGTGCAATGGCAAATGACTCTGGATTTTGCCGTTGCCCAGAATCGTATAGTACCAGCCGACTCGTCCTGGGGCTCGATGGGCAGTTCCGCCATAACAGGAGAACTTCTGATTGGTGGGGAAAGAATAAAACCAAGCGCCGGCATCACCCAGATCGAGCTGATTGTAGATGGCGACAATTATACAGCCACTGTGCAAGGCGGGCGCTACTACCTTGATGGGCTGCAGCCGGGCCTGCGTAAGGTGTCAATTGATACGCGTTACCTGCCAATAGAGTTAATGCCCGGTGCCAATCAGAACTTCTGGATTCGTTTGGAAAGGTCAGCGGCTACCGAAGTTCCCCTGGTGTTGGAGGTTCGCTATGCCATCGCCGGCAGGGTGAAAAATGTCAATGGCGAGAATCAAGTTGAGCAACGTTTAACTATTCTTAACGAAGCAGGTAGACAAGTTGCTCAGGTGTATACTGATTTGTATGGCCTGTACAGAGCGGATAATCTGGCGCCCGGAAATTATTATGTGACAGTGGAAAAAGACGGGGAAACCGTTGCTGCCACCGAGGTTCAGGTTATTGATGAATTCCTGTTCGGGCAGGATTTAATAGTACCCTAGTGCATCTTACTGCAGTAACTGGAATTCCTTGGGCAACAGAACTACGCGGGTATTGCTCAGTTTGTCATGCCATGTTTCCTGCTTTGAATCGAATAACAGCCACAGGTAGCCAAGGCCGAAAACCCCGAATGACAACCAGGCAAAAACAAATCGCTGGCAGGCCTGTAACGGGTTGATTCGCTGACCGTTTTGCTGCTGCACCCGCAACCGCCAGGCGAGCATGCCCAGTGTCTGCCCGCTTCTAAGCCAGAACCAGGTGTAAAACAGCAGGCAACTGGTGACCATCACCAGAAACAGTACGTTATCAACTGTCGGATTGGTTTGAACCTGGCCATTCACCAGTGAGTTGGTGCCGGTTCCTGTATACAGCTGCACCACAAAGCCTAACAGCATCCAAATAGCGCCGATTAAAAAGCAATCGTAAAGCAGCGCGGCTAGGCGGCGGGCCAGACCTGCGCTCGGTAGAGCAGCAAGTTCCTGGTCAGAAAGTTTGGTTGCTCCGGCCGTCACGGCTAGCTCCTGGGCTACAGCTCCTTGACCGCGGCGATCAACTCGTTAGCGGCTTTTTGCCCGTCACCAAACAACATGCGTGTGTTATCAGCAAAAAACAGCGGATTTTCCACACCTGAAAACCCGGCGCCGCGGCCACGCTTGATGACAATGACATTTTGAGAATCCATGGCATCCAGGATCGGCATCCCATAGAGGGGGCTGCTGGTGTCATTTTTGGCTGAAGGATTGACCACGTCGTTCGCACCGATAATCAAAGAGACGGTGGTTTTCTTGAAGTCGGCATTGATATCTTCCATATCATAAATCATGTCGTATGGAACACCGGCTTCGGCTAACAGCACATTCATGTGCCCCGGCATGCGGCCTGCGACCGGATGAATGGCGAATTTGACGCTGACTCCTCGTTCATTCAGCAACTGGGTAAGCTCCCAGATTTTATGCTGTGCCTGGGCCACCGCCATGCCATAACCCGGTATGATGACTACCTGCTCGGCAAAGGCCATCAAGATTCCCGCATCCTGGGCCTGAATTTCCCTCATTTCACCTTGTTCATCGCTGCTTGCTACACTTTCACCAGTACCGACACCGGCAAAGAAAACATTCAGTACAGAACGATTCATTGCCACCGCCATGAGGTGGGTTAGCAGACTGCCTGCTGAGCCAACAACAATGCCAGCGATAATCATGGCAGCATTGCCAAGTACATAGCCTTCAAAGCCAACTGCCAGTCCTGTCAGTGCGTTGAACAGGGAAATAATCACCGGCATGTCTGCACCACCAACGGGAACAGTTATAAAAATACCCAGAATCAAGGCCAGAACAAAGAACACAATGATAGGGGTCAGGTCGGTGGCAAAATAAATGGCAATAGCGAAACCAATAGTGGCGATGGCGACGACGGCATTAATTAAATGCTGGGCCGGTAGCAACTTGCTACGGCTCATGCGGCCATCCAGTTTTGCCCAGGCTATAATGCTGCCGCTGAATGAAATTGTTCCGATCACGGCGCCCAGTATGGCAAGAATTGCAACGTCTGCACCCAGTGCCGCAGGTATTGAAGGTGCCAGACCTGCTGCAACTTCTTCGTTGGCCTTCAGCAATTCCACAGCAGCGATCGTAGCAGCAGCACCGCCACCCATGCCGTTGTACATGGCAATCATTTGTGGCATGTCGGTCATGGCGACTTTCTTGCCGCTGACCCAGGCGTAGCCGCCGCCAATAGCGATAGCGATGACAATCAGGACCACATTGGTGGTGGCCTGATTCGATCCGATAATTTCAGGAGTCAGGAAGGTCACCAGGGTTGCCAGTACCATGCCTGCTCCGGCCCAGACAATGCCGCGCCGGGCGGTGACCGGAGAGCTCATTTGCTTGAGCCCGAGGATAAACAGTGCTGCCGCAATAAAATAGGAGGCTTGAATCAATATTTCCATGATCTAACCCTCTTCGCTGCCGGATTTTTTACTGGATTTGAACATTTCCAGCATGCGCTCGGTTACCACGTAACCACCTACTGCATTGCCAGCACCCAGCAGAACCGCGATAAAACCGATGATCTGTTCTGCTGTAGTTGTGGCAATACCCAACGCAAACATGGCGCCCACCAGCACGATTCCATGCACAAAATTCGACCCGGACATCAGCGGCGTATGCAGGATCACAGGCACGCGGCTTATTATTTCGTAACCGGTAAACCCAGCCAGCATAAAAATGTATATTGCGGCTAATCCTTCTATCATTATTTTACTCCTGACTAACCTTGCAGCTGCTCAAGCAGCTTTTTGTTGTGAATTTGGCCTGCATGGGTCAGCAGGCTGTCGTTAATTATCTCGTCTTCAAGATTGATATTGATCGCGCCTTCCTGAATCAGTAATTCCAGAAAATTAAGCAGGTTCTTGGCATACAGTTCACTGGCATGAATACTAACCGTAGCGGGCACGTTGATGGGGCCGCTGATCTTGACGCGGTTGTGGGTTATGGTTTCCCCTGCCTGGGTCAATTCACAATTACCCCCGCCTTCGGCAGCCAGGTCCATTATTACAGAGCCACCTTTCATTGCCTCCACCATGTCCGTGGTGATGATTTTTGGTGATGGTCTACCCGGTATCGCGGCAGTGGTGATAACGACGTCTGACATGGCGACGTGCTTGGCCAAGACATCCTGCTGTTGCTGCTTTTCTTCAGTGCTCAGCTCCCGGGCATAACCACCGCTGCCTTCAGCCTTGATGCCAACGTCAACAAACTTGGCGCCCAGTGACTCAACCTGCTCTTTCACAGCCGGCCTGACATCATAGCCCTCGACAATAGCGCCGAGACGCCGGGCAGTTGCAATGGCCTGCAGTCCAGCCACACCGGCGCCGATGACCAGCACCTTGGAGGGCCTGACGGTGCCCACTGCTGTGGTTAACATGGGGAAAAACTTACCCAGCAAGCTGCCGGCCATCAAGACCGCTTTGTAGCCTGCGATAGCAGCCTGGGAGGACAATGCGTCCATGGCCTGGGCGCGAGAAATACGCGGGATCATTTCCATCGAAAATGCGCTGATATTGTTTGCTGCCAGTTGTTGAAAGCGTTCCAGGTCAGTGTAGGGATTCAGGTATCCGATCAGGACCGACCCGGGCTTGAGCAAATTGATCTGCTCTTGCTGAATCGGGTTAACCATCAGAGTTATGTCAGCGTTACCCATGACCTGGGCTGCGTCTGACGCGATGGTGGCTTCGGCAAAATCTTCGTCGGCAAATCCGGCCAGGTTTCCTGCCCCGGACTGAATTTCAATGTTTATGTCTTGATTAGCGAGTTTTTTTACTACTTCGGGAACTAGGGCAATCCGCTGTTCTCCCTCCCGCATTTCTGTTGGTACACCGATCTTAATTGGCATATAGCGCTCCTGAATATTCTTATTCTCCTGATTACAGGTTTCAGGTGAAGCGCGGAGTATATACGGATATACGAAACAATTGAATGCTCATGCAGGTTGCAGGGCCTGAAATGGCTATTTACAACCCGGCATTTAGTACCCGGACCAATGTCTGGTAGAATCAGCGCCGATTCTCTGAGCTTACAGAAAGATTCAGAAATTTCTCTTCCCCGTAACAGGCTGACTAAACCAATGAGCGAGCAAGCGCAAGACCAGCATTCACCGCAGCTATCCGGGCGCCGGGTCTGGATAATGGATACAACACTGCGTGACGGAGAACAAACCCAGGGCGTGTCTTTCACTGCCAGTGAGAAGCTCAATATAGCTCGGGCATTATTGAAATCCCTGCAGGTGGACAGGATCGAAGTTGCATCAGCCTGTGTGTCTGATGGAGAGCAACAGGCGGTGGCCCAGATCAATCAGTGGGCAGCTGGTGAAGGGTTTCTGCAACGTGTGGAAGTATTGGGTTTTGTTGACCATAAACGCAGCGTAGACTGGATCAATGTTGCCGGTGGCAAAGTAATCAATCTGTTAAGTAAAGGCAGCGAGAAACATTGCCGCCAGCAATTAGGCAAAGACCTTGCAACCCACGCTGCGGATATTACCAGGACAGTAGAGTATGCGCAGTCACAAGGTCTGAGTTGCAATATGTATCTTGAGGACTGGTCAAACGGCTTTCGGGATAGCCGTGATTACGTGTTCGGGCTGCTTAATTTGACGCGGCAACTGGGTATAGAACATTTTATGCTGCCTGATACTCTGGGTGTCATGTCACCCGAAGAAGTATTTGCTTCCATGGAAATCATGCAGCAGGAGTTCCCCGAGCTGACTTTTGATTTTCATCCCCACAACGATTACGGCCTGGCGACAGCGAACATCCTGGCAGCGGTCAGAGCGGGAATTGTAAATGTCCATTGCACCGTTAATTGCCTGGGGGAGAGGGCTGGCAATGCGTCGCTCGCTGAAGTGGTGGTTGCACTTAAGGACAAAATGGGCATTGACCTCGTGGTTGATGAGACCAGTATCGTTCTGTTAAGTCGTATGGTGGAAAATTTTTCCGGTAAATGGCTCTCAGCCAATGCGCCGATTGTTGGTGCTGACGTTTTTACCCAGACGGCAGGAATACATGCGGACGGCGATGCCAAGGGTAATCTTTATATTACCAACCTGAGGCCAGAGCGATTTGCCCGCAAGCGCACTTACGCGCTGGGCAAAATGAGTGGCAAGGCCTCGTTGAAAAATAACCTCGATGAGTTGGGTCTGTCTCTATCTGACGAAGAGCAATCGCGAGTTCTGGAACGTATAGTAAAACTTGGCGATTCCAAGCAGCATATTACCCCGGAAGACCTGCCGTTTATAATTGCCGACGTGATGGAAAGTCGTGAAGGCCAGGCTCTTACCCTGCAAAACTGCTACATCAGCAGTGGGCTCGATGTGGAAAGTACTGCCAGCATTCGTGTCGAAGTAGAGGGCGAACAATTGCAGTGCTCAGGGTCGGGGAATGGTGGATTTGCAGCATTTATTAATGCGTTGGCGAAGATACTGCAACAGCATGATTTTCAGATGCCGGATCTGGCAGATTTTGAGGTACACATTCCCCGTGGCGGTGACACCAATGCATTGACAGAATGTATAATTACCTGGGGCGCAGAAGGGCGAAATTTCAAGACTCGCGGTGTAGATTCCAACCAGGTGCTGGCAGCGGTTAAGGCCACTATGCGTATGATTAATCTGCGCTGGCAGAATCGATCTTGAAATTGCTGTTCTATGGCGACGATTTCTCCAGTTCTTGCACCACTTTGTCACCAAAATCGGATGTGCTGATCAATTGCAGTGACGATCCAGGCCGGGATAAGTCTGGCGTGGAAAAGCCCATGGCAAAAACGCTTTGCATGGCGTGCCAGACGTTTTTGGCTTCATTGTCCATTTCAAAGCTCATCTCCAGCATCATGGCGACGGAGCCGATCATAGAATAAGGGTTGGCAATATTTTGTCCGGCAATGTCCGGCGCAGAGCCGTGAGAAGGTTCATAATAAGCCTTTTCAGGTCCCAGGCAAGCTGATGGCATCAAGCCCAGAGAGCCGAGGATGCCGCCGCCCTGGTCACTGAGAATATCGCCGAACATATTCTCCATCACCATGACATCAAACATCCCCGGATTCAGGCAAAGATAAGTGGCAGCAGCGTCTACCAGGATATGAATGATTTCAACTTCGGGATATTCCTTGCCGGTTTCCTCTATTATTTCATTCCATAACACACTGGATTTGAGCACATTACTCTTATGGATGTTATGCAGGCATTTCTTGCGCTTCATGGCAGTATCAAAAGCTACCTTAGCAATATTGCGAATTTGATGCTCGTCGTATTCCAGAGTCTCCTTGACATAACGAGCGCCTGCATCGTTGATTCCACTGTTCTTTTCGCCAAAATACAGCCCACCCACCAATTCGCGGATAATCATGATGTCAATTCCCTCACCTATGATTTCTGGTTTTAGCGGGCTGAAGTGTGCCAGGCTTTTTGGCAGAAATACCGGCCTGAAATTGGCAAAAGTGTTATACCTTCGACGCAGCGGCAATAGAGCCCCGCGTTCCGGCTGCATATCCACCGGAATCTTTTTCGATTCTTCATGGCTGAGTCCGATGGGGCCCTTAAGAATCGCATCCGCTGAATCACACAAGCTTTTGGTTTCTTCCGGGAAGGAATGGCCCTTGTCGAAGTAGGCCTGGGCACCAAATGCCCCATGCACCAACTCGAAATCTACTGCATTTCGGGTAGCTACCAACTGCAGTATTTTGACAGCCTCGGCCATTATTTCCGGTCCAATGCCGTCGCCGTCCAGCAGTGCAATTTTATAAGTCGTCATGTTTAATCCTGTGGGTTTTGAATATAGCGGACTCTGTTTAGAACAGGGCGCGTAATTTAGCATGCCGACCAGATCAGGAACAAGACAGCTACCAAGGTTGTTCCTACATAATCTATGGCATCAATTCTATCCAGTTCTGAATTATAGAAAAACGTGGTATTGGCGCAGTGCTACACAGTAGTTTCTCAGTTTCGGGCACCTACGGCTTGCTTGGTCGTCACAATCCAATCAGCTTTCCGACTTGCAACCACTTGATTCGACATTGGGTAAATTTTTCCATTGAAAAAGGTCAAAAGGCCCACTACACGGAGCATGGAGGAAAGAGATAGTCGAGTGGAATGCAATTCCCGGCTTGAATGGTCTACTCCATACCATATATGCTGTGGCAAAAGGAGTGTTACTTTGCCTACGCTTAAACAAAAAGGCTTGAGCTTATTAAGCCTACTTCTGTTGCTACCGGGTTTGTCAGTTGCAGCACCGCCTGGCTGGGCGCCATTGCTCGAACCCCAGCAGCTTGCATCAATTCTGCGGGCGAATCCAGAGGTCAGGGTTTTGCAGGTCTCCGGTAACTACCAGAGCGGCCACATTCCCGGCAGTGTGGCGAGCGCTTATGGAGATTGGCGAGGTGATGAAACTAACCCTGGGGCCTTGCCGGATCTAGAGCATTTCACTGGCTTATTGCAATCACTTGGTATCAGTGCCCAAACACCGGTTACAGTTGTACATGAGGGGGCTAGCGCCACGGATATGGGAACTGCAACCCGGGTATATTGGACCTTAAAGTCTCTCGGAGTGGTGGATATTGCGGTACTGAACGGCGGCCTCAACGCCTGGCGCATGGCGGGATTGCCGCTATCAGCTGATGCTACAGTGCTACCGGCAAGCAACTTTCAGCCTCAGTGGCAGCATCAATGGCGGGTGACCACATCAGAAGTCGAAGCCACCCTGCAAAGTGGCGAGATGCAACTTATTGATGCCAGGCCGCTAAGCTTTTATCGTGGCTATCGTGCGACTATCGCCAGGCCGGGAACAATTTCTGGTGCGGCGAACCTGGAATATGAATCATGGTTTGATGAGGGAACCTTGAAACCCGAATCACAACTGCAGAGCATCGCCAATCAATTCGGCCAGCTTGAAGCGCCAGTGACTGTTTCGTTTTGTAATACTGGTCATTGGGCCTCCATCAACTGGTTTGTCATGAGCGAAGTGGCTGGGATAGATAATGTGAAACTTTATGCTGAAAGTGTCGCCGAGTGGAGCCTGCAGGGGTTACCCCTGGAGAATCAGCCCAGCCGAGGTCAGATATATCGTGAACAGACTGTTAGCTGGCTGCGAGATTTATTTGGACGCTAGGCGAGGGCGGTTGTAATGAAGAATCTGCGCACCTGGTCATCACGTTCAGTCCTTGGCCTGATGGCAGCCAGTATTATCGTGCTTATATTTCTCGCCGCCGGTCCAAGAGCTGCATTCCTGCTTGCCGTGGGGCTGGGGTTTGGTTTGGTGCTGGAAGGTTTTCGTTTCGGATTTGCCGGACCCTGGAGAGTATTTGTCACTGAGCGCGACGGTCGTGGACTGTTGGCTCAATTCCTGGCCATCGCCTTGACGGTTATAGTTGCGTTTCCCCTGTTGAGTCGGTTTCCAGGCGAATTGACCGGAGCCTACGCGCCAGTGGGTCTGGCCATGATAGTGGCTGCATTTGTGTTTGGTGTTGCCATGCAACTGGTAATGGGCTGCGGTTCCGGAACCCTGGTTAATGCGGGAAGTGGCAACCTGGTATCGTTTCTTGCATTATTGGGATTTATTGCCGGCAGCTTCTGGGGCTCGCTACATATTAGCTGGTGGACCTCTATCGGTAGCTTGCCCACTTACTCACTCCAGGATTTACTGGGAGCTACAGGAGGAATGTGGGTTACCCTCGGTGGACTAGGAGTTTTATCCTTAATAGCTATGAGCAAAGCAGAATATGGCAAACGTAAGCCGCCGCCAAGGCTGCTTTGGGCTGCACTGTTTTTAGCCGTGCTGAGTATCTTGAATCTCGTCATTGCGGGGCAGCCCTGGGGGGTCGTTTATGGATTAGGGCTTTGGGGTGCCAAGCTGGCACAGGCTGGTGGTATGGATGTTGCCGTGACCGGGTTCTGGTCATCCGCTGCCCACGCCGAACGCCTTCAGCAAAGTCTGCTGACCGATGTAACTTCGTTGACCAATATCGGCATCATAACCGGCGCCTTTGTTGTCATGGGATGGCGTCGCGGGCACCAGCCCCAGGCTGTCAATCTTAATCTGGCAAGCTGGGTAGTCGTGCTATTGGCGGGCATCGTATTGGGTTACAGCGCCAGGGTAGCATTCGGATGTAATGTCGGCGCTTATTTCAGCGGCATCTCTACCGGTAGTCTGCATGGATGGGCGTGGTTTGTCGCCGCCTTCTCCGGGTCCATAGTCGGGATCAAACTTCGGCCTCTGGTGATACGCCCGAGTGTTTCAGTAAACCCGGTGCTGCAAACTGGGATTCCATGAACATGCAACTTAAATTGCCTTCAAGGACAGTAGTCGGATTCATCACTTTGCTATTTTTTGCTGCACTGGTAACAATTGATCTGGCACTATCAAGTCCCATCGATCCCTATCTGGCACCTTATCCAACTGCACTCGGGTCTGGCCAGATACCGAGCGGCGCTCACTGTACTGATATCAGTGGTCTGGATTGAGGTTGGATAATTTGGGGGCGGAGGGAATTATTTTTTAACGTCCGCTTAGGCAATAGGGCGAATTAGTCCAACTGGTGCTGACGGGGTACACGTATTTTCCCTTACTCAGTTTCAATGGGATAGAACGTCGGAGAGGCTATTTTTGGCCAGTTTGGGATCGGTCAAGAATAAGTTCCTCAGCTATGGTTAGTTTCCGGGATTTGTAAATTACTGTAACCATAATTGTCACCATGCATTCTATGCAGCTTTTTATGACACCGTGCAATTTAGAAGTAAACTGCTTGCTTAAAACTCAATGTAGCCCAGACCATTGGTGGAAAAACAACAAATCGACTTCCCGAGGAAATTCAGAATGCGCCTAAATAGATTGTTACCTTTAGTTGTTGTTTCTTTATGCGTGTTATTGATCACGCCATTTGCCGAAAGCCAGCAGAGTGGTGACATTGATGCCATTACAAGTCGGCTGGTCGGCAGTTACAGGCTGGTTTCATACAATGCATTTGATGAAAATGGCAATACTGAACGGCGTCCGTATTCGGTGGGTCGAATCAGCTACGACAGTGCCGGCCGCATGACTGCACAATTGATGCCCGACGGTTGGAACGGCAGTACTGCAGGTAGTAGCTCTGGCGCGGCGTTCATCTCCTATTTTGGCGCCTATACCATAGACCCAGCACGTCAGGCTGTTATCCACCATGTAGAAGGTGCCTACAATGACGGAATGCTGGGCCAATCGATGCCGCGTTACTTCGAGTTTTCGGCTGATGGAAATTCACTTTTCCTCGAAACGAGAAACGATACCAGAGTAACTGGCCGTC
>Ga0070727_10005416_pt1 | contig 10440 bp, 8 predicted proteins | sample tdAd472_FD_66722 | JGI IMG/M metagenome (GOLD analysis project Ga0070727, IMG submission 66722) | Marine sediment microbial communities from the Atlantic coast under amendment with organic carbon and nitrate - tdAd47.2 | ecosystem: Environmental > Aquatic > Marine > Coastal > Sediment | place... | reverse complement strand
CCATCACACTGATCGTCGTCGGCCTGTGGGCCGATGAGATCGGAGGTGTCGTCGCAGTCGTCATCGGTGGGCGCGAAGCCGGGGCCGGGGTCGGCGCAGTCGGTGAGGACCACGGGGGAGCCTGCCTCGCCGGCGCCATCTCCGTCGGCATCGACGTACCAGTCGATGTCGGTGACCCCGTCGTCGGTGCTGCCGTTGCAGTCGTCGTCGACGCTGTTGCACAGCTCCGGGGCAGTGGGGTGGGTCGACGCCACCGTGTCGTCGCAGTCGCCCGGGGTCGAGACCGCCCCGGGGGGCTGAGCGCAGGTCGTGCCGAGGCTGGCATCCCCCCAGCCGTCGGCGTCGCCGTCGGCGTACCACGCCTGGGCGCCCACGACGCCATCGTCGGCGTCGTCGATGTCGCCGTCGCAGTCGTCGTCGAGGGTGTTGCAGACCTCGGTGGCTGCGGGGTTCACCGCTGCCGTCGTGTCGTCGCAGTCGCCGCCCTGGTCGACGGTGTCGGCTGGCAGCACGCAGGCCGTGACCGATGCGTCACCGTAGCCGTCGCCGTCGCCGTCGAGCCATCCGGTGGACTGGCCCGACACGCTTGCGTCGTCGTCGTCGATGTCACCGTCGCAGTCGTTGTCGACGCCGTCGCAGATCTCCTCCCCGAGGCTGGAGTTCGCGCTGTCGTCGTCGTCGCAGTCGGCGCCGGGAGTGAGGAAGGCCCCGCCGCCGTCGAAGCCGCAGGCCAGGATGGCAGCCTCGATGGCACCACACGCGATGGTCGGAACGGCCATTGGGTCGCCGTCGAAGTCGCAGTCGAGGTACCACTGCTGGCCGGGGAACTCATTGCCGTTGCTGTCGTTGCAGTCTCCTGCATCGACAACGCACACTCCGGTGCCTTCGTCGGTGTAGACCCCGCTGACACCGTAGCCGTCGGCGTCGCCGTCATCGAAGCACTCGTCGCCACCGGCACAGTCGTCGTCGACGCCGTTGCCTACGTGGCTGTCGTCGATGTTCACACCGGGGTGGACCTTGTTGTCGCCGTCGTCGCACTCCTCGCAGGCCAGCCAGCTGTCGCCGTCGCCATCCACCTCTTCGATCGGCGTGATGCCGTCGCAGTCGTCGTCGATGGCGTTGCAGTCTTCGGAGGCGCCGGGGTGGATGTCGTCGTCGCTGTCGTTGCAGTCGAAGCCCTCGGCGAAGCCGTCGCTGTCGCTGTCGACGGGCTGTGCGGGGCCGCCCGTGAGCCCGATGTCGCGAGGTTCGCCGACCTCCGGGTCGCCGGCGCCGTAGGCCGGGCTGCCGGGCAGGGGGGTGAGGTCGAAGCTGCAGCCCAGGCCGCGGTCGGTCAGCAGCGGGTCGACCCCGAATAGGTCGGTGGCGAAGGGCTCGCTCACGTCGGCGATGTTGTCGAAGTACAGGTTGTAGCCGCCGGTGTTCTTCTCATCGTCGTTGTCGTTGGCGATCGACGTGCTGTGGCCCACTAGCAGCGTGTTCCGAAGGTCGAGCTGGTTGGTGACGTGCACGGCGGCGGCATCACTGGGCGCCGCGTTCTCCAGGAAGGCCGAGTTGGTGATCACGAAGGGGCCGAAGCCGTTGAGGTAGGCCCCGCCCCCCTGATCCGTGGAGGTGTTGCGCACGAAGGCGGAGCGCAGCGACAGGAACTCTCCGGTGGACTCGACGTAGACTCCGCCGCCATCACCGGCCACGGCCTGGTTTCCGCACACGACGGAGTCGACCAGCTCCAGCCGACCCTGCACGTAGATGCCACCGCCCTTGTCGCCGACGTTGCCCTCTACCCGGCAGCCCTCGCAGCGGACCGTCGCACCGGGCTGCACATGCATGGCGCCACCGTGGTCGTGGCTGGTTGTCGTCGCATCGCCGCCGGTGAAGGTGACGTCGATGAAGGTGGCGGTCGCACCGTCGCCCACGAGGGCGGGAATGTAGGTGCCGCCCCCGTCGATGGTCAGGTTCTCCAGCACGGCTCGGTTGCCGGAGGTGGTGATGTAGGCGACCGCGGAGCCGGTGGCGCAGGTGGCGTCGATGAACACCACGCCGCCTGCGCCATCGTCGAGCCCGCGGAGGGTGAGGTCGGGGGTGGAGGTGAAGTCGGGCTCTTCACAGTAGTTGCCCGGGCTCACGAGAACGACATCCCCGGGCTGAGCGGCGGCGAGCCCGTCACGGATCGTGGGGTAGACCGCGGGGACCTCGAGGGTGGCGGCCAGCGCGAGGGACGTGGTGAGCAGGGGGGTCAGCATGTGAGCATCGTAGCAGGCATGTCAGCGACTCCCCTGCAGGGATAGGCTGCGGCCGGAGGTGGCCGTGCGAATCGGGGTGCTCACGAGCGGCGGCGACGCGCCAGGCATGAACCCGGCCCTGCGTGGGGCCGTGCGGCAGGCGCTGTCCCACGGTCACGAGGTGCTGGCGATCCGGGAAGGCTACGCCGGGCTGGTGGCCGGTGGCGACCACCTCGTCTCGGTGGGGTGGGACGACGTGGCCAACATCCTGCAGCTGGGGGGCACGGTGTTCGGCACGGCCCGCTCGGCGGCCTTCCGCACCGAGCTGGGGCGCCGCACCGCGGTGGAGCACTTGGTGGGCGCGGGTGTCCATCGGCTGGTGGTCATCGGCGGCGACGGCTCCCTGACGGGGTGTGCCCGGCTGGCTGCGGAGTGGTCGGGGCACCTGGCCGCGCTGGTGGCAGAGGGTCGGGTCACCGAGCAGCAAGCGGCGGACCACCCTTGCCTGTTGGCCGCGGGGCTGGCGGGGTCCATCGACAACGACCTGTGGGGAACCGATCGCACCATCGGCTGTGACACGGCGCTGCATCGCATCGTCGACGCGGTCGACACACTGACGGCCACCGCGCGCTCGCACCAGCGCGCCTTCGTGGTGCAGGTGATGGGGCGGCGCTGCGGCTACCTCGCGCTAGCCGCGGCCGTGTGCACCGACGCCGACCACGCCATCGTGCCCGAGCTGTCGTCCGACGACTGGGAGGCGGAGCTGGTCGAGGCGATCCGCCAGCGGCCCGGGCGGCGGAAGCGCATCGTGTTGCTGGCCGAGGGCGCGCAGACCCCCGACGGCGAGCCCATCGCGCCGGAGCGCGTGGTCGCGGTCCTCAAAGACACGCTGCAGCTGGAGACGCGGGTGACGGTGTTGGGTCACGTGCAGCGTGGTGGCGCGCCGTCGGCCTACGACCGGGTGATGTCGACGCGGCTGGGCGCGCGGGCGGCGGACTGGGTGTGTGGGGCGTCGGTCGACGACGACCCAGTGGTGTTGGGCACCGTGGGCGACCAGATCGTGGTGCACGACCTGGCCACGTGCATCGCACGCACCCACGCAGTGGCTGCGGCCATCGACGAGGGGCGCTTCGACGACGCGGCAGAGGCACGCGGGGAGGAGTTCACGGGGCTCCGGCCGCTGCTGAGCGACCTGTCGGCGCCGCTGAGGCGCGACGGGCCTCGGTTGTTGCTGGCCCACGTAGGCGCTCCTGCCCCCGGTATGAACGCAGCTGTGGTGGCCTTCGCGCGCACCGCTTCGGCCCGGGGCTGGGCGCCGTGGGTCGCGCCCGAGGGGCTGCAGGCGGTGCTCGAGGGCACGGTTCGTCCGGTGGAAGACGCCGAGCTGCAGGGCATCTGCTCCCTGGGTTCGACGGTGCTCGGCACCAGTCGGTGGCGAGCGACCCCGGAGCGGGCCGAGGCGCTGGCGAAGGCGCTGGCGGCGTCCGACATCGAGGGCGTGGTGCTGGTCGGTGGCTTCGAGGCCCTGCTGTCGGCGGAGGCCCTGGGTGCCCGCGGGGTGCGCGCGGTGGTGGTGCCGGCGACCATCAGCAACAACGTGCCGGGCACCGAGCTGTCCGTGGGCTGCGACACGGCGGTGAACGCCATCGTGGAGGCGATGGATCGGCTCAAGCTGTCAGCGGTCGGCTCTCGGGATCGGGTGTTCGTGGTGGAGGTGATGGGGCGTCGCTGCGGCTACCTGGCCCTGACCGCGGGCATCGGCGGGGGGGCCGAGCTGGTGTACACCCACGAAGACGGCGTCGACCTCGGGCGGCTGTCTCACGATGTGGCGCGGCTCAACGAGGCCTTCGACCATGGCCGCACGGTCGGTCTGGTGCTGGTGGCCGACGGGGCGAGCGAGGCCTACGGCAGCCGCGCGCTCGCGTCGATCTTCGACGAAGAGGGTGGAGCCCGCTTCGACACGCGGGTGTGCGTGCTGGGGCACCTGCAGCAAGGGGGCAGGCCCTCCCCGCAGGACCGGCTCACCGGGGCTCGCCTCGCGGCGGCGGCCGTCGAAGCGATCGCCGATCCGCGGGGCACGGTGGTCGTCGGGCTGCGCGGCACGGGCATCGGCGTGCGGTCGGTGCACGACGTGCTCGCCGAGGCCGACCGTGCCCACCGTCGGCCCTTGGGTGCAGCGGAACGTCTGGCTCGGCAGCGCGTGCCGGCGATGATGCTGCCCGGTGCGGTGCGCGAGCGCTCACGTTGATCGGAGCGGCAAGGTGTCGGAGGACTACGAGCCGCCCGACAGCGCGAGCTTGAGGCCCTGAGGGTCTTCGATGGCGAAGCCGCCGTCTTCGACCACGACGTACATGCGCTGGCCCTCGAAGACGATCTCGACGCGCATGCCCTCCTGGGCCTGCACGGTGAGGGTGCGGGCGGCGCTGGGTGCCGACGGCGGGGCGAGGGCGGTGGCGTGGTCCTCATAGGGCAGCGCGAGGGGCACCTCCTCCACGGGCTCGATCTCAGGCACGGGGAGGGTGTCGGGATCGACGTCAGCAAGCTCCTCGGGCTCGGGCTCGGGCTCGGGCTCGGGCTCGGGCTCGGGCTCAGGAGCGTCGAGGACGGCCACCGCGTCTTCGTCGACCTCGTCGGGAAGCCAATCGGTCGACAAGACCTTCAGCTCGCGCCCGCTCCACTCGGCCTGGGTGATGGTGCCGTCGGGCAGGTCGATCTCCGCCTCGTACAGGGTCTTGCCGAACACTCCCGACACCTTCACCACGTGGGCCCCCGGAGCCAGGCCGCCGGCGCGCTGCTTGAGCTTGCTGGTGAGGGCCGCTTGCTCGCCGTCGACCGTGATGATGACGGGCCCGGCCGTCTTGAACTCGATGTCGGAGGCCGCGTGGGCCGAGGGCAGCAGCAGCGACAGCAGCAAGGTCGTGAACATGGGGTCCTCCTCCGTTGGATCCGTTGGACACCGCCGCGGCGCGGAAGCGTCACCACGATCGTGGACGCTTCGCTGCCCGCCTTCTTCACTCCGCGTCGGGACCCCGCAGGTCGGAGACTGCCACCGAGGCGAACTGCACCTCCCCCGCCTGGCCGTCTCGGTAGACCACATAGGTGCGGACCTCGCCCACCGGCCCGACCATGCGCTCCGCGAGGATCGCCGGGTCGACGTGCTCTAGCGAGACATCGTCGACCGCGAGGACCACGTCGCCTGCCTGGAGCATGCTCGCTGCGGGGGAGCGGGGGTGGACCTCGACGATGTACGCCCCCAGGCCGATGGCCTCGAAGCGAACGCCCAGTGCGGGCTTGACCGCCGGTGCGGGCGGAGCCACCGTGGCCGCCTCGGCTCCGTCGGCGGACCCGACCATCACCAGGGAGGGGGCTGCTTCGCGAGCGCGCTCGAGCTGGGGTTGTGGGCGGAAGCGCAGCGCGGCTCCGTGCAGGACGGGGAGCATGCCCACCAGCGCGACCGACCACGCCGGGTAGCCGCCGGCCCACACGGTGAGGGCTCCGGCCGGGTCGCCTTCGTCGTAGAACTGCAGCCCCGACCACAGCCAGGCCTCGACGACCCCCAGGGCCTCCGACAGCGGCGGCTCGGCCGCCTCATCGAACCGGCCCAGCCCCGGCCAGGCCTCGATGGAGGGCCCTGCAGGGGGCGGGGGCAGCTCGGGCACGGGAGGCAGCACGGCGCCGGCGAGCCACACCCGTGGCAGGATCTCGGCGAGCCCCTCCACGCGCTGCTGCAAGGTGAGGGATTCACCGTCGAGGAGCAGCGCGCACAGCCGGCGCGCGAGGCGAGCGACGCGCTCGATGTCTTCCACGCTCAGGCGCTCCGCATGGACGCGTCGGCGATCAGCTTCCAGCCGCGGTCGGTGCGCACGAAGGTGAGCAGCGACCAGCCGGCCCGATCGTCGGAGCTGCCGGCGAGCCAGTAGCGGACGACCGCGGTGGCCGCATCACCGTGGTCGATCACCTGCTCGAGGGAGACGGTGAGCTGGCCGCCCTTGTCGCGCCAGTCGCCGCGGTAGGCCTCGAGGAGCTTCTCCTTGCCCTGGAGCAGACCGGCCGGCGTGACGTAGGTAACGTCGTCGTGGACGTGCTCCACGAAGCCCGGAATGTCGGCGTCGTTCCACGCCGCGCACTGCGCGGCGATGACGGTCTCGACCGCCTCGTGGGTGGTCATGCTCCCCTCCAGGGCTCGTTATACCGCCGCCCGCCGTAGGCGGTCGTTGATGGCGTGGCCCAGGCCTTGTTCGCTGGGGCACAGCTCGGCGAGGATCCGAGGCGCACCGACGCCGTCGAGGGCACGCAGCGCGGCAAACAGCTCCCGAGCAGCCTGGGCCAGGTCGCCTTGGGGACTGAGCACCCTCTGGGCTGAGGCTCCACGGACCGGCTCCTCGCTCCGGAAGCGGAGCACCGCTGCGCCCTGCACGTCGTCGTCGGGGTCGAGGGCGAGGGGGGCGAGGACCACGGGGGTCGCCGGCGCATAGTGTGACGCGAGCTGGCCGGGGCTCCGAGGCCGCGAGCCGGGATCGACGGCGGCGACGAGGGGCCCCACCAAGGCCTCGATGTCGGCCAGGGGCGTTCCCCCGGGGCGGTAGAGCACGGCGGGTTGGCCCATGCCGACCACCGTGGACTCGACCCCGACGGTGCACGGCCCGCCATCGAGGATCACCGACACGGCCTCGCCGAGCTCCTCGTCGACGTGCTCGGGTCGGGTCGGGCTGATCCGGCCGAAGCGGTTGGCGGACGGTGCGACCAGCGGCCCGAACGCGCGCAGCAACTGCTGCGCGACGGGATGGCGTGGGACGCGCACGGCGACGGTGTCGAGGCCCGCGGTCACCAGGTCGAGCACATGTTCGCGTCGCGGCAGCACGAGGGTGAGGGGACCTGGCCACAGGCCGTGCACGAGGGGGCGGGCCCAGGCCACGCCCTCCTCGGTGACCCAGTCGGACAGCGCGTGGAGTGGGTCTTCGTCGGGGAGGTGAACGATGAGCGGGTCGAAGGTGGGCCGTGCCTTGGCAGCGAAGACCCGCGCGACCGCGTCGGGGTTGCTCGCATCGGCGGCGAGACCGTAGACGGTCTCGGTCGGCAGGCCGACGAGGTGGCCCCGCTGCAGGGCAGCCACAGCGTCTGCGAGGCCTTGGGCGTCGGCGGTCCGGACGGGCATGGGCGCCTGTATCACCGTGACGCAATCTTCACCGATGAGCTGTGCGAGGCGAAGGAGGCGTCCCGTACACTACTGTCGCAGGCTGACACAGGCTGAAACGGTCTCCGTTTCGCTGATGGCCTACGCTGTTCGTGCCGAGAGGGGATGGCACGTCCCCACCACCTTGCTTCGGAGGCTTCCATGCTGCGCACCCTTACCGCGATGACGCTCCTGTCCACCCTGGCCGCGTGCGACACGCCGACCAGTGATAAGGAGCTGACGGAGAGGGATATCGAGCAGTTGATGATCTACCACGGGTCTCCGCCGAGCCTGCCCGAGCACGATGCCACGGTGTCGCTGCACTTCAACTACGGGGCGTTCGGTCTGGGCTTTCCGTTCTGTACGGGCACCTTGATCTTCGACCAGTGGGTGCTCACCGCGGCCCACTGTGCAGACGGCCTGCAGGCGGGCAACGTCTACGTGAAGTTCGGTGCCGACGGCACGGTGGTCAACCAGGGCGAGCTGTATGGCGTCAGCAACCTGATCATGCACAGCGGCTACAACTCCTTCACGCTGGCCAACGACATCGCCCTCGTCGAGCTGTCGACCCCCGCGACCTACGCGGCGCCGATCATGCCGCTGCCCGACAGCTTGGGTCTGCAGAACGCCGACATCGGCTCCGACCTCGATCTCGCCGGCTTCGGCGAGCAGGAGACGGGCGCGGCCTACATCCTGGAGCACATCACCGTGCCCGTCGACGACGTGCGCACCAAGGAGGTCGAGTACGACCAGGGCACCGGCGGTGGGGGCAACAACACCGGTACGGGCGGGGCGTGCTTCGGCGACTCGGGCGGTCCGGCCTTCTTCACCCGTGACGGGCACGTCTATGTGGCGGGGGTCACCTCCTACGGCGATCAGAACTGCAACGACTACGGGGTGAGCACCAAGGTCGATGCCTTCGAGACCTGGATCGAGAACAACACGGGGATGTCGGTCGAAGACCTCAACGGCGGAGGCGCCGTGGTCAACGAGATCACCTTCACCGAGACGGGCACCATCGCGGCGACCGGCGATGTCGCTGGATGGGACTACGTGACCCTGAATGCCGGGCAGCACACCCTCGAGCTGACGGGCGACGCCGGCACCGACTTCGACCTGTACCTGCTCGTGTGGAACGGCACGCGCTGGAAGGCAAAGTGGAGCAGCACAGGCCCGGACTCCAGCGAGACGCTCGACGTGTATGTGGGGCGAGATGGCTCCTTCAAGGCCGGCATCAAGAGCAACTCGGGTAGCGGCGACTACGAGCTGACCGTCACGCACCCCGAGTGAGGGTTCGTCATCGTCGGCCTTCGGCGGGTTGACACGCGACGGCAGGCGCATAGCTGTCGCGCGTCCCCGAGCCGGAGCGGAGCATCGCGGTGATCCAGGTCGAGCAGCTCACCAAGGTCTACGGAAGCACCACCGCGATCGACCACCTCGACTTCACCATCGAGCGTGGGGAGATCGTCGGCTTCTTGGGGCCCAACGGTGCCGGGAAGAGCACGACGATGCGGATCCTGGCCGGAGCGCTCGGTGCGACGGAAGGCCGGGCCATGGTCGGTGGGATCGACGTGTTCCGGGAGCCGAAGAAGGTCAAGCGCCTGGTCGGCTACCTCCCCGAGGTCCCCCCGCTGTACGTCGACATGACGGTGCGCGACTTCCTTCGCTTCTGCGGACGGGTGAAGGGGGCCGAGTCGGTGCGAGAGCGGGTCGACCAGCTCATCGAGCGGGTCGGGCTGGCCCCCGTGTCGCATCGCCTCATCGACCACCTGTCGAAGGGCTACCGTCAGCGCGTGGGTATCGCCCAGGCGCTGGTGCATCGCCCGCAGGTGCTCATCCTCGACGAGCCGGCCTCGGGCCTCGACCCCGCCCAGCGGGTGGAGATCCGCCAGCTGGTGGAAGAGCTCGCCCAGGGCGATGTGACGGTGATCCTGAGCACCCATGTGCTGCCCGAGGTGGAGGCGATCTGCGACCGCGTGATCGTCATCGACCGCGGGCGGATCGTCGCGAGCGACCGTCTCGACGCGCTGTCGAGGGCGGGCACCCGCATCCGGCTCACGGTAGCGCGGCCTGACGAGCCGCTGATGGCCGAGCTCAATGCCCTCGATGGTGTGGTCTCGGTGGAGTCGTTGGGCGGTGGGCAGCTGCGGGTGACCGCCGACGCCGATGTGCGGGAGGCCGTGGCCCGCGCCGCCGTGTCGCGCGGGCTGCTGGAGCTCGGAGGCACCCAGGGGCTCGAAGAGGTCTACCTTCAGCTCACGGGGGGAGAAGCATGAACGTGCTGCACATCGCGTGGCGCGAGCTGCGCTCGATCTTCCACACGCCCGTGGGGTGGCTCGTGCTCGGCGGCTACCTGTTCGTGACCGGCGTGTTCTGGGTCTACATGGTCGAAAACTACGTCCTGCAGTCCCAAGACCTCGTCTACAACCCCTACGCCGCCTCGCAGCTCACCCTGGAGGACTACCTGCTCGAGCCGTTCTTCGGCAACTGTGCGGTGGTGCTGCTGATGATCCTTCCCGGGGTGTCGATGCGGCTGTTCTCCGAGGAGTTCCGGCAGCACACGATGGAGCTGCTGCTGACCTCCCCCGTGAGCACCGCCGAGATCGTGCTGGGCAAGTTCTTCGGGGCCCTCGGCTTCGTCGGGGTGCTGCTGTTGACCTCGCTGCACTACCCCATCGCGCTGTTGCAGTGGGGCACTCCGGAGCCAGGGGTGCTGCTCGGCGGCTACCTGGGTCTGTTGCTGATGAGCGGTGCCCTGCTGGCGATGGGCATGCTGTTCAGCAGCCTCACGTCGAACCAGATCGTGGCGATGGTGCTGGCGTTCGCGGCATCCCTCAGCCTGTTCGTGCTGGACTGGGGAGCGGAGTCCCCCGACGACTGGAACCACAAGCTGGCGCTGGCGCCGCACCTGTCCGACATGCTGCAGGGGGCGCTCAAGGTGAGCGACATCGCCTACTTCGTGCTGTTCGGGGCCTTCTGCCTGTTCGCGACCCACCAGCGGCTCGAGAGCTACCGGTGGAGCTGATGGCCAAGTGGAGCTGGACG
>Ga0070727_10005414_pt1 | contig 10443 bp, 10 predicted proteins | sample tdAd472_FD_66722 | JGI IMG/M metagenome (GOLD analysis project Ga0070727, IMG submission 66722) | Marine sediment microbial communities from the Atlantic coast under amendment with organic carbon and nitrate - tdAd47.2 | ecosystem: Environmental > Aquatic > Marine > Coastal > Sediment | place... | reverse complement strand
CACCTCGCCGTAGTCGCCGCGCTCGCAGATGTCGCGAACGACCTCGCCGAAGGTCGGTAGCCGGTTTTCAAACAGATGCCGGGAATAGTCTTGAAGCCTTAGAACCTCCTCGTTCCAGGCGATCACCCGCAAATCCCGGTCGATGACGGAGACGCCGCAGGGCAAGTAGTTGACAGCGGCTTTGAGTGTTTCCCGTTCGCCCATGTCGTTCAGGATGACTCCGAGATTTTCTCCGGCGGGGACAAGGTTGTAACGGGTTTGAACCTTGTGTGTATTCATGCGCAAGGTAAGGACGGAGCGTTCCGTTTGGGCGTCGGTTGGCAACCCGGCTTGTCTGGCTCTGAAAACGTCCAACTTGGCGCCGAACGCCTGGACTTCATCCTTTGGCAGCCACTCGAAAATAGAGCGCCCTTTTAATGTTTCGGCTGGGCAGCCAAATAGAGTCTCAGCGCTTTTATTGGCGTAGGCGATGCCGTTTTCCGGATCAATCGCCAAAACGGGACTGACATCGTCGGCGACCGCCGTCTTAAACGTTTCGAAGGGGGATTGCGCGCCTTGGCGCTCCAGCGCCATGCTGAAGGCCCTTTGGACCATTTCGGCCGTTGCAACGCCTTGAGGTAAAAGCGTTTTTAAAACCTCAAGAACCTGCGGGATGTCGATCACCGTGTTTTCCGGCGCGCTTTCAGACATGCGCTTACCCTGTTCAAATTTGTTTGTTTTATTTGGTGCCCCAGCTTAGCGGGGGAGGTAAAGGAAAAGCAAAGTGTTTAGCCGTCTTTAGCGCGAATATTCGCTTGGGCTAAAACCCGGCCATTTTCCTGACGTCTTGCGGACTGTGTCCGGATTGCCGCAAGGCCGCCAGCGTTTTCGATTTATCGCGTTTTGCGTAGCGTTTGCCGTCTTCGCCGGTCATCAAAGGGTGGTGATCGTAATCGGGAACCTTGAGGCCCAGCAATTCTTGCAGTAATCGGTGAATGTGCGTCGCTTCGAACAGGTCGTGCCCTCGCGTGACTAGCGAAATATTCTGCAGGTCGTCGTCGAGGGTTACTGAAAGGTGGTAGCTGGTCGGAGTATCCTTACGCGCCAGGACCACGTCGCCGAATTCCTGCGGCTTGGCTTCAACGCGGCCTCTTTTCCGGTCGGTCCAGTGAAGGGGGCCTGTTTCTTTCAAGGCCTTCTCCACATCCAGCCGCAAAGCAAATGGGATGCCTTCTTCCATTTTTCGGCCCCGCTCAACGTCGCTCAGGTGCCGGCAGGTGCCTGGATAAACCGGTCCGTCCGGTCCGTGCGGCGCGTGGCCGATCTGTTCGATTTCCACCTGGATATCTTTTCTAGTGCAGAAACAGGGGTAGAGCAGTTTGAAGCCGATGAGCTTGCGCAGTGCCGCCTCGTAATCGGTCATATGGTCCGACTGGCGGCGCACCGGTTCCTCCCATTTCAGTCCCAGCCAGGCAAGGTCTTCCAGCAGCGCATCCTCGAATTCGGGACGGCAACGCCCGCTGTCGATATCCTCGATACGCAGCAAAAACCGTCCTTTGTCCTTTTTGGCCGAGGCTTCGGCGTAAAGCGCCGAAAAAGCGTGCCCGAGATGGAGGAGACCGGTCGGACTCGGTGCGAAACGGGTGATGGTTGGGGGCTTCGGTTTGTCTGTCATGGGGTGAAACCTGCGGCCAGGGTCTCCATATAAAAGCGGATTGATTGTAACGAATATGTCTCGTAGGGTTAGTTTGCAGTTAACACAATATGTTGTAGCTTAAGAATCAGGCACCTGACGGGACAAGGAGGATGGCATGCAAATGCCGCTCGATAGTTCGCCGGCCCTGGTCCTCAACGCCGATTTCCGGCCGTTGAGCTACTTCCCTTTGTCCCTATGGTCTTGGCAGGATGCGGTCAAGGCCGTTTTTTTGGACCGGGTCAATGTTTTGGCGGAATACGATCAGGCCGTCCACTCGCCGTCCTTTGAATTAAAGCTACCAAGTGTCATTTCTCTAAAAGAATACGTACCGGCCATGCGCCGCCCGGCTTTTACCCGGTTCAACGTTTTTTTGCGTGATAAGTTTGCCTGTCAGTACTGTGGCGACCGTTTGCCGGTCCATGACCTGACATTCGATCACGTTGTGCCGCGCGCCAAGGGGGGGCGAACCAATTGGGAAAACGTGGTGACGGCCTGCAGTCCCTGCAATATTTCCAAGGGGTCGAAATTGCCGAAAGACGCGGGGATGATCCCCCGGCAAAAACCCCTGCAGCCGACTAATTTTCAGCTTCAGCGCAACGGTCAGGCGTTCCCGCCCAACTACCTCCACGAAAGCTGGCGCGATTTCCTCTATTGGGATTCCGAACTCGATAGCGACTAATATTCCCAAACCCTTGTTTTCCGCCGTTCTGCAACCGGAATCCGTTTGACAGGCGAGGGATAATCTCTATATTGCGCGCTTCAATGCCCGGGAACGTGGGTTCGCGGCGGTTTTACCGCGCGGTCCCCGCCCCCTCAAAGCCTGAGGGAACAAGGCCTACCGGGTGGGAAGAACAAACCGATTTAACGAGTGAGAGACAGATGAGCAAACGCATCCGTTCGAAGTATAAAATTGACCGCCGTTTGGGCGTCAACCTCTGGGGCCGTCCGAAGAGCCCCTTCAATACCCGCGAATACGGCCCCGGTGAGCACGGCCAACGCCGCAAGCGTCGCCCGTCGGACTATGGCTTGCAGTTGAACGCCAAGCAGAAGCTGAAAGGCTACTACGGCTCGATCAGCGAAAAGCAGTTCCGCCGCTACTACAAAGAAGCCGCCAAGCGCCGCGGCGATACCTCCGAGCACCTCATCGGTATCCTTGAGCGCCGTCTGGACGCCGTCGTCTACCGTATGAAGTTCGTCCCGACCGTTTTCGCGTCGCGTCAGTTCGTCAACCACGGTCACATCAAAGTCAACGGCCGTAAGGTCAACATTCCCTCCTACCTGGTCAAGGAAGGCGATGTGATCGAAGTGCGCGAAAAGTCGCGTGAAATTCCGATGGTTCTGGAAGCCGTCGCCTCCGCTGAGCGTGACACCCCGGAATACATGGATGTGGATCACAAGGCCATGAAAGGCACCTTCGTCCGTACGCCGAAGCTTGCCGACGTGCCTTACCCGGTTCAAATGGAACCGAACCTGGTGGTCGAGTACTACTCCCGCTAACAGTAAACCCCGAGTGGGCGGAAACGCCCGCGCCGACGGTTTACGGAAATACGCAGTTTCAAACGAAAGGCCGCTTCGAAGAGAGGCGGCCTTTTTTTGTTACGACCGCTTTGCCTTAGGCGGCTTTTGGGTTGTCGAACGCGAACCCGTTCTTGCCGCTGCGTTTAACCTGATACATCGCCCGGTCGGCGGCCTTGAGCAGATCTTCGTCGTTTTCGCCATGTTCCGGATAGAGCGCGATCCCGATGCTTGCGCCGACAAAGACTTCTTTTTCCCCTAGGGAAATAGGAGCTTTTACCTCTATGACGATTTTTTCCGCTACTTTTTCCGCATCTTCCTGTGAGTGCAATTCCTCAAGGACGACAATAAATTCGTCACCGCCGATCCGGGCAACCGTATCGATTTCCCGAACACTGTTTTTCAGGCGCTCAGCGACAATTTTCAGAACGGCGTCGCCCGCATCATGGCCCTGGGTGTCGTTGACTTCTTTAAAGCCGTCAAGATCGATAAACAACACGCCGGCGAGCATTTTGCTCCGGCGCGCCAGGGCCAGCACTGAGGAAATGCGGTCCCGTCCCAACGTGAGGTTCGGTAATCCGGTTAAGGCGTCATGCGTAGCCATATGGCGGATTTTCATTGCCGCTTCCATTTGCTCGGTGACGTCGCGGATGACCATGACGAACATCGTGTTTCCGTGAAGTTCAAAATCGTTGAAGGCGACCTGACCGGGGAACGTATCGCCACCACGCCTTTTGAACTCAACCTCCCAATGCTCGCCGCCGGTATCGTCCAATGCCCCTTTTTCCATGAGATAGCTCAGTTTTTCCAAAGCGGCATTGCTGTGTTCGTCCGGTACGAGGGTAAGTATGCCTTGGCCGTTCAACTCATCCCTTTGATAGCCAAACATCGTTTCGGCGGCCCGGTTGACTTCGGCGATCTGCCCGTTGACGTCGATCACGACAATACCGTCCATCGCGCCATTGAAGACTCCGCGAAGCTGTGCCTCGTTGTCTTTCAGGGTTTCAAGCAGGGCCGTATGGTTATCTTCTATTTCTTTGCGATGAGTGATGTCCCGGCCCACGCCCCGATACCCGGTGAATGTTCCGTGGTCATCGAAGCAGGGTTTGCCGCTGATCGACCACCAGTGCTCTTTGCCGTTGATGTCGGTAAACAGATATTGGAAATCGCGGAAGGAACGATGGTTTTCCATATCCTGGAAGTGCTTTTCCCAACGCTCCCGGTCGGCGTCCCTTATTTCGACGATTTCGTCCCGGCGTTTGCCGATATGCTGGGTGTAATCCGTCCCGCCATTGTAACGGAGGACCGTATCCGAAAAATAAGTGAAACGCAGGTCCGCATCCATTTCCCAAAACCAGTCCGATCCAACGTCGGCAAAATCTTGTTGCCTACGTCGACTTGTTCTCAATGCGGCTTCGGTCGTTTTGTGCTCCCTGATTTCATTTTCCAGGGCGGATTGCTTAAGGGTCGTTTGGTGAACGTAGTGCTGGGTCGCCAATAAAACCAAGCCAAACGCCCAGGCGAACGAACTCGCCGCCGCAATGGTCAGACGGAGGCCGACCAAGGGGTGGGTCATCAGGTCTTGGGCTAAATCGACGCTCGCATAAATGAGATAAATCGGCGAGAAAATAGCGAGACTGGTCGCTCCAAAAGCGACAATGGTAAATAATCTGGCGAACCGCCCCCCCTCAATCTCCGTTTTATACAAGGTCCAGGCAATTGCCGTGGTCAGGCCTCCGTGGACCAAGGATAGAACGATCAGCCGCAGATTGAGGTCGTACCATGCGTAAGTAAAGAGCGTTAAAAAACCGACTGTGGCGGCCAATATGAAAGTCAGAATTCCCCGCACCGGCGGTTTGCCGAGGAAGGCTCGGATGCCGTCGAAAAAGGCGATATAGAAAAAGGTCGTCAAGGCGTTTGCCACGATAATTGAGACAAACCCGGGCAACTGCCCGCGACCGAGTATCAGGAGGAGACCGATAACGCCGGCAAAAGCGCCAGCGGCCCATTGCTTGGGGCCGGGTAGCGGGCGGGTTGCGAGGTGCAGGATCGCAAAAGCGATGCCCATGGAGCCCGTGGTGAGTACCAGGATTATGATTCCCGTTTTTACGTCCATACCCTAACCACCCTTAGACGGTTCTTCTTAGATGGGAATAACAGTTTACACAAAAAAGCACAGTGAAACTAATTCAGCCCTTTAATATTTCTGCGAAAGACAAAAAAACCCGGCGCGCGCACCGGGTTTCTTCTAAGCGTTTTTTTGGTGTTAGGCGGTGGCCAGTTCGACGCCTTTGTCCTTGAAAGTAGCCTGAAGTTCTCCGTTTTCAGCCATTTCGCGGACGATATCGCATCCACCGATGAACTCGCCTTTGACGTAAAGCTGGGGAATGGTCGGCCAGTTTGAAAACTGCTTGATGCCTTCGCGGATTTCCGGATCGACCAGGACGTCGACGCCTTTGAATTTAACGCCGATTTGGCTCAACACCTGGACCACGGCGGCGGAAAACCCGCATTGGGGAAACATCGGGGAACCCTTCATGAAAAGCACAACGGGGGTCTCGTCGATTTCTTGTTGAATGCGGGAGAAAACGGGGTTGTCGTTCATAATCTAATTCCTATTCTGATGGTCGCAGCGGGCGGGATTAAACGCCGTCGGGAACGCCGGTTTGAAGGGCGAGGGCGTGCAGTTCGTTGCCCATCCGGCCCTTAAGCGCGTTATAGACCATCTGGTGTTGCTGGACCCGGCTTTTGCCGGCGAATGAAGCAGAAATGACATGGGCCGCATAGTGGTCGCCATCTCCGCGAAGGTCCTCGATTGTGACTTTCGCGTCAGTAATCGATTCTTTGATCAGTTGTTCGATCTCATGTGCTTCCATGGCCATGAGGCTGCTTCCCCTATCGCTTTGTTATGTAACTGCTAGGGATATAGGCGGGCAGCCAAGGGCTGTCAATGTGGGGACTCGCCGTTGGCGGCAAAAATCAATGAACGGTATAGGGGGTAAACCCTAGCGCGATAGCCTCCGCCACGGCGGTTTCCGCATCGGATCCGATGCCCAAGGGCGCTCCGCTTGCGTTTGTCAGAATACAAACGGGTTCCCCTTCCAGCATAGACGGTTTGATGAAGGCGACGTCGTCGCTTCCCCACGCGGCGAATTCCTCAAAAGACATTCCTGAATGGAGGCCTCTTGGACTTGTAGGCAAAGTCGCATTGTTCCGGGGCATTGCTCTTTTCCCTCCACATGGTGGGACTTCCAAGTGCAACTAACGTGGGGCTAAAAAGGCCGTATCACAAGTCATTCGATCTTTTAAGATCAAGCAAATGCACTTTGAAGTATTAAAAAAGGACGCCGAAGCGTCCCTTTTCGAAAGTGATTTTTATCAATCAGGCCTAATCATTGGTGTCGGGTGCCGCCATGAAACCAGGCATCCAGCCTTCGTGCAGTTTTTTCAGTTCAGCAACCGAAGCCTCACCGATTCCGGTAACGGAAACCGCATCGCCGCCAGTCTTCCCGATAATGGCGGCCGGAACGCCGTTCTTCTTGGCATCGGCAACCAAGGCTTTGCCGTCCTTGGTGCTGACCAGATAACGGGCCTGATCTTCGCCGAACAGCCAGGCAATGGCATTCGTTCCTTCGGGCACCGTCAACGACAGGCCCATGTGTCCCGCCATCGCCATCTGCGTCGCGGCGACGAGGATGCCGCCGCCTGAAATGTCGTGGCAGGCGCCAACCCGGCCACTCTGTATCCAAGCGCGGACAAGATCACCGTTCTTGCGTTCCGTCGAAAGGTCCACGGGGGGCGGTGCGCCGTCTTCGCGCCCTTCGATGTCGCGGAGATAGAGCGACGAACCCAGCCAGCCGTCGGTTGCGCCGACGAGAACCAGGTCTTCCCCAGCTTCCCGAGCCGCCAAATTGACGGCTTTGGTGTAGTCCTTGAATAGGCCGACGCCGCCAATGGTCGGTGTGGGCAAAATGCCTTGGCCGTTGGTTTCGTTGTAGAGCGACACGTTGCCCGAGACGACGGGGAATTCCAATGTGTCGCAGGCCTCCCGCATGCCTTCGATGCAGCCGACGAACTGGCCCATAATTTCAGGGCGTTCCGGGTTACCGAAATTCATGTTGTCGGTAATGGCCAACGGTTGGGAGCCGACGGCGGTCAGGTTCCGCCAAGCTTCGGCCACCACCTGCCGCCCGCCTTGCACCGGATCGGCGTAGCAATAACGCGGGGTGCAGTCGGAGGTAATCGACACGGCTTTTTGGGTACCATGAACCCGAACGATGGCCGCGTCGCCACCGGGCCGTCCGGCGGCCAACGTATCGCCCATCACCATGTGATCGTACTGTTCCCAAATCCACCGTTTGGAGGCCAAGTGTGGGCCGCCGATCAGGGTCTTGAGGCTGGCGATCACGTCTTTGCTTTGGTCGATATCCGCCGCGCCGACTTCGGGCCGGGCCGGGGTCTTGACCCAAGGGCGGTCGTATTCGGGGCTGGCCAGGGCCAGCGGATCGATCGGCAGGTCGGCGACCACCTCGCCTTTATGGCGGATGACCATGTGGCCGGTGTCGGTCAGCTTGCCGACCACGGCGAAGTCCAATTCCCATTTGCGGAAGATGGCTTCCGCCAAATCTTCCTTGCCGGGCTTGAGAACCATCAGCATGCGCTCTTGTGATTCCGAGAGCAGCATTTCGTAAGGCGTCATGTTTTCTTCGCGCTGCGGCACGGCGTCCAGGTTCATCTCGACGCCCATGCCGCCCTTTGACGCCATTTCAAATGACGAAGAGGTCAAGCCAGCAGCGCCCATATCCTGGATGGCGACGATGGCGTCGGTCGCCATCAATTCCAGGCAGGCTTCGACCAGCAGCTTTTCGGTGAACGGATCGCCGACCTGAACGGTCGGACGCTTCTCTTCGCTATCCTCGGTAAATTCCGCCGAGGCCATGGTCGCGCCGTGAATGCCGTCGCGGCCGGTTTTCGACCCGGCGTAGATCACCGGGTTGCCGACACCCGCGGCAGCCGAGTAGAAAATATTATCGGCTTTGGCCAGACCGACGGTCATGGCGTTGACCAGGATGTTGCCGTTGTAGCTCGGGTGGAACTCACACTCGCCGCCGACGGTCGGAACGCCGATGCAGTTGCCGTAACCGCCGATCCCGGCGACGACGCCGTGCACCAAATGCCGGGTTTTCGGATGATCCGGTTCGCCGAAGCGCAGCGCGTTCATGTTGGCGATCGGCCGCGCGCCCATGGTGAACACGTCGCGCAGAATTCCGCCGACGCCCGTCGCCGCGCCTTGGTAAGGTTCGATATAGGACGGGTGGTTATGGCTTTCCATCTTGAAGATGATGGCGTCGCCGTCGCCGATGTCGATGATACCGGCGTTTTCGCCGGGGCCGCAGATGACCCAGGGCTGCTCGGTCGGCAGCGTTTTGAGCCACTTTTTCGACGATTTGTAGGAGCAGTGCTCGCTCCACATCACCGAGAAAATGCCGAGTTCCGTCAGGTTGGGCTCGCGGCCCATGATTTTGAGGACCTCTTGGTATTCGTCTTCGCTCAGGCCGTGCTCGGCGACGATTTCCGGGGTAATTTCACTCATCAGCCCAGGGCCTCCACCAATCCGTCGAACATGGGTTTACCGTCGAGACCGCCCAAGGAGAGATCGGCCAGACGTTCGGGGTGCGGCATCATGCCCAAGATGGTCCGCCGCTTGTTGAAGACGCCCGCGATGTTGTCGAGCGATCCGTTGGGATTGGCCGCATCGTCAACCATGCCGGTCGGATGGGCGTAGCGGAACGCGACTTGCCCGCCGTCCTCGATTTCCTTGAGGGTTTCCTTATCGGCGAAATAGTTGCCGTCGTGGTGCGCGACCGGAATCGTAATGACCTGTCCTTTGACGTAGCCTCGGGTGAACGCCGTCTCGGCGTTTTCGACCCTCAGCGGCACATCCTTGCAGATGAATTTAATGCCGGCGTTGCGCATCAGAGCGCCCGGCAAAAGCCCGGCCTCGGTCAAAATCTGGAAGCCGTTGCAGACCCCCAGAACATGAACGCCTTTGGCGGCGCGGCGGACGACTTCACGCATCACCGGAGAGTTGGCGCTCATGGCTCCGCAGCGCAGGTAGTCGCCGTAGGAGAACCCGCCCGGCAGGACGATTAGGTCCACTTCGGGAAAATCGGCGTCGCCATGCCACACCATGAGGGGATCCGACCCCATGGACTGGGCGAGGGCGACTTTCATATCGCGGTCGCAGTTGGATCCGGGAAAGACGATGACGGCAGCTTTCATATCCGACCCTAGTCTCTTTCTTGTAGAAAAAGGGGCGGTTCTATTTGAACCACCCCGGAAAGGCTTATTCGATTTCGAACCGGTAGTTCTCGATCACGGTATTGGCGAGCAGCTTCTGGCACATCTCGTCGACGGTTTTTTCGGCGGTGGCTTTGTCGCCGTCGGCCAGATCGATCTCGATGTATTTGCCCTGACGAACCGCGTCGACGCCTGAGAAACCGAGCGAGCCGAGCGCATGTTCCACCGCTTTGCCCTGAGGATCGAGGACCCCGGTTTTGAGCGTAATGTGAACCTTGGCTTTCACTTTGACTGTCCCCTAGTGAACTGGGTTGCTACTGAATGGTGTCCGTTCCCTGGACGTCGCCGGGTCCGCCTTCCGGCAGAATGCCGAGACGGCGCGCGACTTCCTGGTAAGCGTCCTCGATCTTGCCGAGGTCCTGACGGAAACGGTCTTTGTCCATCTTTTCGTTGGTCTTCAAATCCCAAAGACGGCAGTTGTCCGGGCTGATTTCGTCGGCCAGGACGACACGCATCTGTTCGTCTTCCCAAAGCCGTCCGAATTCGAGCTTGAAGTCGATCAGGCGGATGCCGATGCCGAGGAACAGGCCGCAGAGAAAATCGTTGATCCGCAATGAGAGATTGAGAATTTCATCCATCTCTTGGGGCGTCGCCCAACCGAAAGCGCCGATATGCTCTTCGGTAATCATCGGATCGTCCAATTCGTCGGACTTGAAATAGTATTCGACGATGGTGCGGGGCAGGTTGGTGCCTTCGGGAATGCCGAGCCGTTTCGATAGGGAGCCGGCAGCGACGTTGCGCAGCACCACTTCGACCGGAATGATCTCCACTTCCCGGACCAATTGTTCGCGCATATTGAGGCGGCGGATAAAATGGGTCGGAATGTTCAACTGCTGGAGCTGAATCATCAGGTATTCGGAGATGCGGTTGTTCAGCACGCCTTTGCCGGTGAT
>Ga0070727_10005409_pt1 | contig 10447 bp, 9 predicted proteins | sample tdAd472_FD_66722 | JGI IMG/M metagenome (GOLD analysis project Ga0070727, IMG submission 66722) | Marine sediment microbial communities from the Atlantic coast under amendment with organic carbon and nitrate - tdAd47.2 | ecosystem: Environmental > Aquatic > Marine > Coastal > Sediment | place... | reverse complement strand
GTTGTGGGTCGGGAGTGAGGCAATCGAGCGTCGCTGCAACCGGTGTCAATCACGCCGCCAGTCCACGCTCAGTCTCCCGGTAGCGGGATAAACTCTTCTTCGTCTCCCGGTACGGTGGGAAACCCGCCGGACCGCCACATCGCCTTGGCCTGGTCGATGCGCGCCTTACGGCTGGACACGAAATTCCACTCGATGAAGCGCTCCCCGGGAGATTCACCGCCGATGATGGCCAGGCGGGTGTCCTCAAGCGCCACCACCTGGACCTGGACACCCGGCTCCAGCACCGCCATTTCGTGGGTATCGATTTCGGTATCGCTGACCTGGAGCCTGCCACTGGCCACGTAAACCGCCCTCTCGTCCTCCATGGGCATGACCAGGTTCTGACCTGCCTTGAGCGTCGCCTCGACATACAGTGTCCGCCCATGGGTTAAAACAGGTGACCTGGTTCCATAGGCCTCGCCCATCATCACCCGCACTGGCACGTCGCCGATCTGCAGCCGTGGAATATCGGCATCGGGGTAGTGGTGAAACCCGGGTGCCGTCTCTTCGTCTTCCACTGGCAGGGCCAACCACAATTGCAGCCCGTGAAGCACATGTTCGGTGTTGCGGACTTCGGACCTTTCCCGCTCGGAATGTACGATGCCGCTGCCGGCAATCATCAGGTTGATGTCTCCGGGCCTGATCGGCTGGTGGCTGCCCAGGGAATCCCGGTGCAGAATCTCGCCCTCGAAGAGGTAGGTTACCGTGGCCAGGTTGATATGAGGGTGAGGCCTGACGTCAATGCCCGTGCCGGCCTGAAAAGTCGCCGGCCCCATGTGATCGAAAAAAATCCACGGACCCACCATGCGACGACCGGCCACGGGCAGTATCCGTCGCACCGAAAACCCGCCCAGGTCCTTCTCCCGGGGACTGATTATCAGCGCCACACCCGAACAGGGTCTGTTCTTCAGATTTTCACAGGCTTGTTCTTCGGCGTATCGTGTCATGGGGGATTCCTTGCGATGTCTGAACTGGATCAGGCGAGCCCTGGGCGATGGCGGCCTGCCATGTCTCCGGGTCTGTAAAGCTGCAGGTTTACTGCCTGGCCAGAAGCAATGTTAACGCGTTTTCCAGCTCGGGTTTATCAAAGTGAAAGCCGGCTTCAGCGAGCCTGGTCGGCAATACCTTGACGCCGGTCAGCAGGATTTCCTCGGCCATTTCACCGAACAGCAGTCGAGCCTGGAACGCCGGCATGGGAATCAGCGCCGGCCGGTGCAGCACCCTGCCCAGGGTCCGGGTAAATTCCCGGTTATCGACCGGCCGTGGCGCCACGATATTGACAGGCCCGGACAGGTCGCTGTCCCGGATAAGAAACTCCATGGCCCTGACGGCATCACCCACGTCAACCCAGCTCATGTACTGGCGGCCGCTTCCTATGACGCCGCCGAGACCCAGCCTGAAAGGCAGCAGCATGCGCTTCAACGCCCCGCCTTCGGCACTGAGGACAATACCGAAACGGGTATGCACCGTGCGAATCCCGGCAGCTTCCGCCGCCGCGGTGGCCTGTTCCCACTGCCTGGCAACCTCGGCCAGGAATCCGCTGCCGCTTTCCGTCCCTTCATCCACGGCCTGGTCGTCCCGGGGACCGTAAAACCCGATGGCCGATGCGGAAAGAAATACAGACGGTTGCTGTTCACGCCTGGCCAGTTCCTCGCTCAACAGGCGGGTTGCCTGTACCCGTGCCCCCAGGATCTCCTGCTTGCGGCCTGCCGACCAGCGCTTGTCGGCCACGCCGGGACCGGCCAGGTTGATTACCGCGTCCAGGGTCACCGAGTTGTCCAGGTTTATTTCTCCCTGGTCAGGTTGCCAGGAGAACGGTTCGGCTGATACACCCCGCCGCAGCGGGATTACCCGATGCCCCCCCTGCTCAAAGTAGCGCGTCAGGGCTGTGCCAATGAGGCCACTCGCTCCGGAAATCAGTATGTTCATGGTAGATTCCTGTGGTTTGTCCAATGGGATACGCCAGAGGCTGCAGACCGGTTTGACAACATTCTATCACCTGGTTGAGACCGTTCCGTTGGCACATCGCTTGCCGCTGCCCCTCCGGAGACACCCGTCATTCTCATGGATGTCCGCCGACGGCCTGAATTTTCCGGAGTGACAAGGGGTGACAAACTGTGACCGGCATCGCTTTTCAGCCCTTTTCCAATCGATTGCCGCCATGCTCTATGACATCCTTCGACACGTTATCACTCGACGAGAACGGATTCGCCAAGCGCATTGACTGCGGACACCACGAACGGAATCGACTCTAAGTTTTCCGGTGAACCGGTAATTTCCGGCTCACCGATATTCGTTGACTCCACCAGAAGTGCGCCTGCCATAAGGAAGCTGAATCCGGCTCTACACCCGGTTATCAATAACCCGGGTGGAAAGGAACCAAGGAGCCATACCATGCACCGCATTTTTGACCTGATACGCAGAAATACCCTGGGCGTAACCACTTTACTGATACTGACCGGATCACCCCCCGTCCTGGCCGATCACACCTGGGGAACCTATCACTGGGCCAGGCAGAACAGCTTTTTCACTCTCCAGGTAGTGGACAGTGTCACGTCGTTCTGGTGGTCTGAACTGGACGCCGCCCTCACCGAATGGGCTGCAGCGAACTCGGTGGAACTGCAGATTACGCAATCGCAAACCGATGAATCGACCCGCATGAACTGTCCGATGGTGACCGGCAAGATCAGGATCTGCAACGGTGATTACGGATCAACCGGCTGGCTGGGCCTGGCCACTGTAGGTGTCGACAGCGGCGGCCACGTGGACCGTGGAATAACCCGCATCAACGATTTCTACAGTTATTCCTGGGGAAGCCAGGCTATGAAGAATCACGTGATGTGTCACGAAGTCGGCCATCTTTTCGGTCTGGGCCACACCAGCGAAGACGGCTCCAGCCAGGGCACCTGCATGGACTACTCGTCCAGCACCAGCAGCCAATGGCCCAATGCCCACGATTACGAACTGCTGGATACAACCGTTTACGGTCACCTGGACAGCTACAACAGTTACAACGCCAGCCTGGATGACACGACCGGGTCCGGTGGCGGCGACGACAGTGGCGGCACCGGCGGGGATACGGGCGATACCGGTGGTACTACCGATGGCGAGGGTACTGACAGCGGCGATGGCACCACCGACGGCGGCAATACGAAAAAAGGACGGGGCAAGAAGAACAAAGACGGCTCTGATGGCACCACCGATACCGGCTGCAATGCACCACCGGGTAAAGGCTGCAACAAGAACAACGCCGGCAGCTGGATCTCCGAGCTACCTCCATTGGGAGTCAGAGTAGCGCAGACCAGGCGCGGTGAAGTCTGGGTAGCGTCGCGCAAGGACGGCGGTCTGTGGATTCATCACGTTTACCTGGCCGAGGAAAACGACAACCTGAACCGTGGCGCCGGCAACGACAGCGGCGGTCGCGGACATAGCCATTAGCCGTGGTTAATCCATCCCATGGCGACTTGCACTGCCACAGGCACTGATCACATTCAGTGCCTGTGGCGGGTCCGGATCATACCCGGGTGAGTTGACCCGGTAGTCGTCACTGGCTGAAATCGCCGCCCGTTAGCTTCTCACCGCATTCTCGCAATCAAGGAACCTCTAACAACCTGTTAATCAGTGATGAAAGTGCTCTGCGGGAGTCTGCCGGGCGCTACTGCGATGTTGCCTCGCCTTGGCAGGCCGACGCATGCCGGCGGCAAGGCGCTTCGCCAGTGAATGCGCCTGAAAGCCAGAGTATTTCCACAAATACCAGGGTGGGAAAATTCAGTTCATCGGGCCAGATAGCCGGGCAGGCTTTCTCCGATGAAATAGTCCCAGCCCCCCTGGCAGGCTTCCCGGGTAAATTCGGGAATGTTGTCCGGAAACGGCTCCACTACCTGAAAGTGCAGGTTCAATCGTGAACCATCCTGCGTCTCCGCCACCATGAAGGTCACCTCGGCACTGCCGGGATAGCCCTCGTAACGCCAGCTGTACGTCAGGCTCTTCCCGGGTTCCACCTTCAGGATGTGCCAGTAATGGGGAAACTGGCGTTCCTCAACCTGGACGGTAAACCGGGTTGCAAACCCGACTTCGGGACGAAAGTCCGGAATATTGTCGAAATACCACTGACGCATGCAGTCGGGGTCAGTGATGGCCCGCCATAGTGCAGGGGCCGGGACAGGAAAATCCTGTTCCACGGTGACTGCAAACAGATTTTCGTCCGTCATTTCAAGGGACCTCGTTTTGATTCTCCGGGCAATCCTAATGGCATTGACCAGCGGTTACTTGATAGTGCCCTTTGATCATGATCGCCACCAGGATTTGGTATCCGATACCTCGCCTCAGGGAAAGATAACCTTCAACCATATGGTGTGGATGTCGATCCTATGATAACAATAGACCGCTGCTTCTGTTTACCGAAGTGGCGATAGAGGCGGACTGACCAGCACAACACATCACAAGGTATTCCCTTCCGCACGGATCAGTTCAATGTAGCGGCATTCGAAATGCGGCAATCAGATATCCGGGCAACAGGTTATTGATCTGAACCGACTCCAGCGGTAAACAGGGCAACAAATGCGGGCAACCAGAGGCACTAATCTTGACCAATAGTAAATTTTTCCAAAGCCAGACGATTCCACCGATACTGCTGTTCCTGTTTGCCGTATTGGCCATGGCACTGAAGAATTCCAGCCTCGCCGATGCCTACATGCAGCTGTTGCTCCTTGATGTGGAAGTCCGGGCCGACACCTTTACCATCCAGAAGCCTCTGCTGCTCTGGGTCAACGATGGCCTGATGGCTATCTTCTTTTTCCTCGTTGGGCTCGAACTGAAAAACGAGATGCTCACCGGTCAGTTGCGCCAGCCGGCCAATGCCATCCTGCCGGTGATAGGTGCTGCCGGCGGCGTTATCGTGCCGGCAGCCATTTACCTTGCCTTCAATTACCAGAACACGCTTTCCGCCCACGGCTGGGCCATCCCAACGGCGACGGATATCGCCTTCACCATGGGCATTCTTGCCCTGCTGGGAAGTCGGGTGCCACCGTCCCTTAAATTATTTCTCCTGACCCTGGCGATTGTCGATGACCTGGTGGGAATCATCGTCATCGCCTTTTTCTATACCTCCAAGCTGTCGCTGCTGACACTCTCCGTGGCCGGCCTGGGTTTTATCGGCATGGTAATTCTCAATCGCTACAAGGTAACCAGGGTGGCACCGTTTCTGCTATGCGGTATCCTGGTGTGGATCTGTTTCCTCAAGTCCGGGGTACACGCGACACTGGCCGGCGTGGTAAACGCTTTTTTTATACCGATCAGTGTCACCAGGCGGGACGGGGTCAGTGAGAAACCCCTGGAACATCTGCTGCACAATCTTCACCCCTACGTGTATTTTGGCGTATTACCGGTTTTTGCCTTCTTCAACGCCGGGGTCATACTGGAAGGTGTCAGCCTGTCCACCCTCATGGATCCCATTCCCAGCGGTATTTTTCTGGGGCTTTTTGTCGGCAAGCAACTGGGAATTTTTGGCTTCTGCTGGCTGGCGATCCAGCTGAAGCTGGCCCGGTTGCCGGCCAATAGCAGCTGGCTGCAGTTTTACGGTGTCTCGGTGCTGTGTGGCGTCGGCTTCACCATGAGCCTGTTCATTGCCTCCCTGGCTTTTGCCGATGGCGGGGCCGGCGTCGAGCGTTCCGACCGCCTGGCCATACTCCTTGGCTCAGTCTGTTCAGCCCTGCTGGCTACGCTGGTTTTTTACCTGGCCTCACCCGGACGCGAGTCTGCGGAAAACCGGGAGGCCTGACCCGCCGGGTAATCCGCCACCACCGGTAACCGACAAGCCAGGTACTGGCCAATCACCGCTGCCTGGCCTTTCCTCCGACCTTCCCTGCGCCGTTGTCATTTCCCTTCCCCCGTTTTTCCCTGCTTTCCCTGCTTTCCCTGCTTTCCCTGCTCTCTTCCGGGAATAAACCACAACCTCCGGCATGTCGCTGCATGCTGGTGCTGACGGAGCGCGACACCTATTGACAAGCAGGTTGTCATATCGTATTTTGACAATCTACTTGTCATTTTGATGAACGCATCGAACAACGGGGCCCAAGTCATGTCCAACAACTCGCTTTATCCATTGATCTGGCAGGTTCGCCGGGTGTTCCAGCTGTTACGCTCCACCAGCGAAGACCTGCTGGGTGGTTCCGGTGTCAATCCCAGCCAGCGTGCCGTGCTGGAATTTCTGGTGGAGAACCCGCACTGTACGGTACCCCGGATCGCCCAGAGCCTTTCGGTAAGCCGTCAGCATATCCAGGTGCTGGTGAACGAATTGCTGGCGCTGGAATTGCTCGAGGTATTGCCCAATCCCGCACACAAGCGCTCGCCCCTGGTAACCACCACTGCAGCCGGCGGAAGGCTGTTCAGAGACATTCAGGCCAGGGAACTTAACCTGTTGGAATCACTGGAGAAACATTTTTCCCGGAAGGAACTGGACTGTGCCCGGCAGACCCTGGAGACCCTTGGCGAACTGCTGAAGTCGGAGTCTGCGGAGGATCGCCAGCAATGACAGTTCGCCAACGACTTGTTGCCCAGTTCAGGCAACCCAGGGGCCTACCGGGACAGCTGGCAGGACTGGTCATGGCCATGCGCCCCTCCAACCGGGCGAGAAATCGCTGGACAGTGGAACTGCTGGACCTGCAACCGGGGGATCGGTTGCTGGAAATCGGTTTCGGACCCGGCCTGGCCATTGCGGCAGCGTTGAGCAGGCAACCGGAACTGAAACTCACCGGAATTGATCATTCAGCAGTCATGCTGCGCCAGGCCAGTAAACGCAATGCCGCCGCCATTGCTGCAGGAGTCGTGCAACTCCACCAGGGTTCACCAGCGGACCTGGAATTTCCGCCAGGGTCTTTCGACAAGATTTTCTCGGTCAATGTCGCCCAGTTCTGGACCGACCCGGTAGCTGAATTTACCAGGCTGCGCGCTCTGCTCCGCCCGGGCGGCATGCTGGTCACAACCTATATGCCCCGCAACAGAAACGCCACGGATGAAGAGGCTGAACGTAAAGCAGTGACTTTCGGGAATCAGCTGAGAAAGGCCGGGTTCAAGGACATTGTCGTCAATCGGCTGCCATTGAAACCCGTCGGCGCCATCGGCGTGATTGCGACTCATGACTAGGGAAACGCTGACGGACCGAGTCAGTGCCCTGGCCTCCCGTCGCGGCGTTTGGTGGTTGCTGTTTCTCGTCTGTCTGCTCTATTCGCTGTTTGCCCTGGACATGTTTGTTACCGAGCTTGCGGTGCAGACCGGGAAACAGTTAACCGGGGATGTCAGACCAAGACATACCCCCTCGGCGTTTCTGCTGCATGCCCTGTTGGGCAGCATCGCTCTGCTGACGGGGATACTGCAATTCAACAGAACACTGTTCAATTTCAGCCGGAAGATTCATCGGTACACCGGACGCATTTATGTCGTGTCCATAGGGATAGCCGGTGTCACGGGGATGTGGAGCGCGCTTTTTTTCGATGTTCCCGGAACAGCGCGGGTGGTTTTTGTTCTGGTTGGCAGCTGGTGGCTGGCCAGTACGATTGGCGCCTGGCTGTTTATCAGGGCGGGAAACGTTTCACAGCATAGACGCTGGATGACCCGCAGCTTTGCCGTATCACTCTTTTTTGTCAGCTTCCCCGTCTGGGTACCCACACTGCAATTGCTGGCACCTGATGCAGTAGCCTGGCCGGTGGGCCTGTTACTTGCCGTCGGGATCAACGCACTGATTGCCGAGTGGCTGTTGCACCGCGGCCTTTGAACCCGGGCTACTACAGTGACGCCGGGCCATTGCAATCGTCTACGGTCGATAGGCGACAGGCCTGGCTGCAGCTCTTGCTGCAGGAAAAAAACGCCGCCCTGCTGTGACCGGTCAGTTGGCGATGACGTAGGTGGCCAGCAGCACCATTAAAACCAGGGGACCGACCTGCTTTCTGACGGATTTCGATATGGGGTATTGAAAGTCAATGTTTTTCATAGTGGTTATTGTTGCCTGTTCAATAGCTTGCAGAAAAAAGTTGTGTTGTTGCTGTCGTGTATTGCCCTTTCGACGGAGACTAAGATAAGCGAGTCGCCCCTGGGAAAATATGGTTCAGCCAACCCATGGATATTTATACAGTATCGAAGTACGTCTTTAAGGGCTGCCAGGAGGTATCGAGCCGGCACCCGCCACAAATAACTGGCCTGGCAAATTCCCGGTGAAGAAGAACTGATCAGAGCGTCTCTAACAGGTCTGCAGGAACTGTAGATGGTTCTCGTACTGGCTGAGCAGGTTTGCCACGACCTGGTCGGGGGACCAGCCCATGATGTCGTAGCCCTGCCCTCCCTCGCGGAGATGAACTTCAGCCCGGTAGTAGACCTTTTCTGCGTCCACCTTGTCTCGTGCACCGTTGCCTGATTCGCGATCGGGTCGCGGATGAGCACGGCAATGGATCTCGTAAAGAAAGTCATAGGCATCGCCGTGGGTTATCTCAATCTGCAATCGCCCATCGCTATCGATGGTGTCGACGACCTCGGCGCGCACCCCACCGCGTTCAAGTTCATCAGCAAATTCCCGCAGTACCGGCAATACCACAGTTTTCTGGAAGCGCAGCACTTGGTTTCTATCCGGGTATTGCAGCAGGCACTGCAATCGCCTCCGCCAATGATTGTCGGCGCCACCCAATGGCGGGGATACCGTGGTGTTCTGAATTTCCCGCTTGACACTGTCCACACGCAGGGCTTTGCCAAACCCCAGGATGGCCCAGAGCAGCACGAACGAAAATGGCAAGGCACTGGCGATAGCCGCGGTCTGCAGGGACTCCAGCCCTCCGGAAACCAGCAGGGCTATGGTGATAAGCGTAATCAGTCCGGTCCAGAATATACGCTGCGTCCTGGGCGTATCGTCCCGGCCATGTGCCGAGAGCATGTTCAAAACCATTGCACCGCTGTCTGCGGAGGTAACAAAAAACACGATCACCATAAATATCGCCAGCCAGGACAACAACTGTGTGGCGGTCTGCAACTCGAAAAACTGAAAAAGGGCAACCGCTTCGTTTTCCTGCACGGCAGCTCCAAAAATCGTCTGGCCCTGGTTCAGAATCAGATCAATGGCACTGTTGCCGAAGACACTCATCCACAACAGAGTGAAGCCGCAGGGCACCAGCATGGCACCAAGCACAAACTCACGAATGGTGCGTCCCCGCGAAATGCGGGCGATGAACAATCCCACGAACGGCGACCAGCTTAACCACCAACCCCAGTAAAAAATCGTCCAGCCGCCAAGCCAGTCGGTAGGGTTATAGGCATACAGGTTGAATGTTTTAGCAACAATCTCGGCCAGGTAAGAGCCAAGATTCTGTGTAAAGGCGGTCAGCACCAGGACAGTAGGGCCGGTGATAAGTACGCCGATCAACAACAGGAAGGCCAGGGAGATATTAATTTCCGAAAGTCGCTTGATGCCGGCGTCCAGCCCCATGACCAGGGAAACCGTTGCCAGTACCATGGTCACCACGATAATCACGACCTGGGCGACAAGGTTTATGGGAATGCCAACCAGGTAGTTAAGTCCCGAGTTGATCTGCAGTGCGCCAAGTCCGAGACTGGTCGCCACCCCGCAAATTGTGGCGATAATGGCGAACGAATCAACGACGGCGCCCCATGGCCCGTAAATCCGGTCGCCAATCAGCGGGTACAAAGCCGAGCGCAGGGTCAGTGGCAGGCCATGACGATAGGCGAAATAGCCCAGAATCAGCGCGACTATGGCGTAGATGGCCCAGGCGTGCAATCCCCAGTGAAAGAACGTGAGCCGCATGGCTTCACGGGCCGCGGTTACGGTACCCGGTGCTCCCTGTGGCGGTTCCAGAAAATGCATAACCGGCTCAGATACGCCGAAAAACATCAAGCCGATACCCATGCCCGCCGAAAACAGCATGGAAAACCAGGACGGTGCCGAATACGCCGGTTCAGAGTGATCCGGCCCCAGTTTTATATCGCCGAATCGGGAAAAGGCAAAAAACAGAACACTGAGCAGGACAATCGCGACCACCAGGACGTAGTACCAGCTGCCATAACGGACTATGCCTCCCTGTATCGACTGAAAAACAGACGCGCTGACCGTCGGAAAAGCGACAGTGACCACTACCAGTGCAAGCAGGATCCCTGCGGAGGAATAGAAAACCGGGCGATCAATAATAAACCGGGAGCCAGTGCTGCCGGGTGCCGTTGTCAAGCTCATGCAGGAATGTCCTGTTTAGCCGCTGGTGTCAGGTTGGATTGGCCGGCCAGATCAGCACCAAGGGTGTCTGCAAGGGTGCCTAGAAATCCGGAATAGCGATGCCAGTGGTCGATTCCGCCAGCCTGCACCGGTTGACGCACCTGTTCGGCACTTGGTGTACGTACATTGCGGTCGGTCTGATAG
>Ga0070727_10005407_pt1 | contig 10449 bp, 11 predicted proteins | sample tdAd472_FD_66722 | JGI IMG/M metagenome (GOLD analysis project Ga0070727, IMG submission 66722) | Marine sediment microbial communities from the Atlantic coast under amendment with organic carbon and nitrate - tdAd47.2 | ecosystem: Environmental > Aquatic > Marine > Coastal > Sediment | place... | reverse complement strand
TGCATTACTGCGACCTGCTCCACTATGCGCGGGCGGAGGGGCAGAACCGCATGACCTTGCGGCTGCGCGAGGAAATCTCGATCCGGACGTAAAGCGGGTGCGGCGGCGGCCTAATTTTCCCCGGCATTGTGTGTCCGCCGCAGCACGTCGGGCAGCGCCGCCAGCAGGGCGTCGGTATCCTCCGGCCCGCAGACGCTGATGCGGATGAAGTTCTCGAATCCCGGATAGGGGATCGCCTGGATCCAGATATCCGCCTCTTCGCGCAGGGCGGACACGACGGGCTGGCCGGGACCGGGCAGTTCCACGGCGATGAAGTTGGTCGCCGACTCCAGCACCCGGCAGCCGAGCGCGGAGAGCGCTGCGCGCATCCGCTCCCGCTCCCGTTCGTTGTTGTCCAGGATCATCGCGGTGTGGGCCGGGTCGGTCAGCGCGGCCTTCGCGCCCGCCTGGGCCAGGCGGCCGACATTGAAGCCGACGCGGATCTGATCGAAGGCGTTCCGGACTTCCTCAGACCCGCACAGCGCGTAGCCCAGACGCAGCCCGGCCAGCGCATAGGCTTTTGAAAATGTCCGCAGAACCACCCAGGGCCCCGTCCGGGCCTGCAGGGCCGGCAGGTGGTCGACGCCGCCCGCATGGCGCCCGAATTCGTAATACGCTTCGTCCAGCACCAGCAGGGCATGGTCCGGAATCCCGCGCGCCAGCCGTTCGAATTCCTCCCCCCGCATCAGGGTGCCGGTGGGGTTCATCGGCGTCGTCAGGAAAACAAGCTTCGTCTTCGGCGTGACTGCGGCCAAGGTGGCGTCGACGTCGATGCCCCCGTCATGGCGGACCGGAACCTGGACCAGCGTCGCGCCCTGCGCGGCGGCGGAGCGGGGATAGCCGGGAAAGCAGGGTCCCGGCGCGATCGCCTCATCCCCTTCGGACAGAACGAGTTGGCCGACCATCAGCAGCAGGTCGTCGCTGCCGTTGGTGCAGACGATCCTGTCCTGGGGCCAGCCCCACTGATCGGCGATCGCCTTCGTCAGATCGGTCCAGACCGAGTCGGGATAGTGGTTCAGCCTGCCGGCGGCCTCCGCGATCGCCTGCAGAACCGCGGGGGACGGCGGAAAGGGGCATTCGTTGAAATGCATCCGGTGGACGTGCCGGTCGCCGAAATCGGTCGGCAGCAGCTTGGTCGGGGGACGGGATGTCAGGAAGGGTTTAAGCGGCGACGCCATGAACGGGTTATCCTTTACTGCTACCAGGGAAAAGACCAATGGGCCGGCGGCCGGCCGGCGACGGGCGAGGCCATGTAGCCGACCTGGTCGCCGAGCAGGCAACCGAACCAGATCCGGCGCAAATCCGCACCCCCGAAACACAGGCTGGAAACGCTGCGCAAGACGCGGCTCTTGATGCCGTCCATATGCGGGCGGTCCATCTCGCCGGCCTGATAGGCCTGTTCCACCCAGGCCAGATGGTCGGGGTCGAAATCCTCCAGCAGGATCTCGTATGTCCCCGACGGCGCCAGGCGGATCACCCGGTTCGACACGATGGAGGTGATCCACATATGGCCCTCCGCGTCGAAGGCGAGGCCGTCCGGGAAGATGCCGGGCCCGTATTCGGTGACGACTTCCTTCGGTCCCAGCGCGCCGTTCTCCGCCACGGGAAAGCGGCTCGTCCGCCGCACGAAGGTTTCGTTGACGTAGAGCCAGCGGCCGTCGTCGGAAAAGGCGATCTCGTTCGTGAAGCCGATGCCGTCGGCGACGATGCGGGCGCCTTTTTCGTCGGCCAGGACGATGAAGCCGTCATCGACGTCGGGCCGGTAGCCGAGGGATCGGGGCTCCCGCCTTGTGCTGATCGTGATCCAGGCCCGCCCGCGATCGTCCAGCAGGACGAAATTGCTGGCCGGCAGGCGCTCGCCGTCCGCCTCAAGCACGAAGGGGCGAAGCGTGCCGTCGCGCGACAGCCGCCAGATGCCGCCGTCGTCGCTGATATTGGCGATCAGGAAATCGCCGTTTTCCAGAAGCGCGAACCCGTTGGGCTTGAAGTCTATCCCGGGATCGGCGGCCAGAAAGCGTTCCTGCCCGCCATCCGGCTTCAGCAAGGTCACCCCGCCGTTCCAGTCGGAGGTGTAGAGACTGCCCGACGCCGTCGCCAGAACGCATTCCGGACGGAACAGGTCGCTGCCCGTGAACGCGATATCGTCCAGCCGAAGGCCGTCTTGCATGATCCCTCCCCACCCGGAAACGGGTTTGTTCCCGCTTAACTCTGGTCAGTTTCAGTATGCGCGGGCTATACGGGGTTGGGAAGATGGTGGGAAGACACCCGGGGGGCACGGGAAGGTCTCTTTCCCGAAAATCCAGAATATGGGAGCGATACGCATGAACACGAACCGGCGCTTTGACGTCGCCGTGCTGCCCGGCGACGGGATCGGCCTGGAAGTGATGGACCCCGCGGTCGAGGTTCTGAAAGCCGTTCAGGCCAAGGTCGGCGGGTTCGAATTGAGTTTCACGGAGCATGAATGCGGCGCGGGTCTCTATGCGAAGACCGGCGACGCCTTGCCGCAGGACCTCGTCGACAAGATCGGCCGCGCCGACGCCATGCTGGTGGGCGCGATGGGCCTGCCGAATGTCCGCTATCCGGACGGGCGCGAGATCACGCCGCAGGTCGATCTGCGCGAAATCTTCGGCCTCTATGGCGGCGTGCGCCCGGCCAAGGCGTTGAAGGGCATTCCGCCGGTGCTGGCCGATCCGCGCGCCGCGGATATCGATTTCGTGCTGATCCGCGAATCGACGGAAGGGCTGTTCGTCGGCCGCAAGAAGGCGGAGCGGATCGGCAACGAAGTTGCCCGCGACATGATGGAAATCACGCGCAAGACCAGCGAGAAGCTGTTCCATTTCAGCTTTCAACTGACCCGGCAGCGCAAGGCGAAGGGCAAGCCCGGCCGGCTGACCTGCGTCGACAAGGCGAACGTCCTGGGCTCGACGGCCTTCTTTCGGCAGATTTTCGACGAGGTCGGCGAACACTATCCCGATATCGAGCGCGATTACGGCTATATCGACGCCGTCGCGATGAATTTCGTGAAGAAGCCCTGGTCCTACGACGTGCTGGTGACCGAGAACATGTTCGGCGACATCCTGTCCGATCTGGCCGCCGGATTGATCGGCGGGCTCGGCTTCGCGCCCTCGGCGGATATCGGCGACAGTCAGGCGGTCTTCCAGCCGTGTCACGGGACCGCGCCGGACATTATGGGCCAAGGCAAGGCGAATCCCACGGCGACGATCCTGAGCGCCGCGATGATGCTCGATTGGCTGGGCGAAACCCATGACCTTCAAGCCTGCCGCGATGCCGCCGGCATCATCGACCGGGCCGTCGCGGACGCCTTCGCGACCGGCGCGCTGACCAGCTTCGAACTCGGCGGCCAGGACGGCACCCGGGCCATCGCCGACGCCATCCTGGAAAGGATCGGCTAAACGCCATGCTGCGCGTCGCCGTCATTGGGGCCGGGTTCTTCGCCCGGTTTCATTACGAGGCCTGGGCGCGGCTGCCCGATGTCGAACTGATCGGCGCCTGTGATCTCGATCCGGCCAAGGCGCAGGCCGCCGCGTCCGAATTCGGCGGCGCGGCCTGGGCCGATCCGGCTGCGATGGTGGCCGCGCTCAAACCCGACTTGATCGACATCGCCAGCCCGCCCGCCACGCATCTGGCGATGGTGCGGCTGGCGGCGGAAGCGGGGATCGCCTGTATCTGCCAGAAACCGTTGGCGCCCACGCTGGCCGAATCGGCGGAAATCGTCGCGGTCGCGAAACAGGCGGGCATTCCCCTCATCGTACACGAGAATTTCCGCTTTCAGCCCTGGTACCGCGAAATCAAGCGGTGGATCGACGGCGGGCGGCTGGGCGAGTTGTATCAGGCGGCGTTCCGGCTGCGGCCCGGCGACGGGCAGGGGCCGGAGGCCTATCTGTCCCGGCAGCCCTATTTCCAGTCCATGGACCGGTTCCTGATACATGAGACCGGCATTCACCTGATCGACGTGTTCCGGTTCCTGTTCGGGGAAATCACGTCGGTCTATGCCGATCTGCGCCGCCTCAACCCCGCCATCGCGGGGGAGGATGCGGGCCATGTGCTGTTTTCCTGCGCCGGCGGCGCCCGCGCGCTGTTCGACGGCAACCGGTTGAGCGGCCATGCCGCCGGCAACCCGCGCCTCACCATGGGCGAAATGACGGTCGAGGGATCGCGCGGCACGCTGTTCCTGAACGGCGACGGCGGGCTGTCCTTCCTGCCCCTGGGCGGGGAGATGCGGGAGGTGCCGTATGACTGGGAAAACCGGGGCTTCGGCGGCGATTGCGTGGCGGCGCTGCAGGCCCATGCCGCCGATCATCTGCTGCGCGGCGGCGCGGTGGAAAATGCCGGGGAAGACTACCTCCGGAACATCGAGATCGAGGAAGCCGTCTACCGCTCGGCGGCGGAAGGGCGCCGGATTGAGTTGGATCAGGGCCTGGAATCCCTGCGTCCAAACGCCACAACATTGCCATAATACCGCGCCAATTCCGCCGTATTGTCCGGCCATCCTTTCCGGGTTCGCAAACCCGATGAAGGGAAAGTCCGATGATCAAGCCCACTTCGGCGACCGTGGCCCTGACGGCCTTCATTGTACTGGTCTTCATTTTGACATGCAGGTTCTTCGAGCAGACGCCCTTCGGCATGCCCGCTGAATTGGAGTATTTCGCCCCGCCGGCGGTGATCTCCGGCAGGCTGTGACGGCCGCCGCCGCCCAATTTCGGCAGGCACGTTGAAATCCCCATCGTCAGGGGTCACATTTCCCTGTGTTGCGGGCGCTTGGCGACGTGACGGCTTTATCCGCCTGTCGAGGGGAGAATTGGGACATGACCACGCGCATGTCGGTTTTCGGAAACCCGCTTCTTTTGGGTTTCGATGAGTTGGAGGCGACGCTGGACCGGGTCGCCAAAATGACCAGCGACGGTTACCCGCCCTACAATATCGAGCAGATCGGGGAAGACCGGCTGCGGATCGTTCTGGCGGTGGCCGGCTTCGCGCCGGAGCATCTGTCGATCGAACGCGAGGGCGATCAGTTGACCATTGCCGGCCGGCACCCGCCGGAGGACACGGAACGGCAGTTTCTGCACAGGGGGATCGCGTCCCGCCAGTTTCAGCGCAGTTTCCTGCTGGCCGAAGGAATGCTGGTGGACGGCGCCTCGATCGACAACGGATTGCTGACGATCGAATTGACCCGCCCGCAGCGCCAGGAGGTGGTTCAGACCATCGCCATCAAGAAGGCCGGGCGCTAGCGCCCGGTACGTCAGGCCGCGACGTTGTTGGTGGACGTATCCGTCAGCAGGGAATAGAGCGCGTCGGCATTGTCCGATCCGCGCAGTTTCTTGCAGACATTCTGGTCGCGCAGCAGCCGCGATACGCGGGCCAGCGCCTTCAGGTGGTCGGCCCCGGCGGATTCGGGCGCCAGCAGCAGGAACACCAGATCGACCGGCTGTTCGTCGACCGAATCGAAATCGATCGGCTTGTCCAGGCGGGCGAACACGCCGTACAGGCCGTCCAGTTCGGCGATCTTGCCGTGCGGAATGGCGATGCCGTTGCCGACGCCGGTCGTGCCCAGGCGCTCGCGCTCCAGAAGCGTGTCGAAGATACGCCGCTCGTCCAGACCGGTAACGGTGTGGGCGCGTTTCGCAAGTTCCTGCAAAGCCTGCTTCTTGGACGTGACCGAAAGCTTCGGGACAACCGCCTCAATACTCAACAGATCACTGATTTCCATAGCGTAAAGACCCCGTAAAGGCTGCGCTTCTCAAAAGCTTCGCATCGACCAGACTGCTTCGGCGCCATGCGCCTCAACTGAATAAAATCAGGATTTTCCGGCAGCAGGGATTTGCGGATCCACCCAGCCGATATTGCCGTCCTCGCGGACGTAAACCATGTTCAAACCGCCATGCTTGGAACTTCTGAACAGCATCGCCTGCGCCCCTGCCAGATCGAGACGCATAACCGCTTCACTTACGGACAGTGTTTCGATTTCCGCCGGCATTTCCGCGATGATGGCGGGCTGATCGCCGACCTCCGTCGCTTCGATGTCGTCTTCTTCCGATTCCGGGGAAATGACGTATTGCTGAGCCTGCAGAACTTCCCGTTCCGCGGAGCCCTGCTTGTGGTCCTTGAGGCGGCGCTTGTAGCGGCGAAGGCGCTTGGACACATGCTCCAGCGCTTCTTCGAAAGCGGCATAGGCGTCGGCGGCCTGACCGAGCCCCTGAACCACGATGCGTTTGGAAATATGCACTTGGATATCGATCCGGAAGGTATGTCCTTCGCGGGATACGGTAACCGTGCCGTCGCCCGGCTGGTCGAAATACTTCGCGACCGCTTCGCTCAAACCCTCTTCGATCCGGGCACGAAGCGCATCACCAACGTCCAGTTTCTTACCGGTTACCGTGAGCTGCATTTTTCTCTCTTGTTGGTTTCAAGTTACGCCCGCGCAGGGGGCGTGTGAAGCCCCATTTTATGAACGGGCCAAAACCGCGCGCCGGAGGATTGATAATCGACCTCTTATGCTGCGGCGGCGGAACCTAGTGACCGTGCCGGATAGTGTCAACCCGGGGCAGCCAAGCCCTTGGAATGATGAATGATTGCGATATTTTCCGCCGGTTTCCAAGGTCTCGGGCGGCGAAAATTGCCGTCGGTACGAGTCGGAAGCGCGGCTCTCAGAGGCTGCCGCGCTTCTGGCGGCGGCGCTGGACGGAGGACGCGATCTTCATCGACTCGCGGTATTTTGCCACCGTCCGGCGGGCGATATCGATTTCCTCTTCGCGCAGAATTTCGACGATTCGGTCGTCCGAAAGAATCTTGGCCGGGTCCTCGGCATCGATCAGGGCCTTGATGCGATGGCGCACCGATTCCGCCGAATGGGATTCCCCCCCGGCGGTGCCGGAAATGGAGGAGGTGAAGAAGTATTTCAGCTCGAACAGGCCTCTCGGCGTCGAAATATACTTGTTGCTGGTGACGCGGCTCACCGTGCTTTCGTGCATTTCGATCGCCTCGGCGATGTCGCGCAGGACCAGCGGCCTCAGGAAACCGACGCCGCGCTCGAAAAAGCCCTGCTGCTGGCGGACGATCTCGCTCGCCACCTTGATGATCGTCGTGGCGCGTTGATGCAGGCTTTTCACCAGCCAGTTGGCGGTTTGGAACCGCTCGGTCAGGTATTCGTTTTCCTGCTTGGTCTTCACGTCCTTGCTGACGGTCGCGAAATAGCTTTCGTTCACCAGCACGCGCGGCAGCGTTTCCGGGTTCAGTTCGACCAGCCATTGGCCGTCCTCCGACCGCCGCATCAGCACGTCCGGGGTCACGGGCTGGGTGATGAAATGCTCGAACAGCGTGGCCGGTTTCGGGTTCAAGGCCCGAATTTCCGCGGCCATGTCGGAAATATCCTCGGCATCGACCCCGCAGACTTTCATCAACGCCTTGCCGTCGCGCGCGGCCAGCAGGTGCAGATTGTCCAGCATGCGCTGCATGGCCGGGTCCAGCCGGTCTTTCTCCCGCAATTGCAGGGCCAGGCATTCCTTCAGGTCGCGGGCGAAGATGCCCGGCGGGTCGAACCGCTGCAGCTTTACGAGGACGCGTTCCGCATCGGCGATGTCGCAGCCCAGGATTTCCGCGATCTGCTCCAGGCCGCCCGACAGCCAGCCGGATTCGTCCAGCATGTCGATCATCGCCGCGCCGATGATGCGCTCCTGCGGGTCGTGGATGTCCAGTCCCAGCTGGTCCAGGAGGTGATCGCGGAGCGAAACGTCGCTCGACAGCGTGGCTTCCAGATCCGCCTCGCCGCTGTCGAAGCCGCGGCCGCCGCCCGATGTTCCCTGCCAGTACTGGCTCTCGCCGCCGGCGCCGGGGCCGGCGATGTCGCCGTCATACTGGTTGCTGTAATCGGCATCGAGGGGCGACGACGCGTCCTCGGTCATGCCGTTCGGCTGCAGCAGATCAAGGCTGTCGCCGCGGTCGTCGGACGGGCGTTCGGTCTGCTCGTAGGGGTCTGTGCGCTGTTCTTCGCCGCGCTGCGGGTCGTTCTGCCCCTCGTCCCGCTCCAGCATCGGATTCTGTTCCAGTTCCGACTCGACGAAACTGGCGACTTCCATATTGCTCAATTGCAGCAGCTTGATCGCCTGCTGCAATTGCGGCGTCATCACCAGGTTCTGGCTTTGACGGAGGTCCAATCGCGGAGTCATCGCCATGGCGAGGGATTCCGCTTACAGGCTGAAACGATCGCCGAGGTAAACGCGGCGAACTTCCTGGTTGGCCACGATTTCCGACGGCGACCCTTCCATGAGGACATTGCCGTCATGGAGGATGTAGGCGCGGTCGACGATGTCGAGGGTCTCGCGCACATTGTGATCCGTGATCAGCACGCCGATGCCCCTGTCTTTCAGATGACTGACGAGTTCGCGGATATCGCGAACGGCGATGGGGTCGATTCCGGCAAGCGGTTCGTCCAACAGGATGAAATTCGGCTGGCTGGCGAGCGCCCGGGCGATTTCGAGGCGCCGGCGCTCCCCGCCCGACAGCGCCACGGCCGGCGTGCGCCGCAAATGGCTGATCGAAAATTCCGCCATCAGCGCTTCCAGGGTCGCTTCCCGGCGGTTGCGGTCGTTTTCGGCCAGTTCCAGCACCGCCCTGATGTTCTGTTCGACGGTCAGGCCGCGGAAGATGGAAGCTTCCTGCGGCAGATAGCCGACGCCCAGGCGCGCCCGGCGGTACATCGGCAGTTCGGTGATGTCCTGGCCGTCCAGGAAGATTTCGCCGTAATCGGCGGCGATCAGGCCGGTGATGATATAGAAGCAGGTCGTCTTGCCGGCGCCGTTCGGGCCGAGCAGGCCGACGGCCTCGCCCCGTTGTACGCGCAGCGACACGTCGCGCAGAACCGGGCGCTTCTTGAATTGCTTGCCCAGCGAGCGGACCTCGAGCCCCGCATTGTTGTGAACGACGCGCGGTGCGGCGCCCGCGGCCGTGCCGGAACCGGGGCGCTTGGCAGGCTGTGCCGCCGGATGGGGGCTTATGCTTGCCGACCGGGGCGAGCCGGTTTTGGGGTCCTCGCCGATTTCCGCGGCGCGGGCGGTCCGCCTGTCCGTCTGCTTCCGGCGCTCGGTCGCCTTGACGGCGGCATCGGCGTCGGACGGACCCGGGCCGCGACTCGCATCGCCGCCGCCCAAACCTCGGTCTGCTTCCCCTTTCGGGGAAGCGGGGTCTTTATTGTCTTCGTCCATGTACCCGATTGGTCCAACCCGCCAAAAATGCATTCATAGCCGTTGATTCGCCTCAATATATGCGAATCGCGCATGTCGGGAAGAAGTAATACGACCGGCGGGCTCGATCAAGGTATGGTTTTTGCATGTTGAGGGAATGTGAACGCAGCGCCTATTGCGTCGGCAGGATCAGGCCCTTCACCTTGCCGCTGCCGCCCGTCAGGCGCGAGCGCCCGGTCTTCAGGTCAACGACCGCGCAATCCCCGTTCAGCTGATTTTCGCCGCGCGTAATTTTCACATTGCCGCAGACCGTGGCGATCTGCTTGGGGACCTCATAGACGCCTTCTTCGCCGCGGACGATTTCGGACTTGGTGGATATATGGACGTTGCCCAGGGCGTCGATCCGTTCCACTTCCTGCTTTCCGGTGGCGCCCGGCTTGATATGCGCGGTCAGGATATCGGCGACGAGGCGGTTTTCGTTCTCGATGACCGTGGCGTCGCCCCTGGCCACGGCAAGCTGCTTCGCATCCCAGTATTCCAGCGAGTCCTTCGCCGTGATCACGGCGCGCTCGTTGATCATTTTCAAATCCTTGCCGACCAGAACGGCCACCTGGTCGTCCATGTGATAGACCGCCTTGTCGCCCAGGGCCTTCGTATCGCCAGAGGTCACGACCACCGCGCCGTCGGCGTCGAGGCGGTAGATCGCCTGTTTTTCACCGTCTTCGCCGCCCCGGTAATGGGCGGTGAGCGTATCGGCCCGGACCGTGACGCCGCTGCGGCTTGCGGTCGCGTTGCCGCGGGCGATGTACTGGCGCTGGTCGCGCAGCCATTCGATCCCGTCATCGGCCAGGATCTCGATCGCGCCGCCCTGCTGGTTATCGGTATTCAGCAAGCCCTGGGCCGCGGCCGGCACGGCGGCCTGAATCAGGACTGCAAGGACCATGGCGCCGGCCGCCAGGGCAGCGGCGAAGACCGATTTCGATACGGCGCGGCCCGCGGCCCGCGGCGGCGATATCGGCGATGGTGCTGTTGTTTTCATTTCTTGATCTTGCCCCAATCTGCGCGCGCCTGCCGCCCGACCCTACTGATCCCCGTCCGGATAGATCAACAGCCGCGACTTCCCGGTCAGCAGAACCCGGGCGCCGCGGTCGAATACTTCGAACCCATCCGCGTCGAACTGGCCGAACGGGCCTTGTCCTTCGACATGCTCTTC
>Ga0070727_10005406_pt1 | contig 10449 bp, 10 predicted proteins | sample tdAd472_FD_66722 | JGI IMG/M metagenome (GOLD analysis project Ga0070727, IMG submission 66722) | Marine sediment microbial communities from the Atlantic coast under amendment with organic carbon and nitrate - tdAd47.2 | ecosystem: Environmental > Aquatic > Marine > Coastal > Sediment | place... | reverse complement strand
TTGAAGCAAAGATACACTTTGATCGGATGCTACCTGATGGAAGAATCGCAAACTCGTTAGTGTATTCAAAGTTGTATCCACATCAAGCGACCGTGGCGTAAATGAGATTGACAAGTTGTCGAGCTAATTCCGCGGCTTTTCTCAGCTTAGCTTGTTAATTTGTCAATAACCAAAAGTGCAATCGCAGCCTTGCGACTCACCATTTTTCTTCTAGTAAGGCACGTTTATTTGGCTTGTCTTCCCAGTAGTCCGCATCTTCGGGAGGAAGCTTAACTTCTACGATGTTTGGCCATGTGCTGCATAGTGTTTGATTGAGCGAAAGGAAATCTGACTGACTATCAGGGAGTTCATCAGCGGCAAAAATTGCATCAACCGGGCATTCGGGTTCACACAATGCACAGTCGATGCATTCATCGGGATTGATAACGAGCATGTTCGGACCCTCGTAAAAGCAGTCTACAGGGCAGACTTCTACACAGTCAGTATATTTGCACCTGATGCAGTTCTCTCCGACGACAAAGGTCATACCGTATACTCGAAACTAAGCCCAATGCAGGCCATCTTGATGTGTTAGGAATAGATTAAACAGCACTATCGTGAAATTGTAAAAGGGAGTCACCATGCACAATCATTCCGCACACGATCGTAGTGAACAATACAAGGAAAACACTCTGAGCCTCTGGGGCGCTGTGTCCATGGGCACGGGCGTAATGATAGGCGCCGGAATTTTCGCGTTAACAGGGCAAGTGGCGGAGCTTGCGAGGGATTGGTTTCCTCTTGCTTTTCTTGTAGCAGCGATCATTTCCGGATTCTCCGCTTACAGCTACGTAAAAATGGCGAATGCATGGCCTTCCGCCGGAGGTATTGCCATGTTTCTGGAAAAATCTTATGGAAGAGGAACTGTGACCGCAGTCTGTGCATTGTTGATGTACTTTTCGATGGTAATCAATGAAAGTCTGGTAGCCCGTACCTTCGCCACGTATAGCATGCAGTTATTTGGAGCAGAATCTCAGGGATGGCTACTTCCATTGCTTGCTGTCTCTGTCCTGGTTTTTGCTTTTGTAGTCAACATCCTAGGAAATCGATTCATCCAGTCTTTTTCCTTTTTCATGGCCTTTATCAAGATTGGTGGCTTGGCATTTCTTGCCGTTGGAGGTTTGTGGGCATCCGGCGTGAACTTCGAGGTAATTGCCGCACCCCGTGAAGAGACTACGATTTCGGGTTTTCTGGGAGCGGTGGCACTGGGCATTTTGGCATACAAGGGATTTACCACCATCACGAACAGTGGCTCGGAGATCAAAAATCCACATAAGAATGTGGGTCGCGCTATTGTCTTTTCACTCGGAATTTGTGTCGTCGTCTATATGCTTGTTGCATTTGCCGTGGCTGGTAATCTTTCTGTAGATGAAATTGTAGCTGCAAGGGACTATTCGCTGGCTGAAGCTTCCCGGCCCGCCTATGGTGACTTGGGACTTCGTGTTACCGTCATTTTTGCCATTGTGGCGACGGTGTCCGGTGTCATAGCGAGCGTGTTTGCAGTTTCCCGAATGCTCGCCATGCTGACTGATATGAAACTCGTTCCTCACAGTCACTTTGGTATGCCAGGAAGTATTCAGAAACATACTTTAGTTTACACTTTAGTACTCGCAATATTGCTCTCGGTTTTTTTCGACTTGAGCCGTATTGCTTCACTAGGTGCAATATTTTATATATTGATGGATATAGCAATTCATTGGGGGATTCTTCGCTACGTTCGCAATGAAATTGGCGCCAACGCTGCGATACTGGTTACTGCGATCTTGCTGGACATAGTGGTATTGATTGCATTTCTTTGGGTCAAAGTGCAATCTGATGTGCTGGTCATCTACGCTTCTATAGTGGGCTTAGTTCTAATTCTAGCGGGCGAACGGTGGTTTCTTTCCAAGGAAAAAACCAACAAAGGTTGAATTGATATTATGCGAAAAGAGAAAATCTCTCATGAATGCTGAAGTGAATCTAATTGCTGTGAGCAAGCTGCTTTCTACACTATACATATCAGCATTCCTTCTGCATTTCGTATGGGAAATGTGGCAAGTTCCGTTCTACTTCGAAATGGCCAATCTGGGTCATTGGGAGGCGGTATTGATTTGTACCAAAGCAACGATTGGCGATGGATTAGTAGCACTATCAGCGTACGTATTCGCCGCCATTATCTCAGAAGGCGGTCTATTCTGGTTAGTTAACAAAAAAGTGGAGCCTTTGCTTGCATTCCTAGTTGGCGGATTATTTCTAACCGGCGTCTTAGAGCTACTTTCAACTAAGCTTCTTGATCGCTGGCAGTATAGTGAATTTATGCCGCTTATACCCTATCTAGATGTCGGCATACTTCCACTTCTGCAATGGCTGATCTTACCACCAATAACGCTATGGTTAGCTTCTGTTTTTATGAAAGGATTACTTGGCGCTCAGCTCCCCTACTGCCAATAAATCATGAAGGCTTCAGCTCAATCATGCAAGCCTTGCTTGTGTTGAATGCTTCTTCGTGCTGAACATACCTATAACGGCAATCATTCTTCTATAATTTCGACTCGATTCTATTAGTCTGAATCTATGCAATGAAAGCCCTATCGCTATGAGATTGCCACTGGAATTTGCTCCTGAAAAAGCATCACCGTAATAGCCCTTAGTTTTGCTTAAAGTGATGTTTTTTCCATCTATCAATCCCACTGATTATGCTCGACGGACAGTGGTGCTCTTTCGATTCCAGATGTAAAAACATCCCTAATAGTTGTGGAATCGCGCGCATTTCACAACCGGGTGTTGCTAGTGTTGATGCGAGAACAAAGGAAATCCCAAGATGTGCGAAAAAATATCCAAGCCATAGAATGATAGGGATTCCTAGTATTGGTGATTTTCGTGTGTCCACCACGAGATAGTTGATTAATGCCAAAGTCCCAAAAGCAAATAGACTGACTAGCAAAGGAAATTACTTTCAATTACGTGAATATCCGATATTTACTACATAGTTGAATACGCAAATAGCAACCAAGATCATTAGGCTCATTGCAGGCAGCTGTCCAATCGGGTCGGCTACATAGAATAGTGTAACTCTGACAATTTCATTCACTCCGTAGAGACAAAATATTCCCAACAACAACCGAAAAATACGTCCAATTGGTCCAGGCTTTTCAAGTGAGCCTGATTCTACGAAGTCTAATGACATGATCGTACCTCCTTCTAAAACATCTTGAATTAGAACGAATTACAGAGTCTGTTCTCCTGAATGGGTGGACAGGGAGTGTTACCAAAGGAACAAAAGACGCAGCAGTCCCCTGTTTTGGGGGTTAGGATTGTACCGCAACTGGGGCAGCTGTAAAAATAGATACAGGCATCCGTGGGCATAGTTACTGTTTGCTCGGAGCCACAATTGGGACACCCGATTGTCGAATTCAGTTTTACGTCTGGCATATGAATTCTCTGCCTTACTTAGATTGGCCTCTACAAATCCAGAGGATTCGCAGATAAGATACAACCTGCAGTTACTACAGATGCAAGACATTTATGAGGGCTATTCAAGAATGAGCACGATTACAATCGGCGGTCTTTCAGAAAAAACCGGTGTGAACATTGAAACCATTCGCTATTACGAAAGAGAGGGGATCATTCCGATTCCTAAAAGGAACGGGGGTGGCAGAAGGATCTACACAGAAGATGACGTCCGCAGATTGAATTTCATCCACAAATGCAGGGATCTTGGCTTTTCACTGAAAGAAATCGACAGTTTGCTTAGCCTCGTTGATTCCGGGAAATATACCTGCAAAGAAGTACATGAACTGACTGTTCACCATGCAGAGCAAGTGTCAGAGAAAATGGCCAATCTAAAGAAGATGAAAAAGGTTCTAACAGAAATGGCGGGTCAATGTAGTAAAGGAAATGTACCCGATTGCCCAATTATTGATAGCCTATTCGACCAATAATCCTTGCAAAACAGAGACAAGACTTTCTGATTCTATCATGCCGACTAGCCGGGTAATTTCTTTTCCTTCCGCGTCTAATACCAACAGTGTCGGCATACCAACAACCCTAAAATGACTGCTCGCCTCGATTCCAACGTCTGTGTCTATTTTTAAGACCAGATAGTCATCCAGAATCGCTTGCACCTCTGGATTACTGAAAGTTGTTTCTTCCAGTGCTTTACAGGCGATACACCATTCAGCATAGAACTCTAGAAAAAGGAGTTTTTGCTGACGGTTTGCCTCAATCAATGCGGATGCAACCGGTTCTGGTATTTTACCGGCGGTCGTGGGAGTGCGTTCTTGATCGCTGGGTAGTGTATCTAGCCCGGGTGTATAACCAAGATTAGTAATAGCCTCGTACATGTCGTCAAGCGCAACAAGCGTCGAGTCATAGCTAACCGTGAAGGCATCCCTGTCGAGAAATACTTCAACATCATCAGCTTCTATTCCGGCGAGCTCTGACAGAGCCGCTACCACACTATCTGGTCAGCTTAGTCAGGTAACGCCGCTTTGACTCTTCATCATTCCTTCTACAAAGATGGTAAATTTCGATAGTTCAGCTTCAGCAGCAGCAGCTTTAGCGACTAGAGAGACAGCTACCGAAAACACCAGAATCGGTATGATGAATAGATTTTTCGTGTATGATTTGCTCATAACTGCTAAATTTAGCACCTGTACCTACTACAGGAGCAAGCATAATTTAAATATGAAATCACTGCATATAGTTAATTCGCGGTTGCCCGCTTACGACGCTATGCAAACTAGCTCTTGGTTTTGTCAACGATCGAATTTTCGCGCCAATACTCGATAAGCAAAAGAAAACTTACATCACTAAATATCTAAGTAAAAATTCAAAGAGCTGAGAGAGTTCCGACCCTTGACCTTCGAGCAACTCAAAGGTGTATTATGTTAATTAGTAGATTGGAGGAACGGTTGCCACGATATCTTGAGGTTGGATCTCCTACTTTGGGATATACTCTAATATGATTCCTATCAACAAATTGCTGCATCTTAAGTGCTACCCTTAACCAGTTTGTTGATATTCTAGGATAATTAGTGAGTTAGCGCTTTATTGATCGCTGCCTATTTGTATGTTGAGACTTTCGATTACACGACAGAGTTCTCAAATCCAGAGTGCCGTAGGCATACTGGCCGTTCTGTTGTTGTTAATTGGCAATATCTCGCACATGCACGTGCGCTATTGTTTGGACGGCCAAGAAGCAGCTGTTTCCATCCATTTTGAGAACGGAAGTTCTCATGCGGATGAAACAAGCGATGAAACAGAAACCTTAGATGTCGAAACCGAGTTAAAACTCGATACACTATTAGCTAAGGTGTTCGATGGCACAAGCGTAGCTATTGCCAACTCTTTTACTACTCATTTATTCACGAATCCTAAACAACCAATACCCTTGCCAGCGGACCCGATTCTAGTTCCCAAGAATCCCGCATCTCTTCTCCCCCCTCTACGAGCACCTCCTGCAACTGCCTGATAGTTAACGCGAATAGTTCTGCTCAGTCATTTTGATTGAATAGTTCTATTTCCAACTTTTAGCAGGAGCAAAATCGATGAACTTAAAATGTTTGACGATTGTGGTTTGCGCCACGGTCGCCAGCGCCACGTGTAGTGCACAGGAAGTGCTTACCGGCAGTATTTCTTTGCGTGATGTACTGGAAGCCACGATAGAATCTAACCCCCGGCTGCGTAGTTATCCGTTGCGCACTGAAGCTCTGCTGGGTGATAAAGAGACAGCGGATTTAAGGCCTGCATTCACTGTAGGCGCCGAACTCGAAGATGTGCTCGGTACAGGCGACATCAAGGATTTCACCGGTGCAGAGGCAACTCTCAGGCTTTCGAATGTAATCGAAATGGGTGGTAAAAGAGAGGCCCGGGTAGGCGTCATTAGTCGCAGAATAGACGTCTTGAATGCGGAACAACGTGTAGTTGAGCTGGACTTACTCGCAGAAGTTGTCAGACGGTTTATCGATGCAGCGACTGCCCAGGAACAGATAAACCTGCAGTCTCAATCTACCGCCATAGCCGAGCAAACCGTTAATGCGATTCAGCCTTTGGTAACGGCGGGTCAGGCCCCTCAGTTGGAATTGGGCCGGGCAAACGCAGCATTGCTACGAGCACAAGTAGCGGAACAAGCTGCCACTGCAAGGCTTGAGAGCGCGAAAATTCGATTGGCAAACATGTGGGCAAGCAATTCCCCGCAGTTTGATTCTGTAACTTCCGACTTTTTGACAGTTGGTCAAGCCGGTTCAATTGAATCCACATTGACTGAGCTTGCGTCGAATCCTGATATTGAAATGTTCGCGGCGGAATCTCGACTTCTCGAAGCTGAGCTTCGCCTGGCGCAAACGCGTCAACAGAGCGACATCACGTGGTCTGCGGGAATACGCCACTTGAAGGAGATTGACGATACCGGACTTGCATTTGAAGTGTCTGTACCGCTGTTCAGCAAGACCCGCGCTGCCGGCGCTACCCGCGCTGCACGTGCCAATTTGCAGGAGGTCGAAATGCGGAGACTTACGATACTGAATGCAATTCAAGGTGAAATACGCTCGTTACATCAGGCTCTGCAACAGGCGATTGCGGAAGTAAACACTTTGCAGCAACAAGTCATTCCCGTCTTGCAACAGGTGCAAGAACAAACACAGGTGGCGTACGGAGCTGGCAATTACAGCTATGTCGAACTGATAAGCGCGCAGCGGGAGTTTCTGGATGCTCAACTCGCGCTCATCACCAGCGCCAGCAATGCTCACCGAATACGCGCCGAGATTGAGAGACTCAGCGGACTGCCATTTACCGGACAGTAATGAGGACAATTCAATGAATAGATTACATAACTACTTTAGCGTTGCAGTACAGTATGTATTTGGATCATTAATCGCGGTTGCAATTTTTGTATGTTCACAAGCAATTGCCGCAGAAGATGAACACGAGCACGAAGAGGGCGAAGAAGGGGTAGTACAACTATCCGCTGCCTTGGCTCGCGAACTAGGGATAGAAACTGAGTTAGCCGGTGCGGGTGAGATTAATCGAAGTTTATTACTTTACGGAAGAACCATGCCCGACCCGCAGGGCATCAGCCATGTCTCCGCCCGTTACCCTGGCATGATAGTTTCGATCACACCCGCACTTGGTGACAGGGTGGAAGCAGGGCAGGTTATTGCCATAATCGAGGCAAACAGCAGTCTTCAGAACTATGAGATAACGGCCCCACTAAGTGGGGTCGTGGTTGAAAAGCACGCAAATTCTGGCGAACTAGCAACTAGCCAATCCCTATTGACCATTGCAAATTACAACAACATCTGGGTGGATCTCACAGTCTTCCCTGGCGACTCACAACAGGTCATACCGGGTATGCCAGTGACAATCCGGATGGACAATCGAACGGCCGAGAGCACCATTCGCTACATCAATCCCAGCCAAGATGCGTCTCCGACTGTTATCGCCAGGGTGCCGCTCGAAAATTCTGATTCGTTGTGGGTGCCAGGGTTGCTGGTTGAGGGATTTGTTCATCTCGAAACTAAAGCCGTCTCTCTCGCCGTTAGAAACAATGCTCTACAGACATACGAAAACAATCCGGTTGTATTTGTATTAGAAGGCGAAATTTATGAGCCTCGAAACGTCACTATTGGCAGTTCAGATCCGTTCTTCACAGAAATTTTGGCGGGCCTTGAACCAGGTGAGCGCTATGTGATTTCGAACAGCTATTTGATCAAGGCTGATCTGGAAAAAGAAGGTGTCGAACACGACCACTAGGAAACATCGCTATGCTTGAAAGGATTATTAGAAAAATGATTAGTAGCCGTTGGGTCGTTATGATGGCGGCACTCTCGATCTGTGCATTTGGCGTGTGGAATTTTCAAAACCTGCCTATTGACGCTGTGCCCGACATTACCAATGTGCAAGTACAAATCAATACCGAAGCACCAGGGTATTCACCCTTAGAGTCCGAGCAACGGGTTACCTTTCCAATTGAAACCGCACTTGCGGGACTACCACAGCTTTCCTATACCCGTTCACTTTCTGCCTATGGATTGTCTCAGGTTACAGTGGTTTTTGAAGAAGGCACGGATATCTACTTTGCACGCAACCTCGTCAATTCGCGCCTCGGGGCAATTAAAAGCCAGTTGCCTGTAGGCCTGGAGCCTGAAATGGGCCCCATCTCGTCTGGGCTTGGTGAGATATTCATGTACACGGTTCGGGCTGAAGAAGGAGCAGCGCAACCTAATGGAGAGCCCTACGATCTGTTTGCGCTACGGGAGATTCAAGACTGGATAGTCAAGCGGCAACTGATTCTTGTCGATGGGGTAACGGAGGTTAACACTAGTGGAGGATTCGAGAAGCAATATCACGTAACACCTGACCCTGCCAAGATGTTGCGCTGGGGCATAACACTACCGGAACTGCTGTCCGCTCTGTGGGACAACAATATAAACCAGGGTGCCGGTTATATCGAACGCAATGGCCAGCAGCTGATGGTCCGCTCTCCCGGGCAGCTAAGATCCATTGAAGATATCGAGCTGGTTACCATCGCTACTACTAATAGTATCCCCGTGAGAATAAAAGATGTGGCTGCAGTTGCAATCGGTAAGGAACTGCGAACCGGAGCAGCCACTCATTCAGGTCAGGAAGCGGTAATCGGCACGGCATTTATGCTGCTTGGTGAAAATTCGAGAACCGTAGCCAGGCAGGTCGCAGAAAAGTTAGCAGAAATAAATACAACACTACCTGACGGCATAGTCGCTGAAGTCTTATACGATAGAACTGTTCTTGTCGACAATACCATTGCAACGGTTGAGGAAAATCTCGTTATCGGGGCACTGCTGGTCATCGTTGTTCTGTTTCTATTGTTGGGTAATATCCGTGCCGCTCTTATAACAGCAACGGTTATTCCGATCAGCATGCTCGCCACAATTTCAGGCATGGTTGAGGCCAGGGTGTCAGCAAACTTGATGAGCTTAGGGGCGCTAGATTTCGGATTAATCGTGGATGGTGCCGTGATAATTGTCGAGAATTCGATACGCAGACTTGGCTTGGCAACGCAGGGAAACACAATCTTAAATCTAAAGGAGCGGCTCCAAGTAGTCTACGAGGCGACAAATGAAGTAATCAGGCCTAGCCTATTCGGTGTAGCTATCATCACCTTGGTTTATATACCCATTTTTTCGCTCACTGGCATTGAGGGCAAAATGTTTCACCCGATGGCATTCACCGTCATCATCGCGTTGTTGTCAGCTATGGTTCTTTCGCTAACATTCGTGCCGGCGGCGGTTGCGATTTTCATTACCGGCAAAGTGTCCGAAAAGAAAAATCCAATTATGCGAGTTGCAGAATGGATTTACAGACCCGTCTTGGAACTTGCATTGCGGCTTCGCTGGTTAGTTGTGCTATTTGCAATATCAGCAATCGGTGGTGCTGGTTGGTTAGCCAGCACCATGGGCTCGGAGTTTATTCCCCAACTCGATGAAGGTGATGTGACAGTGCAGGCACTAAGGCCGCCGGGAACCAGCCTACAACAATCGATCGAAATGCAGGATATCCTTGAACGCCGGCTAATGGCGTTTCCCGAAGTCCAGGACGTATTTTCAAGAATTGGTACGCCTGAGATCGCTTCTGATCCAATGCCACCCAGTATTTCGGATACGTTTGTAATTCTTAAAGACAGAAGTCAGTGGCCCGACCCGTCAAGAGAAAAAAGCGATTTACTTGAGGAATGGGAAGAAACCCTGGAAGTGCTTCCCGGACAAATTTATGAAGTTACGCAGCCCATACAGATGCGTTTCAATGAGCTGATTTCGGGCGTGCGTTCAGATCTTGGCATCATGATATTCGGCGAAGATCTTGATCAGTTAAATGTCACAGCACAAGAAGTTTTAGAAGTAGTTGAGCGAATAGAAGGAGCTGCCGATGCCAGAATCGAGCAAACCGACGGGCTTCCAATGCTAACTCTCACTCCAAAGAGGGAAGTGCTATCGCGCTACGGCCTCAGTGTTAGAGATGTCCAACACTTGATTAGCACAGCCATCGGCGGAGAAACTGTCGGCCTAATTTATGAAGGTGATCGTCGCTTTCCGCTGGTTGTGCGACTTCCCGAAGAAATGCGTCCCGATATGGCTAGAATCGAGAGATTGCCTATCCCCGTACCGAAAATCGCCAATGAGGCTGGTTATGTACTTCTATCTGAGGTAGTTGAAACGGAACTGATTTCGTCTCCGAATCGGATAGGCCGCGAGAATGGGCAACGCCGGGTCGTCGTCAGTGCCAATGTAAGAGAGCGCGATTTGGGGTCATTCGTAGAGGAAGTACAAGAAGCTGTTGGCAACGAGATCGATTTTCCACCTGGCTACTTTGTTGAATACGGTGGCACTTTTGAACAACTGGAATCTGCAAGTCAACGATTGTCTCTAGTAGTACCCGCCACGCTAGCATTGATTTTCG
>Ga0070727_10005405_pt1 | contig 10452 bp, 6 predicted proteins | sample tdAd472_FD_66722 | JGI IMG/M metagenome (GOLD analysis project Ga0070727, IMG submission 66722) | Marine sediment microbial communities from the Atlantic coast under amendment with organic carbon and nitrate - tdAd47.2 | ecosystem: Environmental > Aquatic > Marine > Coastal > Sediment | place... | reverse complement strand
CGGCACAGCTGAAATCGAGCCGTTCACGCACATTGGTGGAGATCGCGGTCCGTCTGAGTGTTGCCCCCATCTGTTCCGCAATGGACGTCAGCTGGTTGGTCAGGACCTCGAAAATCACATGCCCGTCTCGGGCTGAATCCCGAGAAGCAGCACCGCGATCGTCATTGACAGAGATTCTGACCGTGCCGTCCGCGTCAATCTCCGCCTCGCACCCCGGTTCGATCACAATCGTGGAAGTGGGTTCACAGATCACCGCCGGGCCAGGCAGCAGGTCTCCCGGCTCGATGGCCGACCTCGGATAGACTGTGGCTCCCACCTTTCTTCCATTGAAGATGGTGCGGGTTCTGACGACGGTCTGTGCGACAGCATCTCCGGAGTCGTCCGCTGCCCCACCGCCGAACTGAGCAGCGCTGCGTGATTTGTGACCGTCCGGTTCCGCATGACCGACGACCTCAACACGAATTCCGGAGAACTCGATCTGGCGCCCCGCCTGAAGGTAACCGTACAGTCGCTGGTGCTGCCGCTCAAAGTCTGCGACGAGCTCTGCAACGCTGCTTCCGGCGGCATCGATGGACGAATCCGTCCCCGCGTATCTCAGCGCGATACTGCGTTTTGGAGCATCGACATGTTCTGCGGGGACTCCCTGCTTCAGAACATCGGCCCGGGCCAGGTCCTCCATCTCCAGGAACCTGGACTCCAGCTGCTGCAGGTGATCTTCGTTCAGTGGCGCGATCGCAGTTCGTTGCTCGATCGATCGGATGTCCGCCTGTCCTATTCCCCACGCAGACAGGACGCCGGCAAGCGGATGAATCAGTACGGTGCCAATGCCCAGTGCTCGAGCCACACTGCAGGCATGCTGTCCTCCCGCACCGCCGAAGCAAACCAGAACGTAGTCCGACGGATCGTAGCCTTTCGCCACGGAGATCCGGCGAATGGCCTGAACCATGTTGTCATTGGCGATCGCAAGGAGTGCTTCTGCCAGTGCCTCCGGACTGGAAAACGAATGACCTGTCGAGCCGTTATTGACTTCGGACAACAGTTGCTTCAACTTCTCCCTGACGGCGGACACGTTCAGTGGAAACGGGAAGTGATCTGAAGGAAGCCGGCCCAGAATGACATTCAGATCGGTGACGGTCAGGGGGCCTCCGCCACCGTAGCACGCGGGTCCGGGATCCGCCCCGGCGCTTTGTGGACCGACAGTCAGCTGCCCGCCATCGAACCCGCAGATACTCCCTCCGCCGGCAGCGACCGTTTCGATGGCCAGCATACTCGACATGACCCGCACGCCGGCCTTCATTGTCTCCGATTCGTACTCGAACTCTCCATCGAATCGCGCCACATCGGTGCTCGTCCCGCCCATGTCAAATCCGATGGCACGGTCGAACCCTGCGTTCTTCGCGACAGCTGAGAATCCAACGATCCCGCCGGCGGGCCCGGACAACAGGCAGTCGCGACCGCGGAACGCCGCCTGATCCACCAGACCTCCCGCCGAAGTCATCAATTGAATCTGACTGCCTTTCAGGAGCCGCTGGATCGTGCCCAGGTACTGACGCAGGACGGGGTTCAGATAGGCGTCAAGGCAGGTCGTATCGCATCGAGGAACGAATCGGATCAGTGGCGACACCTCGGATGAGAGACTGATCTCTTCGAATCCTGCCGATCGAGCTGCTGCTGCGACGGCATCTTCATGACTACGATTCGCCCAGGCATTGATCAGGCAGACGGCCAGTGAATCGAAGCCATCATTGCGACACGATTGCAGTTGCTCTTTGAGTGCTTCGAGTCTCGCAGGGAGCACGATCTGCCCATCGGAACTGATCCGCTCCGGGACCTCAATCACGCGCTCGTACAGCCGCCCCGGTTTTCGGATATCGACCGCGAAGAGATCCGGACGAGTCTGATCGCCGATTTCCGGCGCGTCCGAGAAGCCGGCGGTCGTCACCAGAACCGTTCGTGCGCCGGTCCGAGTCAGCAGAGCATTCGTGCCCCGCGTCGTCCCCAGGCGCACCGAAACAGCGGGACAGGGCACATCCGGTGCCAGGGCCAGAATCCAGCGGATAGCCTGCACGGGTGCCGGCAGGTCACTGTGAATCTCGTACTGCAGTTGACCATCAGGAAACGGACACGGATCGGCCAGACTCAGAATTCCCTCGTCAGCCTGAAATCGAAGCACCTGAGTCTGAAATGTCTCGCTGGAGTCGGGGTGCCGAGCCACAAGCTGACAGTGTTTCCAGAACTCATTGGGATCCCGCTGCCGTTCGGGAGCGATCAGACGATAGGGCGCAGCTCGGTCAACATGCGCCCGCCCCCGGGTGATCCCGGAGCTGAGGGTCTTGAACTGGTGCAATTCCCCGTCCGGTGAAATACCGAGACAGTCGGTAAACGTCCCGCCGACATCAATCCAGAAACGCCATCCCACCTTGCGATATCCTTCTCTATTGCTTCTCAGGTCGCTGCCACGCCGCCATGCGGGTGGCACGATATGTTCCCGGGCGAGAGCGTGCTACCCCTCAGGCACCGTGGTTCGCAGTTGCCGCAACTGTGCGAGCGGCCGAAACGACCACTTCTCCGGAATTGTCAGGTCGTCGGAGGCGAATCCGTCGGATAGAATCCCGCACGCCGGATCGAGGATGGAACTGTAGTTGAGGGCCCAACGGAATGTCTGAACAAAGCTTGCGCGCGGGACTACTGCCGACAATCGCAGTGCTCTGCGGCGTGATCCACGTACCACTTCACGGACAGGAAATCGCGGCCACAATTCCGGAACACGGAGTTCTTGAGGCTCAGGAAATTCCAGTCGACGCTGTGGGCTCCGTCGAGCTCATGAAGTATGCCCGCTTCGAGTCGGATCTGACCCGACTGAGAGAGTTGGAGTTGCAGATCACCCGGCTGCTGGGATCATCCGACTGGGCCGACGAAGACATGCTGTTCTCCTTTCTCGAAGAAATTGATCTGGAAGGGATCGTTGCGGCATCAGAGGGCTTCACACCTCGGGTTGTCTATGACCTTTACCTGACCGTTCCACTGTCGGGTTCAGACGACTACAGCATGGCCGTCGTCTGCGCCCTTCCCCGAAGCGCCTTCTCAGATGAAGGCCTTGGCCTCGACATCGAAGCTCTGAAACCGGATGCAGACGGCTTTGCTACATCACCGGATGACGAGGAAGTGATGTTTCTCTTTGGCGACGAAACGATCTTCCTGATGTCGATTGAAGACCATCTGTTAACGGACAAACGCCAGCTGCTGCTCGACGCACGCGAGGACTTTATTCGAAATCCTCCGCGGGATGCTTTCAGCATGTCGCTGACCCCGCAGGATATCAGAGCCTCCCTGCGGAAACCGTTCGTTGACCAGATCGTGGCGACGTTGAGTGCCGCCGTGCAGAAACGCGATCAGGAAGACGAGCTGCAGTTCCGTGCGCGTGAGTTCTGGGGCAAGTCTGTCGCGAAGTGCATCGACATGATTGCAAATCAGGTCGAATCCATTCGGTATTCTCTCAACTTCCGCTCGGCAGATGCCGGCATCGAGATCACGCTGAAGGTGAAGGTACGGAAGAACTCGCGTCTGGATTCATGGTTGAACGAACAGAGCAGGGGGCGCAGCGGAGTTGTCCGTTACCTGCATCCGGCAGCCACATGCAGCGGCATGATCAACATCGCCCTGCCCGAAGTCTGGAAAGAAACCTGGCCTCCCCTGGCGGCAGCGGCAGCCGACGCACTGCATGACGCCGGACTCATTTCCTCCTCGGCGGCATATGAAATGTCATCCACTGTCAGCAACATCGTCGCCTGGGGTCGACTGGAATTGCTTGTGCAGTTCGTTCCTGACGGTAAAGGCAGCTACTGCTGCATGATCTGCACTCCCCTCAGAGACAGCCCCGACTTCTCCAACGCGGCCATTGAACTTGTCAGCCTTGTCGAAGACGACAGCCTGCAAGTTACCCACACTGAAATCGATGGCTGGCCACTCCATCAGATTTCCGGAGAAATGACTGGTTTTCTGCCAGGAGCTGACACCATTCAGATGATCGTGACGGGCGATGCGGTCATGATCAGCCTGGGTCCTCCAACGGTGACTCAGCTCATGGAATCCGTCGTTCGCCGCGACTTCGAAAGCCCGGCGGAAAGTGATCACTGGCGGAGACGCGGATTTGCCATGCAGACGGATGTGATATCCCTGATGCAGATCCTCGACGTCTCAGACGATGAGGACTACCGCCAGTACGTCATGGGCCAACTCGACCCTCAGACAGTGGCCACCAGCGATAACATTCAGGTCCTGATGCATCAGGAGCCGCAACTGCTGGAGATATCCGCAACGTTCGACAACTTCGCCTCGCCCTTCGCACTTCGCGTATACAGCGGTTTTCTGCAGATGCTTCTGGAAGGAGCCGACTTCTGACACGACGTGTCGACTGCGCGGTAATCCGCTGCGACTGAATCGATCTCTTTCAACCAGCGGGAAACGCGGAGATTCTGGAAGAGGATCTGAGATCACTCCGACGTCAGGCGAACATTGTCGATCAGGAATTCCGCTTCCGTCTGCAGATCCGAAACATAGATCTCCAGACTCTCGATGGCCGACAAATCCATTCGCCTTGTCCGGGGTGCCGCAGCGATTTCGGCCAGGGGAATCCGCACGCTGATGTTTCCTCCGGCAGGAACTTCTCTCGTCATCAGAAACCTGTCACCCCAGCTGAAATCGTGGTCCGCATGCTCACGATCGACGACCTTCACATTGAGTGACAGATCATGGTCCGAGGCATTCTGCAGGTCGAACTGCAGGAACTCGTAGCCCCGCCAGTCCCGGATCGGCTGATCCAGCGACGCTCCCGAAAAGGCCCCGGTCGTCAACCGGACGCCCAACGAGTAGTCACCATCCGTCGCCCATTTGTCGGTTCGTTCAAGTTCTGCAGCCACGGGTGCCCAGATCGAAAGCTCACGCGATCGTTCCAGTGATGACAGCATCGGAAACTCCTGATGCTGCTGTGACAGGTCGTACAGTTCCGCAACGGGATTCCACATTCCGGCAATGAGCAGGCTGCCACAACCGATCTTCGCAAACATCCGATTCGAATGGGATCGCGAGAATGACACGATCCAGAGAAAAGCGGCCAGAGCTCCCATACCGTTGGCCACAGCATCACCAACGCTGGCGCTCCGCCGAAAGAACTGCTGTAACAATTCTCCCCCGGCCCCGATGGCAACCGCGCAGCCACTGAGAAAGGCCGCACGCATGGGAGTCACTCGAATCAGACGATCCCGGTCGGCGGACAGACCGATGCAGCCGGGGTCAAGAACACCGGCGGCAACAACGGTCAGCAGAAAGAACGCCGGCGCATGGGCAAGATTGAAAAACTCATTCCAGAATCGCCCGGACACCGGGAATGGAAACAGCAACCCCGTTCCCATCACGAGCGCAAACACAGCCACCAGCAGCGCACGCCGCAGAGCGACGATCGGTGTCGACCGCGAGTCCACCGATTGCGGGAGCTGCGTTTCGCTCTTCATGACGCAGACGCTTTCGATGCGCGGTCACAGGCCGTGTCTGCGGGTGATGGATCTACTCGCCGGAATCACCGGACTCACTTGAACCGCTCGGACTTGCGACCGCACCGATCTCCTTGATCATCCGCAGCAGATCACTGTCTGTCGTGAGGATGAGGCGTGTGTCGCTGCCGAGTGCCGCTTCATACACTTCCAGCGTTCGCTGAAAGTTATAGAACTCCCCGGTTTCCCGCAGCGCATTTGCGTAGAGTTCGATGATTTCGGCCTCCACTTCACCGCGAATCCGCTTGCTCTGCTCTTCACCCATCCCCAGCAACCGTTCGACCTCGGCATTTGTCTGGTTGATGATTTCGGCCTTGCGCTGCACACCAGCATTCTTGTACCCGGAGGCGATCGCATCCATGAAAGCGATCAGCCTTTCAAAGGCAGCAATCCGGACCGACTGCACAAAACCGATGTCGGAGATGCCGACATCAACCAGTTCGATTCCGCGATCAACTCGAGCCTCGCCATCGCTGGAATCACCAGCGGCCAGCTGTTGCCGAATCTTCTCTCGGATCTCGTCGAGGATCTTTTCACGGCCTACGGTGACTTCCGCCTGCTCACCGGCCTGGATGACATCAACGTCCTGCTCACCATCGAGACCATCAGCGTTGTTCGCCTGAATCTGGTCCAGCCCGAACGAATAGGTCAGCTCCCGATTTGTGCTGCGAACGACCTCAGAAAGGTCATAGTTGGCGATCACGTTGCGAACGCCGGCACGAAACCTCAGCCGGACCTGCTGTTCCGCGTTCTCCACGGTACGCATGACCCGGACAAACTGCTCCGGATCTGTGATCCGCCAGATCGCCCAGACGGAGATCTCGATCTTCTTCCCGTCTCGCGTCGGCAGGTCTACCAGCACGTCATTTTCGTTGTTGGCCCAGAACTGCCGTGTCTTGGGAAGTCGTTGAACTTCCTGAACCATCGGAATTCGAAAGTACAAGCCGGGTTCACGAATGCTCTTGATAGGACGCCCGAACTCGAGCACCACAGCCATCTCGCGTTCGTTCACGGTGAACATCGCCGACAACGCGAGCACACCCACGACGACGGCACCAAACAGTATGAACGGAGTTTTCTTTGATCCAGCAGCCATTACTTGTCTCCTCCGTTCAGCTGCAGCAATGGCAGCAACTGTTGCAGATCGGAATCGATGATGGTCTTGTCACCAATCGATCCCAGGACCTTTTCCATCGCTTCCAGATACATTCGCTGCCGTGTTTCCTGCGGTGCCTTGGCGTACTCTCTGTACTGAGCCATCAGGGCATCGATCTCACCGCGTGCTTCCGATCGGCGACGGGCGGCATAACCTTCCGCTTCGCGAACGGCCTTGTCACTCTCGGCCCGCGCTTTCGGCAACAGCTCGTTGCGTTCCCGATTTGCTTCATTGATGTATTTGTCACGCAGCTGAACGGCTTCGTTGACCGCGGCAAATGACGCCTTCACCTGATTGGGTGGCGTAACACGCTGCATGTCCAGATCGTTGATCCGAATTCCGCATTCGTACTGGTCCAGCATTGCCTGCGTGGCTTCCTGTGCGGCGTCTCCGATCTCGCTTCGTTTCCCGGTCAGCACTTCGTCGATCGAGTAGTCACCGACCATGCGGTTCATTACCGTCCGACCAACGGCTGCGATGATCTGCTGCAGAAACTGGTCCTGATCACGGTTCTGATCGTGGAATGTGAACAGATACTGCCTGGCGTCAGAGACCTGCCATTGCACTGTCCATTCGACAGCAGCTGCATTCAGATCCCCGGTGAGCATCAGATACTCGTCAGTTCCCGTCCGGCCCTGAGGAATTCTGTCGTCGGTCAATCCATAGGGTAGTCGCAGGGTCCGCTCTTCCATCTTGACGGACAACACCTCGTCGACGAACGGAATGCAGAAGTTGAGCCCTGGATCAGACGTCTTGAGGTAGCTGCCGAACCGCATCACGACCGCCCTCTCACTGGGCTGCACCGTGTAAACGCAGCGAAACGCCAGCAGTAACACCGCCAGCACTCCCACTGCAATCGCCACCAGACGGGTCATCTGAGACAGATCACCCCCGGACACTTCAAACGAAGCGCGTCTCTTTCCCATCGTCTCAAATCCTGTCTGCGTTCGGCCTGAAGCAGTGGACCCCGGTTCGCCGGAGTCTCCTGCTTTCGTCAACGGAACCTTAACCCCTGCGGATCAGGGCGTTTCGCTATTAACCCCTATTACCTGCGGCGCGACAAGGTGGTGGAATTGCAACAGACGTTGCGTTCTCTGAGCTGGAGCCGTCGACCCAGTTGTCGGAATCCGCAGAATCGCCATATCCACCCACGTCTCCTGCAGTTTCTCCATCTCCCCCACAAACCCCTCATGCCCTGATCGTCAACCTGACGATGAGTCGACGGATGCTGCCAAGTCTGCCTGATTTGCGCCATCCGGAAACATGAATACATATCGAGACTGACTTGAGGGAACGGAAATGAACTTTGATCTGGCGGTCATAGGCAACGACGAGGCCGGCATCGAAATGGGACTTGGAGCGGCACTGGCTCAGCAGAATGTCGTCACCATTCTGCCGGAATCACGCCATTCGTCCTGGATGCTCTGCCAAGGGCTCCGTCGCCTGACATCCACGCTGCTTGCGGATCGCAGTCTGGGACGTCGATTCCTGTGCCACCGACGCGGAACGCCGGGGATGATCAGAAGGCTGCTGCGGGGAGCTGTCGCTGCTGAGACAGCTGAACTCGTCCAGGTGCTTCGTCACGCGGGCGTGACAGTTGTCATCGGTGAAGCGAGGTTCAGCAGCCCCGGACGGTTGAAGGTCTCAGTCGGCATGGACTGCTCGCGGCAATCCATCTCGGCCGGGAGCGCAATCATTGCCACCGGGATTCGGTATTCCTCTCCGCATCGGACACTCGGGCTGCTGCCGCGGAACACCCCGGAATCGCTGCTGGAACTGTCCGCGTTGCCTCGCAGAATCCGTTTCCTCGGCGGTGATGACTTTGCCGCAGGCCTGGGGTCGGTGCTGAGCCTGTTCGGAGCCGATGTGACCGTGGAACTGCAACAGCCTCTCGATTCCGCTCTGGAGGAACTGGCACAGTCCAGCGGCGTTCATTTCGTTGGCAGTCGATCGACCGACGGGACAGGCCTGAACGGTTCGGATCTGTCATGGGCCCAAGACAACACGATCATCGACTGCCGTCAGTCTCTGGGGTTCACTGACCATCTGAATCTCCACGCCATCGGCGTGGAGCCGGATGAGCACGGCCAGCTCTGGTGTTCAACGTCGTTCGAAACCTGGTGCGATTCCGTGTTTGGAATCGGGAGTGTCGTTGGCTTCGCCAGAAACAAGGAACTGTCGCCGACTCAGCAGGCAGAGCGCGTGATCAACCGCATCCAGCACCGCCTTCGCCCTCCCTATTTTTCAAGAGCGAAACTCAGGCTGGCCGACGTCTCGCGAGTCTGACGATGAAACCAGAAAGAAATCGTCCGGTGGTTCCGTGTGGAATTCCACCCATTCGCGAAGAACCGGATGCAGGAAACCCAGCGAAGCGGCATGAAGGGCATGCCGGTTGTCACCCGGGGGTTCGCCATCAAATCTGGGGGCCCGCCGGATTTTCCCGAAGGGCCCGTAGTATTCGTCTCCGACGACCGGATGTCCGATATGGGCGCAGTGAACCCGAATCTGATGATTGCGGCCCGTGTAGAGTCGGCACTGCACCAGCGTCCGATCTGCCTCAGCCCGCTGCACGACAATTCTGGTCTTCGCGGGCCGAGGATTGCGGGCACTCGTGGCGGCGGTCATGAGCACACTGTTCCTGCCAGGGCGCTGTCCAATGGGAAGCGTGATTGTACGGTCCTGAAAACTCGGTACTCCTTCCAGCAACGCCTGATAGGTCTTTGACAACTTCCCCTGCTGAAAATCGATCGAAAGCAGGCGATGGGCGCGGTGTTCCTTGGCCACGACAAGCAGGCCGCTGGTCATGCGATCCAGTCGATGCACAATACCGGGTCGCATCAGCCCCGGGACGCCAATTTGTTCGTCGAAATACGCCTGGAGGGCATTGGACAATGTGCCTTCGCAGAAGTCTCCCACGGGGTGCGTGACCAGGCCGGCCGGCTTATCGACGACCAGTATCCACGGGTCTTCGTAAATGACATTCAATGGGATGCGATACGGCGGCAGCAACTTGTCGGGAGGTTCCAGCAATCGCACGGCCACTCGCTGCCCTCGGAATACGCGATCCTGCTCACCCGCGGGAACATCATCGATCGTGACACCACCCGCCACAACAAATCGGTGGAGTCTCCACGAGGTGTAATTTCTGAGATGGCGGGAAAGAAACGTGTCGACTCGAACTCCGGATAGGTACGGCTCAACAATGAATTTCACGCAGATTGAAGTGGGAGCCATCGGAGCATCGGGTCTGGTGGTTTGATACCTCGGTTCACGGCCTAAAATCGCTGATTCGACGCCATCAAGTGTTGCGCCGGCTGCGCTCACTCGTCCTGCCGAAACCGGCGGGACATCGTAATCTATCGAACATCAGGCTGGTATTGCCCTGTTACCGGCCTGAAGCTAACTGACTATTGAAATTTGCAGTCAATGGGCACGACGTGGCGTGCAGGATTCTCCACCGGACAGAAGTGGGGAGGCAATTGCCCCCGTCCCGCTTCTTTTGCTGTTCAACAGACTCCAGATTGTACTCGCCGCGTTCATCTCTTCTGCCAACTGAATCGGTACTGTCGCATGCGTTTGCCCTGGACACTCCGCCCGCTTCCCGGACATCTGCGGATGCGCGATCGTGCTCGCCGCTCGCGGCGGCACGGGAAAGGCTCTGCGCTGTTCGGTACAACGACCACGCTTGAGAAACGCCTGCTGCTCTCCGCGACGCAATCTGCCGCCGCTGTCGACTCAGGCCCGCTC